>Ga0268262_10004719_pt1 | contig 13921 bp, 13 predicted proteins | sample TergutNc150P3_FD_190354 | JGI IMG/M metagenome (GOLD analysis project Ga0268262, IMG submission 190354) | Nasutitermes corniger P3 segment gut microbial community from laboratory colony in Florida, USA - Nc150 P3 (SPAdes) (version 2) | ecosystem: Host-associated > Arthropoda: Insects >... | reverse complement strand
ATAGCAAAACAAAAAATAAACCGGCCAAAAAATAAAAGCCTTAAATGATGGCAAGAAAAACTTAATAAATGAAAGAACCCTGATACCGGTATATATATTAATTCCCAGATAAGCGATGAGAAATAAGCCTGACCCAAACAACCACATAGATTACCTTTTTGGGAGCTTATATTTTAGGACGTAATAATTCAAGATAGCCGGTAAGCTATACAAAAAAGCTGCAATAGGGGATACTTGGATTATGTCGACACCAGGTTCCGCTTTATTTTCCAAGATATCTTTGTTTTCCGATGTATATAGATCAGACGCAAAAGTAGCCCGCTTTTTGAGCGTTCTTGTATTTTCCGGCGTGGCATACGGCCTTTACCGGGGCATTCAGGATAATTATCTCGCTGAGATAATTCATATAACGCCATTCGAACGCGGAATTGTGGAATTCTTTCGTGAAACCCCGGGTCTCCTATTAATTTTCGTGCTTGCGTTCATGTACAGGTTTTCGGACAGCCGGATCTTTAAAATAGGGACTGCCATCATGACAGGGGGCATTTTGGGGCTTCTGCTTACAACCTCAACCCGGTTTTTCATGACCAAATTCTTCGTTGTTTTCTTTATGGTTTTATACAGCGTAGGCGAACACCTTATCATGCCGGTTAGATCCACCATTTCCATGGATTTGGCAAAACGGGAAAAAGCCGGAGCCTCCCTGGGAATAACAACCTCTATTACCCAACTGGGCCAGATTATGGGCTTCATCATCGTGACGGCCCTCTTTTTCGTCCTTGCCCGGATGGGTTTTACACGGACGGATATGCTGGGTTACAGGCTGGTTATCGGCATATCTGTCGCCCTAATGATCACGTCGGTTCTGGTGGTTTTGGCCCTGAAAGAAACGACGCTAAAATCGCAGAGGCGGCGTTTTTATTTCGCAAAGAAATTCCACAAATACTATATGCTGGAAATTTTTTACGGCGCGAGAAAACAGATCTTCCTGACCTTTGCGCCTTACGTGCTGATTCTTCATTACGGGGCCGATCCCTCAATAATGTCGGCGCTTTATGCGGTGTGCGCGGGATTCGGTATATTTTGCGGCCCCCTGACCGGCAGGATTATAGACAAGTTAGGCTATAAAGTGGTTATGGTAGGCGATACCCTTATTCTCGTTTTGGTCTGCTTTCTTTACGGTTTCGCGCACAGGCTTTTCCCGCCTGGCATTGCCTTTGTCGTGGTTTGCAGCAACTTTGTACTGGATTCGATAATTTCAATGGCAAGCATGGCCAGCAACGTTTACGTTCAGCGCATCGCTTCAAGCCAGGAGGAAATCACCGCCACCTTGTCCACAGGTATTTCGGTGAACCACCTCATCAGCATATTTATCGCGTTAATCGGCGGCTGGATTTGGAAAATCACCGGTATCGAAGTTTTATTCAGCATTTCCGCTTTTATGGGAATACTAAACAGCATTTATGCAGCAACGATTAAAAAAAGTGAAGAATACGCCCCTCAATGATCATATAAACAACTGGAATAAAAATTGCAGGAATAAAATTGGCAACCTTAATTTCCTTTATGTCCAAAAAGTTAAATCCGATTCCCGCTACAATAAGGTTCCCCACTGCGGACATCTCCCGGATGATATCTGGAGTCAAAAAATCTTTTACCAAAATTGACAACATGGCAATACCGGCCTGATAAATAAAAACAGGGATGGCAGAAAAAATAACGCCGATTCCCATAGTCGCGCCAAAAACAATGGAAGTAGCCCCGTCCAAAATTGATTTTGCAAAAAGTATTTCATGGTTGCCCAAAAGGCCGCTTTGCAGGGAACCTACAGTTGCCATGGAGCCGCCACAAAAAAGAATGGTAGTGCTGACAAAAGCTTTTGCAAAGTTGTGTCCCTCGCCGTTTGAGTTTTTGCCAAGCTTGCTCTCGGCCCATTGGCCAATGCGGTTCATAAATGCGTCAATGCCTATGAGTTCTCCCAGGGCCGAACCGAGTACCATGCTCATTATACACAATAGCATCCTTTGGCAGTCCAGGGCACCTTTAATGCCTATAAGAATTACAGAAAGGCCGATTGCCTTTCTGAAAATTTCCTCAAACCTGGCCGGAATTCCCCGCATTAAAAAACAGCCCACCATGGCGCAGACAACAATTGCAATAGCATTAACCGATGGTCCTAACAGTCCTGACATAGTAAGGAAATTATATCAGTTTTACACACACTTCGACAAACCCCTACACCCTGACACAATTATAGTTGTTCGGAAACTTTAGTTTCTGAACAACTTCCTTATAATGGCAGTTTTGCAGGCTGAAAGCCGTCAGACCGAAGGTCTGCAAACTGCAAGACTTGTGTCGGACTTTAGTCTGCGGGAACCAACAGGGTTCCCTCACAAGTCCATTCTCCGCTATGATAGTTCCAGACAAAAGAATGATTGCGGAAGAACAAACAGCGCTTGAGAAAAAAGTAGTTGATAAGGTAGCAAAAGAATCAGTTCCATTAACTGTTTTCAGGATATTGGGCAGCCCTTACCTAAGAATCACCGCCTTGCAAAGTACGGCATCCATCTTTCGCAATTTCTTTTTCTTGCAATACCGGGCTGCCATCTACCCCGGCCTTATACCGGTAACCAGGGTGGATCATCCCCTGGATTTAAAGATTCCCTTCCTGCCCGGTAAGGTAAATGTCTATCTGGATTTTATAGCCTTTTGGGTTCGCTGTTTGGGTTTTTTGCTCAGGCATTGCGGCAGAAAAGCTTTGGAGCCAGTCAGAAATTTCATTGAGAGCATAGGGCAGGTGTACGCATTCGCGGCGGAAGTCTACAGAGTAAACCTTTCTACAACTGACAGGCCTTTTTATATCAAGCGACCGCGCTTTCTGCTTATACACGCTGTTGATCCCCATCTTATGTGTATACCCAGTCTTCACGTCATGATTGTAATCCGCACTTACACCCTATTTAAGGAAATACTAAAAGCCTTCAAGCTTGAAGAGCGGTTTGCCGCCCAGGCCGAAGAACTACAGCGCGGAGCTTTGGCCATTACCGAAGCGGTGCTTTACATCAAGCAGCACAGCGTAAACTGCATTTCCGCCGCCATGTACGCCATGAGCAGGTTTGATACCGGCCTTTTCCCGCCGGCCGAAGCGGAACGCTTTGCATCAGAAATCTTTAGGGAAGGAGAAAACGAAGAGAAAAGCTTGAGCAAAGAAGACGGAGACGATATTAGAAAGTATATTCTCGCGTTATACCGGCGTTTTCTTGACGAAGGGGAAAAAAGCGAAGACTGGAAAAAACCATTGCTTGATTTTCTAAGCAATCAATAATTAAGAGCTTATCCCCAAATAATAATATCTTTAAAATCTTTACCACAAACCACAATAACCATGTACTGCGGACTGAAAGTCCGACGGTACGTCCACGAACAAGAAAAAATAATTTGGACTTTCCCTTATTTCTTAAAATTGCTATATTTCCATTATGTATCCTTTAATCAAAGAGTTTCTCAACTCCGAGCCCGACAGCCGCCAGATCTGCGTAAAAGGCTGGGTCAGAACCAAGCGTGAAATGAAGAATCTTGTCTTTGTGGAAGTAAACGACGGCTCCTGCTTTAAAGGCATCCAGTGTACCTTCGATACAGTGGGTTTGGACGCTAGGACAAAGGTCGCCCTCGCGGAACTTAGTACGGGGGCGGCAGTAGAAGTTTCCGGCAAATTAGTTCCCTCTCCGGCGGAAGGACAGGCGGTGGAAGCGGCGGCTACCTCGCTCTTGATAGTGGGCGCGGCCCCGGCGGAAACTTACCCGCTTCAAAAAAAGCGGCACTCGCTGGAGTTTCTCCGCGAAATAGCGCACCTGCGGCCAAGGACGAACACTTTCGGCGCGGTTGCCAGAGTAAGAAACAGGCTGGCTGTCGCGGTTCACGAGTTTTTTCAAAGCAACCATTTTCAATACGTTCACACGCCCATAATCACAGGCAGCGACGCCGAGGGGGCCGGAGCGCTGTTTCAGGTTACGACATTAGACCTTGCGGCTCTGGCAAAATCCGGCAAAGCCCCCGATTACACAAAAGATTTTTTTGGCAAATGGACAGGCCTTGCCGTTACAGGCCAGCTCGAAGTTGAGTCTTACGCGGAAGCGCTTTCAAGGGTCTACACTTTCGGCCCCACATTTCGGGCTGAAAACTCCAACACCACCCGGCACCTGGCGGAGTTCTGGATGATTGAGCCGGAAGCTGCCTTCTTCCGGCTGGAAGACAACATGGCGCTGGCGGAGGATTTTCTTAAATACCTTTTCTCCGCGGTTTTAAAGGACTGCGCCGAAGATTTGGAATTTTTTGATGCCCATATCGAAAAGGGAATTATAAAAAACCTTCAATCCGTGGCCTCTTCAAAGTTTTCACACATAACCTACACCGATGCAATCGCGGAATTGGAAAAGGGCGGGCCCTTTGAATTCAAACCTTATTGGGGATGCGATATTCAAACCGAGCATGAAAGGTTCCTTTCAGAAAAGGTCGCTGGCGGACCTGTAATCGTTACGGACTATCCCAGAGAGATCAAAGCGTTTTACATGAAGCAAAACAGCGACGGCAAAACAGTCCGGGCAATGGATGTTCTGGTTCCCCGTCTTGGTGAAATTATCGGCGGCTCCGAGCGCGAAGAAAATTATGACAGGCTGGAAAAGCGCATGGAAGAGCTAAAGTTTAACATGGCCGATTACCAGTGGTATCTTGACCTCCGCAGATACGGCAGCGTTCCCCATTCCGGTTTTGGCCTGGGCTTTGAGCGGCTTATTCAATACGTTACAGGGATGGTAAACATCCGCGACGTTATTCCCTTCCCCCGTGCGCCGGGCCAAGCGGAATTCTAGTATTTTGGGAAAACAAAGTATTTACAAAAAGAGCTCACGCAAAGGCGCCGAGGCGCAAAGTTGTTGTTAGAAATATTGTCGTTATACTTTCAAGATTCTTTTTTTGAATATAATATATCTAGGATAATGAAAATCAATCGAACATACACTTTGCGTCCGCGAACCGAAGGTTCGATGCGGCTTTGCGCCTTGGCGAGAAAAAATTTCGGAATACTGTGGGCACTGGTTTTACTTTTCCTCGCTTTTCCTGCTTTTGCCCAATCCACGCAAAGCGCCGGAAATTCCGGCTTTTTAGAGCTTTACTCCCAATCAGCCGTGGTGATGGACGCAGACACCGGAACCATCGTTTACTACAAAAACCCGGACGATGAAATTCCCCCTGCCTCTCTTACAAAACTCATGACCATGCACCTTGTTATGAAGGAAATCGCTTTAGGCAGGGCTTCCCTTAACGAGATTATCACTCCGCAAAGGGAGAGCTGGGCGGTGAACCAGCTTCCCGGCTCCTCTTTGATGTACCTGGCGCAGGGGCAAACTCTAAGCCTTAGGGAACTAATGCTGGGCATGGCGATTTTTTCAGGCAACGACGCGGCAACGGCGGCAGCCATGCGTTTTGCTCCCTCCGTTGAAGAATTCACGCGAATGATGAACACAGAAGCCGCGGCAATGGGGCTAAACAAAACCAGATTTGTGGATGCTTCCGGTTATTCGGAAGAAAACATGACCACCGCCAGAGAATTCGCCGAGTTATGCCGACTCTATCTGCAAGCGCACCCCGAAAGCCTTGGGGATTATCATTCGGTAAGAGAATTCGCGTACCCAAGGGAGGAAAATGTCCCACCGGAAAGACGGGGAAATCCAGGAACCAGACTGCGCAGAAACAACAACAGCCTGCTTGGTAAAGTAGAAGGGGTTGACGGTTTAAAAACCGGCTATATCCCCGAATCGGGATACAACATCGCGCTGACCGCCGAAAGAAACGGAACGCGGTTTATCGCCGTTATCCTTGGCGCTCCCTCGGAATGGGGAGGCGACAGAAAGCGGGACGAAGACGGGGAAAAACTTCTGGGGTGGGCCTTTGACCGTTACAAAACAATTCGCCCTGTCATCGGCGCGCTCCAGCCTGCCCGTATCTGGAAAGGCAAAGACAACTATGCGGACATTACACCGGAAGAACCGCTAAATTTCACTGCCCTGACGGAAAGGGGCAGCCGACTTTCCTGGGAAATAGAGCTGGAAGAACCGCTTGTCGCTCCGCTTCACGCGGGGCAGGCTGTGGGATGCCTTGTGTTTTACGACAGCCTCGGAGAGCTAAGGCGCGTTACGCTGGTTACGGCGCAAAACGCCGAAAAGGGCGGATTCTTCAAGAAGCTTTTTGATTCAATAAGATTGTTTTTCAATAAAATTACTACTGGACGGCGCTCAAAAAATCGTTGAGCTCTTTTTCAAAACCGGCCAGCACTTCATCCAATTCCCTTATACGGCGCAGGGAATACTGAATGTGTTTTTCATTGAGCCGATCGCAGGCTGTATCCAGTACCGCCTCGAATGAAGTTTCTTCTGTCAGAATAAACGGCTTATTCTCAAAGGCCATAATTTACTCTACTGCCAAAGAGATATTATCACCGGTATCAAATTCGGCAGGCATTACCCTGTCCGAATTATCATATGCCCTGATAAACGTTACCACGGCAATAAAAGCAATAAGAATCAGAACAAGTTTGCGCATAAAATTACCTCATTTTATCGTCGGCTGTTTAAATAATCAAGGGGGTTAACTGCCATTGAGTTTTTGTAAACCGCAAAATGCAAGTGCGGCCCGGTACTGTACCCGGTGTTACCCACAGTTCCTATCTGGGTTCCTTTTGAAACTGTCTCCCCCCTCTTTACGGAAATGGAATGAAGGTGAGCGTACATGGTCTGAAACCCACCCGCATGGCTTAGTATGATATAGTTTCCGTACGTAACATTGTAACCCAGGGCTGAAACCTTTCCGTCCATGGCGGCCCAAACCACAGTTCCCTGGGGAGCGGATAGATCTATCGCCGCGTGATGCCGCCTTTCCCCGCTGATGGGGTCATTCCGCCACCCGAAAGGAGAGCTTAGCCTTGCGCCTTTCAGCGGATATATAAAAAGCTCGCCCAGGGCCAAAGCGAGATCATCCTTGTTCATCCTTGCGCCCGGTATAAACAGGGTCATTCCGGCATTAATAACGTCGCTTTGTATATCGTTGGCATCGAGGATCGCTTCTAACGGCACTCCCATAGATTTGGATATTTTAGAAAGGCTGTCCCCGTTTTTAACCACATAGGGAATGCCGTCCATGTTTGGAATTCGCAGTGTCTCCCCTTCTTTAAGAGATCTGGCATTGGAAATTCCGTTGGATGCGATAATGGCGTCCATTGAAACAGAGAACGCCGCCGCGATTTTTGATACCGAGTCACCTTTTTTGACTTTATAATTCTGCCAGGCAAAGGTTTCCGTCATGTCCAGGGGAATGGTTTCGCCTGAGTCTGCCAATGCGCTTTCAAACGGCAAAGTCGATTGGGCCTCATTGGGGTTCACCCCGGCGTAACGGGCAAGGTTATACTGGCTACCTCCGGTTCTTTGACCTTCGGTTCTTAAACCGCTGTCCATGGAGGCGTAAACAGCTTCCCTTTTAAGCCAGTTTAAAGCGCCCTGGTCGTACAAAATTGAGAGAACTCCCAAAGCCAGAAGAAGGAGAGCCGTGATCGGAATTACAGGGACATTAAACGAAGGAAACCGTTTCCTGCCGAAACCGACGTTGTCCGTTTCTTCCCTGGCATTGTCTCTGACAATATAACGGTAACCCGGCCTGATATTTTCCTGTTTTTGATGATGAACCTTCGCGGGATTCTGCCTCACTGCGTCAATTAACCTTACATTCTTTTCAAAAAGAGAACTAACCCCTTTGGGTCTGAACGCTTTTTTTGGGTCTTTGCGGGATAAATCCCGTCGGGATGAATCCCGCACAGGGGCGTTTTTTACTTCCGGACTTCGCTGTTTGCGTCTTTTTACCTTTTGATTAAGCAGTAAACTGTTCATTGTATACTGGTTTATCGACATAATTTTTGGCTATAATAAGCCAATTGTACCATGACCGGAAAAGCAATCCTGTCGGCATTTATTGCAGCCCTGGTAATAAAGTTTTTTATTCTGGATTTCATGATTGCCGAGGGAAATTCCATGGTTCCCGCCATTAAGAGCGGGGCCATACTCACTGTATACAAAGCTTCGTACGGAATCAGGCTGCCTGGTTCGTCTATCTATATTTTATCGTGGGGAAGGCCCAAAGAAGGAGATGTGGTGATTTTTTATACACCCACCGGGGAAATAGCGGTTAAAAGATGCGGGGAGAGCCTTGCCGATGGTTTTTTTTATGTATTCGGAGATAACAGTTCCCAATCATACGATTCCCGTAACTATGGACCAATTCCAAAAAGCCACATTATAGGAAAGGTACTGGGCAAATGACGGGCGATAACGACCCCCGCGAAGAAACCGGCGGCTACAACCCGCAAGCTGCCGGGAAAAAACGCTTTGTAATTTTTGCGTCCGTCCTTGCTTTGGCTAGCCTGGTTATTCTGGGCCGTTACGGCTACTTAATGCTTTTCCCAAGACAACCCGCAAGTCAAGCCAGCCCTGTAAGGCAGGCGGGCAGGGGGCCTATTTTGGATCGCAACGGCCGTCTTCTGGCCCTTGAAACAAGGCTGGGAAACATTACCCTAATGCGGCAGGAAATTGAAGATCCCGAAGAACTAAGCCGGGAACTTGCCCCTTACCTGGAAGAATCAGCGGCAACGCTTCTGGACAGGATAATTACTTTCCAAAATTCCACCAGTAATTTTTTGCGCCTTAAAAGACAGGTGAATGAGTCCACAATTAGGCTGATTGAATCGGCTATTTCGGAAGGCCGCCTTCAGGGGGTGGGCATTGAAAACATTGTGGGGCGAATTTACCCGGAAAGAACCCTGGCTTCCCAAATCGTCGGCTTTATCGGGGACGATGGCTTTGGCCTTGCGGGGATAGAATACGCCTATGACCGGGAACTGATGGTAGAACCGGGTATGAGGTCTCAGAACGGGGGAAGCCAGGTCTTCCTCACCCTGGACGTTAACATTCAGTACATTCTGGAAAGCATCGCAACCCAGGTTATGAACGAGAACAAGGCCGAAGCGGTTATGTTTATGGCTATGGATCCAAGAACAGGGGAGATACTTGGAAGCGCTTCTCTGCCCGGCTACGATCCCAACAACTGGAGAAATACAGATGAAATTTCCCGCATGGATCGGCCCGCGATATGGTCTTACGAGCCGGGATCGGTTTTCAAGGTTTTTTCCCTTTCGGCGCTGATGGACTCAGGCGCCATTACGGGCAACACCCTTTTTACCTGCAACGGCTTCTACGAGCGGACTACGACCAGGGGCGAGAAGATAATCATAAACTGCATGAGCACCCACGGAAGTGTAAATGCCAGGGACATAATTATTTATTCGTGCAACGCAGGGGCCGCATACGCGGCGGATCGGTCGGGATCGCAGGCATTTTACGACAGCATTACAAACCTTGGCTTTGGAGCGCGCACCGGTGCGGGAAACCCCGGAGAAACCGCGGGATTTCTGCGCACCACCGAGCGCTGGTCGGACCGTTCCAAGCCCACAATAGCCATGGGTCAGGAAATCGCTGTCTCCGCCCTTCAGATGCTCCAGGCCGCCAGCGCAATAGCCAATGACGGCATTCTGGTTCCCCCAAAAATCGTCTCGCGAATTGTTTCAGCCGACGGCAAAACCGTCAATAACTTTGAGACCGGCGCTCCAAGGCGGGTTTTTAGTTCCGGGACGACAAGAACAATGCGCTCTTACATGATGGACGTTACTTCAAGCATTGGAACGGGCTGGCGGGCCAACGTGGAAGATCTTTCCCTGGCGGTTAAAACCGGAACCGCCCAGCTCATCGATCCCAATACCGGCGCTTATTCTTCCACGGATTATATAGCCAGTTGCATAGCCATGCTTCCGGCAGAAAATCCTTCCCTTGTGCTCTACCTTGTAATTGTCAAACCCCAGGGCGCATCCTATCTGGGCGGCAGGATCGCCGCGCCTCCGATAAGGGAAGCCGCCGAGGCCCTCATTAACTACCTGGGTATTCCTCGCGGCAGGAACCCACAAGTCAGCCATTCCGGCGCTCTATCCATCCCCGCTCTTCCCTACCCCGCGGTAGGCGAAACCGTTCCCGATTTTAAGGGCGTCGCAAAAAGGCTTCTGGTTCCTCTGCTATTAAGAGACGATCTTCAGCTACAAATCTATGGGGACGGCTGGGTTGTGCGCCAAAGCCCCGCGCCGGGAACGCCCATTACGCCGGAGACGGTGATTGTTTTGGAGCTTGAGTAATCGAATAGGAAGATTCCGAACAGATACCGACGCTATTTCTCACCCCGGGCCAGTTTCACGTGAGAGTCCGCCATTTCATAACCGGCGGCCTGGGCGCAGGCAGTATTCAAATCCAGGGCAGTTACCGCTGTTGCGGCAATCTCTGCCAGGCGCTTGACACTAGTATTGTCGTCTACGCTCTTGCCATATTTGGTACATCCCAGAAGATCCAGTGCTTCCCGTGCGGTTCCGAACATTGCGCCGCCGCCTATGGTTGCCAGCTCCATGCAGGGCAGGGATACCATAAAATGCAAACCATTTTCAACCTCATCGGCCTGAACAAAACAGGATGAAGAAGAAATCACGTGAGCCATGTCCTGGCCTGTGGCGGCGTAAAAGGCTGCTACCGCGTTGGCAGCGTTAACATTGAAACCAGAGATGGTTCCGCTCAAATTGCTGCCCAGATAGCATTTGTGGAACACCACTTTTTCAACGCTCCTGCCATTAACCCCCGGCTTGAAAATTTTTGCCAGTACCTCGTTGGAAATAAATATCTCGGTTTGTACCGACTTGCCGCGACCGTGCAGGACATTAATATAGGCGTTTTTCTTGTCCGTACAGAGATTACTGCTGATGGTAAGCAGCCGCCATTCGGGATTTTTTGCCAAAATATAGCGGCAGATTTCCGCCGAAGCTTTGGTTGCGCCATTCATCCCCATAGCATCGCCCGTTTTAAAAATGAGCCGCAGGAAAACCTTGGTTCCCAACTGGTAAAATTCGATTTCGTCCAAACGGACAAAGGGATCGGGCACGCATTTTTGCAGTTCTTCTACAAACGCCTTATTTCCGGATGCAGATTCAATGAACTTCCTGGCGGCATAGATATCCGGGGCTTCAATCAAGGGGGCCCGCGTCATTGCGTCGTAGTGTACCAGAGTCTTAAGACCCCCCGCCATGGAGATTGCCTTTAATCCGCGCTGAATTCCCGCCACCAGCGCCGCCTCATTAGTTGCAAGGGGAATATAAATTTCCTCATCGGGCTTTACATACTGGCCGCAAATTTTCGCAGGTCCCGCAAACCCCATTGGCAAGATCGCGCCGCCGATTTTTGATTCTATCCCCGCGAGGATCACATTGCCGTCTTTCAGGGAACAGGTATCAATATGAGCGCTCTTAATCCGGGACAGGGATTTCCCCGTCTTGTTTTCAAGAAACTCACAGCGTATCTGCGCCGCCGTTTGGCAGGCATCCCTTACCTTTGCCGGATCCGAGTTATACTCCCTAACAAAGACTTCTGTTTCCAGATTCTGGGTCTTGATTTTTCCTTCAAAAAATTCTTTCTTGATTGCATCTAACATGCCACACCATCCTTTTTATGCAATAGCGTACTGAGGGTCTGGGCAAATTCACCAACTTCCTCAATCTTTTTTTGATCAATTCCGGTTTCCACTCCCATGCGGCGGAACATTTCGGTCAGGATTTCGGTTGCGCAGTTTCCCCTGGCCCCGGGGGCGTAAGGGCATCCTCCAAGGCCGCCGGCAGCTCCGTCAAATATGCGAATTCCCGCATTATACGACGCGAGATTATTCGCCAGCTCAAGGCCGAAGTATTTGTGATAATGTACCGCAAGCCGGGCCTTGGCAAGAGCGGTCAAGATCATCTTTGGAATTTCATATGCGGATACTGGGCCGGCCATTCCGGTGGTGTCCCCCAGAGAAATTTCGTAAGAACCAAAGGATTCAAAGGCAAGGGCGATATCAAGGGCTTTTTTGGGATCCATGGCCCCTTCAATAGGGCAGCCGAATACAGTGGCTATATATGACCGTACCCGCATACCCGCCTGTTTTGCCGCCTTATTAATTTCTTCCACAATTTTTAACGATTCGGCGACACTGCAATTGAGATTCTTCTTGTTATGACTCTCGCTGGTACTCATGATGGTGACCACTTCTTTAAGGCCGCATTCCGCCGCCCGTTCAAAACCTTTAATGTTTGGTACCAGCGCGTTATACGCCACGCCAGGCTTTTGAACTATGCCTTGAACAACCTCTTTGGCATCCTGCATCTGGGGAACCCACTTGGGGTTGACAAAAGACGTTACCTCAATCCGTTTACAGCCGGCTTCGGTCAAGCGGTTAACCAATTCTATTTTTTTTGCGGTTTCCACAAAAACCGGTTCCGGCTGCAGGCCGTCTCTGGGGCCGACTTCAAAAATTTCAACTGATTCCATTATTATCCCTCCGGCAGCAGGACAGCCCGCCCCTTAAGCCTGCTGAAATGTTCCAGACCCTTTTTATAATCCTTCAGGGGCATCACTTCGCCTACATAGTGCTCCAGCTTTACCCTCCCGCTTTCAAGAAGCCCGTCCAATATGTCCCAGGTAGTATATAGATGCCTGCCAAAAATTCCGGTTAGCACAAGTTCCCTGTAAACCACACGGTACATATAATTATTAATGGCCAGTTCTGATTCTATCATGCCAACAAACACCATAGTACCGGCAACTGATAAAAGATCTATTGCCTGATTAATAAGGGTTGTGTTACCGGTACAATCAATGACAGCATCCACACGGGAACTGAGTTTTTTTATCTCCTTAACAAAGTCCTTTTCTTTGGTGCTAATGGCGGCATCGGCCCCCATCTGTAAGCTGTAATTAAGCCGTTCAGGATTGGTTCCCACCGCGAATACCCGGCTCGCTCCCATGGCTTTCGCGGCCTCGCAGATCATAAGCCCAATTGTTCCCGGCCCGATCACGACAATATGTTTTCCCAATGGATTAGCCTTTTGCAGGGCGTGAATCGCTGTTCCAAGAGGTTCATACAGGGAACCCTGCACAAAGTCCACCTGAGGCGCGAGTTTTATCGCCGCTTTCTCAGGCAGCCGGATGTATTCCGCAAAAGCGCCGTCCACCGAGCGGCCCAGAACCCCCATGTGGTTGGTACAGATATGGGCGTGTCCGGTTCGACACTCCCTGCATATCCCGCAGGGGATATGTGTCTCACCGGCTACCCGATCGCCAGGGACAAAACCTTTTACCAATTCCCCGATCTTCACAACTTCACCGGCAAATTCATGGCCCATGGTAAAAGGCAGCCTAAAATTTGCCGATGCTACCAGAGGTGTCCATTCAAAAACATCAACATCGGACTTGCACAGGGCCGCCGCCTTGACTTTTACCAACAGATCCTCCGGGCCGATTACCGGCAGCGGCAGATCAAGCATCTCTGCGCCCGCAGTGGCCCTGATTTTTCGTAACGCTATCAAACTTTACCTCACTGCACGATGATATCGGTATAATTATCCGCAAGTATCTTGCCGCTGCTGTCCACAACCTGCATCTTTACTTGATAGCCTCCTGAGGCATCGGCAGGAATATGCCATACAATGTGATCGATTATCTCACTTGAATCAGCTTCCAGATTGGACACGAAGGTATTTTCCAGTACCGTCTTTTTGGTATTCTGCGAGATGATCTTCCAGGATATCCGGCAATCCTTCAGGAAAGGCATGTCATTGGTCACCCAGACTTTACCGATAAAATCTGCGGCAGGATGGTAAATCTTGTCCCTGCCGATGATGTAGGGATCGGCGTTCCATTCAAGGCTGATCAAAACCTGGGTATAAACAGCCTTCATGGAATCGTAAACCTTGTAGGGTCTG
>Ga0268262_10004718_pt1 | contig 13921 bp, 13 predicted proteins | sample TergutNc150P3_FD_190354 | JGI IMG/M metagenome (GOLD analysis project Ga0268262, IMG submission 190354) | Nasutitermes corniger P3 segment gut microbial community from laboratory colony in Florida, USA - Nc150 P3 (SPAdes) (version 2) | ecosystem: Host-associated > Arthropoda: Insects >... | reverse complement strand
CGATTATCAAGGTAATGCCGTTTTTAATTATACAGAGCGTAATATTCCGTACACGCGCATTATTGAACATAAGCACTTTGAATTTGGTGCGGGTAACACAGATAAGACCATTATTACAAAAGAATATCCTGTCAGTTGGAAACGAGATTACGAGCCGTATTATCCTATTAATAATTGTCGCAACAACTCAGTTTATGAACAATACCGTGTGTTGTCAGAAGGCAGACCAGATATTATCTTTGGAGGTCGGTTGGGAAAATACAAGTATTATGACATGGATAAAGTTATATCTGATGCACTCAATGAAGCGAATAAGGAGTTAAGCTGTGAAGATTGACAAGCAACTTATACGCCAAATAGTATTATACGGTATTATAGGCGGGGTGAGTGCATTTCTTGATTTTTTGCTTTTTACACTGATGTATAAGAAATTTGGAATGAATAAATTTCTTGCAAATGGCATTAGTGTTCATGCGGGAATTGCAACGAGTTTTATTCTTAACCGAAAATTTAATTTTAAAATAACAGACAGAGTTCTGTATCGTGCGCTATCATTTTATCTAACAGGGCTTTTTGGACTTGCTTTATCTCAATGTTTACTTTGGCTTGGCGGCATTCTATTATTACCTGTTCTTATGGTTAAATTTATATCAATTTTTATTGTAGCAGCCGTTCAGTTTGTTATTAACAAACTGATAACATTTAGGGTAACCTATAAAAATTCATTTTCATAAAGAAAACATGGAGATCAAATATGAATAAACTATATATAGTAATTCCTGCTTATAATGAGGAAGAAAATATCAAAACAGTTGCAAATGAATGGCACGATGTTGTTGTCAAAGTAAATGAACAAAGCCGGATTGTTTTTATTGACGATGGAAGTAAAGATAACACGTATGCTAAACTTAAAGATTTGCAAAAAGAATTACCGCAATTAGAAGTGGTAACCAAGCCAAATAGTGGTCACGGTGCAACTGTTCTTTACGGATATAACTACGCGCTTAATAACGGAGCGGACTATGTGTTTCAAACTGACAGTGATGGACAAACTCTGCCGTCTGAATTTTGGCAATTCTGGGAAAACCGGGAAAAGTATGATATACAAATTGGTTTTCGAAAAGACAGGCAGGATGGTCTTTCAAGAATTCTTGTTACAAAAACCCTGCGATTTGTTTTATTTCTGCAATTTGGCATATGGATAATCGACGCGAATACACCGTTTCGATTGATGTCTTCAGGAACTCTTTCAGAAATGCTTCCGCGTATTCCTAAGAATCACAATTTGTCCAATGTTTTATTGACTGTTCTTTATCATAAAAGCAAAAAAAATATCAAGTACTATCCGATAACTTTCCGTCCCCGTCAGGGTGGTGTAAACAGTATTAACTTTGGTAAAATTATCAAAATTGGTTGGAAAGCCATAAAAGATTTTGCTTCATTGAAAGGTTCGTTATGAAAATATTTGAGAATAAAGGAGAAAAAAATGAGTGAAGAAACTGATTCAAAGTCAAATTTTTGGTTTAACTTAATAGAGCATATGAATTGTAATTATCAAAAATTATCGTACGTTCTTATTATAATATTTTCATTTCTCTGTTGTATTATGGTGACTCGTCCTTTAATCTCTATTGGAGAATATGCAACATATACTTTGGCTACCGCAGCGCTTCAATATGAGCATACTATATATATTTCTGAAAAAACATTTGAAAATGAGCGCAAGCATTTTCCTGATTATTATAAAACCTTTTCTTATCATCGTGGAGAGTTTGAAAAATTTACTCACTATCCAAGAACAAAGAATGGAGAATTTGTAAATGTTTCATGGTATTTTCCTGGATATTCTGCAAGCTGTATACCGGTAAGTATGATTTTGGAATTTTTGGGGCTTAACCAGTCTTATGCATTTGTTATAACAAATTTTATTTTATTAGTAGCGACATTACTTGTTGTATATAAATATTTAAAGGTAAATGATAAAACCAAATTTTTTCTTTTACTTGTTTTAAGTGTTAATCCAATAATATACTATACTGTATGGCCAAGTGCAGAAGTATTTATATATGCTTTTGTTGTCATGTCTCTTGTGTTTTTCTTTAATAAAGCATATAAAAGAGCTGCTTTATTCTTGACTATAGGCGGCGCGATGAATACGCCCCTTATGGCACTTGGGATTTTTATGATAATAATATTCCTTATTGATTTACAAAAAGAAAAAGGAAATGGAAAAAATATTATAATAACAATGTATAATAATATCCCAATTATTATTAAATATGCCGCATCTTATTTATTTATTTTTTTGGCTTTTATTTATAACTACATAGCCAGTGGAAATTTTCTTACTATACAATCAGGTTTAACTGATTTTGGTACTTATTATTTTGGTCGTTTTTTTGCGTATTTTTTTGATTTAAACTTTGGATTTCTTCCATGGTTTTTTATTATTTTTATTTTATACATCGTTGTTATTGGAATGGCGGTATCACGGTTAAAGTACCGTTATTTTTTACTTGCCGCAGGACATATATGTGTAGTTCTGGCTTTCTCATTGCATATACATATAAACTGTGGAATGAGCGGTATAGCCCGGTATAACGCATGGATAGCGCCTGTAATGCTATTTGTAACTATTATATATTTATTCGAAGAGACAAATAATGTAAAAAACAATCAAACATATTCTTTGTGTAGATTTGTTTCTAGTTATCCAATAATAAAAAGTGGCGTGATTATACTATCGGTTATTTATACGGCACTTATGCTGTTTCAACTGGGATTTAAGGTAGATCAACATAATAACTACATAAAAATGCAAAGACCTGCAAGGTCTATATTAAACCGTATGCCAAGTCTTTATAACCCATTATACTCTACTTTTATCAGCCGGGTTGAACATCGTGATGGTGGATACGATTATCGTGAACCAGTTTTTTATATTGATACAAGAAATAACGTAGAGATACGAAAAATTCTTATTAAGAGGAATGAGAAAGATAGTATTGAGAATCTTCTGGTATTTGGTGATGAGAAAAGCCGTTTATATTTTGAAGCAGAAATAAAAAGAATAAGAGAAAAAGGAAGTGAATTTGTCTATTTGAATATACCACAAAAATATAAAGTTGAAAAGAAATTTATTGGTATTTCCTTAAATTCTCTTCAGGTATATAGTAACGAAGTTCAAGTAAATGAATCAGGTTTTTTTGAAATATATAAAGACGGAATACTTTACGGACCATATATTACATTGAAACCTGGTAACTATACCCTTAAAGTAGATTGCGACTTTGACGATTCAATGGGTAATCCGATGCTTACTATTACAGCAGATATTGGAAAAAAAATATTACAAAATTTTCTTCTTTTAAAGGGAGAAAACAATATTTCTTTTACACTTGATGAGAGATTTGATAATGTTGAATTTGTAATTAGAAATGAAATCTTCCCAAAGATCGAAGTTAAGAGTATGTTTCTAAATATGGAGACAATGAATTTATTATCAATGCAGAAGATTAGTATTACAAAGTTATAAAAGATATTTATTTAAAATATAGGAGAATATTTTAAAAATGAAAAATGCATTAATTACAGGAATTATCGGACAAGACGGTTCATATCTTAGTGAATTGCTTTTAGAAAAAGGCTATACCGTGTACGGTATTATGCGGCGTAAAAGCATTGTCGATTATGGCAATGTCGCTCATTTAAAAGAAAAAATACATTTTATTTATGCCGATATGACGGATGTTGTCTCTCTTGTTTCCGCTATGCGAATTTCACAAGCGGACGAAGTGTATAACCTTGCCGCCCAGTCTTTTGTTGCCACAAGTTGGGAACAACCCATTATAACGGCGGATATTGACGCGGTTGGGGTAACGCATTTACTTGAGGCAATTCGTATTGTAAAACCACAAGCGCGTTTTTATCAGGCTTCAACAAGCGAAATGTTTGGTTTAGTGCAGGAAATGCCTCAAACAGAAAAGACGCCTTTTTATCCCCGTAGTCCTTATGGTGTGGCTAAACTTTATGGACATTGGATAACTAAAAATTATCGTGAAAGTTATGGTATGTACGCTTGTTCCGGTATTTTGTTTAACCATGAAGGTGAAAGACGGGGTAAGGAATTTGTTACGCGCAAAATCACCGACGCTGTTGCACGAATCAAATTGGGTTTACAGGAGCATGTTGAACTGGGTAATCTTGATGCAAAACGCGATTGGGGGCATTCCCAGGATTATGTATATGCCATGTGGCTCATGCTTCAGCAGAGTACGCCGGACGATTATGTTATTGCAAGCGGAGAGACTCGTACTATTCGAGAATTTGTTGAAACAGCTTTTTCTCGTGTGGATATAAAAATACAATGGCAGGGGAGCGGTAAGGAAGAAGTTGGAATAGACAAAGCTTCTGGTAAAACTATTGTAAAAATAAACCCGCGTTTTTTTAGGCCTGCGGAAGTTGAAATCTTGCTTGGAAACCCTGAAAAAGCGGAACGCCAACTTGGCTGGAAAAGAAAAATATCATTTCCCGAATTAGTTACGCGTATGGTAGATAATGACTTGGCTATTATCAGTAAGGAAAAAAAATGAAAGCCCTTATTATTGGAGCGGCAGGATTTGTCGGAGGACATCTTATTACTCACCTAAAATCATTAGGATGGGAAGTAAGCGCAACCAGATTACCCCAAGAAGAAATAAAAGAAGATGTTCCAAACTATGAATTAGATATACTCAATCAAGCTTCTATAAGTTCTTTGCTTGATAAAATATGTCCTGATTATCTTTTTCATCTTGCAGCGCAAAGTTCTGTCGCCCTGTCGTGGGAAAAACCCGCATTGACTGTGGATATAAATATTAAAGGCACTGTTAATCTTTTGGAAGCGCTGCGCGTTATGCAAAATCCACCACGGGTTCTTCTTATTGGATCAGGCGAAGAATACGGTTATATTCTGCCGGAAGAATTACCAATTAAGGAAGATACCTTGATACGTCCGGGAAATATATATGCTTGTACAAAATTTGCACAAGAATTATTTGGGCAAACTTATATTCGCGCTTATAAACTTGGAATTATTATGGTAAGGGCTTTTAATCATACCGGACCGGGACAAATTGATACTTTTGCCGTCGCTAATTTTTGTAAACAAATTGCGGAAATTGAAGCGGGTTTGCGTCCCCCAATTATCTATGTTGGTAATCTTTCTTCCTTGCGTGATTTTACCGATGTACGGGATATTGTTAAAGCTTATGCTCTGCTTATTCAAAAAGGAAAAGTTGGAAGAGTGTATAATGTGGGAAGTGGTAAAGCTGTTGCTATGCAGGAAATTCTTGAAATAGCTCTTTCCATGGCGAAAACCAGTATTACTGTTAAGCAAGACCCTAAGTTAGTACGTGTTTCGGATACTCCTGTTATTCAAGCTGATATTTCACGTCTTACACTGGAAACAGGCTGGGAATCGAAAATTTCTTTAAAAGATACTATTGCTGATATGCTGGATGATTGGAGGAATAGGATTAAGTAAAATTAAAAAAATAAATATTGATAAAAATATTGCCAAGGATAATATTATGATAAAGAAAACGGTAAAGAAATTTTTAAAATGGTTATTTAAACCTATCTTACAAAGGTACTATTTATTGGTTGAAAAAATTGATAGAAATACTAACCTATTTGAATTAACTAACCAAACACAAGTTGAAATTTCACAGACACAAAATGCAATTCTTGCCAAGTTTTGTGAATTAACAGATAAATCTATTATTGAAATTTCGCAGACGCAAAGCGCAATTCTTGCCAAGCTTTGTGAAGTAACAGATAAATCTATTATTGAAATTTCGCAGACGCAAAGCGCAATTCTTGCCAAGCTTTGTGAAGTAACAGATAAATCTATTATTGAAATTTCGCAGACGCAAAGCACAATTCTTGCTAGGTTTCGTGAAATAACAGATAAATCTATTATTGACGCGCATCATTCAATGTATGGAATATATAAGTCATCTGATAGATCAAAATTAAAATCAAGCATTTGCCGTATGCAAGATTTACTGGATTATAATAATTGGATGAAAGAAATATTCCCGCATTTACCAGAGTCGGGCTACGTTATGAATCGTAAAATGTGGGAATATGTGTTTATAGTACAAGCTCTGTATGAAAGAGAAATGTTATCAAAAGGTAAAAAAGGACTAGGATTTGCAGTTGGAAAAGAACCATTACCATCTTTATTTGCAAAATATGGCTGTGAAATAGTCGCAACAGATATTAATTCATCATCTGATACTGCACAGCTTTGGTCAATTACTAATCAACATAGTGGATCTACAGACGATTTGTATAAGGCTGATATTTGTGACAGATATACATTTGAGAAAAATGTGTCTTTCAGATTTTTGGATATGAACGCTATCCAAGACGATCTTGAAGGTTTTGATTTTTGCTGGTCATCATGCGCTTTTGAACATCTCGGTTCAATTTTAAAAGGGAAACAATTTATTTACAACATGATGAAATGCCTGAAACCTGGAGGAATTGCCATCCATACAACAGAATATAATTTATCTTCTTACAATGGAGTCATGGTTAATTCAGGGTGTGTAATATTTGGACGTTCTGATTTTGAAGAGATGAGAGATACGCTTATAGCTCAGGGACATTATTGTGAAGATTTGGATTACCGTTTGGGAAATTATAACGAAGAAAATTATATTGCGTATCACCCGTACAAAAGACCGCATTTTAAACTATATTTGGGTGGGGAAGATGAAGGTTGTATAAGTACATCTTTTTCACTTCTTATTAAGAAAGGAAATATTTCTTAAGTCAGCTTTACAATTAAACCGTTGTTTAGCTGAATGTTATCAGCCCGCTTATATGATTGGCGGAAGAAGATTTAGATTATATAAATGACAAGCGTTAAATTTTTTTGGAGGATAAAATGTTTCGTAAATTAAAACAAAGAATAAAAAACAAAATTAGGAATGTCATAGGATATAATGAATTAATATCAATGAAAGAATTAGTTACAACATCCTTTGAAAAGGGAGAAAGTAAAAATGTTATAAGGCATAATGAACTATTTAACATGATAAAAGAATTAATTACAACCTCGGCTGAAAATGAGGAAGGTAGGAATATTAAAAAGTATAATGAACTAATTGATATTATAAAAAAATTAGTTATAGCTCCGTTGGAAATCATAACAGGGGGGGGGGGGGGGTAATTCTTTCTGGAAAGATTTTTCTGGATTCACTTCAGAAGATATTCCTTTGCTTCAAAAATATAATTACAAGGAAGCACTTTCCGGTAAAGATGGTTATATCACTGATTTTCTTGGTATTCGTCATAGTGTTAGTTTCTTCCCTAAACATTATTTGAAAAATTCTGGTGTAGTTTTTCAAAGGCTTCCTATTCCCGATGACGGTTTTCACGCTGAAACAATTGAATATGTCGCTTGTCTGACCAGTATCGAAAATGTTGGTTCTACATATACAATGTTTGAACTCGGTGCAGGTTGGGGACCATGGATGTCTATTGCAGGAACTGCAGCAAAAAGAAAGGGAATTAGTACAATAAACCTTATAGGCGTAGAGGGCGAACACAATAAAATGTCTTTTATTAAGAAACATTTGACAGAAAATGGACTTAGACCGGATACAGAAGAGATGAAAGCATGTCTTAATAATGTAAATACAACAATCTATGACGGTGTAATTAATACAACCGGTAATGATATGGAATTTCCGGATGCTGATCATGATGCTTATGGAGCTTCTTTAGTTGAAGGAGTAGGTAACGGGCTTTTTCTAAAAAACAGTTTAGTAAAAGGGTATTCTCTCTCTGCTATTTCATCTGAGTATGATTATATTGATTTTGTTCATATAGATATACAGGGATACGAAGAAGAGCTTGTATCAAAAAGTATTAATATCTTGAAAAAGAAAGTTAAGTTTCTATTTATTGGAACTCATTCCCGTGAAATTGAAGGTCATCTTATTAATATTCTTTATGAGAATAATTTTAGATTAATTAGAGAACAACCTTGCCGTGTTTTATGGCCTGAATCAAAGCCTAATAATTTTATTGATACAACAATAAAAGACGGTGGACAGTTTTGGATAAATAGACAACTCGGATATGCCGAATGATTTATGAAAAAAGAGAAAATGACTAATAATAGATTATATATATTTTTTGGTTGCTTTATTGAATATTCATTGCATCCGCTTTATGAATACATGAAAGAGCAAGGTTATAATTGTATAGAAATTACAACAAACACTTGCAACGATATGAAAAAAGCTTTGATTGAACTTAATGCTAAAGATAATATTTTAATTACAAGTGCGCATACCTTTTTAGACGAAACTTATGATTATTTTCAAAATACTCCTGTTAATTTGTCCGTATTGGAAGCAATAGATATTTTAAAACCAATTAAAAGCGTGTATTATCCACATGACTTGGCTACCTTGGTACATGAATTTGATATTCCTTGGATTAACTCAATTTTTGACATAATCTTGTTTCCGTTTGATGGTTACGCTCATTTAGCCTGTAACGGAAAACCAATTTATAATGTCGGTTGGATAAAAAAAATCCATAAAACGGGAAGCGGAACAAAATTTCGTGTGGGGCATGGTATAAGTGATATTTATTATTATGAAAAAATAGGTCTTGATTATATATATGAAACTTTTAAAACCGTGTGGGATCAAGGTATAATTATAAAAACCAGTCTTCCGGAACACTGGGATCAATATCGTTCTTATTTTGAAAAAAAGAATGTAAAATATATTGATCCTTCAAAATCTATTTTTGAATTGATTGATTCTTGTGAAATTATGCTTACTAATTCTTTGACTTCGGTCAATATAGAATCATCGCTATCAGGAAGATTTACCATCAATATGCTTGATGGTATTTTTAACTTGTCTGAGCATGAAAAATATTTTAAAGGGCTTCCTAACCTTAAAATAATGAGTATTAATGATACTGCGGAACTGTTGCGTGATTATTTCAATGGTAATTATATTCCTTCGCAGGGTGAAGATGTGTTAAAGCAATTTAATTTTAAATTGGCAGTTGATATAATCACAGCGTGATGAATAAAAATTTATATAAACTTGATAATATTCCCTTTTTAGTTTTTATTTCGGGTCAAGCATGTACTTTAAAATGTAAATATTGCGGAAATTTTTCTCCATATTTTTCATTAGGGGGGGGGGGGGATAATAACAAGTATTCATTTTATGATCATAAAAAAATTTGCAACGATATAAAAAGAATAACAAAACGAATTAGTATTTCAAAAATACAGATACAAGGGGGTGAATTCTTTTTACATAAGAATGCAAAAGAAATATTAGTCGATATTAATAAAAATGAAAAAATTTCGGAAATAGTTATTTCAACAAATGGAACAATTATTCCTAATAAAGATATTTTATCATTATTATCCAATAACAAAAAAATAACAATACGTATTTCAAATTATAAATGTATAGGGAAAGAGAAGATAGATGCGCTAAAAGAAATATTAACATTACATAATATTAATTATTGGATTTTTAATTTTTTTGGGAACGATTCTAAATGGATTAAATTTCAGGGGTTGTCTGCTTATCGGCTTAATGAGAGTGATGTTGAATCTTATTATAAAAATTGTCCATTTAAAAATTGTTTAACTCTGGAAAATGGTTATATTTCCAGATGTTCCCGTGCTGTTATAGCTCATCATGCACAAAAATTTTCTATAAAAGGATATGGAGTAAATATTAGAAAAATAGGAGGAATAAAAGCTCTTAAAGCTTTTATTATGAATGATAGTCCTGTGTCAGCATGTTTTTATTGTCACGAACAAAATTCAGAATTAATAGATGCCGCTGAACAAATGACACAGGAAGAAATCAGCCTGATTAAAGCCATTATCTAAAAAGGAAATTGAATGAATAATAAAATTGATAAAAATTATTGCATGAGTTCTTTTTTAACATATCGTTTTATATTTGATGAAACCAAATTGTTTCAGGAAGGAATAAAACGCGCTTTTTATTCCTTGCCAAAAGTTAAATATTTGATTCGTTCCAGCAATGATATTGATAACGCAATACAAAATGATCTGGCTAAAATAGTTGATAATCAGACAGGTATTATGCTTTCCGGTGGTATTGATTCCGCTATTCTGGCTTCATATCTTCCTGCGGGTACTAAAGCCTATACGCTTGAGTGTCAGGCAGAAGGAGCTAAAAAAGAAACAGATGAAGCGCGGCGTTTTGCGGAAATTTGTAATCTTGAACATCATGTAATAAAAATAACTTGGGACGATTATGAGAAATACGCGCCTTTGTGCATGAAACAAAAAGGTATGCCGATTCATTCTATTGAGCCAATGATATGTAAGGCCGCAATTCAAGCGAAAACTGATGGATGTACTAAATTAATTTTTGGAGAAAATGCCGACATAAAATTCGGCGGTATGGATGGGCTTTTGGCAAAAGATTGGACAAAAGATGAATTTAAAAAAAGATATACATATATTGAACCGTCATCAGTTTTAAAAAATCCGATTGATATTTGCGAACCATTTGATTCTTATGATACTGAAAATATTTATGACTCACATGGGTTTATAAATGAGTTTTTTCTAAAAGAGGCGCATAATACTTATTCAAATGCTTGTAAGACCGCTGGAATTGAATATATAACGCCTTATGTATTTATGAAACTTGACATTCCGCTTGATTTACAACGTATCCGAAACGGAGAGAGTAAATATTTAATTCGAGAATTATTTGCAAAACGTTATCCAGCTTCAGTACCTGCTGTTAAACTTCCTATGCCTCGAGCAGTTGGAATTTGGCTTAAAGACTGGAAAGGACCCGTAAGAGAAGAATTTTTACCGAACTGTATAAATGGACTTACCGGCGACCAAAAGTGGTATGTATATGTATTAGAATGGTTTTTAAATCTTATTGAAAATAAACAATGAAAAACAAAGTAGCCTATACAACTGTTCCTGACTATAACTTAAATTCTGTAAAAGATGCTTTGGCAAAAATATTTTCCTCACTTGGTTATGATAAAAATAATCCATTGGGAAATATAATAAAACCGGGAATGAATGTTTTTATTAAACCAAATTGGGTGGCTTCAAAATGGCGTGAATCATGCCCGCATAAAGATAATTTATATTGCGTTATTACCCATCCAAATGTAATAGAAGCAGTAGCTGATTATGTGGACATTGCCCTTAATGGAAAGGGGAAAATTGTAATAGGTGATAATCCTTCTATAGACGCGGATTTTAACGAACTATTAAATACTTGCGAAATTGAAAAAATAAAAAAAAAATATTCGGTACCATGTGAAATATTAGATTTAAGACCACTTGTTTGCAATAATCTTAAAGATTACGGTGATAGAAATAAAATGCAAAAACAAACAGGTGATCCAAAAGGGTATACCGAAGTTAATTTAGGTAAGGATTCTTTGTTTAATAATGTAAATTCGTCGTTATTTAGAGGAGTGTTCAAACAACGAAAAGAAACAATAGAATCTCATAAAAAGAAAAATCAATTATATACTTTTGCAAAAAGTATATATGATGCCGATGTCTATATTTCAATACCAAAGATGAAGACTCATCATAAAGCGGGAGTAACGCTTAATTTAAAAGGATTGGTCGGTACTATAGGAAAAAAAAATCAATTAATTCATTGGCGTATGGGATTTCCATTACTAGGTGGTGATGAGTATTCAAATATTTACAATTGGATTAGAGGTACATTTTTTTCTAAAATAAAATCAAGAGGCTCATGGCATGGTAATGATACAATATGGAGAATGGTAGTTGATTTATATGAAGCATTTAGACAAAAAAAAAGAAATTATTTTTCTGTTATAGATGGTATTCTTGCAGGTCAGGGTAATGGTCCTTTTTGTCCTCATAGCTTTAAAGCGAATACATTAATCGCTGGAGAGGATTTACTGGCAGTAGATATGGTTACTACTCGTTTTATGGGATTTTCTTATGAACATATTCCATATTTGAATTATTTATCAAAAAAATACTTGAATTTAGACAATATATCTATATATAATGGTGGTATTGAGGAAAAAGAATATTTTAATAAAAACAAAATATTTTTTTGTTTTGAGCCTCCTTCTAACTGGAAGAATATTCAAATTACAGAGGATAAATAATGCAAATAGGCTATACTGGCGGAGTTTATGATTTATTTCATATTGGACACTTAAATCTTTTAAAAAATGCAAAGGGTTTATGTGATAAACTAATTGTGGGAGTTACTGTAGATGAACTTGTCGCATATAAATATAAAAAGGCAATTATTCCCTTTGAAGAAAGACTTGAAATAGTCAGAAGTATCAAATACGTTGATGCGGCAATACCTCAGGAAGAGATAGACAAATTCAAAATTTGGGAGAAATTAAAATTCGATATTTTATTTGTTGGGGATGATTGGTTCAAGGAAGAATCATGGAAAACAATGGAAATAAAATTGAAAGATGTTGGAGTACGTGTAGTTTATTTTCCTTATACAAAAGGAACAAGTTCTTCCATCTTGAGTGAAATATTAATTTCAAAACGAAATGAATTACAGTAATTTTTTAAGTATTAAATAAATTATGGAATACCAAAATGAATGATCAAGTAACTATAGAAAAAGATTGTACATCACTCTTAACATTGGATGTTAAAAATTTTGTAACAGCAATTTTTCGTGAATTGCTGGAGCGGGAACCTGATAATGAAGGGTTTGCTTATTTCTTAAGTCTAATTTATCAGGGAGCGCCAAAAGAAGTAGTAATTTATCAGATTGCAACATCTCCGGAATTTGCGGGAAGATATATTATAAAGTATTTGGATAAATACGAAAAAATCAATAAAAAATTTGTTTTTAAGTCAAAAATAAAAAATATTCCTTTTATTGGCTGGTTTATAAAATTTTCGAAAATTCCCAACATATTAACAGAAATCCAAATAATGAGAACAGATTCATTTATTAGAGAACGATGTTTACAGGAAAAATTGAATATTGTTCAGACAGGTTTTGTTGAAGCTATAGGTAAAATGAGAGAAGAACAGAATACTAAAGATAAAGAATTGCGAAACCTAATAAATAACAATATGGATTGGATTAATCAATGTATTTCCAGTCTGTCAGGAAAAGTTGATACTGCAAACGATAACATAGTGTGGGGTAAGAACAACTCCATTATCCTTAATGAAAGTATTGATTGGATCAAGAAAAACTCTGCGAGCCTTTCTGAAAAAGTTGACGCGGCGAATGATGGCATAAAATTAATAAAAGACAATACTGCAAGTATTTTTGAGAAGGTGGATGGAATTCCTAAAACTAATGAAATAATGTCCAAATTTGATGGATTAACTTACCTTTTTAACATTCAAAGTATAATAGATAGCGGTTTATATCCAACGGTTGGATTTGAAAGGCTCCATGCAGATTTAATACAGCTTCTCAATGATAAAACGGATGAATTTGAAGCATATAATCAATTTACGATTGAACAAATAGCTGGTTATGCTGAAGGCAAAACTGTTGTCGCCGCTCATTATTCAAAGCTTATTTCAGATTATGCATCAAAAAATGATCTGCTTGAAATAGAAGCTGCCGGTATTGAACCTGTTTTGCTTCCTGATATTTGTAAGGAAAAAGATACACTAATAATTGCAAATCCGGCGCTTTCGGCATTAATACTGACTAGTCCTTTATTATTGGCGGAAATTGCTCAAAAATTAAGTCGAAATTTAGTACTGCTGGTTCGGTATGTATTTTATCCGGTTTATGTTACATGGGAGGGGTTTTCTTTTGTTGAAAAGGAAGAAAGGAAAGGAATATTCAGATGGGCTGAAGATAAAAGAAATCATTGGTGTATA
>Ga0268262_10004717_pt1 | contig 13922 bp, 11 predicted proteins | sample TergutNc150P3_FD_190354 | JGI IMG/M metagenome (GOLD analysis project Ga0268262, IMG submission 190354) | Nasutitermes corniger P3 segment gut microbial community from laboratory colony in Florida, USA - Nc150 P3 (SPAdes) (version 2) | ecosystem: Host-associated > Arthropoda: Insects >... | reverse complement strand
AATACAAAGAATTGTTGTTATACAAATCTGTAATCCCGCTTTTTCATTAATACACCAGTAAATACAAAAAGGTATTAACAAAAATAAATAAATTAAATCTATTCCCATTTTAAAACCCCTCAAAGAATGTATTACGAAGCTTGTTAACCGAGTTATTTTGGCTTTTTGTCAAGGTTACCGCCCCGCTTGTTTTTGCTATCATATTTCTAATAATAGCCTGCATTGTATTTTTTTCAATAGTCATCAGCAGATAAAAAATATATTTTTCAGCGGATCCCTCCGTATTTTCCGTCTTAATTTTTATCCATGAATAATCTTCTTTTAACGCCTCAGGATACTCCGCTTTATACGCATTCTGCATCATTGCCTCATAAAACGCGCCGTACTCATCATCGGGGTACAAAGACGCCGTAAGGTACATTCTTTTTTCTATTCTATCGGCGGCAAGCATGGGAAAATCATGCGCTACCGTATAGTGTTCTATCCATTTTTCCAACACTGTATCGTTATCCCCTTCATTGCTCACTATAAAAGCATATTTACCGCCGTAGGGGTCTAATTTTTCAACGGCATTTATTCCGCTGCCAAGATACGAACGCAGCCACGGAGGCATTTGAGCCGCCGAGCCGTTCCTTGTTTCAAGAATATCACCTATTTCTATTATTACGGAGTTTTCATTCGGGCTTATACCGGAATCGGGAACCGGAAAAGAATTGACAGCGGTTTGACCGACGCATGAAAAAAACATTAAAACGATTGATAAGACTGCCGCAGAATACTTCTTCATTTTAAAAATTATCTTTTGACAATCATTATAGGTTGATCTTCGCCTATTACAGGTTTAAAAGCCGCGTCTATTATATTTATAGGCGGCATATAGTACAATGCAAATTCATCCCAAAGCACATTATACTCAGGGAATATTTTTACATTTTTTTGTTCGGCTGAAGATTCCGGTTTATCACCCGCATTTTTTAACTCGGCAAGTGAAGAATCATTAGTAAAACCAAGCGTGATAGTAAATTCATTTTTTATTTTTGTTTCAAGCGTAATCGGTCTTGCCGCCAATTCCGCAGGTCTGAAATTTCCGGTAACATTAATCTGCGCCGATAACGCATTTGAGTTAATTGAAAATTTTATACCCGCCGTTATAAAGGATAAATGCTCTTCAATATTTTCCGGAAATTCGCCTGATTCCTGCGGCAAACGAACAGTTTGTAAAACCGTTTTTTGCGCCGAATTTAATTTTAATACAAGATCTTTTCCTTCTATAGATAAAAACATTTCCGTGTCAGGAGAAGAATCAAAACGCGCGGAAAGAATAACGCCGTTATTTAACGGTTTAAAACGTAACAAGATCTGCCATGTTTCCGTATCCTTGTGTAAAACCGATATTTTGGGCAGTTTAAGAATATTATTATAACCTGTGGCAACTCCGTATGTTCCGTCCATTCCCATCCACTTTGGTTTGTTTTTTGTACCGAGTCTTAACGCGTTTCCGTCTGAAGCGGTGTTTTTTAAATCATTTAAATTACCTTCCATTGTATACCAATGTTTTAACTGTTCAATATTTGAAGAAATAAGGTGTATATTATTTACATTAGATGAAACAAGCAAGGAAATTTCTTTTTTATAACCGGCTAAATCACCGCTCTTTTCCATAGGAAATACTTCCGCGCACAAAGAGAAGAAGCCGTTTTGTTCCGGCGTTTTCCAGAATATAGCGCCGGCTCCGTCGGAAAATTTGCCTTCGCTGATTTTATTTTTTCCGTCGTACCAAATAATATACGGATTTAAGCGAGCATCAAATTTTAAATTTACTTCCAACATCACAACAGATTCTTTCGGCACAAGATGCGGAGTATCTACGGCTCCGGGTAAATATACGTTAATACCTTCATAGGAAAAAGCCGTTCTTCCAATATAGTAAATATTTTTTTCGGTCTTTTGCAGAACTTCTTTTTTGTTCATAATCTGCAAATTCAATGTGTAATTACCAACGGATAAACTCTCCGGTATCTGGAAAGACGGCAATTCACCGTCAAGATTTACAACCGGAATAATTATTTCATCGCCGTTTTCATTAAATACAAACGCTTTTTTTTCTATCTGCTTTTCATCAGTTTCTTTTTCGTTCTGTTTTAACGCAGTTTCTTTTTTTGCGGCTGACGGATCAATTGTATAAGTTACTTTCCAGCCCGCGACATCTCCGGCGGAATTTTTTAGGAAAACAACAAGGGCGGAAACATCAGGATCATCGGAAACAGGGTCTTCAAAAGACAGATTTATGCTATCGGTTGATTTGACATAGGAACAATCTTCCAGCGGAACGCCGTCTATCCGCGCGTTAATTTTATAAATGTCCGCTGAAGTTAAAATATTGTCTATTACCTCACAACCGCACAAAACGCCTATAAAGACGGAAAAAGCGAGTATATAGAAAATTTTAACCGTTTTTTGACCGCACATACCCAATATAAATATATCAACAAAAAAGGAAAAAATCAACTATATTTTTTTTCAGTTTTTATGATAATATAATGATATGCGGGCAAAGGCGATAATTCATCTTGATCGTTTTAAGGAAAATATTAATTCCGTAAAAACGAGAATCGGGCAAAACAGGCAAATTTGCGTACCGGTAAAAGCCGATGCTTACGGCCACGGCGCGCTTCAAATTGCCAAGACCGCCCTTACGGCCGGAGCTTCCTGTTTCGGGGTTGCGGCGGTTCAAGAAGGACTGGCGCTCAGAAAAGGCGGCATAAAAACCCCAATTTTGCTTTTTTCCCAGCCATGTCCCGATGAAATAAAGGATATCATTAAGGCCGATCTTACCCCGTTCGTTTCGGACGCCGAATTTGCCGTCATCTTAAACGAATACGCGGCAAAAGCAAATAAGAAAATATCCGTTCATCTTAAAATCGATACAGGCATGGGAAGAATCGGCTGCGATACAAAAGACGCAAAAGAACTTGCCGCTCATATTAAAAAATTATCAGACTTAATTTTAACCGGAACCGCCACGCATTTGGCAGTCTCTGATTCAACAAACGTGAACGACATCGAATACACAAAAAATCAAATATCACGCTTTACAAAAGCGGTTAATGCCATTCGTGCCGCTAAAATTGACCCGGGCATTGTACATGCGGCAAATTCAGGCGCTGTAATTTTACACCCGAACGCATGGTTCGACATGGTAAGACCGGGCATTCTTCTTTACGGCTATAAATCTTTTGAAGAATATACCGCTCCCGTAGCCCAATTAAAAAGTTTGTCCAAATTTAAAAAAATAATATCCGAACCGGTAATGGAATTGCAAAGTTCCGTTGTTTTAATTAAAAAAATAAAAGAAGGCGAAACTGTCTCCTACGGCAGAACATGGACAGCGGAAAAAGACACGCTAATCGGCGTTATTTCGGTAGGTTACGCCGACGGACTCCCGCGCCTTGCAAGCAACAGATGGCAGGTTCTTATCGGCAAAGAGTACTATCCGCTGGTTGGACGGATAAGCATGGATCAATGCTGTGTGAACCTCGGCAAAAAAACAAATGTCAAGCGATGGGACGAAGCCGTTATTTTCGGCAGTCCCGATCATGACGATCATGACGCTTCCTCGCTGGCAAAAATTACAGGCACTATTCCCTATGAAATTACCTGTAATATAAGCAAACGAGTTCCCAGAGTTTACAAGCGGTGACGGATTATTGCTTATAAATTCAAAAATCGGTATTATTATATTGGAGGCAATTAATGAATCAGTATGTCGATGAAAACGAAGAAGAAGAAGACGATGACGAAGCTCAGGGAAAAGATAAAGCTCCGGTTTTAGATCCTCTTGCAGGAAGGATGTTGAAAACACGGACTATTTTGCTTTCCGGTGAAATAAATAAGGAGCTGGCGGAAAAATCCATACGCCAGCTTTTACTGTTGGAAGATATGAACGACGACCCGATAAGGATTTTTATAGATTCCCCCGGCGGAGACGCCGACGCAGGCTATGCTATTTTTGACATGATCCGTTTTGTAAAACCGCAAGTTTGGACAATCGGCATGGGGCTTGTCGCAAGCGCGGCGGCGATCATTCAGCTTGCCGCTCCTAAAGAAAGGCGCGTGGGACTGCCGAACAGCCACTACCTTATCCACCAGCCGCTCTCGGGAATTCGAGGCGTTGCGACAGACATTGAGATTCACGCAAAAGAACTTGAAAAACTGCGGGAGAAAATAAACCATTTAATAGCGGATGAAACCGGCAACTCTCATAATCAGGTTGAAAAAGACACAGACCGCGATTACTGGATGAACGCGGCTGAAGCTGTGAAATACGGGTTAATCAGTAAAATAATAACAAATAGGTCTGAACTTTAATTAAGCATTCTCGTAACTCTTGTATATGAAGCGCTTTATTTTTTGCTGCGCGTTCTTTTCAAACGGCTCTTTGCGTATGCAGAAATCGCTTACCTTTTTATAAACAGGCATAGTACGGTTTGCTTCGTCAATTTCGTTCTTTATCAAATTATAAACAAAAAAATCATCGATTTCCTTGCCGGGATGATCTTCTTTTATAAATTCATAATTGGGAACTATTACGGCAAAAATAATTTCGCCGCCCGGAGTTTTTCTGCCGACGATTAGTATCTCGGAAATTAAACGAGAGCCGGCAAATTGCGCTTCAACTTCTTCGGGATAGACATTCTTTCCGCCCGACCCGACAATAAGATTTTTCTTCCGTCCCCTTATATAAATAAATCCGTCTTTATCTATACAGCCAAGGTCGCCTGTTAAAAGCCAGCCGTCCTCTGTAATTACTTCTTTTGTCGCTTCATCATTTTCAAAATACCCCAGCATTACGGATGGCGACTTGCAAGCAATCTCGCCTATCCCGTCCGGTCTTGGATCAACAATCTTTACTTCCGTGTAACTGACAGGAAGCCCTACGGATTCATTGCGTTTATGAAACGGAGTATTCACGCTGATCAACGGAGAGTTTTCGCTCATGCCGTAACCATGAACGATATTAAAACCGAATGAATCAAAAAAATCCGCCGTCTTTATACTTAGCGCTCCGCCGCCGGCGACCATTATATAAATTGAGTCAAGGTTCGCTTTCTTTCGGATAAACTTAAAAACTTTCCGACCCCAATCGGCGTTGCCCTTTCTTGCTTTTGCCAGAGCAACCTTCCGCAGAAGATTCAAAGGCGCTCGGATAATCGGAGAAAGTTTTTTATAACCGGCTTCTATCCCTGCCATAACTTTGTCGTAAAGCAGGGGAACAGCGATAAGGAACGTAACCCCTCCGTCTTTTATATCGTCAATAACAACTTTACCGACTATTTTTTCGGCGATTACCGTTGGAATACCTACCGCAAACGGAGTAATAAAAGAACATGTAGTAGGGTATGTATGATGAAGGGGCAGAACGTCCATAAAAACATCTTTACTGCCGGGTCGTAATATACGAACCGCCGCGCTTGCGTTGGCGATAATATTTTTGTGAGAAAGAGTAACGCCCTTGGCGAAACCCGTAGTGCCGGAAGTAAAAACTATTGAACAAGGATCATTAGCCGCTATACTGTCAATCGGGGGAAGAGCTTGTTTGTCCGCATTAACGCCGAATAAATCATATTCGCTTTTTTGCCCTGCAGGAGCGTCCTCGCTTTCAGGGCTGATACAAACAGACACGGACAATGAAATGCCGTTAGACGGCAATGAATCGGCAAACTTCTTTTTTCGTCCCGAATAAAAAAACGCTTTGGCTCTTGTTATTTTTATAATGTTAAGACTTTCCTCTTCCGTGCAAAGAAAATCAACAGGTACTACGCAAATACCGGCGATAACGGTTCCCATCCACACAGACATCCATTCGGGGCGGTTTTCAGACCAAAGCACAACACGGTCGCCTTTGGAAAGACCTGCGGCAAGCAAACCCCTCGCTACCCTTCTGCATTCCTCGCCGAAACGGGAATATGTCCAGCGTGTAAATTCTCTCTGCTTGCCGGAACGATACCGTATAAAATCTATATTAGCGAATTGCCGAGACTGATTATCCAGCATTTTAGCGAAATTATCAAAAGGAACGTCGGGAATATCTGAAATGTATTCTTCAAATTTTAACATAAATACCTCGTTGTATTAAAATTATTATAAGGCACATTTGGTATTTTGTCAAAATTTTTTGCAACTTATTAATAAAAATTGGGTCGTATTTCTTATTTTACTTTCACTAATAAATACCGTTTTTTTCCGGCTCTTATTATTAATTCGCCTTCATCGTTTAATTTGTCCGTGCCAATAACCGCGGCGGGATCGCCTATCGCTGAAAATTCGCCGTCTTTGTCGGAAACAAACGCTCCGCCCTGCTGAACAAGGCGGCGTCCTTCGCTCTTGGTCGGGACAAGACCCGTATCGCTGAAAAGGTCTACAACATTATAGCCTGCTTCCAGTTTCGATCGGGCGATTTCCGAGTGAGGCATTGCCGATTTATCGCCGCCGGCAAGACTGCCAAAGGCCGCCTTTGCGCCGGAGAGAGCTTTATCGGCTTCTTCCTTACCGTGAATGAGCGCGGTTACTTCCCACGCAAGCCGTTCTTTCGCATCGTTCGGGTTTTTTCCCGATTCGCAAAGGATTTTACATTCATCGACAGGCAAAAATGTAAACATAAGCAGGAAGCGAAGAATATCCTGATCCTGCACATTGCGCCAGTACTGGAAAAAATCATAAGGAGTGGTAATGGCAGGGTCAAGGAAGAGAGCGCCTTTTTCGGTCTTGCCCATTTTCTTTCCGTCCGCAGTTGTAACAAGCGGGAATGTCAGCCCGAAAACTTCCGCGCCTTCAACACGGCGCACAAGCTCCACGCCTGCAACAATATTCCCCCACTGATCATCGCCGCCGATTTGCAAATTGCATTTATGACGGCGGTAAAGTTCCAGAAAGTCAAAACTCTGTAAAAGCTGATAATTAAATTCGATAAAAGAAAGCCCTGTTTCCATTCTCATTTTGTAGGCTTCAAAACTAAGCATACGATTAACGGAGAAATGTTTGCCTATGTCGCGCAGAAAGTCGATATAATTTAAGTTCGCAAGCCAATCCTTGTTGTTTGCCGTAAAAGCGGTCTTGCCGTCAAAACCGACAAAACGATCAAGCTGTTTGCGGATAGATTCGGTGTTTTTATCCAACTGGTCATAATCGAGCATTTTCCGAATTTCGCTTTTTCCCGAAGGGTCTCCGATTCTTGCAGTCCCTCCGCCGAGAAGGGCGATTCCGTTATGCCCCGCATCCCTAAGATGGCGGAACGCAAAATAAGGAACCATATGCCCTATATGCAGACTTCCCCCCGTAGGATCAGTGCCCTCGTAAAAAGTGATAGGGCCTGAATCCATCAGTTTGGACAGACTTTCAATATCGGTGCATTGCTGTACAAAGCCTCTTGTTTTTAATAATTCCAACGCTTTATTCATAAGATTTATTGTACAGATTTTAAAGGAGTCTGTCATCTATTCCGATAATTATAAAAATGAGCATTGTTGAATTATTAAAGAATGTTATTACATCATGGCAGGTGCTTGCGGTAACCATTGGAATAGTTATTTATCTTTTTATAGTCTCCGCTGCGGCAAGAAGTTCCGGCGGCAGACCCAGAGCCAAAAAACTGCCAAAACCGAATTTATTTAAGAAAAAAGAAAAAGCGCCCGCCGCTGCCGCCGCTCCCGCGGAAGTAACAGATTCAGACGAGAACCATGTCGATGATCTAGGCATCGAAGAAGCTTAACTAGATAAATTTCTTAAAAATTTCAAAATTTTTCTCTTTTCAGTCAAGCAAAATGACACTTTCGACGCATATATAGGCGGAGGTAAAATTGTATGATTGAAAAAACCAACCATGAAATTGAGGTTTTGCAAACCGGGGAAGATTCCTTAACAAGCGCGGTTAAAAACCTGTTCGGGCTGTCATATCTGTTCCCGTACCAAAGACTGGTAATAACCAACATATTGGAGGCGGTCCAGGCTGATGATTGTTCCGACAGGGAATCATGCGGCAGGCAGATAGTTATTCTTCCAACGGGAGCCGGAAAATCCCTCTGTTTCCAGTTGCCGGCAATGTTAATAGAAGGGATTACTTTGGTGATTTATCCCATTCTATCGCTTATGGCGGATCAGCAAAGGCGGCTAACCGAACGGGGTTTTTCCCCTGTAACGCTAAGAGGCGGACAAAGTAAGGAAGAGAGGGACGAAATTTGGCAAAAACTGGAAAGCGGGCAAAGCAGATTTATAATCGCTAACCCCGAAGTATTGCTTACCGCGCAGGTAAAAGAAAAACTTGAAAAAATAAAAATTGTTCACGCTGTAATTGACGAGGCGCACTGTGTCAGCGAATGGGGAGAAAGCTTCCGTCCAAGTTACTTGGAAATAGGCTCTATCATAAATTCTCTTAATCCGCCGCTTGTTACCGCTTTTACCGCCACCGCCAGCGCACCCGTACTTGAAAAAATAAAACGGTACATTTTCGGCGAAACGTCTGTTAATCAAATTGCAGGCAACCCCGACAGACCCAATATTTATTATTCCGCAAAAGCTTGCATTAACCGCAATCCGGCGGTTCGGGATTTATTGATTAAAAACAGCCGTCCGGCAATCGTATTCTGCTCTTCTCGCCCGGGAACGGAAAGACTCGCACGCTACCTTCGCAATGAAATTAAAGAAATGGGATATGACTGGCACAATGAAATCCGTTTTTACCATGCCGGATTAAGCAGGGAAGAAAAAGCCGAGACGGAAAAATGGCTGTTAAAAAATACGGAAGCGGTTCTATGCAGTACTTGCGCCTTCGGCATGGGCGTTGATAAAGCCGATGTACGCACCGTAATACACAGAGACTGCCCCCCATCTATCGAAGCGTATTTGCAGGAATCAGGCAGAGCCGGACGAGACGGAGAGCAATCAAAAGCTATTCTCTTGTGGGGACCGGAAGACGAAATCGCTCTTGCAAGGGCGAAAACTCCGGCGGATCAAAAAAGACTGCTGGCGTTGTTCAGTTACGCAAATGATACCGAACACTGCAGAAGGCACTCGCTGCTTGCCATGCTAAATTACGACTCAGGCGGCGAGACGCCTGAAAAACTATGCTGTGATGTCTGCGAAAAAGAAGCGGACGGCAGATTACGGGAAGAAGCGTCAATTTTGAATTTTTTCCGTAAGAACAAAAGACGATTTACAAAGAGCGAAGCCGCCGAAGTTTTATCGCAGAGCGAAACAATACGCTGGGAGCAAAATGAAGCATCCCAAGTTATCGGTTATTTACTTAAAACCGAAAAACTAAGAAGACTCCATTTTCCTTGGAAAAACAAACTAACAGTAAAATAAAAACTCCCCAATGGCGGTTTACGACGTTCCGCCAAAGGCGGAATGTTAAGCTTTTGCGCTATGGCGCAAAAGCCGTAAACCGCTACGATAAGCGACGTTTTAATGTCGCTTATCGCGTATGTATCTGCCGTTTTAATGGCAGATACATACCTACTCCTTGATACCGCCCATCGTAATACCGGAAATTATAAAGCGCGACATGAATGAATAGAATATTAAAATCGGTATAAGAGAAACAGCTATTCCAAGATAAATAGCTCCGTATTCCGCGCGATAAATATTACCGCGTAAGTTTTGTACAAGCATCGGCAATGTAGATTTTTCATCGCTGGAAAGAAGTACGAACGGCGTAATAAAGTTATTCCATGAACCTACAAATGTAAAGATCGACTGAGCGGCAAGAGCGGGAAGCATAATCGGAAGAATAATAACATTGAATATCCTGTACTCGCCTGCGCCGTCAATTCTCGCCGCATCAATAAGTTCCGTGCTCAGAACAGATGTCATATACTGCCTTAGGAACAAAACAGTTCCCGCGGCTGCTATACCCGGAATAATAAGCGGTATATAACTGTCGCGGAGATTTAAAATGGACATGAATTGATAAAAGCCGATAATTGAAAGCGTACTGGGAAGCATTATTATAATCAGAATAACAGTCCACAACGCCATTCTTCCTTTAAATTTGTAAACATGTAAACCGTAAGCTGTCATCGCTGAAAAATAAATACCTAATATCGTAGTACAAATTGAAATAAAAGCGCTGTTTCCGAAACCTTGCCAAATTTGAAAACCGCGTCCTGTAAGAGAACCCCAGTTATAAACAATATTCGGCGTTTTAACAAGCCTTGCAATAGTAGCGTTTTTATTTATCCTTTGCCCGTCATCCACATAAACAACAGTGTTGTTGCTGAAGATATAAGTCGCTATTATTTGATTATCATCATCAAAAATAGAAATACGCGGTTGTAAACTTTCCGTAAAACCTTTGACTATTCTTTTTTCAGTAACTCCTGTTTTTTTGTTGGGTTCTTCTTCTAATGTTCTTCCTAAATTCATGTCTAAATATCTTACAGTACCGCTTTCCACATCTGCATCCCAATTCGCTATTGCGGTGCTGGTAGACGAAAAAAACGCGTCTTTACCGGGGACTATAGCAAATCCCGAATTGATTTGTTCGGTAGAGCGGGTAGCATTAAGTAACAATAAATAGATTGGTATTACAGCCATAAGCCCAAGAAAAAGCATAACAGCATGTATAAAATACCTCATTAATACTTGTGTGTCAGATTTTCCCATGCTCAGCCTCCTTTCTTTTTCTTCAATTCACTACGATCCTGCAAGAAGAAGAATATTAAAAGAGCCAGGAGTATAGTAATAATAAATATACCTATTGAAATAGCGGCTCCATACGCATAATCGTTGGCTCCCCTGCCGAATGACATATTGTATTGATACACTGTCGTCGTTCTAATACCAAACTTTGGATTGCCTAACATATCCGTAAGCAGGAATGGAATATCAAACATCTGCATACCGCCGATCATAGAAGTTACAAGAATGTAAAGCATTATCGGGCGAAGCAAAGGCAGAGTTATGTACCAAGTCGTTTGACTGCTGTTAGCGCCGTCAATTGATGCGGATTCATACAGCGATATAGGTATTGTTGTAATACCTGCCATAAGTATGATCATCGTATAACCATACCACATCCACCATTGGATGAAAGCCACAAGTCCCCGTGAAAATGCAACATTGCGGAAAAAGTCAATTGCCTGTTTCATAATTTCTCCGGTATTCGGATCAATCTTTGTCGCTTGAATACCCAATGAATATAAAAACTGATTCGCCGGAGCGGTAACAGGCGCATTATAACCAAAAATACTGCGGAAGAGCAAAGCTACTGATACTGCTGTCAACAGGTTAGGCATATAAATAACCGCCCTGAAAAGACTCTTTCCAATCAAATGAAGTTGAATATCTGAAAGCCAGATGGAAAGAATAAGGGCAAGACCTAATTGCGGAATAAAGTTAAATGTCCAGATAATCATTGTATTTCCTAAAGCGCCCCAGAAATACTGATCTTTAATTAATCTTAAAAAATTTGTAAAACCTACAAAATTAAAATCACTTTTCAAACCTCGAAGATCGGTAAAACTAAGGACAAAAGTGTACAATGTGGGCCAGAGGTTAAATATACAAAACACAAGTACAAACGGCGCAACAAATAAATACCCCCAACGGTTTGTTCTTACTTCATGACCAATGGATTTTTTTGCGCGTATAACTACAGGTTTATTTTCCTTAGCTGTTTCTGTATCCTGACCAATAATAACGTCTGACATCGGTCGTCCTCCTAAAAAAAAAAGGCGCGGATCGTATAAAACCGCGCCTTTGTCGAGATTACTCTCTAAAAGTTTACCTCAATTACTTTCTGGCAAACTGTGATTCAGCCTGTGATCTGAAATCAGCAAGAGCTTGAGCTTTTGTTTTTTCACCGTTTACGAAAGCGGTGACTGATTCATTCCAGAGACCTTCGATGGCTTCATCGGTTCCCTGAAGGAGTTTACCGTTAACGTTTTTCGCCATTTCAGCAAATGCGGCATAGTGATTCTGTCCGCCGAGGTAGGGTTCTTTATAGTTGTCTTTAATTTTGTTGATGACGTTTGTATTGCTTACCAAGTCGCCGGTATCTTTCGCCCAAGCTTCAAGGAAAGAATCATCAGTTGTTACGTATTTGATAAATTCTTTAGCAGCTTCGGCGTTTTTTGTATCTTTGTATGCACCAACCCAAGTGCCGCCCCAACGATAGGATGAGGGACCTTGGCACATAGCCCAGTCGCCTGATGTAGTGGGAGCATTGGTCTTGAGAACATAGTGAAGACCCCATGTGGGAAGGAAGTATGCGAATACTTCTACAGAATTTCCTGATTCATCTTTGAGTTCGTCTTTCATACCGGCAAACCAGCCTTCTGACCATTGACCAACTCTGCCTTCCCATTTGTTATCATGAAGTTCTTTACAAATGTCCATATACTGCTCCATAGCCGGGTCAATTACGAGTTTACCGTCAACCAACCAAGGATCTTTACGGGCAGAAAGGAACGAATTGAATAAATCGTTTAAAGAAGAAACCACAACGCATGCACCGTCGGATTTAGTTTTGAGCAATTTTGCAGTCTCAAGGAATTTTTTAAAGTCTGTAAAGTATGACTGTACAACAACCGGATCGTCTGTGCCAAGATATTTTTTGGCAAGACCGCGGCGATAGAACAGAGCGCCGGGAGCAGCTTGCCATGACATACCATATACTCTGCCGTTATAAGTACCGACTTCTACCGGATAGGAAAGAAGTTTGTCTTTTGCAGCTTCGTAAATATCGGTAATGTCTAACAAGAGACCGGACTCGATATACTTGCGAACAAACGCTGATTCCAAAGCGATAATATCAGGAGCGCCTTTACCTGTCTGTAAAACCGGATCTAATTTTGCTTGGAACTGATCAGACGGGGTTTGGGAGTATTTAACTTTTACTCCGGGATGGGTCGCCTTAAATCCCCAAGTCTTATTCTCGACCATGTTTTTTAACTCATCGGTGAACGACCAAATTACAAGTTTATTTGAACTCCCACCTGGACAGCCGGTTATGCTAATCAGCATCGCGACTACACCTAAAATAATAAGTGCTTTTTTCATTTTTTTTCCTCCAAAATTCTTTTTCCCAAATTTTTATTGGGTTTAATTATTAGAAGTAATCGTATCATAATAGTAAAAAACAGTCAACTAGAAATTGAATTTTTTATTAAAAAATAAATTTATTCAAATACTCAATAACAAATTCTTAAAATAGTACAAATTTTCGATAAATTCTGCTAAATTATCGAAATTTTAGTAAAAATAGGAGCCGCAGCGCCCTTTTCCACAGCGATAGCAGCATGAGCGGCATCTGCGGCTGTTATATGGTAAGAACCTGAAATAAGCCTGTATTCGCCGTCCGAATTTACCGTTTCAAACACCGAAGACGGCAGGTCAAATTCGACTTTTTTGGTTTTTCCGGCAGGTATAAAAACACGGCGGAAATCTTTAAGCGATAAAAGCGGTTCGTCCTCGCCTCGACCTTCTTTGGAGATATAAATTTGCACTACTTCATCGGCGTCTCTTTTGCCTGTGTTGGTTACGGCAACCGCCGCTTTTACAGAACCGCCTGCGGAAAGCGAGGACGAAGACAGCGTAATTGAATCGAAGCGGAAAGTTGTATATGAAAGTCCGAAGCCGAAGGGGTACAACGGCTTTTCCGTCATGTATCGATATGTACGCCCTTTCATGGAATAATCGTTGTAGGGCGGAAGCTGACTTGTGGAAGCCGGAAAAGTGATAGGCAGTTTTCCCGACGGAACTGTATCGCCGAAAATAATATCCGCTACCGCCTTGCCGCCCGACTCGCCTGAATACCACGCAAAAATAACAGCGTCCGCTATATCTTCGGGGAAGGCGATTGGGCTTCCGCCCGTTAAAACGAGAATAATTTTTTTACCGGCTTCACGAACTTTTCGCAGATAATT
>Ga0268262_10004716_pt1 | contig 13926 bp, 19 predicted proteins | sample TergutNc150P3_FD_190354 | JGI IMG/M metagenome (GOLD analysis project Ga0268262, IMG submission 190354) | Nasutitermes corniger P3 segment gut microbial community from laboratory colony in Florida, USA - Nc150 P3 (SPAdes) (version 2) | ecosystem: Host-associated > Arthropoda: Insects >... | reverse complement strand
GCGGTTACTTCCGTACCGGAAGAAAGACGCACCCTGGCTACCTTGCGGAGGGCGGAATTCGGCTTTTTGGGGGTAACAGTCATTACCCTGGTACAAGTTCCCCTTTTTTGGGGACAGGAATGGAGTGCCGGAGACTTGGTTTTAGAGCCAACCTGCTGTCTTCCAAAGCGAACCAGTTGATTAATAGTAGGCATATTTGTTTCTTTCCACTTACAGTTTAAAAAACCTGAAATTTACCCGCTCAGGCGGGATGCAGATTTCTACGGGCATTTTCCCGCAAAATCCGGCGCCGCAGCATTCAGCGCACAAAAACCCTGACACACAGGGAATATCATCTTACCGAAAACAAAAAAAAAGATCAATAGGTTTGGACAATTAAAATGCATGTCTCTTCACACTATTCAGCGAAAACTGCCTGTAAATCAATTTCGCAGCCTTCAAATATAGATACCGGGGCTTTTTCGATTTCATCGTACCCTGAAGCCAAAAAACGGCCGTTTTCAAGAGTATAAACCTGCACGGATTTTGTTTCCGGGTCTACTATCCAGTATTCCCTAACCCCCGCCTTTTCGTATTTTCGCAGTTTATAAACCCGATCATATTTCGCGGTAGAAGGGGAAATAATCTCAATTACGAAATCCGGCGGGCCGTTACAGCCGTGCTCGTCTAATTTTTCCTGGTCACAGATCACCACTATGTCCGGCTCAAAAACCGTGTCGTCACTGCGGTCGTTTTTGGGGAAAAGCCTGACCCCAAAAGGCGCCGGAAACACTTTACAGGATTTTCCTTCAAGATAACCTCTGATTTGAAAAAACAATTCTCCACTAACTCGCTGATGCTTTGTGACCGGAGGCGCCATAATAATAACTTCTCCGTCATGAAGTTCCGCCCGGAAATCTTCATCCCATTCGAGAAAATCCGCGTAGGTATTATTGTATTTCGGCGCAACTTCTTTCAGTAAAGCCATAGCCAAAATATACCCCCAAAACAAGCGCTTGACAATACCATCATATAAATAAACGATCTGCCTATGCGCCCCTTTGAAGTAGTTTCGCCGTTTGAGCCTGCCGGAGACCAGGGAGAGGCCATAGCCGCACTGGCAAATGGAATTAAGGCAGGCGACAAGTTTCAGGTACTACAGGGGGTTACCGGCTCTGGCAAGACCTTTACCATGGCCAAGATCATCGAAGCGGTGCAGATGCCCACCCTGATCGTAAGCCACAACAAGACCCTGGCAGCCCAGCTTTTTCGGGAATTCCGTGGCTTTTTCCCGCATAACGCAGTGGAATACTTTGTATCCTATTACGATTACTATCAGCCCGAAGCTTACGTAGCCAGCCGCGACCTCTACATCGAAAAAGACGCTTCCATAAACGACGAGATTGAGCGGCTGCGGCTTTCCGCCACCAGGAGCCTTATGGAGCGCGAAGACGTGATCATAGTGGCAACAGTATCGTGCATTTACGGCCTTGCCACGCCCGAGGTCTATAAAAAAATGACCGCTACGTTTTCCCGTGGCGATACCATCGACGTGGACGCCCTGATCCGGCGCTTCGTAGAGCTCCAGTACGAGCGTAACGATGCTGTTCTTGAACGGGGCCGCTTCCGCCGCCGGGGCGACACCCTGGAAATTTACCCCGCCTACCTTGAAGAAGCCTACAGGGTGGATCTGGACTGGGACAAGGTAGAAAGGATACGCCGAATAGATCCGATTTCCGGCGCGACTATCGAAGAACTGGACAGGGCGCTTATCTACCCGGCAAAACAATTCGTAATGCCCGCTGATATGGTACAGAACGCACTTGGGGCCATTAAAGAAGAGCTTGAAAATCGTTACGAGTTTTTTATTGTGGAAGGAAAGATACCGGAAGCGGAACGGCTAAAAACCAGGGTGGAATACGACATTGAAATGCTCACCGAAATGGGCTACTGTCCCGGCATTGAAAATTATTCCGCCCACCTGGCGGGGAGGAAACCCGGCGAAGCCCCGGACACCCTTATCGATTATTTGCCGGAAGCACATTTGACTTTCATTGACGAAAGCCACGTTACACTTCCCCAAATCGGGGCCATGTACGCGGGCGATCGCTCAAGGAAGACAAACCTGGTAGACTACGGTTTCCGCCTTCCCTGCGCCCTGGACAACCGGCCGCTTCGCTACGACGAGTTCGAGGCGCGGCTGGACAAAACCGTCTTCGTTTCCGCCACGCCCGGGCCGGCCGAAAAAGAGCAGTCAAAGCGGGTGGTTGAGCAACTGATCAGGCCTACCGGCCTTTTGGACCCGGAGATAGAGGTGCGGCCCAGCGAAGGCCAGATGGAAGACATATACGGCGAGATACGGAAGCGGATCGAAGCGGGCGAGCGTTCCCTCATCCTTACCCTAACCAAAAAAATGGCCGAAGACCTGACCGACTACCTTTCCGGCCTGGGGCTGCGTGTGCGCTACATTCACAGCGAGGTAGAGACCATCGAAAGGGTGGAAATCCTGACCCAGCTCCGCAGCGGGAACTTCGATGTCCTGGTAGGGATCAACCTGCTTCGGGAAGGCATAGACCTGCCGGAAGTGTCTTTTATCGCGATTCTGGACGCTGACAAAATCGGCTTTTTAAGGTCTCTGACCAGCCTTGTGCAGATAATCGGGAGGGCGGCGCGTAACGCGGCTGGCAAAGTAATCATGTATGCGGACAGGGTAAGCGACGCCATGAAGACAGCCATTGCCGAAACCGAGCGCCGCCGCGCCATTCAGATGGAATACAACGAAAAGCACGGCATTACCCCAACCACTGTAAAAAAAGCGATAACGGACATTCTGCAGCGCCACGCGGCGGAAGAAAAGGACGCCGCCGCCGCATCCATCGAAGTGCTTAAAAACTCCTACAATGTTATCATTCCCGCCGAAAGGAAAAAGCTAATTTCCGCCCTTGAAAGGGAAATGCTGGAACACGCGAAAAACCTGGAATTTGAGCAGGCCGCCGCCATCAGGGACGAAATTCAAAAAATAAAGGAAATCGGTACTAATTGAGTCCTTCTCAAATTTCGGAGATGGCCATTGCGCTTCATCAATAAAAGATAATTGCCCAGCTTTTTGTCGCATAAAGCAATGTGGTGCAATACCCAGTCACGGAGGAAGTACACAAATTGAAAGGGTACAAGTATTTTCCCGGTTTTGAATTCATCAACATTGATGTATAGTTCACGGACAAAATCAGTATGTTCCTGCTTGTGCTTCGCGTAATCAGGGTAGTTAATTCTTTTCATTATTTTTTCTTCGGTCGCGAAATGATAACCGGTATACTCTACAGCTTCATGAATAATCTCAAGGAATGCATCTCTGCCTTTTGCTTTACCTGCCATACAACTGCTAAACAGCTTATTTGTCAGACTGATTAACTTCATATGATGCCTGTCAATCTGTTTTACACCTACAGAATAAGAGCCTTGCCATTGGACTACCGTTTTTTCACTCATTCAAAACCTCGCATTATTTTTAAATGTTTTGTTTACACTAATAATATACTAAAAAAGTCAGGTTTTATGAAAAAGAAAAATGGTGGTTTTTAACAAAACCAAGGTAAAGCCATACCAGAATAGGCAAAGCCTTAAGCTTTGCCTTTAGCGTAGCAGTTGACCCGTAGCCCGCAATAGCGGGCAGTAAATCCATTCCTTAAAAGAGCCAATGGTGTAGCCATTGACCAAAATAGATGAAAAAAGTAACATTAACTTCCGCGCTGTGTTTTCATGCGCCTGGTTCCGTTGCAGTTCTGCCCGAGCCCTGCCGGAGCCACCGGGCTTCCATAGGAAGCCCGCTTCAAATTAATCGGGCTCCGGTTTTGAACCGGAATACTTAGGAGGAACTTTATGAGCGCCAGTATCAGGCTCAAGAGATTTGGAACCAAAAAGCGTCCTTTTTATCGTATTGTGGTAATAGATAAAAAGTCGCCAAGAGACGGAAAAACCATAGAAGAAGTTGGGTACTACCACCCGGTTGAAGCCGAAGACAAGCAAATTGTCTTTGAAGCGGAAAAAGTTCGGGCCTGGCTCGACAAGGGCGCCAAGGTAAGCGACACCGTCCGCAGCATTCTGAACAAGAAAAACTTCTCTATAAGCTAAACCCTTTCAAAATTAAATAACGGAGGAGACTCATGGAAAAAGATCTCGTTGAATATATTGTTAAGTATCTGGTTGATGATCCGTCGTCAGTTAATGTGGCAGTAGTGGAAGGCGAAAAATCCACAATTCTGGAACTCCGTGTGGCCGCCAATGATATTGGCAAAGTAATCGGCAAACACGGCCGCATTGCCAAAGCCATCAGGACAGTTTTGCAGGCGGCCACCGCAAAGGGCGGCAAGCATACCGTGCTGGAGATATTGGATTAGTCTGCGGACACATTTTACACTGGGCCTTGTAGGCCCTCCTTTCGGCTTAAAGGGCTTTGTAAAAGTCAAACCTTTTTCAGGGGAGACCGAACATTTTTCCCGTCTTGAAAAAATAACGCTTAAACGCGGCGAAAAAGAAGAAATTCGGGATGTGGAGGAAACGGTCTTCCAGGAAGGAACGGTACTCATTCGTTTTGCGGGAATAAACAACCCCGAAGAAGCCGCTTTTTTAAAGGGAGCGGAAATAATCGCGCCGCGGGAAAACGCCGCATCCCTAAAAGAAGGGGAATACTATGTGGAAGATCTCAAGGGTCTTGAAGTGGTTGACAGGGAAGGAAAAACCCTGGGGCATATTCTTGCCGTAATGGAAGGCGGCGGCGGCAACCTGGCGGAAGTAAAGCTCCTTTCCGGCTTTGAGCGTCTAGTGCCTTTCCGGAAGGAGTTTTTTGGGGATGTAAACCTTAAAGAAGGCAAAATTGTACTCCTGGAGAATTGGATTCTGGAATGAAATACACCGTTTTAACCCTTTTCCAAGAGATTACCAACGCTTATTTTGCCAATTCCATCATGGCGAAGGCGTTAAGCCGGGGTATTATTGAGTACGAAGCTGTAAACATACGGGATTTTGCCCTTGACAGGCACCACACCTGCGATGACGCACCCTACGGCGGGGGCGCCGGAATGTTGATGCTGGCCGAACCGCTGGGCAGGGCACTGGAAGCCACACTGTCCGGTGGGAAAAAGCGGGTAATCTACCTTTCCCCTTCCGGACGCCCCTTCAATCAGTCTGTTGCAGAGGAATTGGCCGCGGAGAAAGATATTGTCCTCATCTGCGGCCGTTACGAGGGCATTGATCAGCGGATCATCGATCTATACGTGAATGACGAAATTTCCGTGGGAGATTACGTGCTTTCATCCGGGGAAGTGGCCGCGCTTATCGTCATTGACGCAACATACCGCCTTGTAGAGCAGGTTATTACGCCTGAATCCTTAAACGAGGAAAGCTTTAGCTCAGGGCTTTTGGAGTACCCCCAGTATACACGGCCGGAGATTTATGCTAGTCTAAAAGTCCCGGAAGTGCTGCTTTCGGGGCATCACGAAAATATACGGCGCTGGCGTCTTGAAAAAAGGGTGGAAAAAACACTGGCCGTACGGCCGGATTTGATTCTGCGCGGAGAAGAACGCCTGCTCTTTGATGAAGAGACCCGTAAAATTATAGAGGAGAAACGCCGCGAAGCCGGCGAGGGGGAAAGATGAACGAGATTAAGGCCATAGAAGCCTCCCAGATGAAAAGCGAAGTAGACGATTTCAAGGTTGGAGATACCGTCAAGGTTCATTTTAAAATTGTTGAAGGCAAGACTGAAAGAATTCAGGTCTATGAAGGCCTTGTTATTGCCTTTAAGAATTCCCGATCCGGGAAAACGTTCACCGTCCGTAAAAATTCTTACGGCGTAGGGGTCGAGAGGGTATTTCCAATACATTCGCCCAGAATTGCCAGGGTGGAAGTTGTGCGCCCCGGAAAAGTGCGCCGTGCAAAGCTCTATTACATACGGGAAAAAATCGGCAAGGGCGCCAAAATCAAGGAGCTTATCGTTTCCCGCAAGGCTCAGGCCAAAGCGCCAGTTAACCAGAGCACAACAGACCAAACGTAACATCGCAAACCGAAGGGAAAATCAGAATAAGAACTCTCGCAAAGGCGCAGAGGCGCAAAGTTGTTGTTAGTTATCTTATCGTTATACTTTCAAGATCCTCATTTTGAATATACTATATCTTGTTTAATCATGATCTACCGAACAGGAACTTTGCGAGCTTCGCGCCTTGGCGAGATAAAATTTGAAAATAATGTTTGGAAAAAAATCCATGATAACACAGTCTAATAAGCCTGTTAGACCAGTCGCGCCAGCGAAGCCTGCCGGGGCAGAAGGGGCGAAAAAGCCCAACATACAGGGAAAAAGCAACCCGGCTATTGGGACAAAAAAAACCACAGTTACAGAACCTTTAGGCCGAAAACCTGCGGCAGGAACCGCAAAAAGCCCTAGCCCCGCTTCGGTGTTAAAAAATCCCGGCGACGGAAAACCTGTACAGTTATCCGCTGACAAAGCTCCCCCTGGATCCCCCACGGGAAAAACAATCCCCGCAAAAGAGCTTTTTATCAAGACTGCCGCTAATCTGGGTTTTCCAAAAGATGCTCTGAGCGTTGCCCTCCTCGCCTTTGCGCGTTATTTTTCGATTTCCTTAACCCCGGCTTTAATGAAGACGCTACGCCGGGAAATTCTGGCTTCAGGCAAGCTTTCCTCGCCGGAAAGTCCAACGGAAAAAGCCGCCCTGGAAGCTGAGGCCCTCTCCGCGCTTATTGCCGATGACAAGGGCGTAATTTTAAGCCCTGAGGCGCTGGAACACTACGCGCGTTTTCTGTCTTTTCCGGATGAAAAAACAATCCAGCCTGACAAGGAGGGGGATCAGGACAGAGAAGAATGTCCTTCGGCGGAAGAGCTTCGAATTATGATTGAAGAACAAGGGCAGAACGATGATACTCTGTCTTTTTTAAACAATCTTCCCGGTAAAAACGGACAGCGTTGGCTTGTATTCCCGTTCGATATCAGGTTAAAGGGTATAGAATTCCGGGTTTTCTTACGATTATTAAAAAGAGAACCTGTTTCTTCCGGAGAAGACGGGCATTTGATCGTTGATATTTTGGGCCCAAAAAGGCAGTGGAGGTGCTTTCTTAAAAAAGCCGGTGAAAAATACCTGGCGGATCTATTGGTCTATCCAGGACAACACCCCAGGGTCCTGAAAAAACTGCAAAAAGAAGCAGAGCAAATTTTGGGAGAGGGGCGCGGGCTTTTTGGGAGCTTTAAGGGTTTTGATGAGATTCTGCTGCGAAACGGAGAAGAAGCGCCTTCCTGGGCGGAAGATTTGTGCGCCGAAAGCTTGCCTTCCATTGATGAAGAGATATAATGAAAAAAGCGTCGGCCATAGCTTACAACGATGAAGAGGGGATCCCCAGGCTATTGGCAAAAGGACGAGGCCGGGAAGCCGATAAAATCATCGCCCTGGCCAGAGAAGCGGGAATAGAAATTGTTGAGGACAGCTCCCTGGCAGCTTTGCTTGACGCCGGGGTAAAACCGGGGGATTTTGTTCCCCCATGGTGTTGGGAAGCGGTGGCTAAAATTTTGGCCTTCGTTCTCTTAAAGGAAGAGGGATGAAGAAAATACTGGTTAAGGATCTCAAAGAAGGGGATATTTTTTCTGAACCGGTTTACATTGAGGGAAATAACATTCTTGTCCCCGCCAGGGTAGAGCTAAGGAAAAAGGACATAGCCAGGCTCTATGCTTGGGGCATAGAAGCGGTGGAAACCGAAGGGGAACTTGTCGCAGCCAAAGGCATAGACAATTCCAAAGCGCAGAATTCTGCGGACAAGGTGCCCGTGGACAAAATGTCCAGCGACAAGTTGCCCGAGGATAAATCGTCCGGCGCAAAGAAAAAATCATCCAGCATGATTTCACTCACCGAGGTTCAGGAGAACAAGGCCTCTTACCGCAGTTATTTGACCTTAATAGAACGCATGGAGGAAGTCTGCAACAATATAGCATCCGGCATTGCCATGGAGGCGCGTTCCATTGACAACATTTCAGGCCGGCTCCTGCAGTCTGTCCGTGAAGAGAGGAATTCATTCATAGGTTACATTCTGGGCGGAGAAATAAAAGGCCGTAACATGGCAAAAAGCCTGGTTAACACCGCCATTTTATCAGCTCTTATCGCATTGGAAATGAAGATGCCGAATCACAAGGTTTTACAGGTGGTAACCGGCGCGCTGCTCCACGATGTAGGTATGCTCAGAATGCCAAAGGAAATTGTAGAAAAGAAAGGCGGCCTTTCGGATGCGGAACTTCAGCGCATCCAGTCCCATACCCTCTACACCTACAAAATTGTAAACAAAGAACTCCTTTACCCGGAAGAAGTGGGGCTTATCGTTCTTCAGCATCACGAGCGCTGGGACGGCGAAGGGTATCCCAGACGCCTTTCAGGGACGGCCATCGACATCGGCGCGCGGATCGTCTCTGTTGCCGACGCTTTTGAGGCCATGGTCAGCAAGAAGCCCTACCGGAATTCCATGATGGGCTACCAGGCCATGAAAAACCTTCTTTCCGATAACTTAAGGCGCTTTGACCCGGATGTGATCAAGGTCTTTATCCAGACAATGGGTATTTATCCGATAGGTTCAATCATCCTCCTTAATAACGGCGCTCTTGGAAGGGTGGTAGACGTTCAATCAAGCGCTCCGCTCCGCCCGACAGTCAGGATCCTGGCCGATGAATTCGGTAATGTTTTCAAAAACGACTCAGGGGATCTGCTGGACCTTCTTATTGAAAAAAGCCTTTTCATCGCCAGGGCTGTGGATCCAAAGGAAATTGCCGATAAAGATGTCTAACAAAGGCCGTGAAGGGGAAAAGGCTGCCGCGCTTTATTTTGAAGAAAAGGGGTTTCTGATTCTGGAACGGAATTTTCGTTCCCTTATAGGCGAAGTTGACATCATAGCTCTGGACAGAGAAACCATCATTTTTGCCGAGGTAAAAACCTGGTCAGCATACGGAATTGAAGCCCTTGAACAATCCCTGAACGCCAAAAAAAGACATAAGATCATAGAAACCTCTAAGTATTTTCTTTCCTTACATCGAGAATATAAGTATATGGCAATTCGTTTTGACGTAATTTTTATCTCCCCTGATGGAATTACCCATATTGCATCGGCTTTCACGGAGCGTGTATGATAGCTGAAGGAGCTACAGGGCTTTCCAGACTGGAAATTATACGCCAGAAAATAAACAATGAGGATTATCTTCATGAAGCCATCCAGCGCATCGCCCTGATAATAAGCAACGAGCTTCTTGATTTACCCCAAGGAGGGAGAACTTATGAGCAGCAACGGAAGAGCAGGCAATGGCCGCGCTGACAGGAAAAAACCATTCAAGCGGCGTGATAATGACGCCTGGCAGGATGGTGATTATTCCAGCCGGACTTCCGGCGGCGATCCTCGTTCTGGCCGCAATCAGTCAGGAATTTCTTTAAAGGGAAACAATAATTATTACAAAAAAAGCGGCGAAGCAGTTCGGGGGGACAGGGTTTCCTTTGCAGAAAGGCCCAAATGGATTCCTCCGAAAATAAACACAGAGCCGCTGCCCGTTGTTGAATGCCTCTGGTGCGGAAAGCCCATTCGGGACATTTCTTCGGCAATTGCCGATAAAGACACAGGCGGGCCTGTTCATTTTGACTGTGTGGCTGCAAGGATCACGTTTGGTGAAAAACTTGAAAAAGGCGATTCTGTTGTTTACATAGGGGCCGGCCGCTTTGGCGTAGTCAACTTCGGAAACGCGGGGGCGTCTCCCCGTTATTCGCAGGACGGCCCGTCCCAAGACTCCGGTAAATCAGAAAACCCTTCTGAAGTTCAGGACAATTCCCCTGTAAACCGTGGTTTTACAATAAAAAAAATTATCGAATGGGAAAACAAGGACAAAAGAGCGGAATGGCGTTCGACAATTTGTGATCATTATTCGGTGACTTGATGAAAAAAGACGAAAAAACAGCAAGCGGGAATGATTTTTTCTCAAATCCCAAAACCATAGAAAACTATGCTTTGCTGCAGGATATCGGAGTTTTTACTTATATTGATTCCCTGGATTTAGAGATAAACAATTACAAAAACCTATTTACCGGCGTATTGGATATTTTCAACCGTACTACCATCAATGAAATCATGGAGGCCACAGTTTGGCAGATTTCAGATCGCTTTCTGCCTTCAATAATAGTATTCATCTGGAAACCCATGCAAAACAAGGAAGACATAACTGTCAAGTGTTATAAAAACTATAAACTCGTCGATCCAATTCTACAGGTAGACAGCATCAGTATTTTTGAACCGTTTTTCCGAAAACATCCCGAACCTGCGAGGTTCAAGTATTTTTGCTCTGAAATAAACGACGATTCCAGCCTTAAACCTCTTCACATGGCAGAGCCCGAATTGGTCGTTCCCATTCTGGGGCTCTCTGAAATTTCCGGCCTGATGCTGGTAGGACGCAACATCCTTGGGGAAGAGTATTCACAAAATGATCTGGCATTTTTGCATAACCTCATGTCCTTCGTTTCAAAGGCAATCCAGAATCACCTGCATTACGAACAGACCCTGCGCGATCTTAAAACCGGGCTTTACAGCAACGGCTTTTTCATGGACAGGCTAAACCAGGAAATAATCAAGGCAAGGCGTTCTCAAAACGAGACATCGATCATTATTATTGGCGTGGACCACTTTAAGGAAATTAACGATACTTACGGGTACCTGGCCGGGGACATGGTTCTGGAAAACCTGGCAATTGCGATCAAAAAGAACGTAAGGGTAGAAGATGTTCCATCCCGTTTTGGAGTGGAAGAATTTACAGTCCTTTTGCCTGAAACGAACAAAGATCTGGCATTTATGGTTGCAGAACGGCTCAGAACCATGGTGGAGACCTTGAAGGTTACCTGGGAACCTCAGTTGCCGCAGGTGACGATCAGCCTCGGTGTTTTTACTTGTACCAAAAAAACCAATATTACTGCGAATGAAGCAATCAAACGGGCGAGTGAGGCGCTTTCCATATCCAGAGATATGGGCCGGAACCGTACTACAGCCCTTGGAAGCGGCCTTTTAAACAGGATTCAACATTTGGAAACTGAATCAACACAAAAAGATAAAAAGCCTTAGGGATCGAAAGGCAGAAGGTAAATATGATAGGTATTATTGGAGGCAGCGGCCTTGACAACCCTGAAATATTCCATGAAAGCAGGGATGAAAATGTATCAACAGTTTACGGCGAGCCGTCTTCCGCGCTTAAATATGGGGTTATAGACGGTGTCCGGATAGTTCTTTTGGCCCGTCACGGGAGAGAGCACACTATTCCCCCATCCCAGGTAAATTACAGGGCTAACATTTCCGCCTTAAAAAAAGCCGGGTGCAGCCACATAATAGCTACTACCGCGGTTGGTTCTCTTAAAGACGAAATTCACCGCGGAGATCTGGTAATCATCGATCAATTTATTGATTTTACAAAACAGCGGAAAATGAGCTTTCACGAATCATTTGAGCCAGGAAATCCTGTGCATACCCCAATGGCCGATCCTTATGACAGCCGCCTGCGAAAAATTCTCATTGACGAATGCAAAGCCCTGAATTACCCTTTTCATGAAAAGGGAACTGTTATAACCATTGAAGGGCCCAGATTTTCTACCCGCGCGGAATCCTTTATGTTCCGCGCCTGGGGAGCGGACATAATTAATATGTCGATTGCCACAGAAACGGTTTTGACTAACGAAGCAGGAATTCCCTATGCCGCGGTTGCCATGAGCACGGATTACGATTGCTGGAAAACCGGCGAGGAAAGCGTAACCTGGGAAGCCATAGCAAAAGTTTTTGCCGATAACTCTGCCAAGGTAACAACTCTCTTAAAAAGCGTCATCCCAAAAGTTTAATTTTTTAGGTCAGCCGGCTTTGTTATGTGAGGGTTTCTCCGGCGGCAACTTTTTGTTTTTTTCTGTTTTAAGCAGATACTTATAATTAAAATTAACTTTGCTTCCCATATTTTTCAGCATATTAATATGAGCGGTTCTTAATTCCCCGTGCATTGGATTGCTCATCATAAGATCCGGAGCGACATGTACGATATAGGCCGGGGCTTTTTGCCCGTAGAATTCAATCCCGTCTTCAGCGGCGTAGGATTTGTGATCCGGAGTGGCAAAGGGAAAATCCGCCAGGAGAAACGGACTTGACGCGTAAAAGCGCGATATTCCGACACTTGTCACCCAATAGGCAGTGTAGCGTTCTCCTGTTTCGGTGAAGCGTTTGTCCCAACCCAGCAGAATCAGCCCGTCCCTTTGCAGGGCCGTTCTGAAATCAGGAATCCCGGGGGGAAGAACATTACCAGGAGCCGCCAGATAAGGCAATGAAGCAAGGGTTTGTTTAATCTTTGAAATTTCAGAGCCGCAGCCTGCGGCAAGGCGTGAAACCGGAAAAGCGATGATATTTGATCTGCTGCCTGTTGTTGCCGGAAAACCTGAACGCTCAAAAGCATGAGAAAAATTTTTAATAACCGAGTTTGCGCTTTGGTGTGATGAAAGTGACATCTTTGTAATATGGCTCTCCAGCCTTGATATTTCATCCGCAAGGCCATGCAGGCTCTTCACAAGCCCTTTCATTTCTGCGGTTATTTCATCCGAATCCTGTTCTTTTTTCATTATTTATGCCTCTTATTATAACTTTAAATATATTAATTATTACAAAATCAGTCAAATTGAACGGGCATAAAAAAGCCCCGGCATCAAGCCGGGGCTTTTACAAAAGACAACTCTATTTCTTTGCCGGGGATTTGGGAGCCGCAGGCTTTTTTGCCGCCGGTTTTTTGCCTGCCGCTCTCTTTGCGGGGGCAGTCGGTTTTGCCGCGGCCTTTGCCTCATCAACAAGCTTCTTTTCGGCAGCGGCAATCTGCTTATCTAAAGCTCCCCTCTTAGATTGCAGCTTTTGAATTGAAGAAACCAACTGATCTACTTTTCCCATAAATAAATACTCCTTCGCGCAATAGCGCATACTTAGCTATCGGCATTTTTATGCCATTGGATATATTCTATTTCTAATTAATAAAATTGTAAAGAGAATTTTTTTTATTATAAAGATTATTGACAATTCAAAAAGTCCGCGCTAGTGTTAATCATTCGGATCATAATGCGGACGTCATATAACGGTATTATCCAAGCTTCCCAAGCTTGTGACGCGGGTTCGACTCCCGTCGTCCGCTAATTGTTCCCTTGAAAATCGAAGCGCCCTTTTGGCACTTTTAGCTTTGCTATGGTGTTGTTCAGAATCGCATCTACATAATCAGCAATAGTTTCCATTTTCTTTTCCAGATAAACGCCAAAAACAGAGTCCCGTCGTATATCCGCCGCATAGTGGATATCGGAACCGGCAGTAGCTGAAACTTTTAGCTCTTTGGCATATACCCACGCTAACGCGTCAGAAAATTGGGGGTTTCCCGAATTGGCGACTTCTACAGCGTTGACATAACCTTCGTGCGTGGAAAAGCGGTTGATGCTATTGGCAAACCTGAAAGGATGCGCCAGGACGACACAGCCGCCAAAGCGTTTGACTTCCTCGTACTGTTCTTTCGGCGTCCAACCGGCGGCCTCAGGATGCTCCAGAAGCCATTCCTTATCAAGGCCGTAGATCAGGTAATCATTTCCATCCAGGGTTTCTTCCCAGCCAAAAAAAACATCAAGCCCGCGGCGAAGCCCTTCTTCTTTGGTAAGTTCATAGCCCAGGCAATATTCCTGCACCCATTCCTTCCAGGGAAGATTTCGATCCGCGCGGCAGTTTCCGTTAAAAAAATGATCCGTGATAATAACGCCTGCATAACCCAGGTCCAGGTACTTACGGATGTATTCCCTTCCCCTGGAAACACCGCAACTGCTGCTTTCAACGGTGTGTAAATGTGTTTCGTAAAGGTAAGCCATGAGCTATTTCCTGGCCGCA
>Ga0268262_10004715_pt1 | contig 13928 bp, 9 predicted proteins | sample TergutNc150P3_FD_190354 | JGI IMG/M metagenome (GOLD analysis project Ga0268262, IMG submission 190354) | Nasutitermes corniger P3 segment gut microbial community from laboratory colony in Florida, USA - Nc150 P3 (SPAdes) (version 2) | ecosystem: Host-associated > Arthropoda: Insects > Digestive... | reverse complement strand
ATTTCAGGGCGGTCTTTTTCGCCGTTGTACAAGACTATAAACTCAGGCCGCGGAATCTCCATCCGGTATACGAGGTACTTGTCTAAGTCGTTGGTCAGTTGTTCGTAACTCCTCGCCACGTAGAGCAGCATTCGGAGCGGCATGTTTTCGTTTATGGTCGATTGGTGTTCCACCAGTATCACGAGTTTGTTGTCTATGGTAAACGACACGTCGTTCACCGGAACGTCGTACAGTATGTCTTCCAGCGTCACCATCTTAACGTCGGTTTCCGGACCGTAGTTCGCCCCTGTTATGGCGTTGTACAGTTCCAGCGCGGCGCTTTCCGCCCCGAACAGATCCCTGAAGAGCGTGTCTTTGTGCTTTACTTTGGCTTTTACGCCCTTCTTAGCGCCCTTCTTAGCGCCCTTCTTAGCGCCCTTCTTGACGCCATTTTGGCGGTTCATGTGCCCGTCCCCCTTGCAAACAATATATATTATGAATAGTTTTACGGCGCAAAAAGCCCGTCTTTCGGCGTGCTAATGTGTCTATAATAATATAATACATGTGGATTGGCGGAGTCAATAAATAGGCGGCGTCTTCAAATATTTGATTTTCTGCCGCCCGATTTATTATATTCACCTAACCGATAACCTGACCAAAAACCCGAAAACCGAAAGGCGGCGGCGTTAGAACGCTATGGACGCGACAGACAATACCCCGGCGGCGGCGCAGGCGGCGACCGCGGCGCGACCGACTAAGCACGGCGTGATCCTTACGGAGAAGGCCCCCAAGCCTATAGGCCCCTACAGCCAGGCTATAGAGGTCAAGCCCCTGCTCTTTATTTCGGGGCAGATACCGCTCGACCCCGTGAGCAGCGCGGTCGTGGCGGGGGGGTTTGAGGCGCAGGCGGAGGCGGCGCTCGCCAACCTGCGGGAGGTTTTGGCGGCGGCGGGGCTGTCGTTCGCCAATTTGGTCAAAACGACCGTGTTTTTGCGCAATATGAGCGACTTTTCGTGCTTCAACCTCGTCTACGAGAGGAACATGAACGGCGCCGCGCCCGCCCGCAGCGTGGTGGAGGTCTCATCGCTGCCACGGGGCGTGCTCGTGGAAATCGAGGCGATCGCGTGCCGGTAGCCAAGCAAGAGTACGAAGTAAGCCTCGACCTGTTCGAGGGCCCGCTTGACCTTCTGCTCTACCTTGTCAATAAGGCGGAGGTCAACATCGTAGACATAAAGGTCGCCGAGATCGCCGCGCAGTATTTGGCGTACCTTGATATCATGCGCGACCTCAACATTGACGTGGCGGGCGAGTACCTGCACATGGCGGCCACGCTGGTGCGCCTGAAGGCGCGGGAGCTTTTGCCCGACTCGCCGCCCGAAGAGTTGACGGGCGTAGAGGGGGAGATAAACGACCGCGAGCAGCTGATCGCCGCGCTCTTGGAGTACAGAAAGTTCAAGGAGGCGGCGGGCGCCCTTAAAGGCATTGAGGCGAAGCACTTCGGGGCGTACACGAGAGGGCGGGCGGAAGACGTGGACAGCATCGCGGCGGACGGCGCGGAAAGCAGCGCGGCGGTGGAGAACGTCTCGATATTCGACCTGATCACCGCGTTCAAGAGCATCTTGGACAGGGCGTCGGCGGCGGGCGACGCCAACCACGTGGTGGAGGTCGACGACTGCAAGGTCGACGACAGGATAGAGCGCATATTCTCCGTTCTTAGCGACGCGGCTAAAGGGAGCGAGGTGCGGTTCGAGGATTTGTTCGCGGACGACAGGCGGAGGATCGTGCTTGTGGTCACGTTCATGGCGATACTGGAGTTGGTGAAGATGAAGCAGATAAAGTTCAGGCAGGAAGTCGCGTTCGGGGGTATATTTGTTTCACGTGCGGATAATGACCAGGAGAGTTTGAATTGACGGAAATAAACGAAAACGAAGGCGGTATCAATACCGAAGTTAGTGAAGGTATCAATAATGATATCATCACGGACGTTAATACCGATGCCGGCGATGACGGTATCAATGCCGATATTAATACGGATATTAATACCGATGTCAGCGACGGTATCAATACGGATAACGGTAACGATGTCAATACGGATATCAACACGGATATTAATACCGATACCGCCGACGCCGCCGACGGCGATACGCAGACCGCGTCCGTACAAGAGGATGATGACGCTATTGACGACACGCGAATATTGGAGGCGCTGCTGTTCGCCTCCGACGAACTCCTCACGCCGTCCAAATTAAAGTCCATCCTCCCCGGCTCCCCCGACTCGCGCCATATACGAAAGATGGTGGGCGAGATCAACGAGCGTCTGCTTACGGAGGGGCACCCGTTTGAGATCATAGAGGCGGGAGGCGGCTACCAGTTCCGCACGCTCTCCGCGTTCCATCCTTACGTCAGAAAGCTCTACAAGGAACGCGCCGCCAAGAAGCTCTCGATACAGGCGCTTGAATGTTTGGCGATCATCGCCTACCGCCAGCCGATATCCAAAGCGGAGGTGGAGGCGATACGCGGGGTGCTCTCCGACGGGGCGATGAAGACGCTCTTGGAGCGCAAACTGATAGACCTCTGCGGGCGCAGCGACAAGCCCGGCCGCCCGTGGCTCTACGGCACCACCGCCGACTTCCTGCGCTACTTCGGCATAAACAAAATCAGCGACCTCCCGCGCATGGAGGAGTTCGAGCAGATGGCGCGCGCGAAGATGGAGGAGATGTCGGCGGAGGAGCTGAACGGCGAGAAAGAGGTGGCCGCGGAAGAGGGCGCCCCGATTGCGGACGGGTCGGGCGAACCGGTTTTGACGGAATCAGCTCAAACGGAGCCGGTTCAACCGGAATCGTAAACATCCATACTCCTTACCGAATATTAATCCCAATGATTTTAAACACAATAACACGGAGCGTCAAAACAAAAAATGCCGACAAGTTACGATTATGACCTGCTGGTTATAGGTTCCGGGCCGGGCGGATACGTGGCGGCCATACGCGCCGCGCAGCTCGGACAACGCGTAGCCGTGGTTGAGCGGGGCGGCGTCGGCGGGGTCTGCCTCAATATAGGGTGCATACCAACCAAGGCCCTCATAAAGCAGGCGGAAATCTACCGGAACATCGGCCGCTTAGAATCAATGGGCGTCCGTATAGATACCTCCGGGTTTCGCTACGAAAACGTCTTCAACGCCTCCCGCAAAGCGGCGGATACGCTCTCCAAGGGCGTGGCTTATCTCCTCAAGAAGAACAAGATCGAATTGATAACGGCCTCGGCGCGTCTTGTTTCCGACCATGAGGCGTCGTTAAGCGTTATCGATACTCCCGCGGTAAACGATACTGTCAATAGAGGCGGCAACACCCCGGGCAACCGCACGCTCTCCGCCCGCGCCATAATCATCGCAACGGGATCGCGCCCCAAATCCGTCCCCGGCCTTGAGTTCGACGGAAAGTTCATACTCTCCTCCGACGACGCGCTGATGATGAAAGAGCTGCCCCGCCGGGCGCTGATAGTAGGCGCCGGGGCAATCGGGGCGGAATTCGCGCACATCATGAACGCGTTCGGCACGGAGGCGCATTTGGTCGAGATGGCTGACCGGGTGCTGCCCTCCTCCGACGGGGAGGCGGCGGCGCTCGTCAGGCGGTCGTTCATGAAGCGCGGGATAAAGGTCTATACCTCGTCGACGGTGTCCTCTTACACCGTCGCCGACGGTTCGATAAACGCGGTGATAACGGGGAGCGGCGGCGATACGGCCGTATCCGTCGACAAGATCTTTGTGATGACGGGGCGCGCGCCTAATTCGGAGGGCATAGGGCTTGAGAAAATAGGCGTCGGTACGGCAAAGGGGTTTATCGAAACAGGCGATTACTATCAGACCAAAGCCGGGTCGGTCTACGCGATAGGCGACGTCGCGGCGGGGGCGCCTATGCTTGCCCACGCGGCGTCCAAGCAGGGCGAGATCGCCGCCGAGCATATAGCCGGGTCTACGCCCGCCCATCCGCGCGTAGACCCGGCCGGGATCCCCTCCGTGGTCTACTGCGAGCCCTCCGTCGCGGCGTTCGGCCTGACCGAGGAGCAGGCGCCGGAGCGGTGGGGGGCGTTCGTGAAGGCGGCGTTCCCCTTCAAGGCTTGCGGCAAGGCGGTGGCGTCGGAGGAGTCCGAGGGGTTCGTCAAGATATTGGCGGATCCGCTCACCGGGGGCATAGTGGGCGCCCACATCGTCGGGGCGGGGGCGTCGGAACTCATCCACGAACTGCTTATAGCGAGAAACGCCGGCGTCGGGGTAGGCGTTTTGGCGGAGGCCGTACACGCCCATCCCACGCTGTCGGAGGCTGTTATGGAGGCGGCGCGGATGATCGGCGGCCGGGCGGCGCACGTATAAAATCAAAAAAAGTTGAACGCGCACGCCGCCATATACTATATTATACGGGTGGCGTGCGCGGCGGCCGCAACGCGGCACGTGCCGTGTTTTCGCGCAAAATGAGCGGATTCTTTCTCTAACTATCATAAAAAACCATATTTAGCAAAGGGGAGTTAACATGTTGAGACAAATGGTGTTGCCGCTTGCGGCGCTCTGTCTTACGTTGGCTGTCTCCTGCGGGCCCTCCTACCGTTCCGTACAAGTGCGTACGACGACGGAAGCGGAGTACCTGAAGGACGAGGCCGCCAGCATTAACCTTCAGGGGGATGAGATTAACGCCGCCGAAGGTTACTTGGCCAAAGCCAAAGCCACCAAAAACGAGGTGGAGTCCGCGGCTTACGCCGACCTTGCCGCCGCCAACTACCGCATAGCGCTGGCGCACCATACCCTATTGAAGAGCAACCAGGCGCTAAGCGTGTCCAAGGCCGCCCTTAATACCAGCCAAGAGCAGGTTGAGACCTATTCCAGCGTCTTGAAAAGCGTAAACGCCAAAGCGAAGGAGACAAAGTAACATGAAAAAGATATCTGCAATCTTGCTGCTCGCGCTTACGGGCGCCGGCATGTTTGTATCCGCGGAGAAAGTATCGCGGGACAGGGTGGCCGAGTTGACGCTCCTTGAAACCAATCTCGACCAGAACTATTCGGCGCTCAAAACCAGCGGCGTGGTCACCGCCACGGACGTCTATGTGGAGGCGAAGGCCCGTATCAGGTCGGCGTTCACGGCTATCGAGAAGAATCCCTCTAAAGGAACGTCGGTGCTTATTTTTTCGGCTTGCTCCGCCTACGTGACATCGGCGTTCTTGCAGTTTCAGCGCGAAGCCAACGTGTACAAGGTCGGCCAAATGAACGCGAGCCGCGACTCGCTCCTAAACGTTTTGCACAAACTGCACGAGGAGATCAGCCGCATAGAGGGCGGCCGCGCCTACAACTTGGCGCAGGAGCTTGAGGTGAGCAGGGCCAAATCGTCGCTCTTGCAGGGCGACCTTGAGGCGACCAAAGCCAACTTGGCCGCGGAACGCGCCCGCCTTCGCAAAGTCATGGAGGACGCGCAGAAACGTTTCGCCGAACTCCAAAGCACGCTGCTCTCCGTGAGCAAAGACGCGCGCGGCACCATCATCTCCATGTCGGACGTCCTCTTCGAGAGCGGCAAAGCGACGCTGACCGCCAACCTCAAGGAGAACTTGGCCAAGATCGCCGGTATTCTCATCGTTTACAAGGAACCCAATATCATTGTCGAGGGCCACACCGACAACGTGGGTCAAAAAGAGTACAACCAGAAGCTCTCGGAAGACCGCGCCCACGCTGTGCGCAACTACTTGGTCGAGCAGGGCGTGACCGAAACACGCTTAACCGCCGTAGGCCACGGTCTTGACAAGCCCATAGCGGACAACTCCACGAAAGAGGGCAAGGCCAAGAACAGAAGGGTCGACCTTGTTATTCAGGAAAAAACGTTGGAAGACGAGGCCGCGGAAGCCGCGCCGGCCCACGACGGAAAGTAATGCCGCTTTCGGTCATGTTGCGAAAAAAAGCGAAGAGGCGGACCCGCTACGGTTCGCCTTTTTCATGAATAGCCGATGTTTGCGGCTCGGTATATATTTAGTCAGCAAGAGGAGAGTGTATGTCGATATTTCGTAAGTTCATAAAAGAGTGGGAACCTAAGCGACCGCTGTTCACGCAGCTGCTTTTTACTATCTTCGCGTTTTTGCTGATGATCGCTCTAAGTTACTTTTTTGTGAATAGGATTGTGCGGGACGACCTGGTACGCAACACCGAGAGCGTGTTGGACATAATGGAGGCCGAGATCGGATCCGATTTGGCGAAGACGCAGGCGATACTGGGTGTCTTCGCGAGAACGTTGCGCATAAAAATACATCGCGGCGCCGGCGCCGAAGAGTTGCAAAAATATACATACGATATATCAGACTACCTGAGGTCAAAGGGGAGCGATAATCAAAACGTCAACGGATTTTACGGTTACATAGAAAAAGCCTACGGCAAGCCGATTTTCATAAACGGCTTCAACGCGGATCCGCCGGAGAGTTATTCGCCGACCGAGAGACCTTGGTATTTGGCCGCCCGCGCGGCGGACGGACGCATCGTCGAAACTCTGCCCTACCACGACGTGGTAACCGGCGAAGCTATTTTAACATACTCGTGCGCCATATATGACGATAACGGCATATATGTGGGCATCGTCGCCGTTGACGTGCGAACGGACTACATCGGAAAGAAAGTCGTCAATATCGCCACATCCAAAGAAGGCTACGGCTTTTTAGTCGATCAAGACCTGATGGTGCTCGCCCATTCCAATCCGGTGTTTGTGGGGCTAAAGATGTATGACCCCAGGATTCCCCTTTCCAAATACGCGGACGATATGGTGAAACACGGAAAGCTTTCGGAAGTCCCGCTTATAAACTGGCGCAACGAAAAAGTTGTTTGCTTTATGCGGGTGCTGCCGAACGGTTGGTACGAGGGACTCTTGATGCCCAGAACCCTTTACTACAAAAAAGTACGCTACATGGCCTTGATATTGGGCGCGTTGGGCATAGTTTTCGCGTCGGTACTGAGTTTTGTGCTCATAAGCGTCGACGCGGCCAAAAACAAGTCGAACATAGAGAGCAAGCGCAAGAGCGCGTTCCTCGCAAACATGAGCCACGAGATACGCACGCCTATGAACGCGATAATCGGCATGATCACCATAGGCAAATCCGCCTTGGACGCGGAACGCAAAGACTACTGTTTCACAAAGATAGAGGACGCGTCGAACCATCTGCTCGGCGTAATCAACGATATTCTCGATATGTCCAAAATTGAGGCCAACAAGTTTGAACTCTCCAGCGACGAGTTCAACTTTGAAAAGATGTTAAAACGAGTAGTGAACGTGGTCAACTTCCGCATAGACGAGAAGCGGCAAAAGTTCTCGGTGCACATTGATCAAGCCATCCCCCGAACCCTTATCGGCGACGACCAGCGCTTGGCCCAGGTAATCGCCAACCTGCTGGGCAACGCGATAAAGTTTACGCCGGAACAAGGCTCCATCGTCCTTGCCGCGCGTCTTGTGGGCGAGGAGAACGGTATCTGCACCGTACAAATTTCCGTAACCGACACCGGAATAGGCATAACCCCCGAACAACAAGGGAAATTGTTCCAATCCTTTGAGCAAGCGGAGTCGAGCACCACGCGCAAGTACGGCGGCACGGGGCTTGGCCTCGCGATCTCCAAAAATATCGTGGAAATGATGGGCGGCAAAATATGGATACAATCCGAGCTCGGCAAAGGTTCCACTTTTATCTTTACCGTTCAAGCCAAACGCGGCGTAGGGGGGAGAGCGGGGCTTTTATCCGATGATGTGAATTTGAGCAACGTTCGCATGTTAACGGTAGACGACGATCCGGAAGTTTTATCGTACACCAGCGACATAGCGCACAGCTTCGGCGTGTCGTGCGACACCGCCTTAAGCGGGGAGCAGGCGCTCTCCCTCGTGGAGAAAAACGGCCCCTACCATATCTACTTTGTGGATTGGCAGATGCCGGACATGGACGGCATAAAATTGTCGCGCGAGTTGAAAGGACGTATGCCCGCCGAGTCGAACTCCGTGGTGATAATGATCTCCGCCGCCGAGTGGAGTTCCATCGCGGAGGAGGCGAAGAGGGCGGGGGTGGACAAATTCCTCTCCAAACCGCTCTTCCCCTCCGCCATCGCGGAGATCATAAGCGAGTGCTTGGGCATAGACAAGAAGCAGACGGAAAAAGCGCAATCGGCGCATATCGCCAATATCTTCGCCACGCGGCGCATCCTATTGGCCGAAGACGTGGAGATAAACCGTGAAATCGTAATGGCGCTCTTGGAACCTACGCAACTCGGCATAGACTGCGCGGAAAACGGCGCGGCGGCCGTGCGCATGTTCGCCGAGTCTCCGGATAAGTACGACATGATCTTCATGGACGTACAGATGCCCGAAATGGACGGCTACGAGGCCACGCGGCGCATACGGGCGCTGGACACGCCTAAGGCGCTGACCATTCCCATCGTCGCGATGACCGCCAACGTCTTCCGCGAAGACATTGACCGATGCCTCGAGGCCGGCATGAACAGCCATGTCGGAAAACCTCTCGATTTTAACGAAATCCTGGAAAAATTGAACGAATATTTATCGCACAGCGGGGGGAAAAAGAAAGAGGCGTAAATGTCAAATGAAAAGAATGAGTTGGAACGGCTTATCGAAACGCTGACACGCCGCGAAAAAATGGCCGACACGCTTAACAGGGTGGCCATAATGTTCCTTTCGCACAGCGAAGACACTTTCGAGGCCACCATGACGGCGGGCGTACGCGAAATCGCCGACGTCTTTGACATCGACAGGTTTTCCCTCTGGCGCAACGAATACATCGGAACCGACGGACTCTACGGCGGACAAATCTACCGTTGGGACAGAGAGGCGGGCGGAACCACCATGCCCACAAAAGGGCTGCACGCCATGTCATACGCCACCCACACGCCCACTTGGGAGAAAATCCTTGCCGACGGCGGGGTGATCAACAGCCCCGTGCACCTCTTGCCCGAACCCGAAGCGACCGTGCTGCGCTCCTTCGGCGTGGTCTCGGCGTTCGTCACGCCGGTCTCCGTCAACAACATCTTTTGGGGGTTCGCCCTCCTCGAAGACCGCCGCAACGAACGCTTCTTCGACGAAGACTGCGTGGACATCATGCGCTCGGCGGCCTTTCTATGCGCCAATACCGTTATGCGCACCGAGATGGAACGCACCTTAGCCAACACCAACGCGCTGCTCAAAGTCGCGTTGCGCAAAGCGACCGAGGCAAGCAAGGCAAAGGGCGAATTCCTCTCCAATATGAGCCACGAAATGCGCACGCCGCTAAACGCGATAACCGGTATGACCGCCATCGGCAAAAAGGCGAAAGAACCGGAACGCAAAGACTACGCCTTCAGCAAAATACAAGACGCCTCCACGCACCTCCTCGGCGTAATAAACGACGTGCTCGACATGTCGAAGATCGAGGCGAATATGCTTGAGCTCTCCCCCATCGAATTCAACTTCGAAAAGATGCTGCAAAAGATCGTGGCGGTACTCAACTTCCGCATAGACGAGAGAGGGCAGAAGTTCACCGTCCGCATAGACGGCGCCATCCCCAAGACGCTGATAGCCGACGATCAACGGCTCGCCCAAGTCGTCACCAATCTGATCAGCAACGCGATAAAATTCACCCCGGAAAACGGCGTCATCGCCCTTGAGGCCTCTTTCATAGGCGAGACAGAGGGCGTCTGCACCATCCAAATTTCCGTTAGCGACACCGGGATCGGAATAAGCGAAGAGCAGCAAAAACATCTCTTCCACTCCTTCCAGCAAGCCGAAAGCAGCACCACGCGTAAATACGGCGGCACGGGGCTTGGACTGGCCATCTGCAAAAGCATAGTGGAGATGATGAACGGCAAAATATGGATAGAATCGGAAATAGGAAAAGGCTCCACGTTCACCTTTACCGTGGAAGCGCAGCGCGGCATGACAAAAGAGAGGCACGGACTGCTCTCCCCCGAAGTAAACTGGGACAACATCCGCATTATGGCGGTGGACGACGACCCCGACACGCTGACCTACTTCCGCGACATAACGGAGGGGTTAGGAGTCTCCTGCGACACAGCCGTAAGCGGAGAGGACGCGCTGCGGCTTGTGAAAGAAAAAGGCTGCTACCACATCTACTTCGTAGACTGGAAGATGCCCGGCATGGACGGCTTACAATTGGTGCGCGAGCTGAAAGCGAACGCGTCGGAAGAACCGTCCGTTGTGATCATGAACTCTGCCGCCGACTGGAGCGTCATTGAGGACGAGGCGAAAAACGTGGGCGTGGACAAATTCCTCACCAAACCGCTATTCCCCTCCACCGTGGCGGATATTATAAACGAGTGCATAGGCGTGGGACAACCGCAAACGGAGGACGAGCAAGCGGACATCACCGGCATCTTCGCGGGACGCCGCATACTGCTGGTGGAAGACGTGGAGATCAACCGCGAGATCATAATGGCGTTGCTTGAACCCACGCAACTCCAAATAGACTGCGCGGAGAACGGCGCGCAAGCCGTGCGAATGTTTTATGACGCGCCGGACAAATACAACCTGATTTTCATGGACATACAAATGCCGGAAATGGACGGCTACGAGGCTACGAAGATGATCAGGGCGCAAAATACCCCGGCGGCGAAGAAAATCCCCATCATAGCAATGACCGCGAACGTCTTTAAAGAAGATATCGAAAGATGCACGGAAGCGGGCATGAACAGCCATATAGGAAAACCGGTGGACATAAGCGACGTGCTGAACAAATTGAATACTTTCTTTAAGATTAAATAAAAAAAGGGCGGGTTGCAAAACCCGCCCAGCCCTCAATTTTTAATTTCTCCCTCACTTCACAAGAACGGACATGCGCTCCACCGCGCCGCCGCTATGCTGCAATCCCACCATGTATAAACCGCCGGGCAATTTGCCCACGGTCGGACGCAACGTGTGCGTGTAGCTGTTGCCGGAGACCGTTTGCAAATTGACCGTCGACAAGACATCGCCTTTCAGACCGTACAAGCGTAACGTGGCGGCTCCGGATTCGGACGCCTTGAAGCTAACCCTTACGCCGGAGGAGCTTTGCGCGGCGCGCAGGGTCGGCTTGACGGAAGAGGCGGAAGTTACGCGGCGGTCGGCGGCGATGGCGGTGCTGTTGCCTAAAGCCGCTATGCGAACGAGTTTTACGTTGCTCAGTGTGACGCTTCCCGTAGATTGTCCCATGTTGAACGCCAATTGTCCGTTAGTATTGCTTGCGGAGGTCATCTTGAATTCAAGCGTAACCGTCTGCGATGTGCTTGTCAAATCAACCGCCTTTTCTGAGTAGGTTGTCCACGGGCTGTCCGGTCTTTGGAGCAACACTTGCAACTCCCTTGCCACGGAAGCTTGCGCGTCGAAAGTCAGGCGGTAGCTTACACCGGAGTCGATGGGTATGCCGGTCTGAACGAGTTGCGGCTCCCATGGGTTTGAGCCTTTTTTCGTAACGTTTATAGTTGCCTTACCGCCGGACACGCTCGCCGACGCCTCGGAATTGCCGTAGTATTGACCTTGTTTCAATTCCCAGTTGCTAGTGAGGCTGGTACCGGGGAATTTGCCGTCCTTAATCAAATTGGTTGTGTCGTCCGCCGTAAGCGAGAACTTTGCCGTTATGGTCTTATCCGCATTCATGGTGACGGAGAGAGGGTTTGTCGTGCCGGAGGCGCTTCCGCTCCAACCGTCAAACTTGTAACCGCTTTTGGCCGCGGCGGTTAAGGTAACGCTCGTGCCCGAAGCGTAACTGTCGCTGTTTGGGCTACGGGTTACGGTACCGGCGTTTGCGGGAGATATGACTGTCGTTAGCGTGAAGCCGCTGGTGGCCGTGCCGCCGACCGTCAAAATATTCTTTGTTATGGCAGCCGTTCCTTTCGCGCCGCTTTCACTATAGGATTCGACTTTCAGCGCTACTTCGTATAACGGGCCGTCCATCAACATACCTACTTTTTTCCACTCCGCAAAGTGCTTGGAAACGGAGATTGTACCGCTTGTTCTGTGGCTGGAAGTGTTTTTCGGAACGCTGAAATATTGCTTGAAGTTCACGGAATTTCCGGATATTGAGTTCCTGCCGATTCTGTCGCATACCCTGAATTCATATTCAATACCGTCAATGGTCGCCGTACCCTTCAACGTAGATTTAGTATCTCCTCCCAAAGCCGCGTTATAGCTGCCGCGATCCTGAATAATGTAGTATTCAATTGCTTTGTCAAAAGATTTACTGGTACCGTTTTCATCTTTTGTCGGTATGCTTCCTTGCGCGTAAAACGCCCAGCCGTATACGCCAAGCATTCTCACATTGTCATTGGAAGACCATGTGGCGGCAAAATCGATACTTATGTTGCCGTAATCAAGCGCGGGTTTGGGCGGCTCACGGCCCGATATTGTCCCTCCCGAAGTAGTGGCGAATTTTCTGCCGCAACGGAAAAGGATATTTTTTGTATTGCTCCATGAGGCGGAAAAAGTTCCGCCTTTAGCGTTTGCGCCGGTACCGTTATCGCCATTGAGGGTCATGGTAGTGGTGCCCGCGTTATTTTCGCTCCAAAGCTCGCAATCGTAGCCGTTGTAAGTCCATGTTCCATTGGATGTCTTTGTTTCATCCGCCGACACCGCCGCCGGCACCGCCGCTACAAGCGCCGCCGCCGCGAGAACGAGTTTGAGTTTCTTTAGACTGAACATAATAGGTACCTCCCTCTAAATTATTTAAGTTATGATATTAGGTTATGAAATCAAGACAAAAATCAAGACCACGTCAATACCGCCTGCCCTCACCTATGGGCGGCCACCCTCGTCTGTTCGATCAACCGCCCGTTGCTATATAAACCCACGACGTAAAGCCCCTTGGAAAGCTTGCCGAGGGTTAACGTGCGGGAGTAGCTTTTGCCCGCGACGGTTTGGAACCTCGACGACGTCATGAGGCCGCCTTTAAGGCCGTAGAGCCGAAGTTCCGCCTCGCCGGTTTTAACGGCTTTGAAATTCACGCTTAGGGCGGTTCCGGAGACGGCTTTTACGCTAAGCGCCGATTTGGCGCCGACCGACGACGCCGGGATTTTGGCGGATATTCCCGTCCCTCCGCCCAATTCGGCGATATAAATAAGCTTGACGTTGCTTATCGTAACATTCGGCGTCGCCGCCCCAAAGTTGAACGCTATCCGGCCGTTGTCGTCCGACGCCGCCTTCATCTCAAACTCGTATTTGAACGACGCTTTTGCGGTCGATAGGTCGACAGACTGTTTAAAGTATTCGGTGTACGGATCGGTATCCATCTGTATGTACACGCTTATCCCCCGCGCCGACGCCGCTTGCGCGTCGAAAGTCAGGCGGTATTTCATACCCTGCGTTAGGGATATGCCGTTTTGCACCAATTGTAGACTGTGGTCGGCGGCGCCTGTTCCCGACGGCATTGTAATGGCGGTGATATTCGCGTTACCGCCTGATACGGCGAACGTCGCCGCCGAGTTGCTCCATTTGTTCAGCGTCCAATTTTGCGTGCTTGCGAACGTACCGTTTTTGATGAGGTTTTCGGTACCGTCGCCGACAAGTTTAAACTTCGCCGTAACGCTCTTGCTGGCGTTCATGGTGACAGTGGCGGGACTTGCCGCCCCGGTGATGTCGCCGCTCCAGCCGTCAAAGGCCCAACCCGCCGCCGCGACGGCCGTCAGCGTGACGACTCTCGATGTGTCGTAGCGACCGTTCGCGTTCGGGGCGGGCGACGCGGTCACGCTGCCGCCGGAGGCCGGGGAGACGGTCGTCGTTAAGGCGCAGCCGGTGACGACGGGGGCGGGTCCGCAACCTACGGCAAGGGTGCCCGACAGGGTCGGGGCCGTCCAGTTGACCATACTCGCGGCGGCGGCCGGCCTGTTGTTTTCGTCGAACAACGGGGCGGCGGCGGGCGCTTTCTTCCTATGCAAGTATTTGTCGCAGAAGTCTTTGACGGTGGTAGAG
>Ga0268262_10004714_pt1 | contig 13929 bp, 12 predicted proteins | sample TergutNc150P3_FD_190354 | JGI IMG/M metagenome (GOLD analysis project Ga0268262, IMG submission 190354) | Nasutitermes corniger P3 segment gut microbial community from laboratory colony in Florida, USA - Nc150 P3 (SPAdes) (version 2) | ecosystem: Host-associated > Arthropoda: Insects >... | reverse complement strand
CAATCTGTACCGCTTCAAGAATATCGTTTACTGTCGCCTCTTCATAGCCTTTTGCGAAAAAAAGTTTTTCCGCAGTATCAAGAATTTCGCTTTTTCGTATTTCCGGCTCTTTAACTGTTCTCATACTTGAACCTCATTATATCTCTTTTAACTTATTATCCAAGTGTTACTTCCTGCTCAAATGATTTATCAAAGAAAAATTTACGGTTTTTAATCACGATAACTGTACTGACAATTAGGAGAATAACGGTATGAATAATCTTACTGTCGGGATGGGTGCGAAACAGTTCCATAGAATAACCAAATACTAAATGCTGGCACACTTGCAAAAACATATTCCGTTTGGTTTTGTAGTAAGTCCAGTTATCAATGATTAGGTAAGGAATAAGGCTGACAAGAAAATTAATTGAATAGATGATGCCCGTTTCCATGACAACGTTTTGATAATAACCTTTAACAGAGGAAAGCGGCATATGCCAAATTCCCCAGATAATTCCAAAAATAAAGCAAGTGGTAAAAAGGTTGAAGCGGCGGCGGACACAATGGATACCATAAGTATGCCAACCGAATTCCTCAAGAACGGGTGCGATTGCCATTAGAAACCAAGCTGGAAAAATGCCGGCGCTAAAAGAGAAATTTTCTACAAATTTGAATTGTTCCTTGCTATGTCCAAAGAATAGCGATATTGCTTGTGCCAAAAGTATTACTGCAAAAGGAAAAAGAAAGACCAAAGCATACCAGCCAAAATGGATTCCCTTAAAACTGCTTGTGCAAGCGGCTTTAAGTTCATCTCTCAATTCTTTGTCGGGTAGTATTAGAGCCATAGCCACTACCAAAGGAGCACATAAACCAATAATTCCAAGAATACTACCGAAAATTACCCAGCCCTGCTTATCGAAAAGCGACGAATGAGAAATTGCCCCAACAGTGAACCACAACGCCCAAGGAACAAGAACTGCAACCCCATAGAATATAAAGGGATGACGGTATTTTTCTATTTTCATATAAAACTCCTTATTATATTATAGACCGACCGTCAGTCTATTGTCAAGCGATTTATAAAGTTTTTTATACGAATTACTACCCATTGGTAATAGTGTAATTTAATGAGCAATTAAGATGTATGCCAAATAAAAGTTACACAGGCAGGGCAAAATCTTTAGGCATGCATCTTGCCTTCATCTGAAAATAAATCAGCAAAAAAACAAAAATTATTCAAATTCAGTCAAGCAAAATGACAAGTTCGCGCCATATATAGGCAGGAGATTTTTATGGGTATTTTTACATTTATGCCCTCTGGGGCGAGCGGAATCATTGTCCGGGTTGAGACGGATATTCGCAGGGGAATTCCCGGCGTTGATATTTCAGGGCTTGCGGAAGGAGCGGTCAGGGAAGCGAGAGACAGAGTGCGGGCGGCTTTCAGAAACTCGGGGTTCAGTTTTCCGCTGGACAGAATTTTAATCAATCTTGCTCCGGCAGGATTGAAAAAAGACGGAGCCGCTCTCGATCTGCCGATTGCTCTTTCGGTAATGGCGGCGGCGGAACTTGTCGCTGTTACAGGCGATTTGCTCATCATGGGAGAGCTTGAACTGTCGGGCAGAATTCGCCCCGTACGAGGCGTTCTTGCGGCAGTCGCCGCAGGGCTTGCCGAAGGGATACGCGAGTTTATCGTTCCGGCGCAGAACTCCGCGGAAGCGGCTATTCTAACCGATAAGGGCGCGCGTTTTACCGCCGCGGAAAATTTACAGGGTGCGGTACACGCATTAGTCATGAGAGAAAAAAACGGCGTCCTTCCTGAAACGCTCGACGAAGTTTTTTCGTCAACAGTGCCGATAGCGGCGGAAGCGGCAAGGACGGAAGATTGCGGCGATTTTTCTGATGTGAAAGGGCAGACAATTTACAAACGGGCTTTGGAAATTGCCGCCGCGGGAGGACACAACACGCTTGTGTTCGGTCCGCCCGGCGCAGGAAAAACAATGCTTGCGAGGCGTATGCCGTCAATTATGGCTCCGCTCTCTCCCGATGAAGCGGTGGAAGTAACGAAACTTCACAGTCTTGCAGGTCCTCGCAATGGTTTTATCGATCGTTTAATTACAAAGCCGCCTTTTCGAGCACCGCATCATACCGCAAGCGCGGAGGGCGTTCTGGGCGGCGGCAGAATTCCCCGCCCGGGGGAAATCAGTCTTGCGCACTTCGGCGTGCTGTTTCTCGATGAAGCGCCTGAATTCAAAATCAATGTTTTGCAAGCGCTTCGTGAACCGTTGGAAGACAGAGTAATAAGCATTGTCAGAGCGGAAGGACCGGTGCGTCTTCCTGCGGAATTTCAATTACTGCTTACCGCAAACTCCTGCCGCTGCGGACGCTTAGGGTTACACGGCGCAGAAAACACATGCCTTTGCTCTCCGCAGGAAATCAATCACTACTGGCGTAAGTTCGGCGGCGCATTGCTCGACCGTGTTGAAATAAGAACGGCTGTTCTGCCGCCCAAGATTGAAGAGATGGGCGTACACAACAATTCAGGCGGCGGAGAAAAAAGTTCCGTTATTGCGGAACGAGTCAGGGCGGCAGTTGAAATACAACGGAACAGATTTAAGGGAACAAGTATCCGCCGCAACGCCATGCTTCCTGCCGGAAAGACCGCCGCCTTTTGCCCGATGAGCGAAAAAGCCGAAAGCGCATTTCACACAGCCGTTTCAAAATTGGGGCTTTCAGGCAGAGCTTACCACGGGATTTTACGGGTAGCCAGAACCATCGCTGATCTCGAGGGAAAGGAGCTTCTTGAAACTGGACACATACTGGAAGCGGTTCAACATCGCCGCTTGGGAGAAGACCCTTGGGATATTCTGTCAATTTGATAACGCTACTTGAATTGCCGCAATTCGGGAATTGCGTCTAAAATTGAGTCGTCAATTTTTCTGCCTCTGGAAGAATAGCCCAGTTTTCTGTCGGGGCGGATTGATCCGTGATAGTCGCTGCCTTCTGTAACATAGAGGCTTAATGAGTTCGCAAGAGCTTCAAGGCGGCGGCAGGAGCCGGGTTTGGCTGTGGGGTGCCATGCTTCAAGACCCATAAGTCCCATATCTTTTAATGTTTTTATCAGGTCGGGAAGACGTCCCCACGCGATGAAAAGCGAGATGGGGTGCGCGAGGACGGGTATGCCGCCGGATTCGCGTATCAGGGCGACGGCTTCTTCAAAAAGCAGTCCTTCTTTGGGCACATACAACGGTTTCCCCACACCAAGATATCGGGCAAACGCCTGATTCGCGTTTTTAACTATTTTCATTTTTATTAACAGCGCCGCAAAATGAGGGCGTCCCAGCGAATTGCCCGATCCTCTTGAAGCCGTAGATTTTCCGCCTGCTATGGTCAAAAGCTCATCCCAAGCCGATTCTTGCCCGTTGGGAGCAATCATGCTTAATTCAACCATTCGCTCAAGAATTTCCCTGTTTCTGGCTTCCCTGCGGCGGGACAAACCTTCAATGGCGGAAATAAAGGCGGGAGTTGGCGAATTTATCCCTAAACCTAACAGGTGAAATTCGCCGCCGGGACCAAGTCCGGGGGCGTTTTGCGCGGAATTTGCCCTCGTCCAGTTAATATTTACCTCAATTCCCGGGATAAAATGAATATTTTCCTCTTTGGCGGCGGTTTTTGCGCTTTCCATGCCGTTTATTGTGTCATGATCGGTCAAAGCAAGGGCGGTAAGACCCTGTTTTGCCGCCTCTTTTACAAGCATGGCGGGAGAAAGCTCCCCGTCTGAAACATTTGAATGGGTGTGAAAATCGACCATTTGTAAATATTATATCAAATTCTCACCAAATTATAAATATTTACCGATAATAATTAAAAGATCCATTATAACTGTGTTTCTTGTTCAACGAGGAATTCGGGATAATTGATATTTTGGTAAAATATCAATATAATGGTATTATATAGAGAGTTTTCATAAGGATGGTCTGTAAGTGTTTGACTATGTCTTAACGAACGGGGTTATAGTCTCTCCGGGCAAGAAAGTAAATATCGGTGATTTGGGAGTTAAAGGAGAAAAAATAGCTTCTCCGAGCGGTTCTGTAAAAATCAACCTGAAGGAAAAATCATTTGTTTACCCTTCTTTAATTAATACCCATGATCATTTGCAAGGTAATTACCGCCCGCCTGTGGGTCCTAAAAAGGGACATTTTTATCTGACATGGCTTCCATGGGATAACGATTTAAAAGCATCGGACACATTTAAAGAACGCTCTCAACTTACAAGAGAAGACCTTTACGCCTTATCGGGCTACAAATGCCTTTTTTCCGGTGTTACAACGGTGAACGATCATTTTCCGCACAGATTAAACAGCCAAATATTGCCAACCCTGCCAATCAGGGCTATTCAGGAATACTGTATCGAACATGAATGTTCCTCGTATGATCTTAAATGGGGCGACGGCATAGAGATTGAGCACAACAGAGCGAAAGAAAATAACTGGCCATTTATTTCACACCTCAGCGAAGGTTTTGACGATGAGGCAATGCACAGCATTGAAAAACTGGAAAAATTAAACGTGTTAGACGATCATTGCCTTTTCATCCACTGTATCGCTCTCAGCGATAAAGATATAGAAAAAGCCGCAAAAGCGGGCGTAAGCGTTTCGTGGTGCGGATTTTCCAATATGTTCATGTTTAATACGACTGCCAAGGTGCGGAAAATGATCAAAGCGGGAATTAACGTAACAATAGGAACGGATTCGTCGGCTACAGGTTCCGCTAATCTTCTTGCGGAAATTAAATACGACAGGGAATTGTATCAAAAACTTTACGGGGAAGACCTTCCCGCGAAAAAAATCTTCGAGATGGTTACAATTAACTCGGCAAAAGCGTTTAGAATGGACGACAGAACAGGCTCTCTTGACGAAGGTAAGTTAGGCGACATTTTAGTCTTAAAGGCAAAGAAAGACGATCCTTATGAAAACCTTGTTTCCGCCGACATGAAAGACATTGAATTGCTTGTGCTTGCCGGAAACCCGATATACGGCGAACTGCGTTTCCTTGATATTTTCAACGGAAATCTGCCCGAGGGATATACAAAAATAAAAGTCGGAAACAGAGATATGTTTGTAAAAGGCGATCCCGCCGGACTTTACAGCGAAGCAAGAAAAAAAATAGGTTTTAAGAAGATACTTGATTATTTGCCGTTTGAGCCGGCACAGGAAGGAGCATAATGCCAAAACCAGCGCAATTTCGTTCAGGTTCTCTTATATACTTTAAAGGCGATCCCGCGGATAAAATTTATATTCTGCAATCCGGAAAGGTGAGCTTGGTTTATCAGGACATTGAAACCGGAGTTGACGTAAAAGACTCAGTGCAGCCCGGCGAATTCTTCGGAGTAAAATCGGCGTTAGGCCGCTATACGCGCGAAGAAAATGCCGTCGCTCTCGCCGACACAAATGTAATGATATTTACGGTTCCCGAATTTGAAGCCGTCGCTATGGCTAACTCAAGAATCATATTAAAAATGTTAAAAGTTTTTTCCAACCAAATGAGGCGTGTTCATAAACAAGTATCCAAGGTTATGGCTAAGGAAGAACAGCCACCGGCGGACGGTCTTTTTAATATTGGCGAATTTTATTTAAAGAATAAACGTTTTTCTCACGCAAAACATATTTTCAGCCGTTATCTGACATTCTATCCTTCGGGAAAAAACGCTATTCAGGCGACAAAAAATCTTGAAATAGCGGAAAACGCCCTTGCCCGTTACGGCGACGGCAAAGGACCGGGTGTTTCTGTCAGCGCCGCCGCTCCTTCAGCCGCTCCTGCCGCAGCGCCCGCGTCGCAGAAAGACCTAGACAAGGCAAACAAGGCGTATTATGACGCTATTAGTTTTGTTTCGCAGGGAAAATATCAAGAAGCGTTCATGACTTTTAAACTAATTGTAGACAGTAAAGTCGATCAGGAATGGACGGCAAAAGCGTCTTTTGAGATCGGGCGCTGTTTATTCCTTATGGACAAATACGAAGACAGCCTTAAATTTTATACAAATATGCTGACTCAATTCCCCAAACACTCCGAATTAATCGAAACCATGTTTATCATGGGTCAGTGCAACGAAAAACTCGGCAGAAAAGATCAGGCGGTGGCTTTCTACAAAAAAATTATTTCAATGGGCGGAGACGAGTCCACTATCGAAAGAGTAAAACGGGCGTTAAGCGCCTTAGGAGGAGCGTAAACATGGCTATGGATTTGGCGGCGTTCGGACGCTTTTCCCGTACATTTAAACAAGGAGATATTATATTCTCCGAGTTTGAGCTTGGCGATACATTTTATCTTATTCAATCCGGCAGGGTGCAGCTTGTAAAACTTGTCGGAGACATAGAAAGAACTTTGGATATTCTTCAGCCTTCCGAAATGTTCGGCGAAATGGCGATTTTGGAAAACTCTCCCCGCTCTGCGACAGCCATCGCCCTTGATGAATTAAAAGTTTTGGAATTTAACTCGCAGAACTTTGAAATCCTGCTCCTCGGAAATCCGCAGATTGCGTTAAAACTTTTAAAAATGTTCTGCAAACGTATATACGATTCCAAGAGACGCTTTATGATCCTTACTCTGCCGGAACCGCAGGCAAAAATTGCCGACGTATTCCTGATGCTTGATGAAACTCAGCCTGACATTGATAAAACAAGCGAAAGGCGTGAATTTAAAACCACTGTGGAAGGAGTAGCGCACTGGGCAGGAATGAGCGTAAACGAAGTACGGGACATTCTCGGTCACTTTGTTAACCAGCGCCGCGTGGAAATTTTTCCGGATCGCATTACTGTAAAAAACATCAATGACTTCTCACGTTTTGTAAGCTCAAGACGTAATGCAAGAACTATCTAATTTTAGATTATGGACAATAAAAAACTCCTTGTTTTATCAGATACTCATGGTAATATTAACGCCCTAAGAGCAGTTTTTAGATGGGCTAAAGATCACATACCCCCGAATGATACAATTCACGCGGCGGCATTTCTTGGAGACGGGCTTTCGGACTTGCAGTACACGGCGGACGCTGAAGGTTTTTACACGGATTGGAAACTTGTAAGCGGAAATAACGATTACGGAGTACAAATGCCGGAAGCTCTTACTTTTGAATTCGCGGAGCATCAAATTTTTATGTGCCACGGACATCGTTATAGTTTATACGGCGGATTTAATATGCTGGTAGCGGCGGCAAGAAACGCAGGGGCGGATATCGCTTTATGCGGTCACAGTCACATTCCGTATAACAAAGTGATGACCGGTGTTAGAGTTGTTAATCCTGGAAGCGTAGGACGACCGCGAAGCAGGGTGGGCGCAACATTCGCGGTTATTGAATGTCCGTCTGATAATTCGTTAGTTGTAAATTTTTATGGGATAGGCTCGCAGGGGAAAATTAAGGAAATGAAATTGTAGTTTTACTTTTTATATGTCCTAACCTGACAATAATCTATGAACTTCTCAAACCTTCAAATATTTCGCCGCTTCCGTCAAATCGTTGCACCTCTGCCAAACTGTCGCAAGCACTTCCGGCGACGGCTGAATAACGTCTTTAATAAAGATTGAGCGTATCCCCGCGCTGTGCAGTCCCAAAAGCCCCGGAGGGGAGTCTTCAAAACCGACGCAGGCGGACGGAGGGGTTTTCAGTTTTTGCGCGGCAAGAAGGAAAATGTCGGGGGCTGGTTTTCCGTTTGTAACTTCATCGCCGCAGGTAAGAGCCGCAAAGCGGTCGATTATACCGGCTTTAGTGAGCATGTTAACCGCCGTGGCGTTTCGGGAAGAAGTCGCAACCCCGAAAGGTATCTTTGCGGCGGCAAGACGGTCAAGCAAAAAAAGAAGTCCGGGCTTTAAGGGAACTCCGTTTTTATCAACTTCTTCCTGCACAAGCCTTCTGAATTCATCGCGAATTGTGTCGTAGGGAAAATCTGCGCCGAATTCCTCAAGCATAACCAATCGCGCTTTTTCGGCGCTTATCCCAACCATGCGAAGTACGATGTCATAGGTTATGTTATAGCCAAACGGTCTGCCCGCAACTTCCCAAATGGGAATTGTCAGATTTTCAGTGTCAAACATAAGACCGTCCATGTCAAAAATAACGGCAGATGGGCGGAAGGTTCTTTCTTTAAATTTCATTTTTAACTCTGGAGTTTTGCCAAACACAAAACATTAAAATAAAAAACCATAAGTCTTACCAAACAAAAAAACAATAAAAACTGTAGTTTCCTCTTTGGCAAAACTCCTTAGCAATCCGGCAACGCCGGATTGCATTTAACTTAAAATGACTTTATATCCAAATACATCTTGAAACAATCCGCCCTTTTCTTCAATACCCATAAGCTCAAGGGAAAGATCATAAACTTTATCCACATGAACAACTACTGTCTCCGAGCGGCGTTCAACAGTTATTTTTTTAACTTGCTGAGTATGTCCGCGATCCAAAGCGTCCGCAACTCTTAAAATCGAAGCCATTTTTAGAACAAGAACCCGCTCTTCTCGCTGGAGTGTCATAAACTCAATATCAGAATGAGTGGGCGGCTCCCCTCTATGACAATTAATTACGTTGGCGATTATTCCAAGCTCGTCCTGATGAAGCCCGAAAATTTCCGAGTTGGCGACAATGTACTGCCCATGCTTTTGATGTCCCGATTCTTTTATGTAAGTGCCGACATCGTGCAGGGTAGCGGCTGTTTCCAGCATTATCCTATGCCGCCTGTTCATGCCGTGTTCTTTCACAAGCGCGTCAAATAATGTCATGCAATGGTTGGCGACAAGTTTGCCGTGCGCCTCGTCAAAATGGTATTTGCGCCCAAGGTTAAGGGCGGAAGCGATAATCTGCGAAAAGAATTCGTCCTGCAAAGAGGAGTCAACGCCGGAAACCAAATCGACAAGATAGCCGTCGCGGATTGTAACAAGAGGAACGGCGATACTTGCGGCTCCCGTTTGTTCAAGAAAAAGCTTGAGTACCAAGAGACCCAAAACAAGCCCTTCCGCCTCGGCATAAGTAATTGCAAATTCTTTCATGCTGTCTTCTATGCTGTAATTGCGGATTTTCTCTATAAACTGTATAAAATCTTCACGTTCAATGATTCTGCAATTTTCGTTTAATTCTTTTCCTATTTTATCCGCAACAAGACGCGCGTCGCCGCTGGCGGCTACTAACATTCGCACATGGGCAAGATCCATTTCCATGTTTAAATGTCCAAGAGTATTTTTAATATTTTCATTCAGGTAACGTTCATAAAAAACACCTGTGTTAAATCCCTGCCGCGAGCGCTGATCAATAATTATCGTTCCCATTTTTAAACTGTGAGCCGCTACCATCTGTCCGCGCCGCAAAAGCATAATTTCCGTAGAGCCGCCGCCAATCTCAAGGATCATTGAATTTGCTTTCCAAAAAAGAGGAAGGTCTTGCTTGAGCGCAAAACGCACCGCAAGATACATCAGCCTGTTTTCCTCGATACCTTCCACGATGGAAAGTTTAAATCCTGTTTCTTGATAAATACGGTCGATAAAAACATCTCTGTTACGCGCGGCGCGAAGAGCGCTTGTCGCGATAACGTGGATATTGTTATCCGCAATACCCCACCCCGACAAAAGCTCGCGGTAGTTTTGAAGAACCGAAAGACACTCAAGTATCGATTCGCGCGAAAGAGATCGGGAAGTAAAAACATCGCGCCCGAGAGACGCTGGACGCATCGCCCTGTCCAGCACCTGCCAGCTTCCGTTTGAATGAATCTCGGCGATGTTCAATCTTATACCCGTAGAGCCGATTTCGATAATCGCCGTCAGCGTTGTTCCGTCCGAGGGTTTATAATTTGAAACGTTTATATCGCTCATATTACATTACAGCTTATCAATAAGGATTGAACATTTACCAGAGGGAATTGGTAATGTTTTTTCTTTTACACCCAGAATATTAATAGTAAAGTAATAAAGTTTCTCGCTTTCCATGTGTATTTCCCAGCCTCTGCCGCTCTTGTTGGAAAGAATCGTAATCATATTGTTTTTCAGCGAAAGATTTTCCACACCCATAATTTCCAAACTTGGAATAACCCAATCCACTGTTTTACGCGGCAGCGATATTGAAAGCCCGACAATATTTTCGATTGTCAAACAAATCGTAGAAAGAGCGTCGTATGTTAAATACTGCGGACGCGGAAAAGCGGGCTTACCCGACCATTTTGCGGGACCTTCCTTCGTGGGCAAATACGCTTCCCACAAATTACCCCTGTGATGATTCCCGTCCGGACTCATTGAATCGAGCATAAAGTACACATGCCTTATCGCGCACTCGCGCGCCAAATCCCAGCGTTGGTAACGTTCAAGTCCTTTTATAACCATGAATGTTAAGTAAGGATAAACCGATCCTCTAAAGCCTTTTCCTGTCTCGTCAAATTCTTTTTCGGACAGCGCAACGGAAGGAAACGGGTGAGCCGTGCCGAAATATTTTGGATTGGAAAGTTTTTCGATAATGCGCTCGGCTTTTTCCCCATTGGGAATTTCCGCTAATAACGGCCAGTAGCCCGCGATTGTTTTAATGGGAATTTGTTTTTCGTTTTTATTGATATCGTAGTAAAAGCCGTCCGCAGCGTTGTACATCAATGTATTGATTCTTGTTTTAAGGGAGAAATACAGACGTTTGTACTGAAAGCTCGTTTCCTTGTCGTTCAAAATATCCGCAAGGGCGGAAATATAGAGCATATTAATCGCCATCATAGTATTGAAGTCCATGGGATAATAAGCGTCTCCGCGCGGGGCGTTTGTCATTCCGCCCGCTCCAAGCGGCACTTTATACAGCCCGTTCGGCTTTTTAAAGGTATTATCGATCCATGTTGAGTATTTGCACAAAGCCGTCAAAGTATCCTTAACACGCTTTTTATTGCCCGACTTATGGTAGATATTGTACTCCGCCCATGCAAAAAGGGGCATTCCAAGCCCTTCCGAGTTGTCTTTTTCGATAACAGGCGCCCCGGAATTGACGTCATAGGCGCAACGGATAGCCCCATTCGGCTCCTGACGGCTGTAAAAGAGGTCTAAAGTTGAATGAGCCTGGAAAATACTATTGGAGTACACCAGAAAAAACGAGGAAAGGATAGCGTCGGTCTGAGTTACCACCTGAGAATCGGGGTAAGAGAAGATTTTCCCCTCTATTTTGCTCTTTTCACCGCCGCTAATCCAGCAATCTTGTATCCACGCCCATGTTTTATCGTAAATATCGACAAAATCCTGATCATAAAAGTGGATTTTGGGGAAATCGTGCTTGGTCACCAATGCTCCTTAAAACATATACAACCTTTTAAATATACTACGAAATTGCCCATTCTGCCATGAATTTTTTACGAATTTTGCAAAAAGTTAGCGGTTTTTGGGGGTACGGGCGGCTTGAATCGGTCGTAAATTACAGCCTTTTAATCAAAAGGTTTTTGATAAAACCGTCCGCTAAGGTGGTCGGTCTTTATTACATTGATAAATGATTCTTCGTCAATTTGCCTTATTGCGTGAATAAGGGTCTTTACCTGGCTGGCGGTTACCACAGAATAAAGCAGCGTCCTGTCCTTTTTTTCGTAACTGCCGTAGCCTAGAAAACAGGTTGCGCCGTGATGCGTTTTTTCGCTGATAACAGAAAAAATTGCATCAGGCTTGTTGGTGATAATAAGAAGCGTCATTTGCTGGTAATTACGGTAAAGAGCTTCCAGCGCCGCGGTGGTTGCGAATTGGAAAATTACGGAGTACAAGGCTTTGTCTATGTCGAAAAGAAATCCTGCCGCGGCAAGAATAAAACAGTTTCCTATAAAAATGTAGTGCCACGCGTCCTTGCGGTATTTTTCGGAAATAAAAATCGCTATAAAATCCGTGCCGCCGGACGTGGCTCCTGCATAAAGACAGAGAGAAATTGCCAACCCATTTATAACTCCGCCGAACACTGCCGAAAGCAGGGTATCGTGCAGTTGGATTAAATCAATGAACATGGCTGGCAGCCAGTCGGTAAGCAAGCCCGTAACAAGAATGGAGAGCAAGGAATAGAGGGTAAATTTCTTACCGATGAATTTAAAACATATCGCCGCGGGTATAGCGTTAAGAATGTAAAACGGTACGCTGAAAGGCAAATGAAAGTTTCCGTAACGCAAACATATAGCCTGAAGCAGCAGGGAAAGTCCCGTAAATCCGCCGGGAATAAGCCCGCCAGCGTGAACAAAAGTTCTTATATTAAATGCCATAAGCACACCGGCGAAAATTACCAAAAACAAACGCCAGAATGTAAATGAAATATCCTTATTCATGGGTATATTCTAGTTGATTATTCAAATTTAGTATACTCAACGGCGGTATATATTTAACATATTTTTAGCGATTGTTTTCAAAAGAGGTTTTTAATTCTTCCAAAACATTGTTTTCATATTCCCGCGCTTCCGGTTTAACGGACAAATTTTCCGCGACAACGGAAGATTCAAAAATATCCCATGCTTTTGAATAAAAAGGATCGTCTTTTACATAATTGCCGGGGATAATGTTGGAAACCATGCCGGGAACGGCGTTTAATTTTTCGCAAAGAAGATTGCTCTTACTCGCAAGAAACAAAAGAAAACTCCACGCCGATTCGGAGTAAGCGGTATTGGCGGAGATACCCGTATAAACAGAAGAAATGCTAATGTTGTATTTTCCGCCTGTCTCCGAAACGGGAATTGTCGTTACGCCAAACGCGTTGTCTCCCATTTTCGCTCTCAAGTACGGAATTGCCGCGGTGGAGGCAATTATCATTGCGGTCTTTCCTTGAGCAAACGCCTCAAGGCGTTCCTCGCCTGTTGTTTCAAAAATATTCGGCGCAAGTAATCCCTCTTTGTTCAATGTTCCGAAAAAGGAAATGTCGCTTGCAGCAATTTTGTTAAAAACAAGAACGCCGTCCTCATCTGCCGAAAATAAACTGCCGCCCGATGCCAATATCCATGAAAAGATATCCCTTGCCAAAGCTTGACGATCTTTTTGGCTTAAACTTAACGCGTACCCCGCCGCGCCGGAACTCCCTCGTGAAATCGCTTTTGCGTAAACCAAAAACTCGTCTCTGGTTTTAGGCGGGCGATCAAAACCGGCGGCGGAGAGGATATCAATGTTGTAAAAAAACATATCCATAAAAGAGACAAGGGGAATTGCCATTTGCCGCGCGCCTGAATCATATTCTGTAAAAGCGTTTAATTCCGTCAACGAGTTTGCGGCGATAAACGCGCTTAAATCACCTTCGCTAAAAAAAAGAACGTCCGGTTCGGTATTGGACGCGCTATTGGCAAATTTCAATTGAATGTCGGGATTTTTTTCTTCAAATTCCCGTATAAACGTTTCCATTAATTCTTTTCCGAATAATTCTTCGCCGCTCACGGACAAATACAGATTAATCTGTCTGGCTTTCGCTTCCAGCTTAAAAAACAGATTAATAAATATGGGCGTTAAAATAATAATCAGCAAAGCCGCAAGAATAAAAATATCCGTCCGGCTTACGGGGTGCATCGATTCTTTTATTTTGGCGGCGATTTTTCCGGTAATGCCGGCAATCTTTCTGCCGGCATAACATGCCGCGTCTCTTACCTTGACGGCAATTTTTATCGAAATGAAAGCTGTTTTTTTAGCGAGATAGCATACCGCTTTTTTGACAATGAAGGCTATTTTCTTGCAAACATAACATATCGCGTCCGCCGTGTATAAAACGGTAAGAAGAATTATCCTGCCGATATGGCATATCGCTTCTTTTATCTCATTTAAGGCAAAAACGCACATTCTGCCTGTAAAAAGTATAGATTTTTTGAGTTTAACGGCGATATTTTTGCAGATATTACATATCGACTTTTTTACCTTTTTAATGTACATCTTAAATATGTTCACTTTTTCCAAAAGGTTCATTTACGCTCTCTCCAATAAATTACGGCAAATAGCTCCGAGACATAA
>Ga0268262_10004713_pt1 | contig 13932 bp, 12 predicted proteins | sample TergutNc150P3_FD_190354 | JGI IMG/M metagenome (GOLD analysis project Ga0268262, IMG submission 190354) | Nasutitermes corniger P3 segment gut microbial community from laboratory colony in Florida, USA - Nc150 P3 (SPAdes) (version 2) | ecosystem: Host-associated > Arthropoda: Insects >... | reverse complement strand
TGAACCCGCAGTTGATTCAATCCATTAAATTGATGGAATTGCCGGCTGTGGAACTGCGCGAAAGAATTACGCAGGAACTTGAACGCAATCCCGCCTTGGAAATAGTCGAAGATAAAAGCACAATCACCCTTAATGACGAAGAAGAGACACAGCAAAAAGAAGTGTATGAATATTTTGAAACCAGCTCAGACCCCGGACGGCGAGGCGCTCAGGCTTCGGAAGAACACAATCGGTTTATAGAAGGCGTACTCACTCGCCCCGAAACTTTACAGGAACACCTGTTACGCCAATTACAGCTTGAACCCGTCGATGAAGAGTTGCGGAAAATAGCCGAGACGCTGATTCAAAATTTAAACGACGACGGCTTTCACAAAGAAAAACCGGAAACTTTATTCGCTGACCAACAACAAAGACTTAACGAAGCTATGGAATTGGTAAGGGGACTTGAACCCGCCGGTTGCTGTACAAGCGATTATCGAGAATCTCTCCTTACGCAAATTGAGCTGTTAGGCGACGCTCCCTGCGAAATATCCGTAATTGAAAAAGTGCTGGATAACCTTGACCTTGTAGACCGTGAAAAATACAGCGCCCTAGCGAAAAAAATCGGCATTGACGATGAAGAAGAAATCCGCATTATCTGCGAATACATAAAAAAACTTTATCCTTTTCCGGGCAGAGATTTCGCCTCAACCGAAGTACGCTATGTTGTGCCGGACATCAAAGTTATCAGGAATAACGACGGGCTTACAATCAATCTGAACGACGAAGCGTTTCCCGTACTCGGCATAAATCGTAATTTTGAAGCGTTCACCGACAGTACGGACAAGGCGGCAAGGGATTTCGCGCGGAAAAATATCAAGGAAGCTCGGCTTTTTATCAGCCACCTAAGCCAGCGGAACCAGACATTGATAAGGGTGGCAAACGCAATCCTTGAATTCCAGCGGTCGTTTTTTATTAACGGTCCTAAATACCTCGCCCCGCTTACTCTCTCGGACATAGCGAAAGAGCTTGATGTCCACGAGACAACTGTTTCCCGCACCGCAAACGGCAAATATATGCAGACAGAATGGGGAATTTATGAAATTCGATATTTTTTTACAAATTCAATAAGCGGTTCCGGCGCGAACAGATCGCAATTCTCCAAGGAAAGCGTAAAAGAGATAATAAAAGAGATAATTTCCAAAGAAAACCGCCTGCTTTCGGATCAGGAAATTTCCGCTCTTTTAAGCCAAAAGGGAATTGCGCTAGCACGCAGAACTGTGGCAAAATATAGAAAGGAACTGGATATGGGTTCCTCCTACGACCGAAGGTTGTAAATCGCAGGTTGTAGCAATCAAAATTGGGAGGTTCAGAATGAACTTGGATATTAAAGCAGTACATTTTTCAATGCACGACGACGCAAAAGAGTACCTTAATAAAAAAATCGAAAGGCTTAAAAACGCCGAAAACATGATTGTAGATTTAATAATAACTATAAAAAAAGAAAAAGATTTTGATGTCGAGTCCACGGTAAATTTCCGCTGGGGCGTTTCCATTCATGTCGCCGAGAAAGACTTTGATCTTATCAAAGCCATAGACAAGATGATCGATAAACTGGAGACAAAAATAACCAAAGAAAAAGAAAAGATGAAGGAAAAAAGATAGGTTCTTTTCATGGAAAAAAATCCTTCTGTCTTTTCCGCGCGGCTTGAAAAAATTTATAATTGGATGGCTCAGGAGGGTATATCTCTCCTTATGCTGGAAGACACCGAATCAAGGCGGGATCAAAATATCCGCTGGCTTACAGGACACCCCGCCGACGCCCTGCTTTTTCTTTCCGCAGATAAAAAAGCGATTCTTACCGCATGGGACATCAACCTTGCCAAACTTTACGCTGCGCAATCGCCTGTAACGATTGCCGGTTACAACGATTTTGATAGAAAGCCTGTTAAAGCTATCTCTCTTATAGCAAAAAAATTCGGCGTTCCCGCAGGAGCAAAAATCGAAATTCCGGCTGTAACGCCCTACCCTGCTTTTCTTGAATATGTGGAAGAACTTTCCGACTATGACATTCTATGCAGGGAGAATGGGTCATCTGCGGAAATAAACAAATTGCGAGCCGTCAAAGATGAAGAAGAAATCGCTATTATCCGTAAAGCCGCGGGAATTACAAACGATTTAATTGATCAATTGGAAAAAAATGTGGTATCGGGCAAGATAAAAACAGAAACCGATGCGGCGTTGTTTATCGAAGTGGAAGCAAGAAGGCGTGATTGCGAAGGCACAAGCTTCGGAACTCTTGCCGCGGGACCTGACAGGAGTTTTGCTATTCACGCCTTCCCAAGCTGGACATGCGCTCCCTTCGGCGGGCAGGGACTTTCCATTTTAGACTTTGGCGTAAAATTCGGCGGATACTGCACCGATGTAACCATCACTTTTGCCCGCGATTTAAATGAAAAACAAGAAAAGATTGTCAATCTTGTTGAAAAAGCGGCTAAGCTCGCTATTTCAATGGCGCATAACGATTGCCCGGCAAAAGACGTTGCGGCGGCTGTAGATACGCTTTTTTCCAAATCAAGGAAAAAAATGCCGCATGGTCTTGGGCACGGGATAGGGCTTCAGGAGCATGAATTTCCTTTAATAAGAAACTCAAGCGACAATGAATGGATACTCCAGCCGGGAATGATTTTTACGATAGAGCCGGGGCTTTACGATCCGTTGCTTGGGGGGTGTCGGCTGGAGAATGATGTGCTTATTACCGAGGGCGGAAACGAGGTGCTTACTACGTCGCATATTGTTAGGCTCTAGGATAAATTTTTAAAATACGCTATTCTATACTCATGAAAATATGGGTTAAATTTTTAATCGGGTCCATTTTGGGCATGATAATCGGCTTCCTCTTGCCGGATAACGCAAACGTTTTTGCGACTCTTTCCTGGCTCGAAAAGTTTGCTATCGGCATAGGACGCTATACGGTCATTCCCGTTTTGGTATTTTCTCTGACGGTAGCGGTTTATGAACTCCGCATGGACGACCAATTTTGGTCAATCATTTTTAAAAATATCCTTTTCATACTGGTGTCGTCCGCCATTGTCATTTTTATCGGCATCGCGGTAACAATGATTTTTACGCCGGGAAGAATCCCGATAGGAACAATCGAGCAAATGGAAGTTTTAAGCTTGAATGCCGGGGACAATTTGCTGGATATATTCCCGTCCAATATGCTCAGCGTAATCTCGACAGGCGGAATATACCTCTTTCCGGCTTGTATTTTCGCGTTCTTTCTCGGCTTAGGGCTTGATTATGACCGTAACTATTCAAAACCTGTTATATCGCTCGTGGATTCACTCTCGCGCATTTTCTACCATATCGCTTCGTTTTTTTCCGAGATTTTAGGGTTTGTATTAATCGTACTCGCCGCGTTTTGGGCAGTCCGCTTTAACGGCTTATTACAGGCAAAAGTTTACAAAGATTTAATTGTCCTTTTGGGAGTATTCAGCGTTGTTTTGTGTTTTGGCATAATGCCGCTCTTTTTATACTTATTAAAACCAAAAACAAACCCTTGGCATATTCTGTACGGTTTCTTAGGACCGGCAATCGCGGCATTTTTTTCGGGAGACGTAAATTTTTCAATTCCGGTGCTTATACGCCACACAAAAGAAAATTTTGGCATAAGACGCCGTTCAAGTTCCATATCCTTGGCGTTATTTACAACTTTCTGCAGATGCGGGAGCGCCATGGTGGCGGCGGCGGCGTTTATTGTCATTATTAAATCTTATTCGTATTTAAGAATCGGCACTATCGATTTATTCACTATCGGCTTATACGCCTTTTTATTTTCTTTTGTTCTCGCGCGCCACCCCGGCGACGGAGCGTTCATCGCGTTAGCCGCTCTTTGCCTTACCTACGGCGGCGGAGCGTACAGCGCCGGTTACCTGATTTTAAAGCCAATGGCTTTTTACCTTGCGGCAATAGGCGCTTTTATCGACGTAATGCTCAACTCTTTCTGCACCTATGTTCTGGCACGGACAAACGGGTTTATTGAGGAAAAAAATCTGGTGCATTTTATTTAAGCATGGACGGAAAAAATATTTTATCCGACGGTATTGATATCCTTTGTAAAAGCGATGAGGAAATAAAAAACCTCATCGCCCCCCGCCGCGAAAAAATTACCGCGCTCCTTAATAATTACATAAAAGAAATAGAACTTTTTAATTCCGCGTACGGACTTGTCGGCGCAAACGATACAAATGAGCTTATCATTAAACATATACTCGATTCACTCGCGCCGCTTGGGGTAATTATTAAACTGATTAAAAGTATTCGCGCTGAAAATACTCCGCAGATAGCGGACGCGGGATCAGGCGCGGGACTGCCGGGTATTCCGCTGGCGATTGCTCTGCCGCAATGCGATTTTACCCTCATCGAGCGAATGGGGCGCAGGGCGGGATTTTTATTCAACACAAAAGCGGTGTTGTCTCTTTCTAATATCAATATAGAAGAAAATGAATTGGAAAAAACGCAGAGCGGTCGTTTTAACCTTGTAACTTTTCGCGCCTTTAAACCGCTGGAACCAAAACTGCTTAAAACGCTTTTTAAAATCTGCGCGCCGAGGGGCGTAATCGCCGCTTACAAGGGCAGGCGGGAAAAAATAGAGGCGGAAATGTCGCCCTTAGAAAAAAACTGCAAAAATTGGGAAATAATTCCATGTACAACGCCGTTTCTTGAAGAAGAAAGGCATCTTTTGGTTATTCAACCGCCTGATTAACATGGTGAGTACCTGATTTCCTCGGAAAAATATGTTATATTAATCTCAGTAAATACCGATAATCATTTGAGGGGAATAATGTCATATAAAAACGCGTCATCATCATATAAAGAAGCCAAAGTAAAAACTGCCGGACAGGGGCAGCTTATAATCATGCTGTATGATGAAGCTGTAAAACAACTAACTAAAGCGACAGAACTTCTTGATTTGAATATAAAAGAAAAAAAAGACCCCGGCAGAATTGAACAAATATCCAAATCCGTATTAAAAACCGAGGAAATCATTACCGAATTAACCGTCTCGCTGGATTTTGACAATGGCGGCGAAATAGCCAAAAACCTTTTTTCCATTTACACATGGTTTAACAGAGAGCTTGTAGAAGCGAATATTAATCAGGATTTAAACAGAATGTTAACTGTAAAAGATATGCTTTTGGATCTTAGAAACACATGGAGTACTATCTCAAATCAAAAAACAGCCGAAAATCCAAATCGCGAAACGGCAGTAGGTCTTAACATTGCCGGATAAATGTATTGGGAGGAAATATGCCTATCATTGCTGAAGAAGTAACCGCAACAATGGACATTGATTCTGCGGAGCTTGCCCAAAGGGTGGCGATTTTAAAACGATTTAAAATCCTGTTATCACAGCAGAGAGAACGATTTAAATCATATCTTGATTTACTTGACAAACAACAGAATGTAATAGAATCCGGCAGCGCCGAAGATCTTTTAACTTATGTGGAGATCGAAGAAAAAATAGTCGCCGATATTTTCTCTATTCAGAAAGTTATCGACCCGCTTGAAGAAATGTACAATTCGGTAGTCTCCGGGCAGGATCAATCGCAGTTGGCTGCTAAACTGGAAAATTCAGGCAATCAGGAAGAAGTGCCAAGCCTTAAAGCGTCCCTTGAAAACTTGAAAAACGAAGCGGTTATGAGATCGACCAAGAACAAAGAATTGCTCTCCAAGCGTATGATTGAACTTCGACAGGAAATTACAACCCTGCGAAACAACCCCTACGCCGCAAGCGGCAGAAGCGCCTACAGCAACTCAAACAAAGCCTCAATAATTGACGTACACGGATAATAAAGCCAACTTTGTGGGCGATACTGGGATTGAACCAGTGACTCCTACCGTGTGAAGGTAATACTCTCCCGCTGAGTTAATCGCCCACAAAATAAACTTTTCAAAAAACTTCATAACCACGAACCACACGAACACCACAAACTTTTTGTCCGATATCTTGTCGTCGTTCGTGTTGGTTCGTGTGGTTCGTGGTAAAAAAATTCAAACTATCTACTCCGATTTCTGTCCGTCATCGGCGGCATCGGAGGGCGAGAAGTTTATGTTTCTTACAAATTCGCAGGCTTCTTTCGCGCCTGTTTCCCTGCTCATTCCGGCGTCTTCCCATTCAACGGAGAGAGGTCCTTTGTAATTAACCGCGTTTAATTCGCGGATAATATTTTCAAAGTCAACGTCTCCGTGTCCGGGCGAACGGAAATTCCAGCCGCGCCTTAAATCGCCGAAAGCAAGATTAGAGCCAAGCAGTCCCGCCTTACCGTCCAGAGTTACTGCGGCGTCCTTAATATGAACATGGATAATCTGTTTATGAAAATCCCTTATAAAAACCTGCGGACTTACACCCTGCCAGATAAGATGGGACGGATCAAAGTTAAAGCCGAGCGTTTTGCGGTTTTTAAATTCTTTTAACAGACGTTCCGCAGAGTAATAATCAAACGCAATCTGAGCGGGATGAACTTCCAGCGCGAACTTTATTCCGTTCTTGTCAAACTCGTCAAAAATGGGCGTCCATTGCTTGACTACCGCGGCGTAAGCGTCATTGATCATTTCTTCCGTGGTTTGGGGGAAGGAGTACCAGTAAGCCCAAATGGGACTGCCCATAAAACCGGTAACCGTTTTTACGCCGAAATTCTTAGCGGCGACCGCGGCATACTTCATTTCCTGAATCGCCCACTTGCGAATATCTTCGCCCTTTCCGGCAAGGTTTGAGGGCGCAAAGGCGTTCAAACGAGGGTCATGGTTGTCGCTGACGCACTGCCCTATTATATGAGTTCCAAGAGCCAAAACCTTAAGACCGTAATTTTTAAGTATATTTTTCCTTTCTTCCACATACTTAAGATCAGTCGCGGCTTTTTTTAAATCCAGATGATCGCCCCAGCAGGCAATTTCAATCCCGTCATATCCAAACGCTTTTGCTTTTTCGCAAAATTTCTCAAAAGGTATATCAACCCACTGTCTAGAAAATAATGTTACCGGTCTTGACATATATTCCTCCTAACCAATAAATACATTTGACTAAAGCTATTTGGCTATAATAGAATAATAACAAATAAAATTCAAGAGAATTGAGTATGAATACGAAAAACAGCCCTTTTTTCTTTCCTGTTTTACCCGCTATTTCAGCCCTTTTATTACTGGCGGGCTGCGGGTTATTATCAGGCTGTTATACGTTAAAACAGGGCGTAACCTTGCTGGGGTATCTGAACAAGGCAGTCCCGCTGGAACAAATTGATAATAAGGATTTTATACAGCTTGTTACAGAAATCCGCGCCTTCGCTATGGACGAATTGGGGCTAAAAGAAAGCCGTAACTATACGCGTTTTGTGAAACTTGACAGGAACTACCTTGCCGCGGTTGTTTCCGCCTCGGATAAAGATTCATTCCGCCGCCATGAGTGGAATTTTCCGGTTGTAGGACGCATGCCCTACAAGGGTTTTTTCAATATCGAGGACGCGCGTAAAGAGCGGGCAAAACTGGAAAAAAAAGACCTTGATGTCTGGATCCGCGGGGTAGACGCTTTCAGCACTCTGGGCTGGTTCAAAGACCCCCTTTATTCCTATATGCTGGATTATTCTCCGGCAAGACTGGCGGATTTGATTATCCACGAACTTGTTCACGCTACAGTATTCATAAAAGGACAGGTTAAGTTTAACGAAGAATTGGCGGAATTCATCGGCAGCGAGGGGGCAAGGCTTTTCATAGTGAAGCGGTACGGGGAAGATTCAGAAGAATACCGGCAAATATTTACATCGGACAAAGACAGCCAAAATTATGTCGCGTTTCTTCAGGAATTAATCGCGGAACTTGACGTTCTTTACGCAAGTGAAATCGGCATGGAAAAAAAACTGGCGGAAAAAGAGCGTATAATTAACGCCGCGAAAGAGCGTTTTAACGCCGAGTACGACAAGCGTTTTTCCAACGATAATTACAGAGGTTTTTCGGAATTACCGGTAAACAACGCGTATCTGGAACTTTTCAGGCTATACCACACAGAGGATAATTTTTACGCGGAACTCTATGAACGTTCAGGGAAGAACCTTCCCGCTTTTATCAGCGCCGCAAAAAAAATTACAAAAAAAGGCGACCCCCGCCTTCAACTTGAAAACGCTCTTTTTCAGCGATAATTAAAACTACTTATCCTTGTAATACAACTCATGATAAATCTTCGCAACAGCCGGAACCCTCTTGCCGTAGTCTCTGGTTTCGTAAATTGGAACTGTTTCCACAAACAGATCAATGGGCATTTTGCTGTTGGCGTTGCGCAATCTGCGTATCCTATTTTGTCCGCCGTTGTAAGCCATCAACGCCAGAATTGGATCGTCAAAATAATCCCTTAAATATTTAAAGTAATAAGTGCCAATATGAACATTATGCGCGGGGTTTGTAGAGTCAACAACGTCATTCTCGCCTAAATAATCAGGTCCGCCCTGGCGCTTTATACGTTCCGCCATATCCTTCGCTGTAAACGGCATTAACTGCATTAATCCAACCGCTCCCGCGCGTGAAATTACCGCAACTCTAAACGCGCTTTCCGAGCGGATAAGCCCGTAAAGCAGCGAAGGCGCAAGATCGAATTCCTTCGCGTACTTCTCTACTAATTCAAGATACGGACGCGGGAACAATAATTCCCAATCGTACCTGTTCTTGCTGTAACCGCCTTTGAAAATATACAAATTGACAACTTCCATACACTTTGGATAATTACCCTCGTTATGAAGAGCCTGCGCTACAACGCGCAATTCATCGACAGTCAGTTTATGCTCCAGTTCTTTGATATGAGGAATCATAAAATCAACGGCTTTATTTTCAAAGAAACCCATAATAAATTGCATATATTGGGAATATTCCTTTTTTTCCAGCTTGGGTTCCATTCTTTCGGTTAAAACAAATAAAGGTTCATTCAAAGCGTCGGCGCATTGCGAACGGTAAATAAAAGACGGAAGAGAGGGAATAACGCCTACGTCATAGGCAGCGCGGTAAAAGGCAGGCGCGTTCGCCGATTCAATGTCAATTGTTTTCGCGGCAAGACGCATATCCGCAGGAGACAGATAATTATTTTCTATTGAACGGGCTATTACCCTTGCGTAAGCGACTTTAGAAGCAAACGCGCTTGTGTATTTTATAAGATCATAAGTTCTTATAACTTTATTCCAATCGCGCTCGGATACAAGCTTATGTAAAAATCTTTCTAAAATATCGTTGTAATAATTGCCCTTGTGCCACTCAGGAACATACTGCGTCAGCTTTTCCATAAAACTGTTAGCCGAACCGGTTATTGTTAAATCAAGAATATACCAAATACAGGCGTCAATCTGATCCGCGTCCGGGGCGAGAGTTAACGCCTGTTCAAAAAGAGCAATGCCCTTTGCGTTCTGATTGCCCATTCTGCGCGCGACTCTTCCCGCGTAAAAATTAAGCCTATACTGAAGATCAAAAGACAAATCCTTGTTTGCCGCCAGCCATTGTAAATAAAGAGTGTGCCCTTCTCCGCCCGATTGCGTATATTGAAAAGCCTTGCCCAAATCATTCAGCAAAATAGGATAATTAATAAAAAGATAGGGGATTTGCTCCGACCATTTATCTTCCGTTTTAAAAAGACGGAAATAATTCAACGCCTCATTGTAACGCAGGCATGATACGGAATGATGCCCCATAATAGCCGCTAATTCCAAATCTGTAATAAATATTTCTTTTTTTTCGCATGCCTTAAGGACAAACCGTCTGGCTTCCTCATAAGACGGCGAATTTTGATCATGACCAAAGAAAAATAAAAGCGCTTTTTCTTTGTCAGGCGCGGAAGCAATTTTAAAAGCCTCCGCCCAAAAACCGGTTACTTCACCGCGGACGCGTTCCGTTGTTTTGCGCGAAAGTTTTTTCCCCTGCGACATTAAAATCGCAAGTTCTTCCGCCGCCGCCCGCCTGATATATTCATTGGGACTGGAAAGAGCTCTTTCAAACAACTTGGCTTTTTCGGGAATTGAATTATCCAACAGTCCCAGATAATAATAATTATTTTTTGTCTGCGACGCGCAAGAAAAAACAAGCAGAGAAAATAAAAAGAAAAACTGAATTCTTAATAAGCGAAACAAAATTAATTCCTGGGAGGAATCCGTATCGTCCTTCCTGAAATAATCAAGTTCGGGTTTCTAATGTTATTATACTTGGCAATTCTGGGATACAGCCAAGGATTACGGTAAAACGCTTCGGCAATATCCCATAATGTATCGCCCCAGCGAATCCTGTAATTCACACCCTCTCTTGGAATTGTAGTCGGAACTTTATACGACGCGACAGGCGCCGGACTGCGTTTCTTCCCTGTCTGCTGAGGTCTTTGCTCAGGCGCAGTAACAGGCGCTTGAATCACGGGCGCCGGTTCAACTATCTGTTGAACAGGTTCTGTCTGCTTGACAGGTTCAGGTTCTTTAACGGGTTCCAGTTCCTGTTTTTTTACCGGTTCCGGTTTTTTAGCCGGCTCCTGTTTTTTAACAGTTTCCTTGTAAATATATTTTCCGTGAATGTTATTGTTATAGAATGAACGGACTGTATCCATGCCGTTGTAGAAGAACAGCCACCCGGCAAGAACCCCTAAAGCAAGCAATATGATAAGCACGACTAATATCCATGTGTCAGAACCTTTTTGCCGCACTTCTTTAGCATGATGATAAAGACTTGAAGGCGGCTCTTCGTTTGCTTCAAGCGCGAAATCGGGAAGATCAACGCCGCGAGATGATTCATCAAGGGATTTTAAGGAGACGGTTAATACGCAATGCTCTCCGCCTGCGCCGGTATCAAGATCAACAGCCTCGGCGACAATTTCCCCGCTGGAATCGGAAGCAATTACCATCTCGATAGACGGCTCTCCCTTGGGTTTCGGTTTTATATTTTCAACAACAAGACTGCCGATATATTGAGCGTCCGGCATAGTATTCGCCGGACTCCTGTAAAGATCGATTTGGACGCTGGGTTGGTTATCATGAACAGTGGTAAGTATTATTCTTTTTTTTATCGAGGAATTCTCCTCCATTATGGGGTAGAATTCACCGTTGGCAATTTTAATGCCAATATTTGACGCCATGTGACCTGCTCCTTTCAAGCAAACTTATGAAGTTCTTTTTTAAGTTTAATCTTGAAATTTACCTTCTGTCAAGGGGGTTTTTCATGGTAATTTTTATTTTTTATAGGGAATTTATGCAATTTTTATATAAAATTCGCTTTTTTACCGTCAAATTTACTGCAAAACCTGTATCAGAAAAGACAAAAATATCCGATAATTATATGTATGATTCCAGTAATACTAGGAATTGTCGCCATTTTCTTTGTTGGGGCGATCATTTTATTCATAGTAAACTCTTCTCGCGGTCCTTCATTAAGGTCTGGAAGATCAGCCAGAGACCGTGAAGCGGCGATAAAAGACGCAAATAAAAGACTTGCCCAGAATCCCAATGATCCGGAAGCGTTATATGTATTAGCCGGCGCTTACTTTGAAGATAAAAACTGGGAAAAGGCGATGAAAATTTATGAAACCCTTATAGACCAACTCTCTGTAAATAAAAATATAAAAGGCATTGATAATTTTGAAGTTTTTCTCAGATACGGTCTTTCAGCCAAACAGCTCAATCTGCTGGATCAGGCTTACAAAGGTTTTGCTACGGCAAGAACTTACAGACAGGATAACTTTGAGGTAAATTACGAGTTAGGCTCTCTGGAGTTTGAAAGAAAAAATTACGAAAAAGCAATCCAGCTTTTACAGCAGGCGCGTATTCAGGAGCCTGAGAATCCCGCCGTCTTACGCAGTTTAGGTCACTCTCTTTTCAGAATAAAAAAACCCAAAGAAGCTATGACTTTTATCCGCAAAGCGATAGACATCGCCCCGGACGACAAGGAATCGCTTTATACTTTGGCGGAATGTTATCACGAAGCGAATCAAATTGAACAAGCTTTGCGCATTTATAACCATCTGCGCGCCGACCCGGTAATGGGACCCACTTGCTGTCTCAGCGCGGGAACTATTCATCTTGATACAAGACAGTATGAGTTGGCGATTCAGGATTTTGAAATCGGTTTAAGACATACGGATATTAAACCTGATACTTCAGCAGAACTACGCTACAAACTTGCAACAACGCTGATTAAAACAAATGAAATCGGCAAAGCGATTCCCCACCTAAAACAGCTTCAACGCGAAAACCCGTCATATAAAGACGTTACCGTCCTGTTAGGCAAATATATCGAATTAAACGCCAACCGCAATCTGCAAACATTCCTGATGGGTTCATCCGCGGACTTTGTCGCCCTTTGCAGAAAAATCGTTATGACCTACTACGGCAAAGCAAAAGTAAAAATATCAAATATATCCGTTAACAAATCCGAATGGGCGGATATTCTTGCCGAAGTTGACACAATAAAATGGCAGGACCTTATTATGTTCCGTTTTATCAGAACTCAAGGCTCCATAGGCGAGCTGATCGTAAGAGACTTTCACTCACACTTAAAAGAAGTAAAAGCCGGCAAGGGAATTTGTATCACTGTCGGTCAATACACGGATGAAGCCAAAAGATACACAGAAGCGCGTCTTATCGACTTAATAGAAAAAGAAAAACTCCAGGCAATCCTCAATTCCCTTGACGCAAAAACCGCCGCGTTAAAAAAGTAACTTTATCGTCAATATCAACGGAAAATGATCGCTTAGTCCCACGCCTGTCTTTGAGTTGTAAGGCATCGGTATCCCGCTTGAACCGGCAAAGGGTTCAAAATTACCTATCATTACCTTTTCATATTCCCATCCTGAATTATCAAAGAAATGACCGGAAATTAAAAAGTGATCGATTGTCTCCCAGTTGTGCTTGTAAAAATACGAGCCGTTCTGTAAATCGCACAGCCACGGTGAAAATAAAGTAATTGTTTCCTGCGGGAAATTAACAGGCAGCGGCGGTTTATTTCCGGTAATCACAAAAAAGTCTTTTTGCCCCTCGGTTTTTACATTGGACAATTTAACGCAATACGCGTCGTCGGGAACAAGGGCGCAGATTACGCTTGCTTTCCGCCGGAAAAACTCATCGTAGTTTTCATTTAAATCACCCGCAATAATAAAGCCTATGTCCGGCTCGCTTTCGCTAATTTCCCGTATCCGGCGAAGGAGCACTCTGACTGAAGACCTGCGGATATTTTCTGTAACGTCATCATCGCCGAGTTTGGATTTCCAATGGCAGACAAATAAAATGATATCCCCTCCTTCGGTTTGAACTCGCGTCTCAAGAACGGGACGCGGCGTGGTCTCTCCGTTAATGCTGATGGAATGATTTTTTATCTCCGTAAACGGCAAGCGGCTTAATATGCCGATTCCCACCGCAGACCCCGGATTATTGGCAAAATGACTACAGGCGTAGTCTTTTTTTAATGCTTGCGCGAGGTCTTCAAGAATCACATTAGATTCTATTTCCTCCAGCATAATAATATCCGGATGCGGCTTTAAAGAGCCGATTGCGGCGGATATGGCGTTAATCCTTCCCATGTACTTTTCCTGCGACCAGCCAGCCGACTGCGTGAATTCATCGTATTCATAGCCGTCGTCTACGCCGTCGCACAAGTTGTGGACATTCCACGTCATAAGGGTAAGGATTCCCGGCTCATCGGGGGGTGTCCCGGGTTCAGTATTTGAACAGCCGGACAGAGCAAAAACAAGAACGAGTAAAAAGTAAAGATTTTTCATAGCAACCTCCAAAAGTTTATTTACTCTATATGGGTTGAAAGCGGCATTTTGCTTGACAGAATTTGAAAAAAAATCGATTTTTTTTGTAAAAAAAAGGAAAAAAGAACTCAAAAACTCTATTGACATAGTTTTGTTTTTTTAATATTCTTAAATTCCCGTTACAAACAAGAATT
>Ga0268262_10004712_pt1 | contig 13934 bp, 10 predicted proteins | sample TergutNc150P3_FD_190354 | JGI IMG/M metagenome (GOLD analysis project Ga0268262, IMG submission 190354) | Nasutitermes corniger P3 segment gut microbial community from laboratory colony in Florida, USA - Nc150 P3 (SPAdes) (version 2) | ecosystem: Host-associated > Arthropoda: Insects >... | reverse complement strand
AAAGGGCTGTCCTTATCCCGCCGACATGCTGAAGGCCTGTCGGAGAGGGAGCGTAGCGGTCTCGTATATTCATGATAAATATGGTATCATATTTGATATGGAGGGGTAATATGGCAAAAGATTCAAAATCGAAAGATAAAGGCAAAAAACAAAAACTGGCGGACAAGCTTTTTTTCAACCTGAAAAATTGCTGGGAAGGCGTTGACTCTAAAACCGAGAAAGAGATAGAGGAATTTGCCTCGTCATATAAACAATTTTTGGACAGGGGAAAAACCGAGCGCGAGTGCGTCGATTTGGCGCGCGATATGCTGGAAAAAAACGGCTTTATAAATATTCAAAATATTAAAGATAAACAGTTCAGAACAGGAATGAAGATTTATCAGAATGTCAGAGGCAAATCCGTTTTGGCGGCGATTGTCGGCAAGAAACCCGCGGTCGAGGGCTGTAACATACTCGGCGCCCATATTGATTCTCCGCGCCTCGATTTAAAACAAAACCCGCTTTACGAAGACAGCGATTTCGCCCTGCTGGACACCCACTACTACGGCGGGATTAAAAAATACCAGTGGACGGCTATCCCGCTCGCCATGCACGGCGTATTTGTGAACGCGGACGGAAAAAAGACTTCGATTAGAATCGGCGAGGAGCCGGGCGACCCGATGTTTACGATTACAGACCTATTGCCGCACCTTGCTAGGGAGCAGATGGAGAAAAAAGCGTCTGAATTTATGGAAGCAGAAAACCTTGACGTTCTTTTCGGCTCAAAGCCGTACAGCGACAAGGACGCGAAAGAAAAAGTTAAGCTTGGCATTTTGGCGCTTCTTAACGCTCAATACGGCATAACGGAAAAAGATTTTGCCAGCGCGGAAATTGAATTTGTCCCCGCCTTCAAAGCCTCCGACATCGGCTTTGACAGGAGCATGATCGGCGCTTACGGCCATGACGACCGCTGTTGTTCATTCCCCGCCCTGAGGGCCATAACCGCCCTTGCGCACGAAAGAACGCCGCCGGAAAAAACCGTAATCTGCTACCTGTCCGACAAGGAGGAAATAGGTTCCGCCGGAAACACGGGCGCGCGGTCTTACAATTTTGAAAATTTTATCTCCCTGTTATGCGAAAACGAGGCGGATTTGCGGCTTTGTTTCCAGCGCTGCAGCATGCTGTCCGCCGACGTTAACGCCGCCTTTGACCCCACTTACGCGGGAGTCTTCGATAAAAAGAACTCGTCGTTTATGGGCAAGGGGCTTGTGCTTACAAAGTACACAGGCTCCGGCGGCAAGTACGGCGCGAGCGACGCCAACGCGGAATTCTGCGCCAAGGTTCAGTCAATAATGAACAAGAACAAAGTCCAGTGGCAGTTCGGAGCGTTGGGCAAAGTAGACAAAGGCGGCGGCGGGACAATCGCGCTTTATGCCGCCAATTTGGGAATGGACGTCCTTGACTGCGGCGTTCCCGTCCTGTCCATGCATTCGCCGTTTGAGGTTATAAGCAAGATCGATCTTTATACGACTTACAAGGGATATATCGCTTTCTTGAATAACGCGTAAACGCTTCTAATTAAACAAGCCGCCGAAAGGAGCCAATTCTTCCCAGTGCGAAGGTTCGGACACGTCCCTGTCTATGCGGATAAAGATTTCCGGTGTAAAGCCGGGCGTGGGGTGCAGGGCGTTGTTGGCGTTAAGATAGCCTAAGTTGATACCGGGCGCGCCGGGTGTGTCGCCTATCGTCATTCTTGTCATGGATTGCGGGTTGCGGGTTATGGCGTCCCATGAGCGGGCGGAATCGGCGTAAAGCGACAGCGCCTTTGAGCGGTAGTCGCGCTTTCCTGTCTGTTTTGCGAGCGCTTCGTACGTAACGCCCGCATTGTTGCGCGCCATCATCAGGCGCTCGCCGAGTTCCAGGAATTGGGGGCTGTCGTTGGGCAGAAGCACGGGAAGCCTTACGCGCTGGTTTTCCAGTATGTCGAGCAGGCGGTTGTAGTAGCCCTGCGCCGCGAAGTAGTCGCCGCGCTTGAATGTGGCGTTTCCGAGCGCAAAAAGTATCCTTCTGTTCTGGGGCAGTTCCGACGACGCTTTGAAAAGATAGTCAAGCGCGTTGCCCCATTTTTCCTGCTGGTAATACGCGGCTCCCATGCGGTATTGAATTTCAGGCGGCGCGTAGCCGTATTTTTCGGCGGCAAGGTAGTTGTTCAACGCGGCCTGTATGTTTCCCGATTTTACAAAATATTCCAAATCGCCGAGCCCCGCGTAAAGCTGTCCTAACTGCGGAGTGGGCGCGATTAAGTTTCTATTAACAAAGTCTTCGTAAAGTTCGATGCCCCTTACAAGCTGTTCTTCGGCGGGGAAGAATTCCTTGTTGTTGATAAGCAGGTTCGCGTAACGGTAGTGGGTGTCCACGCGGTTAAGCCTGCGGCGAACGGATTCTTTTTTAGCAAGGTCATAAGCGCGTATGGCGTTTTCCAGCGTCAGCCGTTCTTCGCGTATATTTCCCAAATTTTTATAGTAACGGGCAAGATGATAATGAGGTTCAGGCAAAAGATTATCTTCTTTGACAGCCTGTAAAAGCATGTCGCGCACGCTTTCTATGCTTTCGACATACGCGTTCGGTACGCCCTTTGGTTTTTCAAGCTGTTTGTCCAAAAGATAGCCGCCTAGCTCCGCGAGAACCGGAGTGGAAAGCTTGTATTTCTTTCTGTTGTTTTCAAACCATGCCCTGAGATTAAGGGTTTCTTTCAGGTTGTCCGTATGCATAAAGTAAAGCAGCATTCTTTCCAAAACAGGTCCCGTCCAGCCGATGATTTGCAGAACCCTCGCGAAGCAAAAACGCGCGTCTTCATACTTGTCATAAAATTTGGAAGGATCGGAATCCGCCCACGCGAGGAAATTGTCCCCCGCCGCAAGAAGCCCATCAACGTCATTCGGCGCGTAATCAAGAAGCTCGTGCTGAAGGAGCTTGTCGGCTTTCTCGTAATTTAACAAATAATTTGTTTCCAGATTGGCGTAGTCCAGCACGCCTTTTTTATCCCGCGGATAGAACCTTAAAAGTTCATCGTATTTATTCTCCGCGAGCAGATAACGCCTTTGATCCCTGAAACCTTCGGCATAAGTGTAGAACCATTTTTTCTTTCGATGATATTTTGACGCTTCCTCAAACAGTTCGTTCGCCCGCTGGTATTCGCCCGCGCCTATTCGTTCATAACCGCGCTTGTAAAGCGATTCCGCCTTTAACGGCAAATATATAAATTTATAGCTGAGATAACCTATTGATCCCAGCATTGCCAGCGCCAATGCGACTATTCTTAATACGGGAAGGAAGTTATGTACAAAGATATACGCAAAGCTGGTTTTTTCCGCTTCCCATTCCGCGCCCGTGCTTTTTTCGTAACTTTTGGGAATGACAATTTCTTTGCCCAGGATAGATCCGGCAAATTCCGCCATTTCCTTTACACGCGCGCCCTTGACCAGCATTCGAATAAGTTTTGACAACTGCTGCGGTAAAATTACCTGCTCCGCGATTAACTCTTCGCAGGCTACGCGCAGATTAAGCGGATATGTCGCCAGAGTCGCCAGTAAGTTATCAAGGTCTTCCTGGGAAAGTTTTATTTCATCGGAATCTTCGGACGCGGCTTCTTCTTCAGCCTCTTCTTTCCTTCTTCTGAAAAAACCTTTTTTCGGAGCGGGCTTGGGCGTGGTGTCCACTTTTGATTTTTCAAATATTTCATCAAGCCCCGGAAGGTTGAAATCGTCATCTGTAAATGTTGCGGAAGGCGCGGGGCCGGAATCAAATTCAGATACGGACTGAGGTTCGTTTTCAAGATCGATTGATTCAGAGAGGAAGTCGTCGCCTAAATCCCCCATATCGGGCAGGCTGGCGGAATCATCGGCGGCGGAATCAACTGCGGGGGCGGGAGGCTCCGTTGTGTCAAAATCCCCCATGTCGGGAAGTCCGCCCGAATCGTCGGCGGCAGAGTCAGCCGTTGCCGGCGGTTCCGTTGTGTCAAAATCCGGCATATCGGGCAGTGAATCGCCGCCTTCAAATCCAAAGTCTCCGGCAGGAGCCGCATCCGGAGTTGTGTCCAGGCCGGGCAGGTTAAAATCGTCTGTTCCGCTGTCCGCATCGGGGGTTTCTCCGCCCATATCGATGCTTTCTTCATCTTCTTGGGGCTCACCGCCCATATCAATGGTGTCAGTCACCTGATCTTCGGCGTCCGGCACCGTTGCGCCCGCGTCCGGCAGATCAAAGTCAGTCGAGGGTAAATCTATATCCGGCAGATCAAGCCCGGCTGTATCCGGCTCTGCGCCCGCGTCCGGCAAATCAAAATCTGTCGAGGGTAAATCAATATCTGACACTGAAGTGTCCGGCAGATCAAGTCCGGCTGTATCCGGCTCTGCGCCCGCGTCAGGTAAATCTGTATCCGCTGAAGCGTCGGCAGAGTCTGTTGTATCTGTTTCATCGTCTTCGTCTTTTGGCGCGAAGAAGCCTTGTGATACGCTGTCTGTACCGAGAGAGCCGTCCTGCCTTTCGCCGCCAAGATCCAGGGATTCATCTTGCTCATCGTCTTCTGCGGGAGCGTCTTCCGCGGGAGTTTCCTCAGGCGGAAAGTCCGCAGGGGTCGATTCAATTTCATCGGACAGGCCGGACAGCAAATCAGTAGGTACGGAAAAATCATCGCCTGATGCCGACGGAGCTTCATCTGCGGTTGGGGTATCGCCTCCCAGAGAAGCTAGAAAATCATCGGCTGATTGTGCGGGCGGCTCTTCTGCGGGCGTTTCGTCCGCCTGAGCATCGTCTCCCAGAGAGGCTAGAAAATCATCGGCTGATTGTGCGGGCGGCTCTTCTGCGGGGGTTTCTTCCGCCTGAGCATCGCCTCCCAGAGAGGCTAGAAAATCATCAGTTGATTGTGCAGGCGGCTCCTCCGCCGGAGTATCGCCTCCAAGAGAGGCTAAAAAGTCATCGGTTGATTGTGCGGGCGTTTCTTCCGCCTGAGCATCGCCTCCCAGAGAGGCTAAAAGGTCATCGGTTGACGGGGTTTCGTCTATTGAATCGGGTGCGCCGCTATCCGCCTGCGGGGCGGTATCGTTAAAAATGTCGTCATAATTCATGCCTGCGGCGGCTTCGTCAGGCGGGGGAGGGGTATCCGTTGGGACGGAGTTCAAAAAAGCGCTAAAATCGAAGTTGCCGATACCGGCTCCCGCGCCTGTATCGGCGGGAGAATCCGTCCCGGAATCAGCAGAAGGACCGGCGGCCGCGCCGGCATTCCGTGAAGGCTGCTCAAAGGGAGGGGCTTCTGTAGCCGGGAGATCGAGAGGTGTATATGGCAAGTTCCTTGACATTACATCTTCTCTCTCATTAGCTATATTGCTAAAGGAGTTTCTAAACTCGTTGAGCGCGCTTAAAGAAGGCATATTAAGATAATCAATTATCGGCCGATAATTGTAAAGAATGTATGAAAACGATTTTTGCGTTTGTTTTTTTCACTCTGATTGCCGTTTTTCCGCTGGCAGCTGATTGGGAAACTTATGAGATTGTAGACCGCTTATTGTCTCTTTCCGGACCCGGCGCGCCCGTAGTCCAGGATAATTCGCTTACTTCGCAAGCGGTGGTGATTTTTACGGCTCCTTCCAGCATGAGAAAGGTCGGAATAGCGTTTGCCCATGAAAAATTCGCCAATGTGTACTGGTTTAAGAACCTTGTAGTCTCTCAGGACTGGCTTGCCCCCGTTATTTTACCCGGTCAGCTCGTTCCTGACCCTTACAAGGACTCAGGTATCCTGTTTTATGTATATGAAGTGCCTGAAGACATGCTTGAATTGGAATACAGAATCGTGGTAAACGGCCTTTGGACTACAGATCCGCTCAATTCTATGACTAAAAAAGACCCGGTTACCGGCCTTCTTTTCTCAACAGTGCCCCTTCCGCCGAGGCCTGTTAAGCCCAACCCCTTAAAAGGGCTACCCGGAGGCCTTACTTTTACCTTTAACGCTCCGGCTGGCGAAACTGTCACGATTGCGGGCGATTTTAACAGTTGGGATCCTTTTATGTATGAGCTAAAAGAGTACCCAGCCGGCGTTTATACCATTACTATCGCTCTTTCGCCGGGTACCCATCAATATGTCTTTTTCCACAGGGGAAAGCGTTTTACCGACCCAAACAACCCAAAACGAATCTACGCAAAGGACGGCAGCGCCGCCTCTTTAATTAATGTTCCGTAATTGCTAAAACCCGTTTTTTATTGTAATATGCCCCAGAGGGGTAAAATGTCTATACTTAAAGAAGGGTTTCCTTTTATTATTCCGGCTTTTATAGCGGGGGCTCTGCTAATTGTAGTTTCCCGGCTTTTTGTTTTTCAGCCCGGAAACATTGCCTGTATTGCCGTCGGCTCTTTATTAATCGTTTTCTCTTTCTTTTGCGTGTTCTTTTTCAGGGATCCAAAAATCAAGATTACACAGGGCGAAGGGATAATTCTTTCTCCGTGCAACGGAACCGTAATGGAAGTTGTTGAGGAAGGCAACGAAAAAGTCGTCCGGGTGTTTCTTTCGATCTTCAGCGTCCATTTGCAGAGGTCCCCGATTGACGGAAAAGTTGTTGATATAAAGCACCAGAAAGGTAAATTTCTTGCGGCATGGGATCCAAAAGCGCATATCGAAAACGAGCAGAATATCTTTACCATACAGGGCGACGACGGCGTGTATGTTGTGCGGCAGATTGCCGGGCTTGTCGCGCGAAGGTGCGTATCATGGGTAAAACCCGGCGATGTTTTAAAAGCGGGGGATAAAATCGGTATGATCAAATTCAGCTCGCAGGTGGATATACACTTGCCCCAAAAAGCGGTGGTAGCGGTTAAGCCCGGCGAAAAAACCAGAGCGGGCATTACGGTGGTGGCGGCAAAATGAAACCAAGAAGAATACGTATAAGGAAAACGCCGCAAAAAAGAGTATCGGCAAGAAAGATACACATAAAGGTTCTTACAAGGGAAGAATTAAAGAAAGGCATTTATATTATTCCTTCCCTGTTTACATGCGGAAATATGAGCTGTGGGGTGCTTTCGGTAATTATGTCTATCAGCGGGCATTTTATTCCGGCGGCGTGGTTTTTAATCGGCGCGCTTGTCTGCGATATTTTAGACGGCAGAATCGCGAGAATGACCAAAACAACCAGCATGTTCGGCATGGAACTGGATTCACTAAGCGATCTTGTTTCGTTCGGAATAGCGCCCGCGTTTATGATGTATATGCTGGTGCTTCATACTATGGGAAAAATTGGAATCGCGATTGCCGTGCTTTATGTTTTATGCTGCGCCCTGCGTCTTGCGCGTTTTAACGTTCTTGCCCATTCAGGCGCGGTTCACAAGCATTTTGTAGGGCTTCCCACCCCGGCTTCGGCGGGCGTTATTATTTCGTTTGTATTAAGTTATTCGCTTTTGGCCCCCGAAGGCATTCACCTTAATTCAAAAACAATTCCGGTGTTGATGGAATTTATGCCTACGTTTTTCAAGTTAATGCCCATAGTTATTGTCGTGCTTTCTTTCCTGATGGTTTCCAATATTCCGTATCTGTCGTTTAAGAAATTGAAGTTGTCCAAGATTCATACGATTGAACTTTTTGCCGTATTAATCGTGCTTATCATATTAATCGTTATCTTTCCGCAGAATACGATATTTATCATTTTCTCGATTTACGCCTTATCTGGACTTTTAATTTATGTGCCAAGCCTTATTTTCAAAAGAAGGAAACTACCGGAGAAACAGGCGGAAGAAAATGAAGTGTAATCCGGCGAATCCAAAAGAATCCGGAATTGTAAATATCTGGCAGGAAACTTTTCCCGTGCGTTTTGGTTCGATAGACAAATCGGACAGGCTTACTTTGGACGCAATTTTTCAATTTTTTCAGGAAGCGGCGATTTGCCACGCGGAGAACCTGAATGTCGGACGGGAAGACATGCTGCGTACGGGGCAGATTTGGATACTGTCGCGAATGTCGGTAATCGTAAAAAGGCGGCCTAAATATTTTGAGAACATCACTGTAAGGACATGGCCGCGCGGAGACGAAAAACTTTTTGCAGTCCGCGATTACGACATACGCGACAAAGATGATATTCCCGTTGTGCGCGCGCGCAGCGGATGGATAATTTTAGACGTGGAAAAACGCCGCCCCATCCGGCCTCAATCGCTGATGGACAGTATACCGCAGAACGACGGAGAGAACGCCCTTTCCCCCGAAGACGGAGCCATTGCCGCCCTTGAAGAGAGAAACGATCTGCAAAAAGCCGCCGAAAGAAAAGCCCGCTACACAGACCTTGATTTTAACGGGCATGTAAACAATGTACGTTACATTCAATGGATAGAAGACGCCGTTGAGCCGCAGTTTTTGGAACACGCCGACAAGATGCGTTTTGACATCAATTACCTGAACGAAATTCTCGGCGGCGAGGATATCGATATTATGTCCGCAATAATAGAAGACGCAGGTTGCGCCGATGGCAGCGCCGATGGCGGCGCCTACGGCGGCGCCGAAGCGTTTGCCTTTGAAGGCAGAAAGGCGGGAGAGGCAGCGTCGCAGCAAGCAGCGTCGCAGCAAGCAGTGTCACAGCAAACTGCGTTCAGGGCGGAGTTGAGGTTATATGGAAATAATTAAACTTTTATTTATCGGGCTTGCCCTGGGCATTTTAGTCGTTATCCCCGGTCTTTCAACGGGGACAATGGCGGTAGTTTTTAACGTGTACGACCGCCTTATCGGAATAATTACACCTAACATAAAAAAAATTATCGCCGCGTGGAAATTTTGGCTTCCGCTTGTAATAGGCGGCGTTGTAGGGCTTGCCTTTATCAGCAAGGTAGTAACCGTTTTGTATGATAAGTATCCGTTCCCGATAACATGGTTTTTTATCGGCGTTATAGCCGGAAGCTTGCCGCTTCTTTACGGCAGAACAAAATCATCTGATAAAAAGCTCCCTAATCTTGCGCCCGCGATTTGCGCCCTCATTGCGCTTGCGGTAATGATAGTAATGGCGATATTCAGTCCGAACGAGGGCGTTGTTTTGTATACGCAAATTACGCCGCGCCTGTTCGCCCTTTTGGCTCTTGCGGGAATTTTTTCAGCGATTGCGATGATAATCCCCGGAATCTCAGGCGCGTTTTTGCTTTTAATCATCGGGTTATACAGGACAGTTATTCAATCTGTTTCTGATTTTAACATTCCGCTTTTAATTCCTTTCGGAATAGGCATAATCGCGGGGCTTTTGGCGGGCGCTGCGCTTGTCCGCTTCCTGTTATCAAAAGCGCCCGCGGAAACCTACGGCGCGGTTTTGGGACTGGTAGCCGGTTCAATTATAGTCTTGTTTCCGGGCAGTTTGGGAGAGGGCAGTGTTGTTGTTTACTCTTTGATATGTCTTATAGCGGGCGCGGCGCTTTCGTTCTTGTTGGGTAATAAGAAGAGTTAATTCTCCACAAGTTCAGAGAGGGCGATTGGCTTGGGGCTGTCGTTCTGGCCTTCGGATTTTGCAAATTCTTCCAGCAGTTCTTTGCCGCGGCGGGAAAGTTTTTCGGGTATTTGCACAATAACCTTGATGTACAAGTCGCCGTGCGCTCCGCCTGAGGGGACGCCTTCGCCGCGGATACGCAGAAGTTTTCCGCTTTGAATTCCGGCGGGCACTTTTACTTTTATGTTCTTGTTATCAAGAGATGTTACGTGAATATCCGCGCCTAGAGCCGCCTGGCTTACTGATATCGGGACGGCGCAGTAAAGATCGTGCCCCTGCCTTTCAAAGTACTCATGGCGCTTTACCCTGATGAACACATACAGGTCGCCAGGCTGCCCGCCATTGGGGGCGGCGTCCCCCTGTTTTGGAATTACCACACGCTTGCCGTTTTCGATGCCGGACGGAATTGTAACCATTATCTTCTGCCGCTTTTTCTGTGTTCCCGTTCCTCCGCATTCCTTGCACGGCGCTTCGATTACAAATCCTTCGCCGTGGCAGGTATGGCAGGTGGCGGCTACCGAGAAAAATCCCTGGCTGTGGCGTATCTGCCCCGTACCGCGGCAGGTCGGACAGGTTTTTTTGCTTGACCCGTCCGCCGAGCCTGAGCCTTTGCAGGTTTCGCAGGATTCGTTATGTGAATATTGAATTTCAACTTTTGTGCCGTAGACCGCGTCCTTAAACGGAATTTCGATATCGTAGCGGAGGTTCGCCCCCTGCCTTACGCCTGCCGAGCCGCCCCTGCGGAAACCGCCGCCGAAAAAACTTTCGAATATGCTGCCGAAACCGCCGTCGCCGAATATGTCTTCAAAGCCGCGGAAGTTGCTCCAGTCGTGGCTTTGACCCATGCCCTCGACGCCCGCAAAGCCGTATTGATCATAGGCGGATTTTTTTTGATCATCGCCGAGAATCTCGTAAGCCTCGGTCGCCTCTTTAAATTTTTCCTCAGCCTGTTTGTCGCCGGGATTTTTGTCGGGATGGAACTGAACAGCGAGTTTACGGTACGCCTTTTTTATTTCATCTTTGGTGGCATTTTTCTGTATACCAAGAACCTCGTAGTAATCCCTTTTCGCCATTTTATTTGTCGTCTACCACTTCGTAGTCCGCGTCTTCGGCGCTCTTGGTGTTGCCGCCGCCCATTGAATCACCGCTGCCGCCCGCTCCCATGTTGGGATCAAATCCGCCTCCGGGACCTGCGCCCTGAGCGCCGCCCTGTCCTGACGCGGCCTGCTGTTTGTAGATTTCTTCGGCTATTTTGTAAGACGCCTGTTTAAGCGCCTCGGTCTTGTTCTTAATCGACGGAATATCGCCGCTCTCCAGGGCTTTGCGCAAGTCGGCGATGGCTTCCTCTGTTTTTGATTTGTCCGCCGCGCTTACCTTGTCGCCTAAGTCTTTGATGTTCTTCTCCGTGGCGTAAATCATCGAGTCGGCTTCGTTTCGCACTTCGGCTTTCTCGCGCTCTTTTTTGTCTTCTTCGGCGTGGAGTTCCGCTTCTTTAACCATGCGGTCAATGTCCGAGTCGCTCAAGCCGCTGGAGCTTTCGATACGGATCTTCTGTTCTTTGCCCGTGCCGAGGTCTTTCGCGCTTACGTGGACAATGCCGTTAGCGTCTATGTCGAATGTAACTTCTATCTGCGGCACTCCACGCGGGGCGGGAGGGATGCCTACAAGGTCGAAGCGGCCGAGAACGCGGTTCTGGCTTGCCATCTCGCGCTCGCCCTGCAATACCTGAATTGAGACGGCTGTCTGGCCGTCCGCGGCGGTGGAGAAAATCTGGCTCTTGCGGGTGGGAATTGTCGTGTTGCGCGTAATGAGTTTTGTCATAACGCCGCCCAATGTTTCGATGCCGAGCGAAAGTGGAGTAACGTCCAGCAGAAGCACGTCTTTAACGTCGCCGCCGAGGATTCCGCCCTGAATCGCCGCGCCCACCGCGACGGCTTCGTCCGGGTTAACGCCCTTGTTGGGTTCTTTCTTAAACAATTCTTTTACGATTTGCTGAACCGCCGGAATTCTTGTGGAACCGCCGACAAGGATAACCTCGTCTATCTGATCCGCGTTAAGACCCGCGTCGGCGAGCGCTTTTTTGCAAGGTTCTTTTGAGCGCTCAAGAAGGTCTTCGACCATTTGTTCAAACTTCGCGCGGGTAAGTGATTTTTGCAGGTGCTTAGGACCGCTCTGGTCGGCGGTGATAAACGGCAGGTTGACTTCCGTTGTCTGCATGGCGGATAACTCAATCTTTGCTTTTTCCGCGGCTTCGCGAAGGCGCTGTAACGCCATTCTGTCCTGCCCGAGATCGATGCCTGTGTCTTTCTTGAATTCGGCGATAAGCCATTCCATGACCCTGCGGTCGAAATCGTCTCCGCCCAAGTGGGTGTCGCCGTTTGTGGATTTAACCTCGAAAACGCCGTCGCCAAGTTCCAGAATTGAAACGTCGAATGTGCCGCCGCCAAGATCGTAGACGGCGATAACTTTATCTTTTTTGGAATCTTTATTAAACCCGAACGCCAAAGAGGCGGCGGTCGGCTCGTTGATTATGCGCTTTACCTCAAGGCCGGCGATTTTGCCCGCGTCCTTTGTCGCCTGGCGCTGGGCGTCGTTAAAGTAAGCGGGAACGGTAATTACCGCTTCGGTTACGGATTCGCCAAGGTAGTCCTCGGCGGTCTGTTTCATTTTCTGCAAAATAAAAGCGGAAATTTCCTGGGGCGAATATTTTTTCCCGTCGATATCGACGCGGACATCGTCGCCCTGTTCCGCTACGCGATACGGCACAAGCTTCATCTCGCTGCCGACTTCCGAAAAACGGCGTCCCATAAAACGTTTAATTGAAAATACGGTATTTTCCGGATTTGTGATCATCTGGTTTTTAGCCGGCGCGCCTACAACTCTTTCGCCTTTGCTTGTAAAACCAACGACAGACGGCGTGGTGCGTCCGCCTTCGGCGTTTTGAATAACGATAGGTTCGCCGCCTTCAAGCACGGACACGCAAGAATTGGTTGTTCCAAGGTCAATACCTATAATCTTTCCCATTTTTCTAATCTCCTTCCTCTTCTAAAAATATATCGAATTTATGCTTAATTTTGAATAGCCTCCCCGCGCTTACTACTTGTCTTCGGGCATTAACACTTTTACTTTTGAAGTGCGGATTACCCTGTCTTTAAGCAGATAACCCCTGGAAAGGTCTTCCTTTACAACCGCCTCGGTTATATCGGGGGACTTTTCCACCATAAGCGCCTCATGCCTGTTCGGGTCAAACGGCTCTCCTGCGGAATTGAAGCGTTTCAACCCCCACTTGCTTTCAAGCTGGCCTGTCAGCCGTTTTTCGATCATTTTGACGCCTTCCAAAAGGGCGTTTATGTCCGTAGAGCCTTCGCCCGCCTGAATCGCCCTTTCAAAGTCGTCTATTACGGGGATTATATCCAAAAGAAGGCTTTGGTTGGCGTATTCTATCGCGTTTTGCTTTTCCTGATTCATTCTTTTGCGGAAATTTTCAAAATCAGCGGCTTTTCGCAGAATCTGGTCGCGTAATTCCGCGATTTGAGCTTCCAGTTCGGCTATTTTTTCCTCAGGAGTAAGTTGTTCGGCTTGTTCTTCGCTGTCAGGCGCGACGTCTTGCCCGTCTTTTGACGCGCTGTTAAGCGATTCAGTCTGTTCAGCGGTCTGCGTTTCGGGAGCGCCTTGCGTTCCGTCTATATTATCTTCCTCTTCATGTTTTGACATTTTTAATTACTGACACCTCCGGTCAATACGTTTTAATTTTGAGCTCTCTATAAGTAAAAGTAATAAAAATTTACGTTAGGGTCAAGGAAAAAATGTAAATTTTTTAAGGAGAAAGCGGCAAGACTGTAAAAACATCAATTTCTATAGGATCCTATAAATTTTGAATGGATTTCCTTTAATTTCAATTTAGTCTTTTTCTTTATAATTTTATTGTTTATTTCCCACCAGCGTTTATTAGTTACAAGTTCCCATACTGGAGAACGGGGTTTGCCGTAATCCCTTTCATAAGAAGTTATTGTTTCTTTATAAATATCTACAAGTTTTTTGGTAATTTCACCCAATGACCAAGACTGGGCGTGGATTCTGGCTTCCTTTGATTTTTGCCTGTAAAGCTCCTCATCGTTTAGAAGCTGTAAAATCTTGTCTGTAAATTCCTTCGGATCGTCCTTTACCATAAAGCCGCCGTTGTCTCCGCCCATTACCATAAGCGTCCCTAACGCGCCGATAGCCACTACAGGAATACCTGAGAACATTGCCTCCAGGGTAACAAGACCCTGTGTATCGGTAAGGGAAGGAAAAACAAAAATATCGGAGATTGCGTAGGTAAGGGAAAGCTGGGAGCGGTCAAGATAGCCTGTAAAGATACAGTTAGTTTCTACGCCGTATTGTTTCGCTTCGACCTTAAAAAGTTCCATATCAGGTCCGCTGCCTACGATTACAAGCATTGTATCCGGGTTTTTTTTA
>Ga0268262_10004711_pt1 | contig 13935 bp, 9 predicted proteins | sample TergutNc150P3_FD_190354 | JGI IMG/M metagenome (GOLD analysis project Ga0268262, IMG submission 190354) | Nasutitermes corniger P3 segment gut microbial community from laboratory colony in Florida, USA - Nc150 P3 (SPAdes) (version 2) | ecosystem: Host-associated > Arthropoda: Insects > Digestive... | reverse complement strand
CCGCTCCAGCGCAGCGTCTTTTTCGATATGCTTTCGGTATTCGTCTAACGTTGTCGCTCCGATACAGCGAAGCTCGCCGCGGGCAAGCGCAGGTTTGAGCAGGTTGGAAGCATCAGTCGCTCCTTCGGCGGCGCCTGCTCCGACAAGCGTATGAAGCTCATCAATGAAGAGGATTATTTTTCCGTTAGCTGCCTGCACCTCGTGAATCACCGCCTTGAGGCGTTCCTCAAACTCGCCTCGGAATTTCGCTCCTGCCACAAGAGCTCCCAAATCAATGGCGAGCAGTTTTTTCCCCTTGAGTCCCTCAGGCACGTCGCCTTCGACAATCCGCCTTGCAAGCCCTTCAACAATTGCAGTCTTACCGACACCAGGCTCACCGATTAACACCGGATTATTCTTTGTGCGACGAGACAACACCTGCATACACCGCCTAATTTCCTCGTCCCGGCCAATCACCGGATCAAGTTTTTCCTGACGAGCCAAAGCGGTTAAATCACGGCAATAACGATCCAGCACCTGATACTTTTCTTCCGGATTCTGATCGGTTACCCGCGCGTTTCCCCTAACCTGTTTGAGAGCGCCGAGAATCGAGTTCTTGTTGACGCCCGCTTTTTTCAACAAATCCGCAGCTTTGCCTTCTCCTGCCGATATAGCGATCAAAATGTGCTCGGCAGACACAAACTCATCCTTTAACGCAGATGCCTCGCCTTCAGCTTTCGCCAAAACTTTCGAAAGTGCCGGAGAATAAAAAACCTGCGCAGCTTCGCCGTATATTTTAGGCGTCTGCTTTACCAGCGTCTCCACAGCGGCGGTTAAGCCTGTAACATCACCGCCAATCCGTTCGATGATGGGCGGAACAATCCCGTTTTCCTGCCGAAGCAATGCCAGCAGAACGTGTTCGTTTTCAATCTGAGAATGGTCGTTTTTTTGCGCAATAGATACGGCTTCGTTCAACGCCTCCTGCGCTTTTATCGTAAATTTTTCGTAATCCATGTTAACCTCAAAATATTTTCTATAATACGATAAATAAGACTTTCATTTGCCTCATTTAGAAAATGTTACCAAAACAATTAATCCCCTTTGGAAATGATACGGTTCGATTGGGCAAGCCGCTGCCTAAGACGGATAATAGCCTTGTTGACATTGTGCTGAAGCTCTACAGGATTGTAAAGAGCAATTTGCGCTTTAAGTGAATCCATTTTTTGCCGTGACGTTTCCGAAGGTTCTTCAAGCCGTTGAAACGGACTTTCCGAAACATCATAAATCTTGTTTTGCTTTTATACTTTTGTGTGGGCATGAAATAATTGAGTAAAAGAACCAACTGCGTAAAAAATCAACTCAAGATATCGATTTTTTACTCCTTGACATCAATACAGAAAAAATAGGAAAAATATATATGAGTCAATACAGAACGAATACCTGCGGAGAGCTAAGAGAAGAAAGTGTCGGTCAGTCAGTCAAATTGTCCGGCTGGGTGGACACTATCCGGGACCACGGCGGTGTAACATTTCTGGATTTGAGGGATCAATACGGTATTACGCAAGTCGTCCTGCATAACGAAGAGATGGTGAGGCAAATCAGCAAAGAAAGCGTTATCACTGTTTCCGGCGCGGTGAAAAAGCGGGACGCGGAAACTGTAAATCCGAAAATCGAAACAGGAACGGTCGAGGTTCATACCGAAACCCTTGTCATTCAAAGCAAGGCAGTCCGCGCCCTGCCGTTTGAAATAACCGAATCTAAAAACACACGTGAGGAAGTCCGCCTCCGCCACCGTTTCCTTGACTTGCGCAATCCGGCGGTGAAAAAAAACATCATGCTGAGGGCAAAAGTAATCAGCTTCCTGCGGGCTAAAATGGAAAGCCTCGGTTTCACGGAGATTCAAACGCCGATTTTGACTTCCTCTTCGCCTGAAGGAGCGAGGGACTATCTTGTTCCGAGCCGCAAACATCACGGGAAATTTTACGCCCTTCCGCAGGCTCCGCAGATTTTCAAACAGCTATTGATGGTTTCCGGTTTTGACCGTTATTTCCAGATTGCCCCCTGTTTCAGGGACGAAGATGCCCGTGCCGACCGTTCGCCCGGTGAATTTTATCAGCTTGATTTCGAGATGTCGTTTGCGGAGCAGGAGGACGTTCTTCGCACAGCAGAAACAGTATTGTACGATGTTTTTAAAACTTTTTCCGCTAAAGCTGTCAGCCCCGCTCCCTTTCGCCGCATTCCCTATGCGCAGGCGATGTTAAAATACGGAACCGACAAGCCCGATCTTCGCAACCCTCTTGTCATCGAAGACCTGACGCAGTTTTTTGCGGACGTAGATTTCCAGCCGTTTAAGAATATTCCTGTTCGGGGCATTGTTGCGCCCGGTGCGGCGAAACAGCCGAAGTCTTTCTTTGAAAAAATGCTTGCCTTTGCGACGGAAATCGGCATGAAAGGGCTTGGGTATATCTCAGTTCTGGAAGACGGTTCGTTAAAAGGCCCGATAGTTAAATTCCTTTCCGAAGAGAAGCAAACGGCGTTACGAAAAACTCTGTCGCTGAAAGAAAACGACACTTTATTTTTTATCGCCGATGCGCCCGCAGTTGTAAACAGCCTCGCCGGACAGATACGCACAGCGCTTGGCAGTCAGTTAAATCTTGTTAACAAGGACAGCTTTGAACTTTGTTTCATTGTGGATTTCCCGATGTACGGTAAAAGCGAAGAAACAGGCGCTATTGAGTTTACCCACAATCCTTTCTCCATGCCTCAAGGCGGGCTTGAAGCGCTTGTATCAAAAGACCCGCTTGATATTCTTGCATGGCAGTATGACATTGTATGCAACGGCGTAGAACTTTCTTCAGGCGCTGTCCGCAATCATTTGCCTGAGGTTATGATAAAAGCGTTTGAAATTGCCGGATACACACAGGCCGACCTTGAGAAGAAATTTTCTTCACTGTACAACGCCTTCCATTACGGAGCGCCGCCTCACGCTGGCATGGCTCCCGGCATAGATCGGATTGTGATGCTTCTGGCTGAAGAAGAAAACATCCGAGAAGTTACCGTGTTCCCCATGAACAGCAACGCACAGGATTTGTTAATGGAAGCCCCGTGCGAAGTGTCGGAACAGCAGCTTCGTGAGGTGCATATCCGTATACGGTAAATTTAACTTTATGAGCCAGTTAAAAAATCGTTTAAAACAACGATTTCATTTTTAAAATTTAGGATAATTTTAATTTACTGATCTTTTAGAATTTTAGTAAGGTATAGAGCATTATTTATCACTATACGCCGCTTAGCTGCAGGAAGTATTTTAATAGCTCTTATTAACTGTCTGGTTTCGTGATCAATCTCTGGCTCAATAATAGAAGTAGAATTTTTCTTCTCTGTATTATTTCCTGTTACAAGATATTCGACAGTAACCCCAAGTACATGAGCAATCTGTACCGCTTTATCTGCCGAAGGGATGGAGGCGTTTTCTCGCAGGTAATTCTCGATGTTTCGCAGGCTTATATTCGCCTTACGAGCTAATTCTTTTTGTCCTATACCAGAGTAATCAAGCGCTTCTCTTAGATTTTCTTTAAAGCTCATAATAAAAGTTTACGTAAAGAATGTGGTTTTATTATTGACATATGTTATATATAGTGGTTAAATTATCATCAGCCACTAAAATATGTGGTTATAACATAAATATCACTTAAAAAAGAGTGGGCACAAATAGGAATAAAATGAAAGATCGTGAAATTGTAAGAATGGCATACAGATTTATTTTAGGAAGAGAACCAGAATCTGATACGGTACTTAATAGAGAATTTGAAGATATCTATACATTGAGAAAAGAATTTATAAATTCTCCTGAATTTTTAGAATATTTTTTACAAATTAAACCACAGGATAACTTTGTATATATTAAAAATTTTGAACAGCTTGATAATTTTATTGAAAAGTATAAAACTGAAAAAAATGGAAAAATACTTCGTTCACATTTCATTGACTTAAATAGTTTTTATGATCTTTTTGGTAGTAAAAACAATTATATTGATAAGCCATATTCAGAAAAGTATAAAAACTGGGAAATGGATTTTTTTGAATTCCTTTCAGGAAAAAAATATCAATTTGACAATGAAGGGTTAACCACTGAGGAATTATCTCCAGAGCAACATCCGGCGACTGGGTATACAGTACCTCATAAAATAAGAATGTTACAAAACCAAAAGGATCTCTTGGTTGAATTGGGTGATATAAAAGGAAAAAAAATTCTTGAAATGGGATGTGGACGTGGAAACCTTGCAACATTCTTTGAATTTATTGGTTGTGATTATTATGCCGTTGAAGCATCAAGAAATTATGTAGATATAACAAAAAAACGAATTTATTCAAATAAAATGAAAAACCAAATTATAAATAAATCATTTTACGATATATCTTATTTTAGACAAATATTTGACCTTGTAGTTTTCGAAGCAAGTTTTCATCATTGCGGTGAGCCGTTAAAATTACTAGATATATTATACCAGAATACTGCTTCTGATGCAAGTCTTATTTTTTTAAGAGAGCCATTTAAAAATGACTATGAACGCCCTTGGGGGATAGTTCGATCAGATGGTGAAACTATGCTGCAAATAAGAATGAGGGGCTGGCTTGAACTTGGTTACAGGACAGATTTCTTTATGGATTTACTTAAAAAAACAGGATGGAATGGAAAAGAGATAGATACTTTTACTTTTGCAGATGCAAAAGTTTTCATAGCAAAAAAAGTAAAATGAAATCTGGTGATAATCAATTCAATAGTGTTAATCGTATAAATTGCACAGTTGAATTCTCAGATTACTGGTACAGAATAACTGTTACCAAATTTTCACGTCGTACTTCTTCCGGAGCTTTTATACGAATGGTGAGCAATATCATTCAAAATATAATATGCTGCGTTTTCCTACTCAATTGCTGTAAACGACTTGCTTGAAATATTATTAATAATACGATCTATCTTTTTTACCGGGTAGTGATACAGGTTGATATTTAAAAATAACGCGTAACTTCAATAACTTATAAATTTCCTGATAAAGCGTCCTGCGTCTGCGAGCCCATATACAAGTATGAAAACTTATTTACTTTTTACTATGGTGCTGGTGTGCTGCATAGGTTTGTTTGCGGAAAAACCGAAAGCTAGTACGTCTGTTTTTAACTGGGACTTATTTTGGAGCGGTTCGTGGGAAGACGGTAAAAATCTTTATAACCGCGGAGAAATCAAGTTTAATTTTCTCCGACCGGGAATCAATCTAAGAGCGGAGGTTCTTGACAAACGGACGCTTAACTTTGATCTTGCGCCGCCCAAGGGCGAGTCCTTGAGTGCAATCTGGGGAGATCCTGAAAAGATGGTTACCAATTTTCTGGGGGGCGTATATCACAAACCTACAGGATCAAGGCTGTTATACGGCGTACTTGATGAATGGGGACTTTCCGCAAGAATACGCAATCCGTGGATTCGCTCGCCGCCTTACGCTGAAAACCACAAACCGCTTATTGTGGATTTAAAAACAACGGCTTCAAGTACAAAAAACGACGAAGCTTACCTATACCTTTCAAGTCCGTTATTAAACCTTTCACGTAATATTAATATGAGAAGCTTTATTTCCGCTCAGACAGAAATTGGGAATTTTACGCCCGCCATTGCAAGCGGAGCGGATTTTACCTTTTCAAAAAAGGTAAACATTTTATTTGAAGTTTTTTACACCGGGACAACGCTTCTTCCCGTAAAGGCTAAATCGTGGTTTTCATATCCGCCGCCCTTGCCTGAAAGGGATTTTAAGCTTTACGCCGCCGGATTACTTTTCCATAACCCACTTTTATCTGTCAGTTCAGATTTGGCGGTTTCTGAAACTTTTGCCTGGGGTACGGATATTTACGGCAATATCGGCATATTCTTGACGCCTTTATTGCCTTTTGGGACAAAATCCAGGCCGTTATCTGTATCACTTGCAGTAGACGGAGCCGGAGAACGGTTTGTTTACAGGGACGGAGCCAATCATGGTGAAGGTTTCAGAACTGCCGCAAAAATTGAGTGGAAAGGCAGGCAAAATTCACTACTGCGGTTAAACACAATGCTGCGCAGTTCAGGAGTTGGCGAGGATTTTTACCGGAGTTCTACAGGTTTTTATTACCGTTTTCCTGCCGTAAATTGGAACAAATATAATGGGCTAATACCCGTAAAATTCACCAAAATTCAATTTACAATGGATCGAAATGCGGAAAATCCCCAAAAAATACACGATAATTATGCCGGGCATATAGGTTTTTCGGTAAACATGAAAAAAATGAACATAAATAAACCTCTTGGAGTTAATATTTCAGGTTCAATTAACGGGATATCATCATTTTCGGACTATTCATTGCCATATCCTGTTCCTTTGGAGCCATGGTCTTTGGAAAATACCGGAATGAGCTGCGAATTTGTCTGGTCTCCGTCAATCTTTCAATTTAGTTCAAAAACAGGGTTTACAAACTATAAAGAAAAAGATGATAAGTGGGATTTCTCCTTAGGCGCCGCAGTCCGCTTTAAACATGGAAGGTTTGGCATAAAGGCAATATCAAAGGAATTTCCGAAAAAATGGAACTGCAATATCTCATGGAGACTGGAAAAATGATAAAAATATTAAAAATTTGATTGAAATGATTTGTTTTTCCGTGAATTATATTGTATCATTAAAAGGAATACCAAATAAAGGAGGTATTATGGGAGCCGGTGTCACAATAATGATTGTAGATGACTCCAGAATAATGAGGAATACGGTAAAGGGCGTATTTTCCGGAGTAGATTCTGCATGTAATTTCATTGAAGCAAATAACGGAGAAGAAGCGCTTGCGCTATTGGAAACTCAGCCTACTGATTTAATTCTACTTGACTGGAATATGCCCAAACTATCAGGTATTGATTTTTTGAAACAAGTCAGGGCAATGGAGAAATATAAAGATCTTCCGATAATTATGGTAACCAGTGAGGCTGCAAAGTTTAACGTTATAGAAGCGTTAAAACACGGAGCGACTGATTATATCACAAAGCCGATTAAACTGGATTTATTCAAGAGTAAATTGGCTAAACTTCATTTATTCAGGATGTAACAAATGGCATTAGAACTTGCAAATTACGTAGAACCGTTTGTTGAGGTAACAGTTACTACTTTTAAGGAATTTATCGGTATTGAACCGAGTCCGAGTCACCCACATTTTTTGGATCCGGATCAGGGACATGAGTGGGATATTTCAGCGGTTATTGGCCTTTCCGGTCTGGTTAAAGGCGCAGTAATTGTTTCCATGAAAACAGAACTGGCAATAAAATTGACAGATATGCTCGCAGGACCCGGGCACAAAGAATTGGACGCAGATGTAATAGACGTTGTCGGTGAAATTAACAATATTATCGCCGGAAACATAAAGCCGAAAATACCGAACGGAGAAAAAATTGTAATATCTATTCCTACGATTATCAAAGGAAAAGAACATCAAATTGCGTGGCCAAGCAAACAGACACGAATACTCTGTATTCCTCACAAAGTTTTCGAAAATGATATTTTTCACCTAATGGTAGCTATTGAAGAAAACGAAAAATAAACAAGAGAGGGCATATGAAACATGTTTTTGTGTTCGACCCCAGGGCATTTCGTAACCAGCAATGGAAGATGGATAATATCCTTGACAATATAGGGCAATTTTTCAGGACACAGGATAAACCGAATTTCTCCATACAGTTTTCTCGTTATCGAAGACATGCAATTGGAATTATTCAAAGCGAAATGGAGAAAATGGAGACTGAAGACATAGTAAGGGTTTACGCCGTAGGCGGAGAAGAAATTCTTTTTGATTGTATAAACGGCGTAGCTCATTTTTCGAACATACAGCTTGCGGCAGTTCCGTACGGGGAATCAAGCGATTTTCTGAGTATATTCGGGAAAGAAAACATGGAATCATTCAGGGATATTCCGTTACTTGTAGAGTCAAACGCACTTTCGACAGATATAATCAAGTGGGGAATTAATTATACATTAAATTCATGTTACATCGGAATGAATTCTATCCTTTCAAAAAATCTGAAAAGTATTAAAACAAGCGTGAATAAAGGCGTTTTTATAATTTTTTCAAAATTATCCTCATTCATAAATTATATTTTAACATCGTTTGATAAAAATGTAGTTGCCCGTAAATATAAAATTGAAATTGACGATGTAGACTACACCGGTCATTACAGTCTTATTCATATTGCCAATGGTCCGTATTATGCCGGAAAAATGACAGGGGCGTCGGATGCCGTACCGAATGACGGGTTTTTTAATGTTGCGCTTATTAAATCATCATACGCTTTAAGAACAATGCTGTCCCTAGCTATGTATTCACGCGGGAAAAGGCCGGGAAATTGCGTATATTTACAGGCAAAAAAAATTACCGTTCAATCAGATAATCAAATGTGGATACAATTGGATAATGAGTATATACAGGATACTAAAATCAGCTTGGATTTGATACATCATGGAGTGGAAATTGTTACTGCCAATAATTTATCATATCCGTCAGCTTCCGCAGCGGTTCAGTAAGGGAGACTTTAATACATGGCAAAGAAAAAAGATAGTAATACGACCCGAATAAAAATCGCAAATATTTCATCCATATTGTTAATTTTATTTTTAGGCGCTGTATTTTTCGTGGAAATGCTGCTTTTAAAAGTTGAAGTAAATTATATTTTTGCCGGCTTGGCTGTGATTATTGCGCTTATGATGACGACTTCCATAATAAGAAATTCAATAAACCATTTTAAAATGGCATTTAACGTGCCGTTTTTATTGTTATTGTTTTATACATTTTTAATGATGCTGGGTAGCTGGCGAGTTTCTTCTTATTATTTATTAATTTGTCTTGCTTTTTGTGTAATCAGCTGTCTGTATTCAAATTTTAACAGAACATTGTCTTTTATTTTGGTTCAGAACGCTTTTATCGGATATTTGATATACATGGGTGTTCCGGTTGCCGGACATGGATTACCATTATACATTACGTTGATTAGCTGGGCTGTATTTTTATTCAGCAGCGTTATAATGCTGGTAATTACAAGAGCTGCGACCGTATCATTGGCTAAAGCTCTAGAACAGCAGCATTCATTTAACGATCTTTTGAATTCTACAGAAAGCTTTGTCGCCATGATTAACGAACGTAATGAAATAACATACGCCAGCAAGACCTTGTCAAAATTGGCCAATACAGATGATCCTGCATTGGTTCAAGGGCGCCCTCTTATAGATCTTTTTCCGGAAAAAGGCCTGAAGGTTTATGCGGGGAAATTATTAAAAGAAAAAAGCAATTATGCGGAAGACTGGGAATTTTCATTGAATGGTCAGAAACGCTATTTTAAAGCCGCTTCACACAGTCTGACAGGAGGAACCGGCGGTACTCTCATCAGCATGTATGACATGACTCAACTTGCGGAACGCGATGAAATTGCAGCTATGAAAGACAGTATGAAGATTGGTCTTTTCTTTATAGACAGTAATTTTGTCATTCAGGACCATTATTCAAGGTTCCTGGAAGAGATGCTGTCGCAGACTAATCTTTTCGGAAAACTTTTTACAGATATAATTTCCGATTCAGTTACGCCAAGTGAATTAGAGGCAATTAAAGATTATTTTCTTATGATCATAGATCGCACTTATGATCAGGAGATACTTGATGATATTAATCCGTTGAATGAACTGCATTACATCAATGTAGAGACAGGTGAAAGAAAAGTATTCCAATGCGCGTTTACCACAGTAGAACGGGGACACGGAGAGCTATTTATCCTTGTAACAGTCTACGATATAACTGTCAGGGTTGAACTTCAACAAAAATTAGCGGAAGAAGAAGCAAGACGGCAGGAAGAAATGCAGTCTGTTTTTGAACTCATCAATGTTGAGCAGGATGTTTTTTCTGATTTCTCGGAAGATATGGAACATGAATTCGGCACTATTGATAAAACGCTTAAAAGTGATATGTCTTCTCATGATGTATTGGTAAAAGTTTATCAGTCCGTTCACGCAATAAAATCCAATGCGGTAATTTTAGGATTAAATGTTTTTGGAAACAAATTGCATACCCTTGAATCAAGAATTAAAAAACTGCGCGAAACGGAAGCGGTTCCTTTTGCTGAAATGTTGAATTTAGCTGTTGAAATAGAAAAAATATCCCAGGAAAAAGAAAAATTCCATGAAATTATAAACAAGCTTCAATCATATGGAGGAGGAGCCAGTACAGGTGGTGTAAAGCAAAATGTAAAAGTATTGGTTGATTCCCTTACAAAGGCTACGGAAAAAGCTTCCGCGGATATGGAAAAAATAATAAAGTTTGTGGCCAATGATATAGATGCTGAGGCAGTTCAAGTGGGACCAAGGCGTATCATAAAAGAAATACTCATGCAGCTTGTCCGTAATTCTGTTGTACATGGGATTGAAAAACCGGATGTCCGTACCGCGAAGGGCAAAAATGAGGTAGGCATAATAAAACTTTCGATAAAATTGTCAGAAGATAAGAAAAAGGTGGAAGTAAAACTGACAGATGACGGCGGAGGGCTTGATTACAAGAAAATTGCCGAAAAAGCAATACAAAACAACTTAATTAAAAAAGAAGATGCGGATAATAAAGACGCGTTAATGAAAGTAATATTCTCGCCCGGTTTCAGCACTGCGGAAACTGAAGGCGTTCATGCGGGACGCGGTATTGGTCTAAACCTGGTTCGTGATCGCATTAAAGAAGTAAATGGCGCTATGAAATTACGTTCCGAGCAGGACAAGGGAACTATTTTCTTTATGTCAATTCCGATTGTAAAGGCTCAAGCGGCGGCATCTTAAGCGTTGTTATTTACGTCCCTTTTGAGCAGTTCAGGAATTTCCCTGAATTGTTCCGATGTTCTGACGAATATGTCAACAAGGGCGGGATCAAAATGTTTTCCGGACTCTTCAACAATTATTTTAACAGCTTCTTCATGAGTATATGGTTGTTTATAGGGGCGGACGGAAATAAGCGCGTCGTAAACATCCGCAATTGCCATAACCCGTCCCAAAAGAGGAATTTCGGTCCCTTTTAACCCGTACGGATAGCCGGAACCATCCCAATACTCATGGTGGCTTGCGGCAAAAATTTTCGCATATTTAAGAAACTCGCTTTCGTTCGCAAGAAATTCAATTTTTTCTACAATCTGTTTCCCGACATTTGTGTGTACCTTCATATCTTCAAATTCATCCTGGTTAAGTTTTCCCGGTTTTCTGAGAATACTGTCGCTGATAAAAATTTTCCCGATATCATGAAGCAGACAGCATTGTACAAGCATTTCGATATCCCAATCTTTTGATTCTTCGCTGTAAAGACCGGATTTTTGAATCTCAGTCAGTAAAATTCTTACTCCGTTTTGAGTTCGCTCAATATGCCTGCCTGTTATATCATCACGGTATTCAACAAGCTCCGCCATTGTTTTTAACAAGGTATTTTGAAGAGCTATTATATTTTTTGTTTTTTCATCAACAAGCTTTTGCAGGTTTTCGTTAAAATATTTTAAATCCGCAGCCTGTTGTTCCATTGTTTTTTTCTGTTCTTCTATCAACATGTGTACTTCTACGCGCTTTAAAAGCAGAGATGGCTGAATAGGTTTAGTGATATAATCAATAGCTCCAAGTGAAAATCCTGTAAGTTCATCCTCAGATTCGGTACGGCCTGTAAAAAAAATAACCGGAATATCTTTAGTTACCGGCTTTGATTTTAAAATTTTTAATACTTCATAACCGTTCATTTCCGGCATATCTATATCAAGAAGAAGCATAGCGGGAACGGTTTTTTCCAAAAGATCAAAAAGCTTTTCTGCGGAAGAAGCGGTTGTAATAAAATATTTATTTGCAAGGATATTTTTAACGACTTGAAGAATTACAGGGCTGTCATCTACTATGTAAATAAGCGCTTTTTCACCTTCCATAATTCCTTCCTTTACTGCCAATATTAGTAAGAATTATACTCCATAAATTCCCGGTTGTCATGATTTACTTTACCCACTGCCGGTATTAACTGTTTTCAGAACAGTATTTATCCCTTCAATTGTTTTGGTAAGCTGCGCAATAAACTTTTTCAGATTATTATTAATATATGCCATATCTTCACATTTTCCCGCGGATTCAAGCCTTGCGGCTTCGGCTGATAATTCTGTTGCGCCGATGGAAGCGGCCGCACTTTTAAGAGCGTGGATACTGACAATAAATTTCGACAGCGTGTCTTCTTCAAGCATATCTTTAAGTTTTTTTATCCGATCCTGCGCATCTTCGCTGAACGCAGATAAAACCAGGTAATAACCTTCCTCTGTCCCTCCGGTCATGCTGATACCTTTTTTTATATCAACTCCGTAAATTTCAACAGGGCTATTTATGCCTTTTTCCAGCTCTTGCTTATCGGATGGGCCATGTTCTCTTTTTTCCTTTGATATCCAACGGTTTAAAACATCATCAAGTTTTGAGATATCAATTGGTTTTGCGAGAAAATCGCTGAAACCTTTTTCAATGAACATTTCACGTACTCCGGAAATGGCATTTGCGGTTAACGCAATTATGGGAATTTTTGAAATACTTACATCGTTAGATGCAAGATCTTTTTCCCATTCGCGTATTATAGATGTCGCTTCAATACCGTCCATTTCAGGCATCATATGATCCATAAACACAATGTCATACTTGTTTTGTTTAACAAGTTCTATGGCTTCAAAACCGCTCAAGCAGGTATCTACAATAACTTTGTAAGGCGATAGCAATCCTTCAGTAACCCTTAGATTGGTATTAATATCATCTACAACTAATATACGGGCAGTTGGGTAAGCATACCTTATGATACTGGAAATACCGGTATTTCCCATATAGTCCTTGCTGTCTGCCTTGCCGTTAAGAACATTGGCGATTGACAGAGACTGTACAGGAAGAGAAACAAAACGAACATTGGGAATAAATGCCTCTGTACCCCATTCTACCATTAAAGCTAAAGGAGGTTTTTTCCCGCCAAGGTAAGATGCTTCAGGTTTATCCATTTCATTAATGATTTTATCATGGAGGCCGTAACTTGAAAGTACAAGCGACCACTCTTCATTGTATAAAGCCTGACAAAAATCATCAAAGGTTGTCGCCATTTTATGTTTAACGCCCATATTTTCCAAAGACCAGCACACTGAATTGGCATAAATAATCCGTCTTTCGTAGACCAATACTGATTTATTTACAGCATCTTCCACAAAAGCGAATTGTTCAGGCGAATCTACAGCTTGAGGAACTATTACCGTAAATGAACTGCCCTTTCCGTATTCGCTCTCTACGTCAATGCTTCCTCCCATAAGCGCGCACAAACGTTTGCATATAACAAGCCCAAGTCCCGTTCCTTCTATACTCCGGTTTCTTCTTAGATCTACCTGGATAAATTCGTTAAAAAGCCTTTGCAAATTTTCCGGTGTAATGCCTTTTCCGGTATCAGTAATGATAAACTTTAAAAGAACCTGATTATCATTTTGTTCCAGTGCATTAACAGATAAACTGATATGCCCTTTTTCCGTAAATTTTACGGCATTTGAAAGAAGATTAAGAAGTATCTGACGTATTCTAACTTCGTCTCCAATCAAACTGTTTGGTATCTTGCTGTCAATGTTAGTATAGAAACGGATAGGTTTTTCTTTTAAGCGCGTACGTATTATATTTACTGTGTCATTTACAAGAGAAGCAAGCAGGTATCTTTCCGGAACGATTTCCATTTTACCGGCTTCTATTTTGGAAAAATCAAGAATATCATTGATAATGGAAATAAGGTTATTCCCCGCCTGTTTTATATCCTGCGCGTAACTTCTTGCTTCATTGGAGAGTTCGCTCCGCAGCAAAAGTTCCGCCATTCCGGTAATTGCGTTCATCGGAGTGCGAATCTCATGGCTCA
>Ga0268262_10004710_pt1 | contig 13936 bp, 12 predicted proteins | sample TergutNc150P3_FD_190354 | JGI IMG/M metagenome (GOLD analysis project Ga0268262, IMG submission 190354) | Nasutitermes corniger P3 segment gut microbial community from laboratory colony in Florida, USA - Nc150 P3 (SPAdes) (version 2) | ecosystem: Host-associated > Arthropoda: Insects >... | reverse complement strand
TAGCGACACGGGATTTTCGGCAGGGCCTTGAGCCAAACAAAAAAAACCAACAACCAACAGCAAAACGCCTACAGCAATTATGATAATGTTCTTTTTATTGTCCATAAAACGCTTCTTCCACTAGGGTGTACAAATATAGCAATTTTTTTGCAATTTGTCAAGGAATCTGCCTATACCCTTGAAATTTCCCCCGAAATTTGCTATATTTACGCACTACTTGTGAGGTTTGTTTTGCCTAATGCTAAAATCAGCCGCGCTGCCGATAATGCTAGAGTCTTGTCTGCGGCAATGGTACAAAAAGCTAAATCTGGACATCCGGGCGGTTCTATGGGCGCAGCGGAGTTCTTTTCCATTTTATACGGAGAATTTTTAAAATTCAATCCAAAAGACCCTTATTGGCGCGGAAGAGATAGATTTTTCATGGATCCAGGGCATATGTCTGCGGTGTTTTATTCAGTGCTTTGCTTTGCAAATAAACTCACATTGAGCGATTTGGAAAATTTTAGGCAAATGGACAGCCACACACCTGGGCATCCAGATTTGGATGTAGAACACGGCGTGGAAAATACTTCTGGCCCGCTTGGGCTTGGGCACGGAGTGGCACTTGGCTCTGCAATAGCGGAACGAATTTTGGTGAATCGCCTTGGGAAATTATTTGAGCACAAAACAGTATGCCTTTTATCCGATGGCACGGTTCAAGAAGAAGTGGCTTATGGTGTTGGCCGCATTGCTGGGCATTTGAAACTCTCCAATTTTATATGCTATTTTGACTCAAACGGAATTCAGCTTTCCAGCCCCACAAGCGAGGTTATGAGCCACAGCGTTGCCGCTCAATACGAATCTTGGGGTTGGCGGGTTTATAGCGTGGACGGCCACAATATAGACGAACTCAGAAAGGCTCTTGCAGCAGCTTATGCAGAAACAGAAAAACCCGTTCTCATAATAGGCAATTCCATTATGGGAAAGGGGATTAAAGATGCACAGAACAATGCTTTTGAAAGCAAAGTTTCAACTCACGGGCAACCTATAGATGCGGCTGGAGCCTCCACCGCACAAACCATACAGAGCCTCGGCGGAGACCATCAAGATCCCTTTGTCATTTGGCCCGAAGTTAAAGAATTTTTTGAACATCGCTTGGCAGAACTGCAAAAAGAAGCCGATTCTTGGCAGCACAGATTTGAGGAATGGAAAAAAACATACCCAAACTTAGCAGCAGATTTGGAGAACTGGCAAAAAAACAGAGCGCCTGTTCTAGATTTATCGGTGGTTCCGCAAAAACAAGGCGTTGCCACAAGGGTGAACTCTGGTGCTATTTTGTCTTGGCTTGCAGATAATCAAAAAAATATGGTTTGCTCTTCGGCAGACCTTTCCAACAGCGATAACACTCAAGCATTTTTAGATAAAACAGGCATATTCAAACCCGATGATTTCAGCGGTGCGTTTTTGCAAGCCGGAGTTGCCGAGCTAACTATGGGTTCTGTGGCCTGCGGCATTGTTTTGCACGGCGAGTTTATTGCAGCTTGTGCAACCTTCTTTGTGTTCAGCGATTATATGAAGCCCGTTTTGAGGCTTGCATCTCTAATGGCTTTGCCTGTTAAATTTTTATTCACCCACGATAGTTTCAGGGTTGGCGAAGATGGTCCCACCCACGAACCCATTGAGCAAGAAGCTCAAATTCGCTTGCTAGAAAATATGAGCCTGCCAAACGGCAAGCCTTCTATGCTGGTACTTCGCCCCGCAGATGCCAACGAAACAACGCTTGCTTGGGAAATGGCTATGGCAAATGGAGATAGCCCAACTGCCCTCATATTGTCTAGGCAAACAATGCCTCCGTTGGAAAATCCCCATTCAAAAGCCTCTGCCTCTGGCTATATTGTGCAGAACACAGAAAATCCAAATCTTACGTTTGCTGCCAACGGCTCCGATGTTTACCTATGCTGCCAAGCTGCCGAGCTGCTTCGCAAAGAGGGAATTTCCGTTAGGGTTGTGAGCATTATGAGCCCAAGGCTTTTCTTGGATTTGCCGCAAAAAGAGCGTGAGGCTTTAATTCCTCGCTGGGGAGCAACCTATTCCGTTTCCAGTGGCTTGCCCTCTGTATTTGCTCCAGTTGTAGGCCCGCTTGGATATTCGTGGGGTTTGTCTGAATTTGGAAAATCTGCGCCCTTTGCTGTTTTGGAAAAAGAATTTGGCTACACGCCTCAGGCAATAGCCGAAAAGGCAAAAGTTTATTTGGAAAAGTATAAAGAGATGAGAAGAGAGTTGAAAGCAGGGAGTTGATGGTGTTGATTAGTTTTTTGAAGAAAGATGAAGATGAAGAAGATGGCGGTGGCTCCAAATTTATGGGGAAAAGCGATATTATTTTTCTTTTGGTTTTGGGAGCCTTGATATTTGGCTTTTGGTATTACCACACAAGCACAAAAGAAAAAACCTATAGCCACTACGCGCATTGCGAGGCTTTGTTTAGCACAGACAGTTTTTTAGAAGCCAAGGAATGTTACGAAGGCGCAATAGATTTAGGCTACCGCATAGATAGCTTGGATTCCATTGGTTACCACAGGGTAGAGAAAATAGACAGCATTCTAACAAACTCTATACCCCAAACCATAGATCCTATACCCTCAGATATAGATTAATTATAATTATCTACATTACCCCTATAGGATCACAAATCACTAGAGGTAACAAAATGAAAAACATCAAAATAGGTCCAAAGCTAATCGTATCTTTCCTATTTTTAGCTGCTTTAACGGCGTTTATGGGGATATATACCATAGAAAGCCTGAAAACAGTCTCCAAAGCAACCGATGTTATGTATGATAAAGGTGCAGTTCCGCTTGGAATCTTTGTTGCAACATCCAATCAAGTACAGGAGTTGCGTATTCAGGCTCTTTATTGGCGTCTTGCCACGACACAACAAAGGCGTGATGAGATTTTGAAGAACTTAGACAACATCAACAATGAGATAAACAAGACAGTAGCAGAGCAGATGAAAACGGTGCTTACTGAGGCTGGAAAAGGTGCTTTGCAAAAGGTGATGGATTTGACTGACAAATATATTGCTGAAATACGTGCTTTTGCAAAAACCACCAAAAGCTATAGTGTGGAAGGTCTCAGCACAGAGGAATTTCCGCAATCTATGATTGATGCCGCAAATGCAATGACAAAAGCTATGGAAGATGCAAAAGATGCTAGGGTCAAAGGTGTGAGCAAACTTTCAGACGATGCCTCGGCAGATGCAGAACACAGCATAAGCGCGGCGATTGCTGTTTTAATCGTAGTGCTTCTTCTAGCCGTGGGTCTTGGCATATTCTTGACATTCTCCATAACAAACCCCTTAAATGTTGTTGTTGGAGTTCTTTCAAAAATTGAAAAAGGCGATATGACCGTTCGCTCCGATTTGGAACGTGGAGACGAGCTGGGCAAACTCTCCAAAGCGATAGACAGCGTATCTTCAAGGCTTCAATCCATATTCAGGAATCTACGCCAGAATGCAGATACCCTTGCCAGCTCGGCGGAGGAACTCTCCAGCGTAGGCAGGCAAATAGCCTCTTCCGCCGAAGAGAACGTTGCCCAAAGCGCATCCGTTGCCAGTGCCACAGAAGAGACCTCTGTGAACATAAACGCTATGGCGAGCGGCGCAGAACAAGCTTCCGTGAACGCCAACGAAGTAGCAGGTGCTGCGGAGGAGATGTCCAACAATATGAACACCATAGCTACAGCCATAGAAGATATGAGCGCAAGCATAAGCAAGATATCCAGCAATGCCGGGGAGGCAAGCAAGGTTGCAAACCAAGCCACTGTCAAATCTGGCAATGCTACCGATGTGATGAACAAGCTTGGCAATGCGGCTAAAGAAATAGGTCATGTTACCGAGGTTATAAAAAAGATAGCCGATAAAACAAACCTTTTGGCATTGAATGCAACTATAGAGGCAGCCTCGGCAGGCGAAGCAGGCAAGGGCTTTGCAGTGGTGGCAGGCGAAATAAAAGAGCTTGCGAACCAGAGTGCCCAGAGCGCAGACGATATAGCCAGACGCATAGAAGGCATCCAGAGTGGCACAGGCGAAGCTGTGAATGTGATACACGATGTTTCCGATATCATAGTGAAAATAAACCAGAGCGTTGACGCCATATCCAATCACGTTGCCCAGCAAACCAAATCTAGCAACGAGATAGCGAGCAATGTAGCGCAGGCAAACACAGGAGCCAAGCGTGTTGCTGGAGCCATAAGCGAGGTAGCCAAAGGTAGCAAAGACATAGCTCGCAATGCAGGTGAGGCAGCCAAGGGTGCAAATGTAATTAACCAGAGCGTTACAGGCATGGCTCAGGGCGCAAAAGATAGTGCTCAGGGTGCAAAGCAAATCAACGATGGTGCAAACGAGCTTGCAAAGATAGCTGGAGAATTGAAGAATACTATGAATCAATTCAAGATATAGGTGGTTCAGACAATTTTCTATATTATTCCCAACAGATTTTTCACCATAGAGGTAACCAAATGAAAAACATCAAAATAGGCGCTAAGCTAATAGCATCTTTCCTATTTTTAGCAGCTTTAACGGCATTTATGGGCATATATACCATAGAAAGCTTGAAAAAAGTTGACCTGGCAACCAACGTCATGTACGAGGTAGGTGCTGTTCCACTAGGCGTTTTTGTGAGTATGTCCGAAGAGGTACAGGAGCTTCGGGTTCAAGCTCGTGAATGGCGACTTGCCAAAACACAAGCAAAACGCGATGAGATTATAAAGAAATTAGACAACATCAACAATGAGATAAACAAAACAGTAGAAGAGCAGATAAAAACAGCATCTGCTCAGGGAGCAGACGCTTTGAAAAAAGTGCAGGATTTGACTGACAAATATATTGATGAAATACGCAGTCATGCAAAAAACTCCAAAACTTTTAGTTCGGCTGGCGTGAACGAAGATGATTTTGCCACATCTTTGGTTGATTGCGGAAACAAAATGACAGATGCTGTGGCTGCAGCTAAAGAGGCGAGAGTCAAAAAAACCAGCAAACTTTCAGACGATGCTTCAGCAGAAGCTCAAGCAAGCGTAAAAGCGGCGATTGTCATTTTAGTAGTGGTGGTTATTTTAGCCGTGGTTCTTGGCATATTCTTAACATTCTCCATAACAACCCCCTTGAAAGTGGTTGTAAACACCCTTGCCAAGATTGAGAAAGGCGATGTGACCGTCCGCACCGATTTGGAGCGCGGGGACGAGCTAGGCACTCTATCCAAAGCGATTGATAGCGTGGCTACAAGGCTTCAATCCATATTCAGGAATCTCCGCCAGAACGCAGACACCCTTGCAGGTGCGGCAGAGGAGCTTTCCAGCGTAGGCAGGCAAATAGCCAGCTCCGCCGAAGAGAACGTTGCACAGGCAACCTCAGTAGCTAGTGCCACAGAGCAGACCTCCGTAAACATAAACGCAATGGCGAGCGGCGCAGAACAAGCTTCTGTGAACGCCAACGAAGTAGCAGGCGCAGCGGAGGAGATGTCCACAAACATGAACACCATAGCCGCAGCCATAGAAGAGATGAGCGCAAGCATAAGCCAAATAGCCAGCAATGCAGGTGAGGCAACCAAAGTCGCAAACCAAGCCGCAGTCAAATCCAGCGATGCTACCAATGTTATGAACAAGCTAGGAGCTGCGGCTAAAGAGATAGGTCAGGTTACCGATGTGATAAAGAAAATAGCCGACAAAACAAACCTTTTGGCATTGAACGCTACCATAGAAGCAGCTAGTGCAGGCGAGGCAGGCAAAGGCTTTGCGGTTGTAGCAGGCGAAATAAAAGAGCTTGCCAATCAAAGTGCCCAAAGCGCAGACGATATAGCAAGGCGCATAGAGGGTATTCAGACTGGCACAAATGAGGCAGTAACCGTAATAACCGCTGTTTCTGAGATCATAACGAAAATCAACCAAAGCGTAGATGCCATAAGCAACCACGTTTCCCAGCAAACCAAGGCCAGCAACGAGATAGCGAACAATGTTTCTCAGGCAAACACGGGAGCCAAGCGCGTTGCCGGAGCCATAGGCGAAGTAGCCAAAGGTAGCAAAGACATTGCACGCAATGCAGGCGAGGCAGCCAAAGGCGCAAACATAGTTAACCAGAACGTTTCAGGCATGGCACAGGGTGCAAAAGATAGCGTTCAGGGTGCGAATCAAATCAATCAAGGCGCGGGCGAGCTTGCAAAGATAGCTGGCGAATTGAAGAACACAATGAATCAGTTCAGAGTATAAAATTAGTTTTCTACATTACCTCCAAGTGATTTTCACAATAGAGGTAACAAATGAAAAACATCAAAATAGGCGCTAAGCTAATAGCGTCTTTTCTATTTCTGGCGGCTTTAACGGCATTTATGGGAATATATTCCATAAAAAGCCTTAAAGAAGTTAGCGAAGCTACTGACATTATGTACGATAAAGGAGCCGTCCCGCTGGGAGTTTTTGTGGATATGTCAGACGATATACAAGAGCTGAGGGTTGAGGCTCAACATTGGCGACTTGCTAAGACACAAGCAAAACGCGATGAGATTTTAAAAAAAGTGGACACCCTCAACAATGGAGTAAACAAGAACGTAGAAGAGCAGATGAAAACGGCACTTACAGACGCGGGAAGAGAGGCTCTGAAAAAAGTGGGGGATTTGACGGACGTGTATGTTGATGAACTACGAAAGTTTGCTAAAACCACCAAATCTTTTGATTCAGAAGGCATTTGCACAGAAGAATTTCCAGAATCTATGGCAAAAGCCGCAGTTGCAATGTCTGATGCTATAGGAGCAGCCAAAGAATCTAGGGTCAAAGGTGTGAGCAAACTTTCTGACGATGCTTCGGCACAGGCTGAACAGAGCATAAGTGCGGCTATTACCGTTTTAATAGTGGTGCTTCTTTTAGCCGTGGGTCTTGGCTTGTTCTTAACATTCTCCATAACAACCCCATTAAACGTTGTTGTTGGCGTTCTTTCCAAAATTGAAAAAGGCGATATGACCGTCCGCTCCGATTTGGAACGCGGAGACGAACTGGGCACTCTCTCCAAAGCACTGGACAGCGTATCTTCAAGGCTTCAATCCATATTCAAAAATCTTCGCCAAAACGCAGACACCCTTGCCAGCTCGGCAGAGGAACTTTCCAGCGTTGGCAGGCAAATAGAGAACTCCGCAGAAAGAAACGTTGCCCAAAGCACATCGGTTGCCAGCTCCACCGAGCAAACCTCTGTGAACATAAACGCAATGGCAAGCGGCGCGGAACAAGCTTCCGTGAATGCCAACGAAGTAGCAGGCGCAGCGGAGCAGATGTCCACAAATATGAACACCATAGCTGCGGCAATAGAAGAGATGAGCGCAAGCATAAGCCAAATATCCAGCAATGCAAGCGAGGCAAACAAGGTGGCAAACCAAGCCACAGTCAAATCTGGCGATGCCACCAACGTTATGAACGAGCTGGGCAAAGCGGCTAAAGAAATAGGCCAGGTTACCGATGTTATAAAGAAGATAGCCGACAAAACAAATTTATTAGCTCTCAATGCAACCATAGAGGCAGCCTCGGCAGGTGAAGCTGGCAAAGGCTTTGCGGTTGTGGCAGGTGAAATAAAAGAGCTTGCAAACCAAAGCGCGCAAAGCGCAGACGATATAGCACGGCGCATAGAAGGCATCCAGACTGGCACAGGCAAGGCGGTGACTGTGATAAACGATGTTTCCGATATTATAGTGAAAATCAACCAAAGCGTAGAGGCAATAACCAACAACGTTACCCAGCAAACCAAGGCGAGCAACGAAATAGCGAATAACGTTGCACAGGCAAACACAGGAGCCAAGCGCGTTGCTGGTGCCATAGGCGAGGTAGCAAAGGGCAGCAAAGATATAGCGCGCAATGCAGGCGAGGCAGCCAAGGGTGCAAATATGATTAACCAGAGCATTTCAACTATAGCTATGGGTGCAAAAGATAGCGTTCAGGGTGCGCAGCAAATCAACGAGGGTGCAAGCGAACTTGCAAAAATAGCTGGTGAATTGAAGAATACAATGACCCAGTTTAAGATATAGATTCATTTTTCAAAAAAGAGTGCGGAAACGCACTTTTTTTTTAATTTTTTTAAAAAAATTTGACAATTCCAAAAAAATTTATTATATTTATTAAAAAGAGAGGGGAGTAAAGCGTATAAATGCTGCAAAAGCGTTTATTGAAGCGTTTAGAGTGTTTATAGCTACCCTTCTAGTGGAATTTTCATCAATACTTGGGAGGGAAATAGATGAAAAACATAAAAATAGGACCTAAGCTAATTGCATCTTTTTTGTTCTTGGCTGCTTTAACAGCATTTATGGGAATATATACCATAGGTAGCTTGAAAAAAGTGAACGAAGCAACTGATGTTATGTACGACAAAGGAGCGGTTCCTTTAGGAGCCTTTGTGGTAACTGCTTTGGAGGTACAGGAGCTAAGGCTTGCGACTTGTAACTGGCGCACTGCAAAAACGCCTGAAAAGCGCACTGCGATTATGAAGAATTTAGACGATATCAACAATAGGCTAAATAATTCCATATATGAGCAACAGAAACTGACAATATCGGATAATGAAAAGGATGTTTTGCAACAAGTTATAAAAATTACTGACGATTATACCGATGAACTAGTTGCTTATACAAAACGCACAAAAAGTTTTGATTCAGAAGGAATTGCAACAGAAGACCTTCCAGAATCTTTGCTCAGAGTTGGAGATAAATCTCTGATAGATTTGCAAGCCGCCAAAGACTTGAGGGTGAAAGGAGTCAGCAAACTTTCATCCGATGCTACAGTGGAGGCGCAGCGCAGCATAAATGCGGCGATTACCGTTTTAGTTGTAGTTGTTCTTCTTGCAGTGGGTCTTGGCATATTCTTAACCATTTCCATCACTAGACCCTTAAACGTGGTTGTTGGAACTCTTTCCAAAATTGAGAAAGGCGATATGACCGTCCGTGCCGATTTGGAACGCGGAGACGAGCTAGGCACTCTCTCCAACGCGCTGGACAACGTATCTTCAAGGCTTCAATCCATATTCAGAAATCTTTGCCAGAACGCAGATACCCTTGCCGGATCGGCAGAGGAACTTTCCAGCGTAGGCAGGCAAATAGAGAACTCCGCAGAAGAGAACTTAGCTCAAAGCACATCGGTAGCCAGTGCCTCTGAACAAACCACCGTGAATATAAATGCTATGGCAAGCGGAGCAGAAGAGGCCTCCGTGAACGCTAGCGAGGTTGCTGGCGCGGCAGAGCAGATGTCTGCAAACATGAACACCATAGCCGCAACCATAGAAGAGATGAGCGCAAGCATAAGCCAAATATCCCGCAATGCAGGCGAGGCAAACAAGATTGCAAACCAAGCAACTGTAAAGTCTGATGATGCCACCAATGTTATGAACAAACTAGGCCTTGCGGCTAAAGAAATAGGTCAGGTTACCGATGTGATAAAGAGGATAGCAGATAAAACAAACCTTTTGGCACTCAATGCCACCATAGAGGCTGCCTCGGCAGGCGAAGCAGGCAAGGGCTTTGCTGTAGTAGCTGGAGAAATAAAAGAACTTGCAAACCAGAGTGCAAATAGCGCAGACGACATAGCGAGGCGCATAGAAGGCATCCAAATTGGCACAGGTGATGCGGTGAATGTGATAAAAGATGTTTCTGATATTATAGAGAAAATCAACCAGAGCGTAGAGGCTATATCCGACCACGTTGGTCAGCAAACCAAGGCGAGCAATGAAATATCGAGCAATGTTTCGCAGGCAAATACGGGAGCTAAGCGAGTTGCTAGTGCCATAGGCGAGGTAGCCAATGGTAGCAAAGATATAGCGCGCAATGCAGGCGAGGCAGCCAAGGGTGCAAAAATAGTGAACCAAAACGTTGCAGGCATGGCGCAAGGTGCGCGTGATAGCGTTCAGGGTGCAAGGCAAATTAACGATGGCGCAAACGAACTTGCAAGAATAGCTGGGGATTTGAAAAATACAATGGGTCAATTTAGGATATAATATTTATTTGTTCATTCATTCATAAATCTTGGGAGGGATTATAGATGACAATGTTCGTAATACCGATAATAGTGGTAGTTTCCATACTCATAGGAGCGTTTCTAACGATTTTCATCAAACGCCCTTCGAATGTGGTTGTTTTAACTCTAGCCAAAATGGAAAAAGGGGATATTGCAACCCCTTCTTACTTGCGGCACGGAGATGAGCTTGGCTCACTCTCCAAGGCGTTAGACAGTATGTCTTTTAGGTTTCAGTCCATATTTAAAAATATCCGTCAAAATATATCAGCTCATTAAAAAGCTAGTGGGGGGTAGCATGGTTACCTCCTCCCCACTAGCCCATTGAAATTTGGCACACTTTTTGCAAGCTGTTAAGTATGGTTAATGGTCTTTACACAGCGCGCAATGGAATGATGCTCTTGCAAGAGATGATGGAGAATACCACTCATAATCTCGCCAATGCAAACACATCGGGTTTTAAAAAATCGCTTATGGCAAGCATAGCTCAAGTTGATATTAAGCGAAACGACCAGTTAAAGCTACACCAAGACGAAGACCATCAAATGTCTGAAAACTACATAGATTATTCTCAGGGCAGTTTGATAATGACCGAAAACTCTTTTGATTTGGCACTTGAAAATTCAGGTTTTTTTGAAGTGGAAACGCCCAACGGAATTAGATATACCAGAAATGGCAGTTTTACCCGCAACGGAATGGGCGATTTGGTTACACTTCAGGGGTACAGGGTACTTGGAGAGGGTGGAACCCCAATAAATTTGGACGAAGCAGCTGAATTTTCCGTTTCTGCCGCAGGAAAGGTTTATGTGAACGGAAAAGAAGAGGCAAAATTATCAATCGTGGACTTTGCTGATAAAAGAACCGAGCTTGGGCGTGAAGGTCACAATCTTTATTATGCAAAACCAGGTGCTGTACCAGAGCAGGCTATTAAAACAACTATTAAGCAGGGTTTTTTGGAAAGTTCCAATGTGAGCGTTGTTGATTCAATGGTAGAAATGATAAGGTTCCAGCGGAATTACGAGGCAAATCAAAAATCCGTTCAATCTGAAGACGATACATTGAACAAAGCAGTGAACGATATTGGCAGAGTGGGCTAAGTTTTAATCCTAACGCTTATCGCCGTGGCTATTAAAATTCCAATGTAAATAACAAGAATCACAAATCGCGTATTGCTCACGCCTTCTAAGCATATACCTTCTATTTTTAATTCCAGCGGTTTATCGGTTTTATTTTTCCAGCCGGAATACATTTCTATGCCAGCTACAGCAGAGAATCTCTTTGAATTGTGGGTATCCCTAGTTTTTTGTTGCTCAAACCAATAGTCTGGCGTGTAAAAATCTTCCATAGGCAAGGAATATCGTTTTTTATTCTGCTCCAGTTTGACTTCTTTTATTATCGGTTTCATTGTGCTGCGATCGGTTTTTCTTGTGTGCGGGTCTATTGTGAGTATTTGCACTATAAGCTCTTTAAAATCATCAGAACTTTGCATGTCAATAATGATAAAGTCCATTAAGTTCCAGTTTTCAGTTTCGTTAAAAGAAAAACCCATTCCACAATGCCCACCCTCTTTTGATAAGAGGCATTTGAAGCCGGGCGGTGCCACTTCCACATTCTCAACACCGCTTGTTGAGTCCACATAAGGATAAAAATTTAATTTTTTTTCAATACATTGCATTTTTTTTTCACTGGGAAACAGTATGTATGCAATAATGCCTACAATACCTAAAAAAAACAATATAGCTCTTAAATAACGTTTTTTCATATAGGTTTTAACTTTGGTGGCCTGCCTTTTTTGCGAATTGGCTGGGTTTGGGTTACAACGGGTTTTGTTCCATTCAAAGCTGCTCTTAAGGTTGGTCTTGGGGGAGCATTTGTGGAACTATGGCTATTTATGGCACTGAGTGAGAATCTATTGGAAACAGGAGCACGGGTTTGCTGTTCTTGTTTTCTAAACTCTCCGGCTATGGCTTTTAATTTTGCTGCATCTTTTTCTTGTTTTATTGCATTTCTCTCTTTTTTGCCAGGTCTGTGGCGTAATCTCCACTTTATCGCCAAATCTTTGGCGCTTCTTTCCTCCAACTCTTCAACCGTTGGCAAGAGCAATTCTCCAGGTATTTCCATGTCTATAAACCCTCTTTTATCAAAAGATAGAAAATTTTTTCACAATGTTAAGTCTGGTTCCACCGTTAAATCGTAATACACGTGTTGCTGCAACTGATTCTCTATATAATATAGCGTTCCTTCGCCAGCAGCTCCGCAACCAGCGCAAGCACCCTGATAGCGAATTAGAACTGTTTTATCGTCTTTTATGTCTAGCACCTCAAGTCCGCCTCCGTCTCCGGCGAGCATTGCGCGCACATTATCGTTTAAACATTCCTCTATTTGTTCCAATCTCTCTGTTTTGCTCAGTTTTTTCCACTGCTCATCGGCTTGTTCCCTGCCTTCCGCAGAAAAGGCTTTTAATTTTGCGCTTCCCATAGCGGCTCTTGCCGCCATAGCAATGTTCTTTTTTTCTGGATAAGCCTCGGTTATGATTGCTGGCAATTTTGCCACTGTTTGAAAGTCTGCATTGCTGGATTCCACCCCGAATTTCCCAAATAAACTCTCAAAGGATATGTTTTGAATTTCCTCTATTTTTTTGTTCAAAAGTTCTTCGCAAAAAATATTTGCAAGGGCTGTGAGCATTTGCCCGCCATAAGTGAAAAATTTTACGTTTAAAATCTGCTCTTCGTCTGGGTCTATCAAAACATAAATTTTAAGCGTTCCAGATTTTACGTCCACCAGTGCAAGCCCTTTATCGTCTGCTTCTGTTTGGAAAATAGCCCCCCTGTGTTTGGGAAAGTGGGCTATTTCCGCAAGCTCTTTGGGAATACTCTCTTCTGGTGTCATTGTCTGAACCCCGATTCTCCCGATTCAAGGATTTGCCCGATTGCAACACGAAATGCTTGTTGAATCTTGTGAATTGAGGTTTTGGCAACAACTGTTTTTTTTACATTCTTCAAAAGATTTTTCAAGGGCTTTATGCGAAGAGATTACATAGTTAGATCCAAACAAATAAAGAGCAAATATGCCAAAAAATAAATATTCTTCCCAAGTAAGTTTCATAAATAAAATATAGAAAATTATTTAGGCATAAATGCGTTTTTTAACGTTTTTTAGCGGTTTTTGCGAGAATTGAAAAAAAGTTCATTTTTTAGGATTTTTTTTGCCAAAAGTTACGTCTAAGTAAGTAGGAAACATATAATATGGAGGTTTTCTATGAAAAAAGAAAAGGCTAGACCTTGCGGCAGTGGCAGTAACAGTTTTGTATCTTTAAAGGAGGTAGCAATATGGATAGCATTTTGAACATTTTAGCTAATGGAGAAAATTGGCGGTTGCTGGCAACGCTGGTAGCCATTTATTGCTTCTATGTGTCTATGAAAAGCCAGATGAAGGATATTAGACATTCCATAAATGATCTAAGGGGAGAGCTAAAGGGTGAAATAAACGAGCTAAGGGGAGAGCTAAAGGGTGAAATAAATGAGCTAAGGGGAGATATGAATGGTCGAATTGACGAGTTGAAGCACAACGATATTGCTCATTTGAATGGCGCCATAGAAGCCTTAACCTATGCTTTGGAGAAAAACGGCTCTCTGAAACACGAAGACAAAGAATACGTGGATAAGAGGCTTACCCATTGATTTTCTATTAGATTGTGCCATCTACTCCAAGTTGGACTATGGTATTTTGCAGATTTTTCTCCTCTTTGCCTAAAAAATTACTATATTTATACTAGGTATGTCTTTTGGTAATAAAAAAACGTTCGGTGGGCTTTGCGGCGCAAGGTCTAAAAATGCTTTAGCCAATAGCCATTCTACACTATCTAATAGCCAAATAGACCAAATAAATATTTCTATTTCCGTACCCCCCCCCCCCCCCCCCCCCC
>Ga0268262_10004709_pt1 | contig 13937 bp, 19 predicted proteins | sample TergutNc150P3_FD_190354 | JGI IMG/M metagenome (GOLD analysis project Ga0268262, IMG submission 190354) | Nasutitermes corniger P3 segment gut microbial community from laboratory colony in Florida, USA - Nc150 P3 (SPAdes) (version 2) | ecosystem: Host-associated > Arthropoda: Insects >... | reverse complement strand
ATTTGTCTTTACTTATCTTTATAGTACCTATAACAAGGCAATGTCAAGCAAAGTAAAAGAAAAGTTAATGAAGTAAACTCATCATTTTTCTACATAGCCCTGTCGTTCTATGTGTCGTTTTTCGGGGCAGTATTCGGCGGCGGTGTCTCTGTTTCAGTATGTCGCATAACAAGGTCAGCGCGGATTGTAACCCTGATCGGCAAGCTCTTTTTGAAGTTTGCCGATTGCCGCTATTATCCGGTAGGCTTGCGCTTTCATATTTTCCGGCGTGTCTCGGTCTGCGTATTCGTATATGCTTTCAAAACATAGCCTTTTAAAGAATATGGCAAGCTCTGATTTTTCCCTGTCGGTTAATTCGTTCATTGTTTCACTCCTGCCTTTACTCGATATATCCCATTTCACGGAGAAAGCCGTTAAGCTGGGTTTGAAAATCATCATCCGGCACAGTCATCGTTACGCCGGGAAAAGGAATTATTCTTGCCTGAAGCGGCGATAGTTCCGGCGTTGTTTCGCAACAGGCAGCCTGTGGACGTGGTTCCCCTCTTGCTTTCTCACATTTGATCTCTGTTTGGTATTTTGGGGCTTTTTGCGATGGAAACATTAATTCGTATTTATCCATTCCGATTTCCAGAATCATTTCCTGAAACCTTTTAAGGGACCAATGCTTAAGCCGCCCTTCCTGCCGCAATCTGTCGCAACGTTCAACAAGTTCAATGTCCATCGTTACACCTATTGCCCTTGATCCTTTCATGATGTACCTCCCAGAAAAACATCCGCGCTATGCTCATGGTGGTATGATTTACAAGCCTCCGCCATGTCCGTAATGTACCATCCCCGGCTTGTCTCAAGCATATCAACAGACCATTCCCCGCCAACGGCTGCCCCGGCAGCGGATGCCAATTCCGTGATTCTTTCAATCTCCGGCGTTTGGCAAAATTCCCCATAATCGAAACTGCCGTAATACTGCGGGTTCCCCTGTTCCAATGCGTTAAGCGGCCAGTATGGATGCCAACATTTTACTTCCGGGCCGTTCACAAAAAACCGGAATTCCCGGCAGATCGGCATATTCCCATAATCCCGGCATACTCCCACGGGCATTGTCGGAAGAAACTCACGGATTACCCACACATCGCATGGGGGAGCAAACATATTCACGCACTCCCAAAAATATATTATTTCCCTTATATGTGCCGTTAAACGATCAGGGCTTGCCAGATAACACGCCTTTTCCCAGTTATGTTTGCCGGATGTATGGTCCGTCCGCAAAAAACAGGGATAGCCCATTTTATCGGCGGCGGCCCTTACCCGCGCTATGAGCGATTTCCCCGCTTCTCCCGGTTCTATTCCGTCAAGCATCCGGTAGATACCTTCTAATTCAGGTTTGGCTGCTTCTATGATGGTTGTACGAGGAACCGGAAGCCCCACCGATTGCAGCTTGGGAAACCAATAACTTAACCGTGTAATGTCCACTTTCTTTCCTCCGTTCTTTCAGTCTTGCCCCGAAAAAGGTATTATTTTAGCCTCGGTTTGGGGCTGGTAATCTTCCGTGTTTTCAATCGGTAAAATAGATTTCTCGTATTTGTTCAGACCGATTTCCAAAAGATAATTCTTGAATTCCGCTTGGGAGTTCATGCGGTTAGCCCCGGCCAGCCGGGCGCGGTTGATGCGGTAATCAAGATCAAATTGTGCGTTGCTTTTCATACCTTGCTTCTTCCTGATAAAATTTTATTTTTATTTGCCGTCTTTTGGGCTTTTTTCTTTACCTGTGGCTTGCAGGGGTGCACAGCCTTAGAGTTTCTTGTGCCTTTGCCATATTCTGATAGGTATTTCTCAATTTCGGCGGGTTTTAGGGGGTATCTTTTCATCTGCTGAAATACGGCATAATGGGCAAAGTTTGAAGCCGGGTTTTCGCCGCCGTGCCCTTTAATCCGGGCATACATAAGAATTTCATTGTACTCAAAAACGGCAACGGAGATAGTTATGTTTCTTGTTTTTCTTTTGTCTAACATTATGCTGCCCCTTATTCCATGAATACTCTTGTATCAATTGCGCGTTGCTTTTCATGCCGTAACTGCAACGAGCGACAAAAAAAATATCATCTAGCGATTATAACTAAACCATAAATAATTACAATTGGTGTAACTTATTGATGCTGTTTGACTCATCCCGTGTAGTCCCTGCAGACCCGGAAAATTCGGTGCGTATCTTTCTCCATTCGTTCCGCTGCTGCTTCATTGGTCAGTTTCGACACTATTTGCGATTGGCTGGTTTCAAGGTTTGGGTAAAATTCCCCATGCACGCCCTTTATAATAAAATCACGTTTGGAACAAACATGGTCGCCTTCCAGCGTGTGGATTTTCATGTCAACATGGGGCCTGCCTTGCCCCGCCTGATATGCCGCGTCGTTTATACTGTATTGCCTCAATCACAACCGGCTTTTTTCGATACTTCATATGCCCTCCTATACAAACTATTTTTCGATCATGCAATTGGCGTTGGCGCGGAGTTGCCTAAGCTACACTTCTCCAAAAGCGGCCGGAGATAGTTTTGGGGCTGTTTTGGGGCTGTTTTGGGGACCGGTGGGGACAATCAAAGAAGAGTTAAAATCTAAATTATAGACAGCCGCTGATACAGCCTCTGATATTATATTTCGCTGTGATGGGGAGGTTCTTTTGGAAAACGCACCTGACGCGCTTCCGTAAGTACTCATAATACTAAGCCCGTAAGCAGCATTTCCGGGTTGAAAAAAACCAAAAATGTTCCTTGTCTTATCTCCATCAACGCCTGAATTAAAGGGTGGTCTATTTTTACCGCCGTCTTCAAAAGATAAAAATTTGCCTCCAAGACAATGCGGTTCCCAGACGTACATTCCGGCATAGGGACCCGTACTTATCTGATAGCCAATCTCCCAGTCATCATCAAGCAGCCCGTTTCCGCATTTCCGTCTGCTGTTATAGAGATACCCCAGCGGCCACGAATATTTTTTTGTTCCCTGGGTGGCCACGGTGTCGTCCTTGTTTAGATCCCAAATAGAAGCATCATGTGCGATAAAGTCTGCCTCAAAACCGGCAGGCGGCGGGGTTGGTGACAAACCGTACATTACCGTCCGCATAGTCCAGTCTTCCCAATCACCTGGGAAACCGGCTTCAAGCGGGGTATCGCCGTCGGGGTATTGTATGTAAAAACTACCGCCGGGTAAACTAAATTTTCCGCATCTTCCCTTTTAATATATTTGTTTTGTAACGCCTGTAAGAGTTGGTTCGGATCCGTATTGTTAGGATTTAACCCCAAACCTTTAATAAAGTTTTGGAGGTTGTCCAATATAAGGTTTACCGTCTCCGCGGGTATAAAAGACGGTTTTTTAAGAGGATCGCCGAAATCACCGTTGGTAAATTTTCCGGTTTCCGGATCCATGTTTGGCCAGCATACTTCTGTCCCAAAAATATTGACTATTTGATCTTCAGGATACATTCCCGGCATCAGCCGCCTCCATAGTTAAAAAATACAAGGTAATTTTCCAGAACACGTGATAACACCTCTTGCTCAAATTCTTTAGGGGCTGTGGTTTCCGCGATGATGATATGCAAAACAGAAAATGCGGCAAGAGAGGAAATACGATCCGTCCCGAAACAAGAATGACCAAAAATACCCGGCCTGTAGGGAAAAACGACGTTTGTTACCGTTACCCCGTGGTCCAAGCCGATGTCTTTTATATTATGTACCGTGATATTTACTGTTTTTGATGCTGTCAAAAGGGCTCGGCGTTGTTTCGGGCTAAGGCCGGTATTGTTTTTTTCAAGAATAACCCGTTCTCAATCTGTCAGGGTTTCTGCGGCCGTCTGAATAACGCTTTCCGTCTGAAGATCCGACATGCGGTTTCTGAATCGAAGAAGTTCCGCTGTTTTTGCTCTGCAAAAAAGAGAGCAGTCGCTTTGAGGATCAGCAAATTGTTTGTCCCAATAACTTCCCCGGGGAAATAATTTTTGGAGTGAAGTTTCGTACTGTTCCGGGGTTCCGGCTATTCCCATGTTGGAACCCCCAGTACCGGCAATTGCAAAATCGTAGTGGAAACAATACCGTTTGTATCCCCATTCAGTTTTACAATTCCGGAAATGATGTTTACCCCGTCTACAAAAGCGTTCCGCAGCATGCCTGACGTAAATTGTTTCCCCGGTTTACTGGTTGATTGGAGGTAACTTTTTATTCTGCTTAAAACCATTTCACGGTTTGCGACCGTATCATTTTTAGGAAGAGACAGCACGGGGTTAAGCTGTATCAACTCCGGGGTACGAACCGTAAACAGGACGGGCGGGGCAACGGTACTGATATAATCAGCTACCAGTTGAAGATTTTTTACCTGGCTTATTCCGTCAATTTGATTGCCGCCGGCTACCTGAATGAGGAGGGCTCCAAAAACGCCGAAGTTTTTGTACTCCCAGGCTTTTGTAACCTCCGGGCTGCTATCAATAGCCCAATCAGCAAAATCTCCCGGCTTTCCGTACCGGACGTTATTACGGAGGGTTTGCAACACCCGGATTAAATATGCCTCGTCAGTTTCACCGTCCGACCCCCCGGTAATACCGGCGTCCGCCAGAGCCTTTGAATCAATTCCCGGTGGTATTGAAGACATGAGGGTAAGTTCAGTACCGGCGGGCTGGTTTGATTGAGCGCCAAAGGATTCGGCTTGAACCAAAATAACGGTTGTACCATCGGCGCCGATATGATACGCCTTGTCGGTAAAGTAGCGTTGGCCCGAGGGTGAAGAGAAAACCAATCCGGCGGGTACGGCGGCGGAAGGAACACCGGTGAGCAGTACTATTCCAACTGCGGCAGCAGCGTTAAGCGGCGGTACTCTATCGGACCAATGGAGCCGCAAATAGTCTCCGGCGGCCGTGTCAGGAAAAATCTGATCCGCCAGAAATGTCAAATCTCCCAGAAGCTGATGATACATTCCGGCGTCAACGGCGGAAAAGACTTTTAACAGGTTATACCGGGGAGTTTTGTCCAGGGGTTTGAAAAGGCTCTGGTAGTTGGCAAAGGAACGGTTGAGTAATACGGTTAACGAATCCCTGCTAAACGGCATCCCATACATCCTTAATAAAAATTGGTTCCTCTCCGGGTTTTTCAACAGTTATGGCATAGCCGATTGATGTTTTCCCAGCCAGCTCCGCAAAACAACTGACGCTTCGCGCCAGGCCGTCGTCCTTTAGCCACTGCAGGCAATCCAGAATCATCCGCCGGACCGTTCCCGCCGTTTTCCCGGTTATTTTTCCTTCCTGCCTAAGTATCCACAATTCACTTCCGAAAGCGGGATCCGCCCACCACGAACCTTTATCGGTACCGACGCTCATCAGCACCAGTTCCCGTATATCGGCCCATGCCTCAATTCTGACCGGTTCCATGGAACACCTTGCCGGAGGCAATGTTTGAAAAATCTTCTTTACTGTTAAGCGCCGAAAGAACGCTCACGATTGCAGCCTTATATGCCGCCCCGCCGTCCTGGGTTCCGGTAGTGGAATTTTTCAGGGCGTTGATAATGCCGTCAATCCGGGCGGTGACAACGGCCAACTGATTCTGCAATTCCCGGACTTTAACGACGCCGCCGGAATCCGTACCGTACAATTCAATGGAACCGCCGTCTCTGGCAATTATCCATCCGCCGTTTTTGGTGTAAAGGGCGGCGTCGCCTGGTTCAAGTTCCGGGCCGCCTTCGTAATCAATGACCGGCAGCACTTCAACACTGTCAAAGTTGCCTCCCTGGCAAAGTACAAACACCTCTCCTTCCCGGGCCTTTGCTTTGAACCCATAGGGGAAGGCTTCCTTTTTTTCCACCGCACGGGAAAAAACCGTTTCCGCCTGTATCCGGTTGTCATCGTACCGTTTAACAAATTTACCAAGCGAAAAAATGTTTTTTATCCGGGCCGCCAGGTGGCCTTCCATGCTCACAGATACCTCTCTTTGTTTACCAGCGTTAGATCGCAGGTCATCGCCGTTTGATCGGCTTTCAATTCAGCCTGGGATATAAGTAGATTTTTACCACTGACGCCGCTTGAAGGTATGTTAACGGGGATTAAAAAATTCACATTCCAGAACACTTCCTTTTTGATGGTTTGGCCTAACGCTTTGAGATGATCGTCGTCCAGCCCCCATCCGGAAACGGAAACCGTGATGTTGTTTTCCTGACGGCGCCGCATTTCCGTTAAAGCCCTTCTCCGCAAGCCCTCCGGACTGATAGGATCGGTTATGCTGATGGTAAGTATCCGGTTGTTTTTACAGGTGTCGTCAATTTCGGTTGCCGAACTTCCCCCTCCCCGGACAATATAGGTGTGGAACTGCTCTGCCCCGTTTTCAGTGTATTTGACAGAGCGGATGTTCTGCCCTTCGGTGAGGTGAAAGCTTTCCTGCCGGACGGTCTTTGAAACTTTTCATAGGTAGAGCCCTCCAATTTCGCTGCTGGTAAAAATATACCCCTGGTTGCTTGCCTCGTTCATCATTTTGGTCCAGGGGGATTCGTTTTCAAACGAGAAAGACGTGATGTTTTCGGTGTGATCAATCCCGTCATCAGGGAACTGTGCAACCGGTATATCATCGAATTTTCCGGCTATCCGTTTTATGACGTTAAAAAGGGTCCCGGACTCCCGGCCCGACCATGTGGAGTCTATAATGTCCCGCGCGGGTGAACGGCCAACGACGGTAATAAACTTTGAAGCGGTGTCGGTGGTATCGGAAAGTTCATCAACCAGAACCGTGGTAACCAGCCGCTTACCGTATGAATGGGGAATATTGGGGACGGAATCTTTTATGTACGGATTCTCAAATAAAACGGACAAACGATCATGTTTATGTATTTTGGATCGTTCGCTAACCGGTATTTCCAGTTCCAGGTAATGGCATATTTCATCAAGGGATTTCCGAACCAGTATTCTTTTCCAGACAAGGGGCGTCCAGATTTTGGGGCCTTTTTGTATCATGACAAGCACCGTGCTAGACATAGGTTAAAGACCCCCGGACAAGAAAAGCGTCTTCTATCATATTGAGCCGCCGCAGGGTTTCGTCATCGCATCCCAGGCTGTGGGAAACGTGCAAAAGCGGGGACGGTTCGGGAATGTTTTTGTTTAATTCAACCATCATGTTTCGGGAAGAAATTGCCTGGGCAAGGGCGATCCTCATGTCCTCAAGGGCGCGGTACACGGCGGGATCATCCTGTTTTACGGAGTCTTCAAGCCGCCGGAACATATCCCAATAGCCAAGCGCTTGCTGGTAGGAAACGTCTTCTTCCGCCAACAGGATTTGCCCGGCGGCGGCAAGCGCGACGGTCTTAAAGAGATTCTCCGTTTCTTCTTTTGTGGCATATTCATTAACGGTAATTGCCTGTGCGCCGGTTGTATAGCTGTCCGAAGAAAAAAACAACAGCAGCATATTTTTGATGTTGTCCCTGGTGCGGAAATACGCGACGGTTTCATCCGCGCTGTTCTTTATTTCCATAAGGCCGGAAACGATACCGGCGGCGGCCCCGAAAAGAGCCTGGGAAAGTTCAACGGGGGCGCGGGTGCCCCGTGAAATCAACGTCGTCAGGTTCATTACCGATCCGGTAATATTGTTTATTTTCGACCGCGCCCCCTGGATGCGCCCGGTAAAGTCGAGCAGGGTTTTTGTAACGGCGTTAAAATTCGCCGCCATGGCGTTGGCGTCAAAAAAAACTTTAAGCCGGTCTTTAAACCGTTTTACGGATGACGCTTCCAGATTTTCTCCCGCGGTTACCGCCGCGTTTGCGTAATCCCCGGCAAATCCCCAGCGTTCTTCCAGCGGAACCCCGGCGCGTTTAAAGGTAAGAGAGACGGCACACTGGCCGTTTTCCCGTCCTTTTTCTTCAACGTCGTACTCTGCCACCACTACCGGAAAGCGGCCCCACAGGGGAAGATCAAGATAACCGGGAGTTTCGTCATCGGTTTTAATACGGAGGGCTTCTACCATGTTGTTCCGGTTGACAATGTACGTTTCACCCCGGATAGAGCCGCTGACCGTAATGGTATGGGTTTTTTCGTTCAGGGTAACGTTAGACCAATACCCGAAATACGGATACTCACCGGTGTCCACGGATTGCCCTCCGGAATATTTTATGCTTTCCTGAACAAACGGCACCGGCTTTCCGCCGGGCGGCTGGTACGCGGACAGCCTGGGAGTATCATCTTTGTCGTAGCGGTATGCTTCCCGCCAATTCTCTTTGTAGGGCTGCGGGATCGCCGGTGTAAAATCCATCAGCCGCCCATCCTTCTCGCTTGCTGCGTCGCTCCCAGGTTGTATCGTACCGGCGTGGAATTATTAACTATTGACAGTGCCGCCTGCACCCTTTCATCGGTTATTTTGAGGTTGATAGCCATGTCCGCTTTCCCTCCAAACTGGTTTTGCATGTATGGAGGAATCGCGGGCCTGTTTTGTACCTGTTCTTGAATTGCCTTTGGTATTTCCTTTGTCATTGAAACCGGTATGTGCCGCCTTCCGCCGCCAGGTCTTCGTGTTGAACCATCATCGGCCAGAGATGCTCCATTTTTGGCATTGTATTCTTCCCACAGTTTTTTCCTTGCTTTAGGGTTAAGATTATAATAATTTGAAACACCGGGGACGGCCTGCTCTTTTTTTTCTAATTTTGAATGCGCCCCTTTCGCGACGGAATAAAGTGTATTAGCTGCAACCATAGCAAGCGGCATAAAGGCAGCTAGCGCTGCTGTTCCCGGGAGACCCCCTCCTGCCGTATTATTTTGGCTTGGCAACGATTGTTGGCTGGCAGAATTCATCCCCATAACTCCGGAACCGCCGTTCCAATTGGTAACGAAAACGGGCGTACCGTTTCCACCGGCGGCGGAGCCAAGCCCGGAAAGACTGGCGCCTCCTGAACCGGAAATACCCTTCAGGTTGGCGATGAAGGAAACGATACCGGCGGTTAGCTTTACCGCCGCCAGGCCGCCAAGAGCTATGGTTATTCCGCGTATGGCGTTTTCAACCCGTTTAGGATCCTCCGCGATTTTATTGATGAATTCGGTAAGTTTACCCAACGGTTCGGTTAAATTGTTTACGGCAAAGGTAGTGACCGCCGTCTGTAAATTGGTAATATTTGATTTTAATGTGGCCGCGTTTTGCGCCGACCGCTTCTGCATCGCGTCGGTGGTATCGCCTAAATTTTTTAATTCGTTGGTCAACCCGCCCCAGCGTTCGTATGACCGGATAGCGTCCATGGTTGAATTGCTGAATAACTTTGAAAGCTTGTCGGCGTTTCCCGCCTTGTCTTTTGCGGCGATAAGATCCTTCATGATGTCGGCAAAGTCCCGCATTTTACCGGTAGTCTTGTCCTGGATCATAACGTCGAAATATTTTTCAAGTTCTTGCCTCTTGGCAGGATCCGCCAGTTCGTTCATGGTTGCGGTAAAGGTGGAAACGGCCTTCATGGGGCTTTTGGTTCCCCTGCCAAGAACCTGCATGGCTATAAAGAGGTCTTCCATGTTTCCGGCGGTGTCGCCGATGGCCGAGTGTACTTCCATTAAACCGGGTAAGGATTTTATAAGATCGTTGGCTCCCATGCCCTTGCCCGCGTCGGAGATGTCGGCAAGTTTGTCCATGGCGGCGGCGGTTTCTTCGGCGGAATAACCAAGCTTTTCAAAAGTGTTAAACATGGCTCCCGCTTCTTCGCCGCTTAAACCGATCCCCTGAATCGCCAGGCCGATGGTCCGCAAATTCTTTTCTACGTATTCAAGGCTTATCCCGGTGCCGGTTATCGTTTCCGCCGCCGCAAAAAGGCTGTCCGGGTTTATTTTGATGTCCGGCATTTGGGCGACCTCAAAAAGCCGCCGTTTGAATTCGTTTGTCTCCCTGGCGGTGGCCCCCGCGGCGGTTCCGATGCGGGTAACGCGATCTTCGATGTTGACGGTGGCCGCGACCATGGCGCCGACGCCAACGGTAACGCCGACGCTTGCGAGTTTTCCGGCAAGACTGTTAAACGCTCCGTTTACTTTTTCTGCGGCGCCAAGGGCTTTTTGGCTGAAGTTCTGGACGGAAGCGGACGCCCCCTTCATCCCTCCGGAAAACTGATCGTTGAGATATAATTCAACGCCGGTCCTGATTTTTTTGTCCACTATTCAATGACCCTCATCTGTTTGTAGATTTGTACCGCGGTCGCATGCCACGCCTTAAGTTCAGGCCAGTCAAATTGTACTACGGCGTCAAACCCAATCCCCGGCATAATCGCCATTATTTCACCGGCTATGCGGCGGACGACGGCGAGGAATTCCGTGGCGGTACACCCGCCGTCGTAGGGTTTTTTCCGGCGCCGTCCTTTTGATCAAAAAGATCTATAACGCCGGTAAAACGCTGATAGGTCCTGTTTAAAATGACAAGGCAATCGGCCCAGTCTTCCGGAAACATCTCGCCCATGATGATCTCCGGCTCGCCGGTCAGCGAACACAGCAGCGCGAAAGTAAACAATACGGATCCTTCCGGATATTTTCCCGCCGCCAAAAGATCCTTAACCTTGGGAGGATTAAAAACCAATTCTTTGATTGTCCGTTCCCCTACAGTAAGGGGAACCCGCAGGGTAACAATCTCTTGTTTAAACGGATCGATTTTCATACCAGCTTCTCACTTTTCCCGGAGTTATAGGTGATCTTGATCTCCCCGTTGCCAAGTTCCGCCGCTTCGGTTATCCAGGCACGGGGCATCATGTGCTGGCCTCCTCCCGAAAGATAAATGGTCAGGGTGTCGTTACTGATGTTACGGAATACGGAGGGGTCCATCGCCGCGTTGAGCGTGCCGGTAAGTTCCGCGGCGGTGGGGGTTTCCACATACCCGATATTTTCCGCGACTTCCGCTCCCTGCGTTTCCCGCTTGAAGCCGCCGGGCTTGAAGGTATTGCCGCCGCCGTCTTTTAAGGGCAATTCGCCGAGTACCGAAGAAATGACGCGCTTAACCTTTTTTAGTTCCATGATTTCCTCCTACCTGAACTGGGTTATGCCGGCGCCGATAAGAAACTGGTCGATAAGATTGGGTTCGTGCCGGTATTCAAGCCTGGTTTTGCTGTCCTTTTTGACTTCCACCTCGATGGAATCTTTATAGGCGGCAAAATCCTGGCACCACTGCTTTTCCTGGATAAAAACGTTTTGGTACAGATCCGCCAAAAACGAACGGAACACTCCGGCGGTCATCACGCGAGCCCCGCCGCCGAAGTTTTCTTCCGTGGAAGCAAGCTTCCAGGATTTAAAACGCTTTTTGGCTTCGGCGTTGATGCAGGTGCGGACGGCGTCCACCGTTTCGGGAACCTGTATGTCCAGATAGCTGGTATCACGGGCTCCGTCGGCGTTTTCGGTGTAACTGGTAACCAGCCGTTCAATAAGGACGTTTCCCCGGGCGTCACGCTTCCAGGTGGAAATACCGTATTCAAGCAGTTTTTGCCGGGTGTCGAAATCCGGAACGGCAGCCGCGGTAATTCCGTCCACCTTAAGTTCATAGGTGTTGGCCGCGGGATCCGCCGCAAGATGAGTAACCGCCGCCGCCGCGAAACGGGCGGCCCATTCGCAGGGAAGCCGCGGATTGTCAAACCGGGGGATGAAGACAATGTGCGGGGAATTAACCACCGCCGCCTGGTAAAGAAGCGAGCCTGCTTCGGTGGCGCTTCCCAATTCACCGGTCAGCGCCACAAAGGCCCGGCCGCCGATCTGACGGAGCGCCGAATACCGGCTTTCCAGCTCTCCGGATAAAACGGCAAGATTGGCAGCGTCGTTAAATTCGGACACCATGTAGCGGTACCGTACCTCTCCCAAACCGGCAAGGGCTTCGGTTATGGCAGCCGTTCCGGTCCCGGTTACCGCTTTACCGGAAGTGATCGTTGTTGCTTTGGAAAAAAAAGACACCCGGTTGTAATTACCGGTGACGCCTTTTACCAAAGCGGTTACGGTAAAGGCGCCGTCCGCGTCAACGGAAGCTTCTACCGGAAGTCCCAGTTCCCCGTTGATCCGGGCCACAATGGCGGCGGCAGTCTCTGCGGGAGCCGCTCCGTTGCTGCAGCGGGCGGTGAATTCCCTGCCGTTAACAACGACGTCGATTGTCCCCTCCGTGCCGGAACTTTCAACGGCAAACGATTGACGCCAGGCCGTGCCGTTTGCCGGTTCAGCCACAGGAAGGAGCCAGCATTCTTCGGTTTTGTTGATGTCAAGGAACGCCTCCGCCATTATCGCCAGGTGGCTTCCATGCCCTGTCTGTTCGGCGGCTTTTGCTTTGTTCAACACCTGTATGGGCTTGCCCGGCTCGGCGGGGCTTCCCGCGGTTTTATGGCCGATAAGCAAAACCTTTTTTACGTCCTCCTGGGTTCCGGCCAGGGAATTGTCGATCTCATTGTACATTCCCGGAACCAACAGGTTCCGGGGAATTTGCGTCATTGGTATGGGCATTGTCCACCTCCAGATTTACAATATCTTTCGCGGTTTGGGTTCCAACCACATGAACCGCTTCGTAGCCTTCAAAATAATCCAGGTCATCAATCAGCGGGATTTCCCCGTCTTCCGAAACGGCGCGGACCTGCCAGCGCCACTTCACCGCCCAAAGGGTGATGTTCATTTGATCCAGGCTGCCCGAATACAGGCAGTCCGCCTCAATATTGCTGCCCCCGTCAATACTCCAGTCCGACGTGACGTTGCGTATAACCGGGATCAGCGCCGATACGATTTTTAACGCGCCGTCGTAAAGGGTGTCCCGGTTATCGGCGCGGTATAGCACCCAGGAAACAAAATTGCACCAGGACTCGTCGTTGACATCGCGGTCGTTGATCCGCACCAGGGCGGTAAGGATCGCCGGAGTCCGGGTCGCAAGGCGCCGGATTTCCCCTTCGTTAAAACTGCCCGGATGGGCTTCCACCACCAGCCGTTTGTCCTTTGTAAAAGCGGCCTGTATCTGCTTAACCGCTTCGTTTCTGATGCCTACGTAAGTCACAGGCGCTCCGCAATGAAGGTTTGAACAAGCCGTTCCAGTTCTTCGATATTGTCCGGCACCATGCCCAGATAAGGCCGGGCGGGGATGCCCTTGTAACCGAACTGGTGAACCGCCGCATAGACATCGGGGGAGCCGACAATCACGGAATCAGAACCGTTTAGCTGAAAGGTCATATGGTGCAGCAAATTTCCTTTACCGATCAGCACGGGCCGGGTCTGCCTGCCCGGAAACTTCCGGCGGTAATACTCAACGGTTTTTTCCGCCAGCTCCTTCCATGTGATTCCTTCGGGATCCCTCTGTTCGTCAAAACGGTTTTCCGTCTGCCGTTGAATAATGTCGCCGGCATCTTCTAACAACCCCCTCCGTTCCGACGCGGTGAGCTTTGAATCGTTGAGGAGTTTGGCAAGGCCGCCTATTTCTTTTAAGTCAAAGGTTACCGCCGCTTGGGCCATTAGAGCGGGCCTCCCTTTCCGAAATACCGGCTGTCTTTAACGTCGCCGTCCGCGGGATCCACAATAACGGCTTCCTGATAATCGGGGCCGGATAAGCCGCCCTGGTACTCCCGGTCAATTTTGTCCAGGAGTTTCATGTTGGCGGCGTACCGGTCCCTGTCGTCTTCATGGGCCGTAACCCGGTCGGTGAGCCGGTACAGGGCGATGTCCGTACATATCCCGTTGAGTGCGTCCGCAAACCGCGGCGGGACGGGCTTTACCAGTTCCCCTTCTGAATCAAGCAGCCACGGCAGGGTGGCGGCGATGATGCCGGTCGCTTCCTTATGATAGTAACGGAGAAAAAAATACCGAATAACAGAGAAAAGAAACCGCCAAATAATTACAAAATATGAAGGGAACCTCTAAAAACCCTAGCTAAAATTGAAATATTATGACAGAATGAATTTATGAAGCAGAAAGGATTTTTTGATGAAAATGATCGCCTGGAGGAATTAAGCAGGCTGGGAGATCCGC
>Ga0268262_10004708_pt1 | contig 13939 bp, 7 predicted proteins | sample TergutNc150P3_FD_190354 | JGI IMG/M metagenome (GOLD analysis project Ga0268262, IMG submission 190354) | Nasutitermes corniger P3 segment gut microbial community from laboratory colony in Florida, USA - Nc150 P3 (SPAdes) (version 2) | ecosystem: Host-associated > Arthropoda: Insects > Digestive... | reverse complement strand
CGGTAATGGAAGTGCTGCGCCAGGAGCGCATCCCCCACATCTGGTGCCCAGGCTGCGGCATCGGCACCAGCCTCAACTGCTTCGCCAGGGCCCTTGCCGACTGCGGTCTCAACCTCGACAAAGTGGCCGTCGTTTCTGGCATTGGCTGCACAGGTAGGGTGGCGGGCTACCTGAATCTGGACAGCTTCCACACCACGCACGGACGGGCGATTCCCTTCGCAACGGGTCTCAAATTGAGCAACCCCGAACTGAACGTGGTCGTCTATTCTGGGGACGGCGACCTCTTCGCCATAGGCGGAAACCACTTCTTCCACGCCGCCAGGCGAAACATGGATCTGCTGGTGGTCTGCGTGAACAACTACACCTACGGCATGACCGGCGGCCAGGTGGCCCCCACCACGCCGCTGGGGCCGACCCAGACCACGATGCCCTACGGCAACTTCGAGCCGTCATTCAATCTTCCCTTTGTGGCGGACGCCTGCGGCGCGACCTACGTCGCCCGCTGGACCGTCTATCACGTGTGCCAGTTGGCAAAGGCAATGGAAGAGGCCCTGCTGAAAAAGGGCCTGCGGTTCATTGAGGTGCTGTGCCCCTGCCCCACCCTCTACAGCCGCCGCAACAAGCTGGGCGACGGCGTTGACCAGGTGAAGTATTACAAAGAGAAGAGCGCCATCAAACAGGGAGCCGACACAAAAGAGGCCGTGCTGACCTTCCAGGGCGATATTGTCGTGGGCAAGTTCGTCGACAGGGAGCGCCCGACGTGGCTTGAAGCCATGAACAAACACTTCAGCGCGAGACTGGGCGATTCCTTTGTGCCTTACGGATCTAATGGAGGCGGCAATGCCTAAAACTGAAATCAGAGTCGGCGGCCTGGGCGGCCAGGGCGTAATCCTGTGCGCCTCCATCATCGGCAAGGCGGCAAGCATATTCGAGGGCAAATACGCCACACTGATTCAGGCGTTTGGCCCAGAGGCCCGAGGCAGCGCTTGCTCGGCGCAAGTGACCGTTTCGGACAACGTCATCGGCTATCCCTACGTCACCAACCTGGACATCCTGGCCGTTATGAGCCAGGACGCGTTCAACCAGTTCGCGCCGACGCTGAAGCCAAACGGCGTTCTCCTGTACGAAGAAGACCTCGTCGTGCTGAACGACCGCCTGCCCAAGGGCGTAAAGACATACGCGATACCCGCGACGCGCTTCGCGGAAGAGCTCGGACGCCGCCTGGTCCTAAACATCGTGATGGTAGGCTTCATCGCCGGCGTCACAAAACTCTGCTCGCATGAATCCTTCCACAGCGCCACCCTTGACTCCGTCCCAAAGGGCACGGAAGACCTCAACGCCAAAGCCCTACAAAAGGGGTTTGACTATGGAGCGAAGCTGGCATCGGCATAGTGTCGCGTCCGCATATCACCCGCCTCAGAGAGCCTGTGCCAATGTTTCCGCTCAAGGAATTGCTGAAGGCATACAAGTGGATATTCTTGCAGTGCTTCTTGGCGGGAGTGGCACTCGGGCTTGTGATCGTCATGCTTCTACGCAAATATCCTTTCCATGTGCCCGTGCCTTTCCGGTGATTACGGGATCAATCCTCACCGCAAACTCCACGAATACCGTATCTCGCCCGACGGCGTCAGGCCCACGGCGTCGGCGCTGGCCCCGAAGCGGACTACCAAGTTGCCCATCCTCCATTCGGCTTCGCCGCCAAGCGTCACGTAGTCCCCGCTTCTCCTGTAGATGCCCATCAGCGGCACCGATCTTTCGCCAAACGCCAGATTTTTCCCTACTATGATGTCATACTCGGTCGTGGATTCGGAGTCCAGGCCTGGCCGAACGGCCATGCTCACCCGGTCAAGCTTGAGTGCGCGGCGGAACTGCTCCTGTACGGGTGTCAGCCACAGATTCGTAATCAGGCCCCCTGCCGCGCTGGTCCAACTGCTGGCCGCCATCTGGGAAGACAGCCTGTTGCTTGACAAACTATCTATGGCGCTGTCTATCGAGGGGGCCAGCGCGGGATTGAGCAAAATAGCAATGACGTCGTCCTGCCGCAGGCTCGGCGTGGATGTGGGCACCAGGTTAATCGAGTCCAGCGGACCCTGTATGTTGATGTTCACCCGGTAAGGCGACACGTCTATCTGCCCCTGTAGGTCTATGACCGGGTTGAAGACGCTTGGGTCGGGAAAGTCTATGCTGCCTTTTTCTATGATGACGTCGCCGGCCGGCAGGATGTTTGTGATGCGCCCGCCCGGCATGAAGTCCATGCGCCCCCTAAGACCCGGGTTGGCAAGAGTCCCCATTATTTTGAACTTGTCGGCGGCTATCCCCTTGAACTTCAACAAATTGGTGTCAACCACCCACGGCTGCGACAGATCCACGTCCAGGTTCAAGTTGATGGAATCCAGCGGGTCGTTCAACTCCACGCTCTGGAGGCCGGGGATGCTTTTAGGGGAAGCGTCCAGTATTAGCCCCCGAAAGTCTATCTCTTTTGCGTAGGTGACGCTGGTGGCGCTCAGGGTGCCCATTATTTCGCTCTTACCCTTGGGAAGGCTTTGGTATATGGCGTCCAAGCTCCCGCTCAGGTGAAGCCCGTCGGGCACAAAATAGTAGTAAAAATTGTCCAGTTTCGTGCGCAGCCGATAGGTGTCTATGCCTTTATAGTTCCACATCGCCTCCCCGTTGGCCATGAGCGTGCCCCTTGCCATGCGGCCGCTCAGGTTTTCCAGGGCGATTTTGTGGCCCCTAAAAATCATGTCCATGTTCAGGTTTTCTATGCCGTAGGGGAAATTGTCCCTTGGCACCAGTTGCCCCCCCCTTATCTGCATGGCCCCGCCCAAGCCCAAGTCGCTGTATGGCCCACGCACATTCAAGTCGATGCTTCCCACGCCAACCGGCGTGAATCCCGACAAGACGGCGTCCTGGCTCTCGCCCGAAAGACCCGCCAGCATCTGCAGGACTTGTTCAAGGTCGGCGGTGCCCGTCAGTCTCAGGTCAACCGTCCCTGCCTTGTCCAGTGGAAGGGTCCCGTTCACCCGCACCCACGAAATAGGGGTGAGGGTCTCCAAGAAGTCTTCGTAAACGCCTATGTCGAAGGCCAGCTTTACGGATTCCGGCGTGCCCTGGAGCGTGCCAAAGCTCTGCTGGTCGAATTCGAGACCGTAAAGCCTGCCCGAAAGCCTGCTGACGTCGGCATTGCCCGAAATACCGCGCGCATCCACGCGCCCATTTGCAGACAGGCTCATGTTTATATCGCCCAAGACCCCGCCCGTGAGAGTCTGCGCCAAGGCTTTTGTGTCCGCCGTCTCTGGCGAAAAGTCAGCGCGGAACTGCCACCGCAGGACATCATCCCCTGTGCGCGCGCTCCTGTCCCTGTTTGCGTTGATCTCCACAAGCGCGTTGCCGCCGCTCTGAAAGTCGCGGAAACCGGCTTTCCCGTAAAGCAGCCCGCCCCCTAGGCTCAAATTACCAGACAGACCCTCAACCGAGTTGCCTTTGAACGAAATGCCGCCTTCGCTGAAGGCGATCTGCGCCTCCGGAAGCACAAGGGGGCCGTACTGGGCGGCCAGCGCGCCCTGCAAAGCGGATTCCACGCGGGCCGTGATGCGCGGCGCGTCAAGCATACCCAGCGCGTGAGAATCCACCGCGCCGGTCACACTGCCCATCCAAGTCTCTTTGTCAACGTCTATGTCCAGGCTGCCCTTCAGGGCCAGCGTTCCAGCCATAGATTCAAGATTGGCCATGCTGTCCGCCAAGCGGAACTCCGGTATCTTTATGCAGAGGTCGCGGTCGTCCAAGTTCATTTCAACGGAAGCGGCAAAGGCGGGCACGGAGACCCCGTAAATGGAGCCGTCACGTAGCTTTGCTTCGCCCATCAACTTCATTGCATCGTATGTGCCTGCGATGGAAACCCAGCCATTGGCCGTTCCAGTGGCGGCCATGTCCTCAAGTATCTTTTTGTCGTCTATGCCCGCCGCCAGACCATCTGCAAAGGGCAGACCGCTGGCTTCATAGCGCATGGAGATTTGTTCGGCCCCCCGCGGAACATCCGCCCAGGTGAGCCAAAGGCGCCCGCCAGCTTTTGTGCCTACGCGGTCGGCGTGCAGGTTATCCAAAAACAGTTGTTCGGAGGCAATTCGTACATCTGTCTCCAAAACATCCGCCGAGACCCCAGAATAAACTGGGTTCGCAACCTTTACGGTGCCTGCCAGTGACAGACCGGCAGACGACGACAAGGCTGTATGGGCTTTGGCATGCACTTTTCCCGAAATCGGCAGGTTGTCAACCACTTTCCACTTGTCCAAAGTAAACGCCACCTGCTCGGCTGTTGTGGCAATGTCGGCGGTGACAGTCATTGATGCGAGGTCAAAACCCAAGGTCTCGGTCTCTCTTGTGTGAAACGTGCAATTGGCCGCGCCGTTGGCGGAGATTTTCAAGTCCGGGACATTCAGGTCGAAAGACTTGATCTGCAGCGAGCCTTCGTTGAAAGCCGCGACAAAGCCGCCTGCGGCGCTTCCGCCCTGGTGAAACACCGCGCCTATGTCCAGCTTGGACTTGCCCAATGCCCCAGAGTCCCAAATCGGGAGCGGACTGGAAAACTGCCCTTTGACGTCGGCCACCACCGAGCCCAGAAGGGGTGTCTTTGCCATATCCGAAAGGGATTTCAGGGGCAGGGCCGTTCCATCGATGACCAAGTTGCACCCGTCGTCCTTTATGTGCCCTTTCACTGCCAGCGCGGCCCCGTTGGACATCAGTTTGAATTGTTCAATCTCGACTCCGGTGGAGCCACCGCTTGCGTCAAGCGCGATGGTACAGTTGCCCGTCAAAGGGTACGGCGTTGTCAGGTCTGGGGCGCTTGCGTGAAGATTCCACATCGGAGCGGCGGCGCTGCCCGAAATGGATGCCTTAAAATCAACCTGGCCCTTGAACCCCGAATAATCGTTGCCGAGGCACTCGACCAACTGATGGGCGAGAATGGCTCCGTTGGCTTCGCAGGCAATGGCGTCTTTTGCGGTGTCGAACGCGCCATTCGCCTTTAGCTTCAATAAGTCGCTATCAAGGCTGAGCGCCTTTAGGCTGACCACGTCCGAATCTATGCTCGCCAGAAATTTGGAAGTGCCACGCAAACTCCCTGTCTCATTGGCAATGGCAATGCTTGGACAGTCGAACTCTGCGTCCAGCTTTCTGGGGGAGCCGCCTTTGCCATGTGCGCTGAATGTGACTTCCAGGCTTGGCAGGCCCCACTTGGGTTCCTGTATGGACAGCCTTCCGTTGCGAAGCTCCAAGGTGTCCAGCCTCCAGTTGAGCGCGGGGCCATCGGATTGTTTTGTCTTTATCCTATCGAAGCGCGCGGCGCTGATGTTGGACGTGGGGTTTACAATCAGCACCCTTTTGATGTGCGGCGTGTCCCCCAATAGCGACCACAGGTCTGCGACCACCTCTATTTCGTCCGCCGCAAAAAAATCGGTGTCCAGAGAAGGTCGGTAGAGGCTCGCCCTGCCCCTGAAAAGACTGAAGCCCAGACCCGTAGCGTCGAAGTCCAGGCCAGTCTCGTCCTTGATGGCCGAGGCAATTAGCCTGATGTAGGCTTTCTGCATCGGCGCGGAGTGGGCAAACCACACGCCAACCGCGCCCACGGCGGCCCCGCCGGCTATGGCGTAGCTGAGGCGCCTGAGCCAGCGTGTTTTTTTTGGTGAGTCCGCCGTGGCCATTTCAGATCTTCTCGCCGCAGGCGGGGCAAGTCTTGGCGAGCCTCGGCAGTGGATGCCAGCAATGGGGGCACAGCGACGGCGTGGGATTCTGTGCAGGCTTTGGCAGGACGGGAGGCACCTGCGGCGCCGTTGGATACCTGTCTGCCGCAGGCACTTCCCTTAGTCCCAGCAGGGCATTGAGCATTTCCTTCGCAGAGATGTAGCGCTCGCCCAGATTCACAGTCACCGCCTTCATCACCACATCAGACAATGTCTTTGGCACAGCGGGGTTGCGAAGGTGCGGGGCCACAACGGATTTTGTTGCGTAGGCCTGGGCTATCTTAACTGGGTCTGCGTCGTAGAAGGGCACCATGCCTATAAGCATTTCGTATATGGTGATCCCAAGCGACCAGATGTCGGACTGAAAAACAGTCTTACCTTTGAAATGCTCCGGCGCCATGTAGGGCGGGGAACCGATGCGCGTTGGCGCACTGAGACAGCCTTCCTCCAAGTAACGGCTAACGCCGAAGTCAGTCACTTTGGGCTTGCCCTCCAGCGAAATCATGATATTGGGTGGGCGCAAATCTCTGTGTATCACTTTTTCGGAATGCGCGTACGCTATGGCGTCGCACACCCCTATGGCTATCTCCAGTGCCTTCTGCGGCTTGAGGCCGCGCTCCCGCCGGATGTGCCTGTCCAGTGTTTCGCCCTCCACGTATTCCATGACCATGAAAAACAAGCCGTCGATGTCTTCGACCGCGATCATGCTGACAATGTTGTCGTGCTTGAGTTTGGCCATGATCTGCGACTCTTGCAGTAACCGCCGCGCTTCGCTCCCCTGCTGGGGCGGCTCTTTCCCGGCCAGCAAAAGCCGAATGGTCGCAAGGGCCTCCTCCGACTGGTCGTTGGGCACCTTGAGCGCGACCTTCTGGTCCAAGAGGCGGTCCATGGCCAGATACACCGTGCCAAAGCCGCCGGCCCCAAGGCGGTCAATAATCTGGTACTTGCCCAGTCTCTGGTCTTTGGAAAGCAACAAGTGAAACCCCAAAAGGGCACACATTAGAATGCCCTGAAACTGTGCCAAATAACAAGCAAGGCAAAAAACTCTGGCAAAAAACGATCATTTCTTAGCCTAGCGGCGGCGGGAAACTACCTCCCTTTCCGCGCCTGCAGGCTCTTTATCTGAAAGTCGCCCCTGAACGACTCTATGGCCTCGCACGCCGCCAGGGCGGCGTTCATGTTGGTCAGGCAGGGAATTTTCAGCCGCAGCGACTCGCGCCGGATGGCGCTTTCATCGTAGAAGGCGTTGCGGCCCTTCGGCGTGTTGATCACCCATTGCACTTCGCCGTTCTTGAGCAGGTCAATGGTGTTGGGCCTGCCCTCCGTGACCTTTTGGACCCTGCGGATGTTGATCCCCAGCGTCTTTTCGAGGTGCTTGGCCGTGCCGTCCGTGCCGCAGAGCGAAAAGCCCAGGTCGAGCAGCTTCTTTGCAAGCTCAGGCAGATGCGGCTTGTCGTGGTCATAGACGGAGAGGAACACGGTGCCCGAGCCCGGGAGCGGCACCCCCGACGCCAGCAGCGCCTTGGCGTAGGCCTCGCCAAAGCTCTCCCCTATACCCATCACTTCGCCGGTGGACTTCATCTCAGGGCCAAGGACGGGGTCAACGCCTGGGAACTTGGAGAATGGGAACACCACGCCCTTTACCGCCACGGCAATGGGCGAGCCGTCCACTATGCCCTGCCGGGCAAGGCTCTGGCCCAGCCCTATCCTGGCCGCGATGGCCGCCCAGTTTTGACCCGTGGCCTTGCTGATGAATGGAACCGTCCTGCTGGCCCTTGGGTTCGCCTCTAGGCAGTAGGCCACGCTATCACGGATGGCCCACTGGAAATTGATCAGGCCCCTGACGCCGATTTCCAGCGCCAGTCGCCTGCACTTTTCCTTGACGTCCTCGACCAGCGCAGGGTCTATGCCGAGCGGCGGAAAGACCGCGAAGCTGTCCCCCGAATGTACGCCAGCTTCCTCTATGTGTGCCATGACGCCGGCTATGGCCGTGTCCTTGCCATCGCAGACCAAGTCAACGTCAAGCTCCTGGGCCGCGTCCAAGTAGCGGTCTATCAGGACAGGCTGGTCCTCGCTGACCATGGCGGCCTCCAGCATGTAGTCCTCTAGGTCGGCGTCGCCGAAGACCACGGCCATGGCCCGCCCGCCTAGCACAAAGCTGGGCCTTACCATCACCGGGTAGCCGACCCTTTGGGCCACCAACTTCGCGCCCTCGAAAGTATAGGCGGTACCCCACGGCGCCACTGGTATGTGCAGCCTCTCCAGCACCTGCCCGAACCTCTCGCGGTCCTCCGCATCGACGATGGCCTGGTGGGGCGTGCCCAGCAACGGTACACCGGCGTGGCTCAAACTGGAGGCCAGCTTGAGGGGCGTCTGCCCGCCAAACTGAGTGAACACGCCGAGCAGTTTCCCGGAAGCCGCCTCGCGGTCCACGATTGACTTCACGGATTCAAAGACCAGCGGCTCGAAGTAAAGGCGGTCGGAAGTGTCGAAGTCGGTGCTGACGGTCTCCGGGTTGCAGTTCACCATTATGGCTTCCACCCCGCTGGCCCTTATGGCCTCCACGGCCTGCACACAGCAGCAGTCGAACTCCACGCCCTGTCCAATGCGGTTTGGGCCGGAGCCAAGGACAATGGCCTTGGGCCTGTCCGTTGGCGGCGCTTCGGACTCATAGTCCCAAGTCTGGTAAAGATAGGGCGTTTCTGCGGCGAACTCGCCGGCGCAAGTGTCAACGCGCTTCACGACGGGCGCGAGGCCAGCCGCCGAACACTTTGCGGCCACCTGTTTTTCCTGGCTGCCCGTGAAGGACGCTATCTGCGCATCGGAGAAGCCGGCCCGCTTTGCAGGCTCCAACAGCTCCAAGGGAAGACGGTCAAGGCCGAAGCCGCGCAGGCGCCCTTCCATTACGACGATGGACTCCATCTCGGCCAAAAACCAAGGGCTGATGTGCGTCCGCTCGTGCAGTTCCCCAATGGAGTGCCCTGCCTTGAGCGCCTGGTAAACCCAGAAGACCCGCTGCGGACCAGGTGTCTGTAGGTGCTCGCCCAGCCTGTTCAGGTCCAGCTTCCCGTCCAGCGCGCCCGAAAGCCCTGGGTAGCCTTCCTCCAGGCTCCGCAGGCCCTTCTGGAGCGCCTCCTGGAAACTCCTCCCTATCGCCATGACCTCGCCCACGCTCTTCATCTGCGTGCCCAGCGTCTTGTCGGCCGCCGGGAACTTTTCAAATGTGAAGCGCGGGATTTTAACCACGACGTAATCAATCACTGGCTCAAAGGCCGCCTTGGTGCGGCGCGTGATGGCATTGGGCAGTTCCCAAAGGCGATAGCCCAGTGCCAGTTTGGTGGCCACCCAGGCGATTGGAAAACCAGTGGCCTTGGACGCCAGCGCCGAACTGCGGCTGACCCTTGGGTTCATCTCCACCACCACCAGGCGCCCTGTGGCGGGCTGCAGCGCGAACTGGATGTTGGAGCCTCCCGTTTCCACGCCCACGCCGCGTATAACCTTTATGGCCGCGTTCCGCATGTTTTGGTACTCTGGATCCGTAAGCGTCAGCACGGGCGCCACTGTAATCGAATCGCCTGTGTGGATTCCCATCGGATCCAGATTTTCGATGGAGCAGATGACCTCGACGTTGTCGTCCAGGTCCCTCACCACCTCCAGTTCGAACTCCTTCCAACCCAAAATGGATTCTTCTATCAGGACCTGTCTGATGGGGCTCAGGTCCAGCCCCCTTTGGACAGTGGTCTCAAACTCCTCGACGTTATAGGCGATGCCACCCCCGCTGCCGCCAAGAGTGAACGACGGCCTGATGATGGCGGGGAAGCCCGTCTGCTTCACAATCCTTCTGGCGTCCTCCATGGATTGGGCGAAACCGCCCTTGCAGGTCTCCAAGCCCAGTTCGTCCATGAGGGCCTTGAACTTTTCGCGATCCTCGCCGCGCTCTATCGCCTCCGGCTGCGCCCCTATCAGCCGTACGCCATGCCTTTCCAGTAGCCCAGACTTGTGCGCCTCCATGGCTAGGTTCAGCGCAGTCTGCCCGCCCACCGTGGGCAAAACCACGTCCGGCTTTTCCTGCTCTATGACCTTTTCCAGAATCCCGAGCGTCAATGGTTCTATGTAAGTCGCGTCCGCCCTGCCAGGGTCGGTCATTATCGAGGCCGGGTTGGAGTTGAGAAGGATCGTGCGGATGCCTTCCTCCCCCAGCGCCTTCAGCGCCTGGGTGCCGGAATAGTCGAATTCGCAGGCCTGCCCTATAACTATGGGGCCAGACCCAAGCACCAGCGCAGAGGAAATGTCGCTACGCTTGGGCATCTGTCACCGCGCCATCATTTCCACAAACTTCGCAAACGCGCCCCTCGCGTCGTGCGGGCCAGGGCTGGCCTCTGGGTGGTGCTGGATGCCGAAGATGGGCAGTTTTCTGTGCCTAATGCCTTCCACCGTGTCGTCGGACAAGTGTCTGTGCGTGACCTCCAAATCGCTCGGCAGGCTCTTTTCGTCCACCGCAAACCCGTGGTTCTGCGCCGTTATCTCTATCTTTTTCGTGGATAGGTCTATCACGGGCTGGTTGGCGCCCCGATGACCGAAGGGCAGTTTGAACGTAGTGCCACCAAGTGCCTCCGCCAACAGTTGGTGCCCAAGGCAGATGCCAAAAATCGGCTTGTGGCCGACTAGCTTGGCCACCTCTTGGCGCATGGAAGGCAGGGCCGAAGGGTCCCCTGGTCCATTGCTCAAAAAGATTCCGTCGAAGCGGGCGACCAGCAACTCCTTCGCCTCTGTGTCCCAAGGGAAAATCTCAAGGTGCAGTCTAGAGGCGTGGAGCAACTTCAGTATCGATGCCTTTACGCCCCCATCCAGCACTGCCACGCGGTGCCTTGCGTCAGGGTGCGGCATTTCCCACCGCTCCCTGCAACTGACGCTGGCACAGAGCGCCTGCCCCTTCATGTCCGGCAACTCCGACGCTTTCTGGGCCCCTGCGTCAAGGCTGCCGTCGCTCTCGCCCCAAATGACGGCGGGCTGGGCGCCGTGGTCCCGTATGTGCAGAGTGATAGCCCTGGTGTCCAAATCGGTCATCACGGGCACCCTGTGCTTTTTCAACCAATTGCCAAGGTTGGTCTCCGAAAAGACGTGGTCGGGCGTGGATGTCAAGCGCCTGCACAGCAGCCCCTTGGCCCAAGGGCGGTCTGCCTCCTGCAACCCCTGGTGGATGCCGTAGATGCCTTGCTCAGGAAATGTCATAGTCACCAACTGCCCGTAGAAGCTGGGGTCAGTGAGAATTTCCTGGTAGCCGGTCATCGCGGTTGTGAACACAGCCTCGCCGTCGCCGCCAAACCCCAAGGGCAACCGTCCCCTAAAGACCGTCCCATCTTTCAGAATGAGGTGCGCTCGCATGTGTCCCCGAAGAGCTAGTTCGACCTTGGGAAAAAATGAACCGATACGAAGTTTATCCCTTAAGCGCCGCCGATAACAGGATGGATGTTCGTGGCGCAGATGTGTACAATGCTATTTTTCGCATAAGACCGATTCAACCGATGATTTCGGGCCTGTACGCCTCGCCCATCCAATAGACCAACTCCAACGGATGCTTGACATCCCAAAGAAGCAGTTCGCCCCTTGCCCCCGGGTGCAGGTGCCCCAAATCCAGGCGGGATAGGCTCAACGCTGAGTGCAGCGTCATCGCGGTGAAGGCCTCTTCAAACGTCATCCGAAGCTGCAGGCATCCAAGGCGCAGAATCAGCAGTGGGTCAATGCACGCGCAACTGCCAGGATTGAAGTCGGACGCAAGGGCCACCCTACAGCCAGCTTCAATCATGCGCCTTGCCGGCGCGAAGTCGCGCATCCCCAGAAACAGCGTCGTCGCGGGCAACAGCGTGGGCACCACGCCTGCTTCGGCCATGGCGGCCATGCCCTTTTCGGAACAAAACATCAGGTGGTCGGCACTTGCCGCGCCGAGTTCCGCAGCCAACTCCGCGCCGCCGGTGTGGACAAACTCGTCCGCGTGGATTCGTGGCTTTAGGCCCAGCCTGCGACCAGACTCCAACACGCACCTGCCATGGTCTGGGGTGAACACGCCCCTTTCAACAAACACATCGCAGAAAGAGGCTACACCAGGGTGGCGCCTGGCAAGTTCGGACTGCCATTCGTCGCTGACCAAGGCGATGTATTCATCGGCTCTGCCGGCGTATTCCACGGGGATGTCGTGCGCCGGCATCATGGTCACGTCCATACTCCAGCCGCGCTGCCGCAGTTGGGAATACGCCTCCAGCAGCCGCGATTCGGCCTCCAGCTCCAGCCCATAGCCAGTCTTACATTCCACATGCAGGACACCCTTGGAGCGCATCTTTTGGAGCCTTCCTTCGCCAATCTCCACTAGCTCAGGGACGCTCGCCTGCCTGGTGGCCCTCACAGTATCCCTTATCCCGCCCCCTTCAAGTGCAATCTGGGCGTAGGTGTCGCCGTGCAGGCGGCGGTTGAACTCATGGCTGCGGTCGCCGCCAAACAGCAGGTGCGTGTGGGGGTCAACGAATCCTGGGCTGGCCCACCTGCCCTTCCCGTCTATTGTTTCCGAGCCGGCGTATTCGGCGGGCAGGTCGGCCCTCCTGCCAATCCAGCACACACGCCCGTCTTTCAGTGCCAGCGCTGCGTCTTCGATGAAATCCATCTTCCACGTTTGGCCAGGGTCTGGTGTCATCAGACCGCGCAGATTGGTGAGCAGCCGCGCATTTCCCATACAGTCATCCCACAAAAAAAGCAGCGCGTCCGGCGCTGGATGGCGCAGACATCATCTGCCTCCCCAAGCCCTGCACAGCACCAGCGTCAGGTTCGTCAACGGCGTCGGGCTCTGGCTCAGGGCAACGCCCTTGACGTCCGCATCCGCTTCAACCAGCAGAGTCGCCAATTTCTTTAGGCCATCCGGGCGCACCCGATTGAGCACCCGCTCGTATCCATCCAACAAAAAAGCCTGTTTGGGCGTCAGGCCAAGCGCGGACATCAGGTCGGACTGCGACTTGAGACCATTCTGCTTGGCTTCGTGGAGGCAACACAGGCGCTCCACCTCCCTGCGGGCCTGGGACAGAAGCGCCAGGGGGGCACCGCTCGGATCGTCCTCCACCGCTATTCGCAGGTTTTTCATCGCCTCGGCGACCTGCCCTTTCTGCCATGCCTTGCTCCATGCAAAGGCGTTCTGCTCGCCCATCCTGAATGTGGCCTGGTCGACAATAGCGTGGGTGATGCGGCCACCCTCGGCAATCAGTTCCAAGACCTCCAGCGCCCTCGAAAGCACGCCTGGGTTCCCGCCCAGGCGATCCGCAAGACTCTGGGCTACCCCCGCGTCCAGCCTTACCCTAAGCTCGGCCGCCTTCGATTCCAGATACGCCCTGGCGGCTTCGGTGTCCAGCGCGCCCAGTTTGAGCGCCCTGCCCTCCTTGTTCCAATCGCTGAACGGCTTTGACGCCAGAATCCTGCCAGGGGCGGCGGAAAGCACGCTCCTCGCCACCAAAAGCAGGCATGTGCCGCCCAGGGGCTTTGTCAAAAAGCCTTTGACCGCCTTGGGGAGCTCCTTTGCGCGCTCCAGCAAGTTGTCCGCTTGGGGGACTATCACCACCCTGTCCGCGCCAAAGGGGGCCGACTCCATCAGCGCGCTTTGCACGACTGGCCATTGGCAGCCTTCGGGGCAGACTATCAGCGAAAAATCCTCCAATTCGGGGTCAACGTGCCGCGCCTTCCAGCCGGAAACGGCCTGCACGCGCCCTTCCGCGTCGTCCCCGTGCAGGAGCGCGTACCTAGCGGCAAGAAACGACTCAGGGAAATCCATCAGTCGTGCCCCAAAAGAATCTGCGTCAAAAAGCTCTCCGCAAAGTCGTCCGCCAAGCCCGCAATTACCTGCAGCTCCTTGTTGTCGAAGCTGGCAAAGTTTTGATCCACACGATACTGGTTCCTAAATGTGAGATGCGGCCTGTCGGCGACAAGCACCCCGGTATTGCCGTCCATAAGCTGCAAGTTGGCCACGATGATTATCTCCACCCGGCTGGCGGTCCCGGCTGAGCCCTGCACCTGCCCCGACCTGAGGTTAAGCCCCAGAGGGCGCACTTCAAAAGAGAGTATCGCTCCCTGTAGCACCCAGTCGCTGCCCGTCCCGAACTGGACCAGTTTCCAGGGGCTGGAAGTGATTATGCGGTTCTCGATGGCCTTCTTGAACGCCTCTTCCA
>Ga0268262_10004707_pt1 | contig 13941 bp, 12 predicted proteins | sample TergutNc150P3_FD_190354 | JGI IMG/M metagenome (GOLD analysis project Ga0268262, IMG submission 190354) | Nasutitermes corniger P3 segment gut microbial community from laboratory colony in Florida, USA - Nc150 P3 (SPAdes) (version 2) | ecosystem: Host-associated > Arthropoda: Insects >... | reverse complement strand
TTTCATATTTTGGAATATTAACCGCATCAGCGGGGATAATTATGGCAATTTCATCAGGCTTACACAGTTTATCAAGACGGGATGTAATTTCATACGCATAACGTTCAATGCCGGTAAGACGGCGGCAGAGGAAGTAGCCGTTAATAAGCAGCTTTTTCAATCTATCCTTACTTTTTTCCAGTTTTTGGGATCAAAGATGGAATCTTTAACATGCAGCCATTCAGTTGGAGCAATATTGTAACGGTTTTTGTATTGCGATTTGTTAAAATTCTGCGAAGATGTAATGGTTACGCCGCCATCTTTTTTCGCCTCAAGCATTTTCCCGGTGAATGAATTTACCGGATTATAAATAATTCCCTGTGTAGCGAGAATGGGCGTATCCGCGTTCACCATAAATTGATTATTAATGGTAAACCCCTTATCACTCACGGTCTCAAAATCCTTAAATAACAATAATGCCGTATAGAACTCAAGGCAATCACCGGTTGGCAGCACTATGTTGCCTTCAAATCTGGAATAATTATTAATACCGTGATCTGATACAATAATAATTCTGGTATTATCATATACGCCGTTTTCTTCAAGATATGTAAACCATTTTCCCAACAACAGTAAAGCCGCAATATTTACATGATAGTCATAATCAAGCGCAAGAGGACCGTTTCCCTTGTTGGTAGAAGATGTAGATGGAATGGTATAATCCGGAGCCTGCAAGAATGCCTGTTCATGGGGAAGATTATTTACCATCATTATTAGATTATTTTGGCCCGTTTCTGAAAATGAGGTGATATCCGGAAGCATATCCAGCATAGAATAACTTTCAATTGTTTTTAGCGGAGTGTTTCCGTTCTCCGACGCGAGCCAGCGGCCATCGTCATATATGTAATGCCGAAAAACAAGAGGAGCGCATTTCAGGAAAGAAAAATAGATAAGCCTATTATTTAACAGATTACTGATTGAGGCAAGTTGTACATCGGGATGCCTGTCCAGCCAGTCTTCCGTATATTTATTCATTATTTTCGCCGCTTTTATACCAGGAAACGGGGCAAAAACATTTTGTATGGTATTCTGATACAACGGCGGATCCGTTATAGTAACATCGTAATTATTTTTAAGAAAGATTTTGGGTAATACCAGAAAAGACTCATTATATTTTGACTCTAAAGTTTCGTCCGGACGGGCATTGATTTCAGCCGGAGCATATTCATATCCGCCAAACAACGCGGGCGCGCCGTACATGGTATGCGATCCAAATGAAATGGTATTGGGAAAGAAAGTAAATCCTGAAAACTGTTTGGCAAGTTCCGGTTTTTCTTTAAAAATTTGAGGAACAAAACCGGGAATGGCGCGATCCAGCATGATTATCAATACATTCTTCCCGGTTTTTGAAAATTCGTAAACCGGCGTATATCCGTCTGCATTTCGAATATCAGGATCCGACAGCGCCGTAAAATAATCCCGATCTATGTTCCTTTGGCTGTTTACCAAACGAAATTCATGATAAATTCCCGCAATGCGATACATTCCTACGGCAAACAGCGCAATTAAAGCAATAATCTGAAAAGATTGAATAATCTGTTTCCGGCGGCAGCATAAAAGAAAAAAAGTCAATCCGGAAGCAGTAAGCAGAACAAATATATTTATCAACAACGCAGTGAATGATGGAACCAAAATATTTCTGTTGACAAATTTCATTTCAATGGTAATGATGCCGTAATTACCCAAAAACACGAAAGTATTTATTAGTCCGCATATCGAAATAACAGTAACAAAAGCAGTCAGGAAATATTTTCCAATTCCTCGCAGCAGCAAATAAACGCAGAGGACCCAGAAAACAAAGAAACCAAAAGCCTGCTGCGCCGTATGCAGAATAAACGGCAGCGGTGAAGAATATTGTTCAATAAATGAAAATTCTTCTACCGAAGACGCAATAAGCAAAGAAGGAATAACAATCCCTGCCAAAAGAAATAAAACAAATGAGGAAAGAACAATAGTGCGAATTTGCGTTATTGCCGTATCTTGATTTTTAAAACCGGCGTATAATTTTCCCGTAGCGCGCTTGAAATACCTGATAAAAAACGGAAAAAAAACAACGGAAATTCCGGCTGACGCAACCAGGAGACGTTTATAAAAAGCTCCGTGATGAAAAAACAAAACAAAAACCGCAAGTAAAACACCGCACAGGCTGGCGGTCCAAAAAATGATGGTATGCGTATATTTTGCTTTCTGTAAAATATTTTTTATAAGAGAGAAAATATTGTTAAAAGTCCAGTATAAAACAAGAGCGGAAGGAGAATTATACAGCAAAACCAGAAAAATAACCGCAATGCCGAAAAATTGTATTTTTTCTTTGCCCGAATTCAGGGAAGTATTCAAATTTTTTATATAAATTATAGAAGCCGCAAAATTAACAATGGTCATCAAAATGGGCAATATATTGACAGCAAAAATTACGCCTTGTTTGTTTTCTATTCTGATCAGGCCGTCGGGGGCTCCAAGATTGGCAATGCCCAGAAAAGGGGTGCCCACAAGCGTATCAAGTTTTGACAGATATGAATAAGCCGCGATAAAAAACGGAACTTGCAGGAAAAGTCCAATGGAACTACGAAGCGAATATACCGGGTGATAATGATTTTGCCGGTAAAAAGCCGATAAAACCATGTAACGCTCATCGCCGTGAAATACCGCTTTTATTCTGGCAGCTTTACCGGCTAATTTTTCACGTATGGCTCGTTCCGCTTGCTGCCATTTTTCCGCCTCAAAGTACAGGGGCAGAGTAAATATACTTACCGCAAAACTGACGCCGATAACCGAAATGCCATGATTGTTAAAAACCCGGAAAAGAAACAAATAACACAGATCTAACATCTGTACCAGAGGATAAATGATAATATTATAGAAAAATATTCCCATAATAAATTTACAGAGTATACCTGAAAAACCCGTTCAAACGTCCGGCAACAAGAGCGCGGGTAATTTTATCACCGGGACGAAGGCATAGTTTGACTATGTTACGGGCAATACGATACAGAAAAATAAAAAACATAAGATACAGACGGTACACAAGCAGCGCTTTCTTGAAGAGAGCGCCAAAGCCCAGACTGTAGGAATAAACCCGCTGCGGTGTTTCTGTTTTTCCAGGGTGGTAGATATAATGCGCCGCATGGTACCTCCCCTTTTTTTTATTTTTAATCAAATACAGTAATAAATCGCTTTCTTCAGCCGAACCAAAGGCCGCGCCTACACCCAATTGCTCATCAAATGAAAAACCCGCGACCGTTTCAGAACGAACAAAAATGGTAAAGGATATTCCAACGCTTAAAAAATTGAAAATTCCAATATCACAATTTTTTTCCCTTGTTTCCAGAACGGCATTATTCCCGTTTCTTTCTTTGGTATTGCAGGTATAAAAACTGTAATGGGGATTTTTCTCAAAGAAATCGGCGGCTTTTTCAAGGGTATCCGTTTCATATTCGCAATCATCATCGGGAAACGCGACAATGTCGCCTGAAATATGCTCCAGTCCCCTATTCCGACCAAGGCTCAACCCTTTTTTATCGCACCGGTAATAATGTAAATCAAGTTTATCTTTGTATTGGTTATAAATTTTATCTACAATGTCATCATCATTTTGGTCGATAATGATTAATTCAAAGTTTTTATATGATTGTAAAAGGAGCGAATCCAGCAGAGTAATAATTTCACCGCTTCTGCCCAACGTAGCCATAATGAGGCTGAATCTCATTATCTTTTACCCACATGAAATATTCTTTTGATTCTATGCTGTAACCGATGTATAACTGTCAAGAATCCAAGCATCAGTCTTATAAATTTTCCCGGTTTAATAATAGTACAGTAATCATCCAGGGAAAGATTCCTTCTTTTACAGGCATTAGCGTTGGCATATATATGCCAGGCTTGGGCTTTATATTCATTATTGTTTAATGAAATTGAATTGGTATTGTGGCGGTAAAGATACAGTACCTCAGGGATAAAAATTACGGCTCCTTTCTCTTCCAGCTTCAGATATAAATCTTGGTCAACGGCGCGTTTCATATAAGTATCAATACCGGACGTTTGATCATAAATTCTCTTTTTAAATGACGCAAAATGGTTAATTAAAGGTGTTGTAAGCTGCAAAACAAATTTACCGGTATCATCAGGGGAAATATCCTTTATTTTTAATTCTCTGTTACAATGATAATGCCGTGAGTAAACTATTGCCGCATTAGGGTGTTCAATATGCTTTTGCACCATTGTTTCAAGGGCGTTTGGCATTAAGGCATCGTCCGTATCAAGAAAACCGCATATCTCACCGGACGCAAGTTGTATACACCGCGCTTTTGTAAACCCACAACCTTTGTTTTCTTCATTTACAAAGACCTTTATTCTGCTGTCTTTACCTTTATAACTGTCAATAACATCAAGTGAATTGTCGGTTGAATAATCGTCAATAAAAATTATTTCCCAATTCGTATATGACTGTTTGTAGATACTTTCCAAACATTCAACAAGAAATGAGGAGTTATTATAATTTGCGAGTAATATTGAAAAAAGAGGCATTAAATTCATTTTTTATAATGAGATTTTCGAGAATAATTTTTTTGTCAGCTTTTTTATGGCGATTCCTATTGTTGGCAGATCTTTTGTATGTAAGTCAATCCAAAGCTTCGATTTTTCAGTTTTGTTTTTATAAAGAGCGTTTCTTAACATAAGTTCAATATTTCTATAATATAATTTTGATAATGATACATCTTTTGTCTTTTTATACAATTCTTTAAGACCGGTATATTGGGTGATTATTTCATTTTCTGTATTTTTTTGAATATTATGAACGACAAAATTTTCAGGAAAGTACCAGCCAATGCCCGATTTTAACAAAAAATAAATCAAGTGAATATCGTTCCGGATTTTAAATCTTGAATATTTTCTTTTAAATTTATCCAAAGCGTTTTTTCTGCATAAGATCGTTGACAACTGCCAATGCGGAGCCTTCCTTATTTCCAAACTAGTATATTCAAATCCCATACTATCACCGCACTTAATGGTTTTGTCCGTTATTGTTCCGGTATTATTTTCCGTAAATCCTGATGAGACTAGCGAATAATCTAACTTCCCCTTAATAAAATCAAATTGTTTATATAATTTATACGAATCTGCCCAATAATCATTACCATTACAAAACGCGATATACTCTCCGTTCAGTTTTTCAAAAAAACTTATTGGCGGCAGTTGGGCATCGTTTGAAAATATTTTTTTCTCTTGACAGACAACTCTTATTTTTTTTGAATATAATTTTTCATATTCCCTGATTATGTTTACTGTCTGATCAGTTGAGGCGTCATCGTAAATAATAATTTCAAAAGGAACCATAATTTTTTGATTTAGAATACCATCAAGACATTTGCGGATAAAAGATTCATGATTGCGTGAAAAACAGACAACGCTTATCAAAGGATGCTCATTATCATTGATAATTTTGTTTATTGTTTCCATATTTTGATTATTTTCACTTTGTAAAATTTTTAATATTACGGGATAAGCATTTAAAATATTATTTAATTGCTGATAAAAAACGTTTTTAGTATTGATATGTGTTAATCCGGTTTCTTGAGAATTAGGTATACTTTGCAGATTATGAAAATGTATATCAGGAACACGTACTTTTGTTTTTTTGTGAACGCCTTGAAGCCAGAACCAAATATCATCATTTGTTGGGATCAAAGACAAAAATTTCTGTTCGTTCAAGGCTTCACTATGTAAACTTCCCGGAGGAAATAAAGTACCTCCGCCACTGCCCAGTCGATTGAAAAAAGAGGCTTCTTTTATTGCATTAAAATTTCTATACATTGCAGATTTATTATCATAGTATATTTGTCCCGGAAAAATTACCAGATTATTATTTCCATCAAAATATTTTCTGTAAACCCGATGCGCTATTATATCATTTGGATATTTACAATGGCACTCATACAATGACTCTACAGCTCTTTTATTGTAAATAGTGTCATCATCAAAGGTTATTATTATTTTCTCAGGATATTTCATTAAAGCAGGTATTAATTTTTTGTAGGATTTTAAATTATTACACCATTCAATAGACAATCCTGCATTAGTAAGATCCAATAGCACCTTTGGCAGTCCTTTTTCTCCCGCCGGAAATTCTTCTTCAGCCAGCCATAAAATACATTTTTCTGTTTTTACCGTTTGATTTAAAAGGCTTTTAATCGCTAGATGAACAGTATTAATACGGCCAGGGTAAGATGTCAGAGAAATGATGGTATTTTCAAGTATTTTTTTCATGAATAAAAAAGTCAATCAGTCGGCAGTTTTATCATATCTCCAAGTTTGCGGTTCCATTCTTCCGGTTCAAAGTGCTCAAGACCGGACGCTGATGTAAATGTCATTTCACCAAAATATACCTGCCCGTTCACCGAGTAAAAATCAATGCGCACATGGTGAAAACCGTTACAAAGTATTGTGGCAATATCTATCATCTCATTAAGATTTTCAGGACGTTTTTTAATACTGCCGGATTCATGATGGGCATCTACAGTCCAGCCAGTTGGTTTCCAATCCATGTCATACATAATGGCCTTATATCCGCCTTTTTCAAATCTGTTAATGAAATATTCAATACAATAAGGCTTTCCCTCAAAGCAATAAAATTTATAATCCGCAAGCCCTCCGCTTTCATCTTCAAGATATTGTTCGGCTATTATCTTTGGCTCTATATCACGGTATTGCAGTTCCAGACCAACACAATATGCAAAATTAGTATTCATCCATGTGTTAAACTTCCGTTTCACATCCATTACATTAAATTTTAATTTATTCTTGACAATAACAAGCCAGCCGCAGCCGTGGTTTGCTTTTAAGACAAATCGATTGGGAAGTGTATCGAAATTAATTTCATCGAAACTGTCCCAAACCCCTAAAAGAGGAATAAGGTGTTTTTCTCCAATCTTATCGGCAACCCATTGCCGTACCAGATATTTATCGGAAAGCCGTGTTTTAAGCGGAGTAGTATCATATAATTTTAACCATTGAATTTTTTCATTGTATGTACGGGGATGTTCCAGATTGAGATTTTTACCCGTATTTTCAAAATACCAATCACATAACAGTTCAGGATATTTTGATTCGGGAATATACTTCTGTATAAGATACCAAGGTCCGACTTTGTTTATACGTTCAACAAGCTCATAGACACTTTGTCCTAAAAGAACGGATAAAAAAAATTTTCGTATTTTGCGTAAAAATAAACGTAATGACATAAGGAAACTCCTGTATTATTTTAAATATTTTTCCAAAATATATCCATAAAGGGTAAGCCTCTCTTCAGGAGTCCTGACAGGGTAGCCTTGTTTCCATGTTAACTTGTGAAAAACAGCGTTTCTGGCTGCCTCATCGAAAAAAACAGGATTGTATTCATCCCCAAGATGATCCTGTAAAAACATATAGCTTTTAATACAGTTTTTACTGTTTGATGGTACATTGTCAATTATTTCCTTTATTTCAGGGATTGATTTATATGCAAAAGCTATTGAATAATCATAAAGAAAATAATCCGGCATTTCATCATACTCTTTCCAATATGCACAGAGGAATTCCCGTATAAAATTAAACAGCAGTAATTTCGGCATACCTCCGATACAGTTTCCTGTCCATCTTCGTCTGGGAACATCTTCACCGCCAAATTCCCCCCGCATGGTAAAAAAAGACATATTATTCAGATCGATGGCGCCGGTAATTAATATGGTAGCATCAAGCCATAAGCCTCCATATTTATCAAGCAGTGACATACGGATAATATTTGAAAAATGAGTAACCGTCATTACTTTGTTATTGACTTTTTGCAGAACATGATCAGGGATTGATATATAATTACTAAAATTATCTTTTGTAATAACAGTTACCTTGTAATCGCTTGCATACTGTAAGACAGAATTATAGCAGGCTTTTACAAGCGGCGGCATAGTATCAATACCATCCCACCAGCATATCCAAATTTGTTTCGGTATAGGAAGTTGAGGCTGAGCAGGTTTCATACATTTCGTATACTCTGAAATATAATTACCAAAATTTTTTGACAACCAACTAATAACAGCGTTATGCTTGTTTTTATTGATAGTATCGTAAAATATCCTGATTCTGTGTTTTTGGGAATCCAGCAAATCCCAAAACGCAATCCGAAACCCGAAACGTTTCATTTTATGAAAGAAAGTCGTAATACGTTTTGCTATTTTTGAATATAATCCTTCCATGATAAATATTATACCTCAACACGCCATAATTTTTCCCATCCCATGTCTGCAAAGCATGGTCCCTGGGTAGCTTCAGTGAATTTAATATCATTGTGATCTCCATTCCATTCAATAAACTGTATCTCTTCGTTTTCGTCAATTATTAAATCCCACCCAACTGAACGACAAAAAGGTATTGACTGGGGTGTTTTAATAATATATTCAATACATTTGTTAAATTCGGGTATTTCTCTTCCGGCAAATTCTACTTTGGTATCCGGATGATAATTTATCGAATGCCAATTTGGAAAGTAACCTTTTTCACAAAGTCTGCCTGTTATCAAATCAATCGGTACTTTTATCGCGGTTGATGATTTAACGTGCGTATCTTCAGTACGACCTACTCTTAAATAAACCGCCCGGCAAGAGACTTTTCCGCTGTTTTCAATTACGCTGGTTATTCGCAATGTAGATACCGGGTTTGGCATAATATCGTTAAAAAATTCATGTTGTCTTATATATTTTTGAAAAACACCATTTCCCCATTTATAAATTTTTTTATATCAAAATTTTCTCTGGTTAGAATATGTATTCCTAACCCTTGCGAAGAAGCATCCTGTTTATAAATAACACGATCATTATGTTCAAACATATATTCTTTTATCATGTCTGAAACTGAAAATATGTGCGTATCATTGAGGGGGGGTATAATTAGGGTATATTTCCCATGCAGGAGTAAAAAATAATCCGTTAACATAATATAATAAATCCGGCAATCTGTCAGTATTCAATAACTTAGATGATAAAGGTTTTAAATTTCCGGTTTCCCCATAAAGACCTTTTACTTTGGGAACAACTACCCAACCGTAATAATTATCCGGAATCCACCCCTCTTTAAATTCCCCGGCAATTGCAGAATATACATTCAGCCATGGGGAAAAACCTGTCCAACCAAGAATATCTTGCGCATACTCCCTTAATAGTCTTCTAATTTTTTCGCTTATATTCCCTTTTTCAGATTCAATACTTTTCAACAATGCTTCTGTTTGTAATTTTTGTCTATAATGCTTTATAGCTGAGTGTCCTTTTCTTAATATTTTTTCGACTTTTCTTTCAAATGAATTACCCATAATTATTTTCCCCCTATTCAAATCTCAACCTTATATTATTTTTAACTCTTTGTATATACTTATCCATAATGGTATCATTTTTTATTTCATTACGGTCCCGTTTGTAGAATTCATCAACCGATAATTTTCCCGACGAAAACACCCTTCCCAAATCTATTCTGGCGGTAAATTCCTCAAATGATTTACAGGCATAATGATTTCGGCGTATTCCTTCATGTAAAGCCGGACGATCCAAAGATGGTACGGTGTTTTTGACCTTATGGGTATTTACACTGCGTTCACCATTAAAATAATTCGCCATATGCGCGCTTTCCATATAAAAAACATACCGGGGATTAACAATGGATTTTACGCCGCGATTAGCCGGATAATCATACAAAGAATGATCCTTGAAACGTTCCATTACGAGACCGTCTGTTTTTGTTTGATGTCCACCGCTGCCGTACATAACCTGATTAATTTCAATTCCGGGAGTATCCTCAAATTCACCAAGAAATTCTGAAATGGTTTGTGCCGAAACAGGCACAAGAAATTCATCAATATCAATAAAGGCAATCCAGAAGGAAGAATATTTGTATCGTGAAATTGCGTCATTATATGCAATAAGCTGTTGGCGTTTCCCGGGGAAATAGGTATATTCAACAATACCGTCTTTTATATAAGGTTCAAGATATTCCCGTAAATTATCGTCAGATTCATTGTCATAGATAAAAAATTTTTGAAAGCCAACAAGAAGATGGTATTCCATCCATTCGGCAATATACGGGGTTTCATTTTTTACAATTGCCGCGGCTGATAAATAAAAAGGAAAATCAGAAACGTTATATTTCCGGTCATTTTTAAATTGTTTTATCCCTTTGATGTATTCCCTGAAGCGGCCATTGCGTATAATGCGAATGAAATAACGTAATTTATAAGGCGTTATTTTTCGGATTAGATGTTTAAAATAAATTCTTTTCATGCTTGAGTATATATCGAAGTAGGCTCATTAGATAGTTTATATTTATCACCTTATATCTAAAGTTTTATTTATGGATTCAATATATTTTAACATTATTTTATCACTTATAATACCTGTTTTTGTTCAATTATATATATATTTGATAATCATCATTTTAATATATTGCTTCGTATAATAGAAATAATTTTTTTTATTTTTAATAAAATAAATCTTATTATAGGCGCATAGCATCGCCTTCTGTCAACAACAATAATACCATTATAAATGTTCAAGGTATGCATTCCGGCATTCCATTTTTGATTTTTTGGATAAAAACGCTTTAATTCTTTAAAAAAAAATCTATTATCTCTGAATAAAACTTCCTGTAATACCAGACCTTTACCATATTTACCATTACAATCCTGAGCCGGACGAATATATTTGCCATTTATATAAAATAAGTCACCAGCGTTACGAGCACAATTATCTTCAAAAACAAAAGTATGATCCATTAAATACACACCATCTATTTTATTGGAACTATAAATATTTAGTGTATTTTTGTTTGGAGTTGGCTTTTTTGTTGAAAAAATGTAATACTTATTAAAAGAAGTTGTAATTATTGCATCTGTCAACGGCTCATTTATTAATTCAGAAACCATTTCTGCTTTATTGGATTCTTCTATATACTTATATAATACTAGTTTCCCAATTTTTGAATTTTCAGGATAAATATAGATTTCCTGACCAATTCTTAAAATTGCAGGAAATGACAAATGAGATGCCAATTCCAGAACAACATCACAAGATAATAGTTGATATCTATGTCTATCAACAATCAATCTTGAAATCCTTCCCTTTTTAAGCGGTAGATAATATTCTTCTACAAGCAGAATAATTCGGTCGGGTGTCGTACTTAAAATAAAAGGATCTGCAAACCAGCGGTCATTATAAGAATGTTTCATCCAGTTAATATTTAATGAGTCAACTTCTATAATTTTTTTTATATCCAGACTAACAAAACCAATATTCCATATTTCATCATTGGTATATTTATCATAAATATATTTCAGTTTTGTTTTTATCAACTTGTTTATCCTCGAATCTTAAAAGAAAATATTCTGCGGCGTTGAAATAATAAATTAGAAGCGGTAAATTTTTTATCAACCTTAAATCGTTTTATTCCTTTAATGTATTCTCTAAAACGGCCATTACGTATAATGCGAATGAAGTAACGTAACTTATAAGGCGTTGTTTTTCGGATTAAATATTTAAAACAAAATTTTTTCATGTTTTTTACTAAGAAAGGTCTATTGCCTAATAAATCGCTGAATCCAGGATTCAACAGAGTAACTTTTTAATATATTTTCATCAATTGGTACAAAAGGTTTTTCCAGGAAATCCTTTATCCCTTCCAGAAAATCGGGCTTGGAATAGTCAATTATATATACATTATTCGGGTTATAATAATCGTGTTTGTTTATTTTAATATTATTTGTAATCAATTTTCTTCTCAAAAACATCGCTTCCATAATTTCTACTGAAGCATTTTCAATAATCAATCCGGTTAATCCACTATGCGATTCCAGAATACAAACAATAGGTTTGGCATTTAACAAACGCCTTAACTGTCTTATTCGAATATCCGGGGTTGTACCAATTTCCTTAATACGTTGATTCAAAAGAGTAGAGGAAATTCCTTTTGTATAAGGAACATCAATTACTTTTCCACCTCATTCCGAAATAGTATCAACGACTTGCTTTCTTACATTTTTTTGGATACCTTCCTTCCAATCATCGCCATGTACGACAAAATCGGGTTTAAGAGACAATAAATTGGGTCTATAGTCCAAAGTGTTCTGGGGGACAACCCGATCGACGCCTTTTAAATTGTCAACAATTAGTTTCCGCTGTTCGAATGATAAAAAAGGCAAACGTTTATAGCTGGCAATCGCCTTGTCTGTTAAAACACCAATGGTAACATTACCGTATTTTTTTGCTTCATTAATAATATTTAGATGTCCTGGATGAATGAGATCGGCGTTCATTCCTACGTATACAGTTTTCATAACATTGTACCTTTATTGTATTCCGATAACTTTGCCGTTTTCGATGCGCATTTTTCTGTCGCACCGTTCAACGGTGGTCAATCTGTGGGCGATAACTATTAAAGTTTTTTGTGCGCTGACGTTGTAGATTTCGTCCATTATTTTTTGCTCTGTTTCATTGTCAAGGGCGGATGTTGCCTCGTCGAGAACCAGCACTTCGGGATCATCGTACAGGGCGCGGGCAATTCCTATGCGCTGCTGCTGTCCACCGCTTAATTGAATGCCACCGTCTCCGACTTTGGTATGTACGCCGTCCTTGCGTGATAAAAAATCCCAGATGTTTGCTTTTTTAAGGGCGGCTATTATCTTTTCATCATCGGGCGTCGAACCGAAAACAACATTTTCCGCGACCGTTCCATCAAAAAGATAAATACTTTGGGGAATGTAACCGATTTTTTTTCGCCATGCGCGAATGTTGTTATCGGTGATTACCGTATCGTCAATATAAACTTTCCCGGAAAGCGGCTTGTGAATACCGATAATAATGTCAACCAAAGTTGACTTGCCGCTGCCGCTTTCACCGGTAATGGCGATCTTTTCTCCCTTTTTGATTTCCAGCGAAACGCCGCTTATGACTTCACCGCCTGTCATATAGTTAAAACATATATTTTCAAGGCGAATGGCGTTTTTAAAATCAAGAGGGTTGGAGCCTTCTTCTTCAACGGACTGAGACATACTGTCAGAAACATTTTTTATTATCTCTTCGGAAAATAATATGCTGTTTATTTCCTGCAGCATTCTGTGTACGGAAGGAAGAATGCGGTACAGGGCAAGGGCATACATTGATATTATCGGAATAACCAGGGAGGCGTCTTTGTATAACCAGACAATAAAAACCACAACGCCAATAAGGAAAGAAAATCCCAGACTTTCAAGAATACTCTTGGGCATAATGCCCAGGACATGGGTTATCAGTTCAGATTTATTGTTTTTCTCCAATGCGCTATTATATGTTTTCAGAATTTCATCTTCGTTGCCCTTTAGTTTTACATATTTTAAATTACCAAGAGATTCTTTTAACGCCCGGTTCATATTTCTACTGGAAATAAATTTTATCTTGCTCTGTATCGAATTTATCTTTGCCAAATATGACAATATTATTACTACAAGAATCAGCAAAATACCCGTTATAATAATTGTCATTTTCCAGTTCAGATAAACTATTACGGCATAAACCATAAGTATAGTGAAAATTTCCGAACATATATTCAGGAGATGAAAAACAACTTTGCCGATTTCATCGGTTTCTCTGCTGATAGAATGCATTAATTCAGCGGAATTCTTTTGCGCGTATACCTTATACGGAACCGATAAATTAATCTTAAATAATCTTTTGGAAAAATGCGTATACATGGCCACAGAATAGCGTTTTGTTATATAGGCAAGGATAATTGAATAAACGCCCCGGAATAAATAAAAAATAATAATGCCAATTCCAAAAACAATGATGAATTTTTCCGGCGTAGCAAATCCCGAAAGATCAAATATGGTTTTATAAAACCCCGCTTCCAGTAATT
>Ga0268262_10004706_pt1 | contig 13943 bp, 12 predicted proteins | sample TergutNc150P3_FD_190354 | JGI IMG/M metagenome (GOLD analysis project Ga0268262, IMG submission 190354) | Nasutitermes corniger P3 segment gut microbial community from laboratory colony in Florida, USA - Nc150 P3 (SPAdes) (version 2) | ecosystem: Host-associated > Arthropoda: Insects >... | reverse complement strand
GCTTCGCTCGGCTTCTTCGATGGACGTTAGGTTTAGTGGAGATGACTCCGATGGGCATGCGGGTAATTTTGCAAGTGCCTCAAAAGATTGCATGTCGGTATAAGGCGGCGGGAACCGACGCCCGCAGAATGAAGATGAAATGTGCAACCAGCCGAAAGGCTGGGGGAAGCCGACACTTCCGCAAAGCCCAACAGGGCGGCCTTGGTATCCGATGCCAATCGGATACCAAGATATTTTTGAAAATGCTGGGTTCCCCGGCTTTTTCAAAAACTTTGGCGTACAGCGTTCAATGGCCTACCAACTTACATAGATGGAGGCGCGAATAAAAATGGAAATTTTTTGCACGGACATGTCCTCTGCCGACGCTGAAGCCTGTCTGCCGCTACTGAGTGACAGCGAGCGCCTTCGCGCAGAGGGGCTGAAGGGAAAAATGAAGGACCGCTTTTTGGTGTCCCGCGCATTCCGGCGGCGCGTCCTTGGCCCTGACGCCGAAATACTGGCCGACGAAAATGGCCGCCCTTTTGTGAACGGCAATCCTTTTTTTTTCAGCATGTCCCACACGGGCGACCTTCTAATCATCGCAGTGGACAACCACTCCATCGGCGTAGATGCCGAATTTATGAAAGAGCGCGACTTTGCCAAGCTGTCTGCCTGGTTCTTCGGCGAGACAATCTGCGGACGGGAAGATTTCTATAGGCGATGGACAAGGTTCGAGGCGGGGCTGAAGCTGGCAGGGCTGCCACTGTTTTCAAAGGCGACCCCAAAGCCGAATCATCTGCACTCGCAGACCTTGAACGGCTATATGCTGTCCATCGCCTCGAACCACAGCATCAGCCTGCCTCTTTCAATAAAGACGATATAGGAAGAAAGCACCACTACTAGGCTCAACCACGAAAAGTTGAACTGCTATAAAGGAGCTACTCGTACCTCAGTGCGTCAATGACGTTCAGCTTGGCTGCTTTGAGGGCCGGCAGGAATCCGGCTATGATGCCTACTATCGCGCTGAAGCCGATGCCAAGGGCCATGGCCCAGCTTTCCATTGAGGCCGGAAGCTGGGTGAAATTGCGGATGATCAAAATGGCGGTAATGGAAAGCACCAGCCCAAAGAAGCCTCCCAAGAGTGACAGCACCACGGCTTCGGTGAGAAATTGGGCCATGACGCTTGTCTGGGTGGCGCCAAGGGCCCTCCTGATGCCTATTTCGCGCGTCCTCTCGGTGACGGAGACCAGCATGATGTTGCTGATGCCTATGCCACCGACTATAAGAGAAATGCTTGCCCCAAGGGCCAAGAATTGGCCTATGATGTTTGCCTGCTGTTCCCTTTGCTTTATTTGGTCGTCCTGCTTGCCTATCCTGAATGGGTTTTCGTCCCTGGGCATCAGGTTCATGCGCTGTCGCAAAAAGGCTGTTATTTCTGCCTCTGCCAAGTCGGCCTTGCCATCGTGGGCACTGGCGACGATTGAATCGAGCCTGGTATTCCCCCGCAGTTTCCGCATGACGGTGGTGTACGGGGCTATGATGGCGTCGTCTTGGTCTCCGAACATGCCGGCGCCCTTTATCTCCATAACGCCGATGATCTCGAATGGCGACTTGCCTATGCGGATGAGCTGCCCAATTGGGTCATCCTCGTTCATCAGCAAATTGTCAATGACGGTCTTGCCGACGATGCAGACCTTGGCTTGCGACCTGACTTCGTTATCCGTGAAGAAGCGGCCGTCCTCCACCTTCCAGCCCCGGATTGTCTCAAAATCCACGTTGGAACCATAGATCATGGTTCTGGTATTATTGTTTTGCCAAACGACCTGCACGGGCTGCTGCACGTAAGGGCTAGCCGCAATCACGGTTGTAGGACATTCCTCTACTATCGAAAGGGCATCCTCTTCTTTGAGAAGCTCGGCGGTGCCCGCAGCGGAAGCGGCCCCGCCTCCCCCGCCAAACCTAGCGGTTGACCTGATAGTGAGCATGTTGACGCCCATATTTTGGATGATGGCCAAAGACGCCTGTTTGGAACCTTCGCCAATGCCGATCATGGAAACTACCGCGCCAACGCCAATGATGATGCCCAGCATGGTGAGGAAGGCCCTCATCTTGTTGCGCGTGATGGCGAAAAACGCCAGCTTGATGAATTCAAGTATGTTCATGCTTCAGCCCTGTATGCCCTATAGCCCCTATCGCCGACCACCACCACCGCCGCCGCCGGCTCCGCCCATCTGGTTGCCGCCGCCGAGAGTTGTCATGGCTCCGACCGGCACCGCACCATTTTTCTTGGTCTCGTCCACGCCTATCAGCACTTCCAAGCCTTCAGCAATGCCTTCTCCCGTAATTTCCGTCCTATTGCCGCTGTCCAGCCCAGGCCTGACGGTGAGGGCTTTTGGCTCGCCCTTTTCGTCCAGCACCCAGACCCGCCCCATGCGCTCGGTGGCAAATCCCCTGTCCGCCAAGCGGGCGCGCCTGTCTTGAGTCACCGGGGGGCCGAACATCATCATGCCGCCACCGCCCAACAGCCCGCCCTGCTGCGCCTGCTGGGCCTTTAACTGCGCTTGGGCCGCCGCTTGGGCCTCTTTGGTGTACTGGGACGCGTTGAACCTTAGCGCCGTATTAGGCACAGACAAAACGCCCCTGGCCTGTTTGACGACTATTGTCACCATGGCGGTCATACCAGGGCGCAAAACGTAGTCTCCCTGATAAAACTGCCCGCCGGCCTTGATGATGCTGCTCCTTTGGGGAGTGCTATTTGCTCTCGCCTGCGCGGGCTGCTGGGCCGCGCCTTCTGTCCTGGCCCCATCTGGCGGACCGGAGCGCATTGGCTGGCCGCTCTCCATCTGTGCCCTCATGTCTTTTATCCGCTGTATCCATGCTTCCTTGGTGATGCCTGGTTCGCGCTCCAAAATCCTTTCCTTGGCGTTTTCCCACATCCTGTCCCAGTCGGGCTGGCCACCAGGGCCGAATGCACCCGGGCCGCCCATCATCCTTCCGCCGCCGCCTTGGTTGCCCTGCCTATCTCCGCCCTGTCCCGCTGGAACCCCATCAGGCTGCTGGTCGCCCCGCGCTTCTCGTCCTTCCCGTCCTTCGCGCCCTTGGCGTCCTTGGCGAGCTTGACCATCTGGCCTATCTGGCCTGTCTTGGCGGTTAGGCCGCTCTGCGTTTGGTGAGCCCTGGGGGGGCTCGGCGCCCTGGCCACGCGAGGGCCTGGCTTGGCCGTCGGAGCCTCTTTCTGGCCTGGCCCCGCCCTGCTGCCTAGCCTGGCCATCTGGCCCGCCACGACCCTGCTGCGGCTTGGCCTGCCCTTCCGCGCCCTGAGCACCCTGAGCACCTTGGCCCTGCCCTTCCGCTCGCTGACCTCCTGGGCCGCGCCCTCCGCCAAACGCGGACATCATGTTACGGCGCATTTCATTCTCGCCCTCTATCTGCTGCTTGGTCTTGTTGGACACTTCAACGACCACCTTGTAGTTGACAACGTTCTGCGACGTCACCGGCTCAAGCCTCACTTGGGCCACTTCGCCCTGGAACTGGGTCTCCCTGAACGCCTCCACGCTAAAGTTGGCTATTTGGCCCACCTCTACCTCGGCAATGTCCATTTCGTCCATGGTGATCTCTAGTTTCATCTTGCTAAGGTCTTCGGCGATGATAAATAAGCTGGGAGTGGTCATCGAGGCTGTGACTGTCTGCCCAACGTCCGCCTTCCTAGAAACGACGATGCCATCCACCGGGGACTTGATCGTGCAATAGCCAAGGTTTGTCCTCGCCTGGTCGAGCTGGATCAGGGAATTTTCCCACTGCAGCTTCGCTGTCCTATAGCTGACCTCCCTGCCCTCCAAGTCGGAGACGGATACCAGTTTTTTCTCGGCAAGGTTTTGGTAGCGCTCTAATTGTTTCCCGGCTTCCTCGAAATTAATCTTGAGCCGCTCCACTTCTATTTCCCGCTGGTTGACTGTCTGCTGCGGAATCGTGGGGTCAATGGTCGCTATCACTTGGTCTTTTTTGACGATGCTGTTGAAATCGGCCCCCAGCGTCATCACCATGCCGGAAACCTGTGTGCCCACGTCCACCTGCTGGATGGCGGAAAGCGTACCCGTCGCGCTGACGCGCTTTTGAATGTTCCCCAGCTCGACCTTTGCCGTGCGCCATTTTATCTCTGATGTGTCCCTAGTGAAGTACCAGTAGCCACCGCCGCCAACGACCAAGATCGCGGCAGTGCCGATAAAGAGCAGGGTGTTCAGTTTCATTGCAGTGTCCCTTCAAACAAAAAACGGTATGCGTATCAAGAAAGCCGGCTTGGCATTTACCAAGGCTTATCATTTGACCACCTTGGGCCAAATTTAGTTGAAGCCAAAGTAGAAAAAATGCCGCCGCCCGCCATTAGCCGTTTGCACTGGTAAAGGCTGGATTATGTAACATTCATGGGTGCGGGACGACTTCGGCTGAATAGGACAGCCCCTCTTTGATAGAGGGCTTGGCAAGGCCACTCAAAACGCTATTGGGGACTAGCCCCAACAGGATGATGAGAAGCCCGCTGACCAATATCGTCGCACCTGCCATTGGGGCGTTGACGGCCCGCTGCTCTTGGATTTCGTCTGGCATTGGCTCCATGTACATGGCCACTATCGGCTTGAGGTAATACCCTACGGACACTAGGCTCGCCAATACGCCCAAGATAGCCAGACCAACGTGTCCTTGCACTATCAGCTCTTTGAACAGCAGGTACTTGGCAAAGAATCCGGCTGTAGGCGGTATGCCGGCTAGGGAGAGGAAGCAAATGGTCAATGCTATGCCGACGCCTGGGCGCTTCCAGCCAAGCCCCCTAAAATTGCGGATCTCTGTTTTGTCGCCCACCAAGCCGAAGGCGCTCAGGGCGCCAAAGGCCCCCAAGTTCATCAAGAGGTACGCACACAAATAGAATAGGATCGCCTGAAATGACTCGCTGGTCCCCGTGACAAAGCCCAGCAAAAGGTACCCTGCGTGGCTGATGCTGGAATATGCCATCATCCTTTTGTAGTTGGTCTGTGACAGGGCGCAGAGGTTGCCAAGCACCACCGTGAGAATTGCCAGAACGGCCATCGAAGCCTGCATCCGCCCGCCTAGCCCTGCATTTTGGGCAAAGGGCGCGGTGAATACCCTTATCAGGGCGATAATGGCGACCCCCTTGGTTGCAACGGACATAAAGCCGGTGATGGGGTGCGGCGCGGCTTCATAAGCGTCAGGCGTCCATTGGTGGAATGGCACCGCGCTGATTTTGAATATGAACCCAAACAGCAGAAGCGCGAAGCCAGCCATAACCAAAGGGTCAAGCGGACCCCTTGCTATCTCTGAAGCGATCGGATCAAGGTCAAGGCTACCGGTCAAACCATACAGCAGGACTATGCCCATAAGGAAGCAACTGGATGCGACTGCGCCGGTTAGAAAATACTTTGCCCCGCCCTCCATCGCCTTTTGTCTAAGCCTGACCGAGGCTGTGAGGGCATACAGCGGTATGGAAAAAAGCTCCAGCGCCAAAAAGAGCAGAATCAAATTCGTTGTCGAGGCAAACAGCATCATCCCCACGACGGAGAACAGCAGCAGGGACAAAATCTCGCCCTTTGCCCAGCCCTCTTGGTGAAGGTGATCCCATAACTGCAAAACTGCATACACAGCAGAAACCAGCACAAAAATGGCTGCAAATTGGGCCAGCCTGTCAAAAGACAGGTAGCCGTATGACGGCTGCATTTCCCCGGCCCAAAGGCGGGCCGTAAACAAAAAAGAGGAGCACAGCGCCAGCAGGGCGATGCAGAAGATGACTGCGCGTATCCATTTTTGGGTTGCGGTGTCTTTGTCCAGAGCGGCCAGCGGGACTATGCAGGCGGCTACCGCAGGGATGGCGAATGGCAGGATGGCCGCCATTTCATTGGGGGTCAGGCTCATTGCTTCGCCTCCTGGCTTGGCGGAATTTGCGCGTTAAGGGTTATTGCCCTTGGCGGCGGGGCATTTGCTTCATCCAGCATCTTGATGACGTATGGCTCCGACACCTTGGTAAAGGAAACGTGTTGCAGGCCCATCCAGAATATGAGGGCCACCAGGGGCACCATGACCGCGACTTCGCGCAAGTTCATATCATTTTTCAGATGTGCAGTCCCGCTTTCTGTGTTGGGGTTCTCAGGCCCCCAGAAGACCCTTTTCACCATCCAGAGCATGTAAACCGCGCCAAGCAGCACCCCCAAAGCAGCGGTGATGGACGCCGCCCTGCCCCAATCCAAGCCGGAAGTAAAGGTGCCGTTCATAATCAAAAATTCGCCCACAAACCCATTGGTCAGCGGCAGGCCGATGCTGGACAGCGTGACCACCAAAAAGAAGAACGTGAAAATGGGCATTTTAGAGGCTATGCCGCCAAAATCGGAGACCATGCGCGTATGCGCCCTGTCGTAAATCATCCCGACCAAGAGGAACAGCGCACCAGTGCTGATGCCGTGGTTGAGCATCTGCATGATGGCGCCCTGGGTGCCTATCACTGTAAAGCTGGCTATCCCCAGCATCACAAATCCCATGTGGCTGACAGAGCTATAGGCGACCAATTTTTTGATGTCCGCCTGCACCATAGCCACCAACGCGCCATAAATAATGGCCACCACGGACAGCACCGCCAAGGGCTTTGCATAGTACAGGGCCGCGCCAGGGAGAATGGGTATTGCGAAGCGCAAGAAGCCGTAGCCGCCAAGCTTTAGCAGCACACCGGCCAAAATGGCGCTCCCCGCTGTAGGGGCTTCGGTGTGGGCGTCGGGCAGCCATGTGTGGAAGGGGAACAGCGGCACCTTTATCGCAAAGGCCAGCGCAAAGGCCAAGAACAGCCAGCACTGAGCGTTAAATGGCACATTGGCGGCCGTTTGGGCCAAAATCTCTGGAGAAAAACTGCCGGCGCGGCCCGCGAGATACAGCAGCGCGACAAGCCAGAGCAGACTGCCGGCCAGCGTAAATAGCACAAACTTGTTTGCGGCCATTTTGCGATTAGCCCCGCCCCATACGCCGATGAGGAAATACATGGGTATCAGCATGGCTTCCCAAAACAGGTAAAAAAGGAAGAGGTCTTTGGCCACCAGCGCGCCCAACATTCCGCACTCTAGCAGCATGAATAGGGCGAAAAAAGTGCCGGCTCGCTCTTTAACGCTATTCCAAGTCCCGGCTATGGAAATGGGCACCAAGAATGTGGTTAGCAGCACCAGCATCAGGTTCAGCCCATCCAGCGACAGATGGTAGTCAACCGGAATGTTGATCAGCGTGAACAGCGGGCGCTGCTCGCGGAAAAAAATGCCAAAAGAATCGGGGCTTGCCGGAACCAGCCTTAGCGCGGCGATCACAAAGATGCCAAGGGACCCCATGAGGGCCAAGGATTTGGTGAACTGGGCCAACTTGTTTGGAATGGCCAGCAGTAGGACGCCCCAAAAGAGAGGTGCGAAAACTATGAAGGTAAGGACATGCTCGTTCATCCAGTGGTTCATCGCCGCCTCACCTCAGGAATATCCAGATCAGGGCGGCAACCCCGATCCCCATTGCCAAGACATAGTTGCGGACGCGCCCCGTCTGCAACAAGGAGGCAAAGTCCCCGGCCGCTTTTACAAAGGCCGCAGGGAGATTGACTCCAACGCCGTCAATAATGATTACGTCAAATATTTTGAACAACAGGTTTCCAAGCCAGCGGATAGGGGCCAGCAAAAATAGTTCTATGCCTTCATCCACATAATATTTGTTGAGGACTAGGCTGTGCAGCCTTGGCATGGATGCCCTTCTGGCCTCCGCCGGAGCCAACCCTTTTTTGTATGTGGCCCACCCAAACCATGCGGCCGTCAAGCAAAGCACGGTGGAGATGGCGGCAAGCGCCAGCGCCAAGCCATGACTGCCATGGTGGGCAGCGTGTTCTGCCACTTGGCCGTAAGTGACACTGGGCGCTAAAAATTTGCCGATGGCAAAGGAGCCGCCGAATGCCTCTGGCCAACCAAGTGCCACCGCCCCTAGCGCACCGACCGCCAGCAAGACCAACGGTGCCGTCATAGTCGCCGGGCTCTCTACCGCGTGTTCATGCGCGTGGTGATCTCTTGGCTCTCCAAGGAAGGCGAGGGTCAAAAGCCTTAGCATGTAAAACGCCGTGAAGCACGCCCCAAGCACTCCAATTGCCCACAGGTAAGGGGACTTTAGGTAGGCCAAGTACAATATTTCATCCTTGCTGGCAAAGCCCGATGACCCAGGGAAGCCGATGATGCACAGCGTGGCGATGAGCATAGTCCAAAACGTGATGGGCATTTTTGCTTTTAGCCCGCCCATCTTGAACAAGTCCTGCTCGTGGTGCATGGCAGTTATCGCACTGCCGGCCCCAAGGAACAGTAGAGCCTTAAACCATGCGTGGGTGAACACATGGAAGAAGCCAGCGGCGAACCCGGCAGCCCCGAGCCCCAAGAACATGTAGCCCAGTTGGCTGACAGTCGAATAGGCCAGCACCTTTTTTATGTCCCTCTGGACTAGCCCGATGGAGGCGGCGAAGAGGGCCGTCCCCGCGCCAATCCACGCTACAGTGTTCAATGTGATTGGAGCCAACTGGAACAGCGGGGCCAGCCGACAGAGAAGCACGATGCCGCTGGTCACCATCGTTGCGGCGTGTATCAGGGCCGAAACCGGGGTGGGCCCTGCCATCGCGTCTGGCAGCCATACATATAGAGGTATCTGTGCGCTCTTGCCGGTTGCGCCTACAAAAATCATCAGCGTGGCAAAGGTGATGGCTCCAAATCCGACTTCTGGCTCCAGCTTTCCAGCCAAACCCAAGATGTCGCCAACGGTGAGGGTGCCGAATATGGCAAAGAGCGTCATCATGCCGATTATCACGCCCAAGTCGCCCACCCTGTTGGCAAGGAACGCCTTTAGGCCGGCGGCGGGCGCGTAGTCGGTCTCAAAATAGTAGCCAATCAGCAGGTACGAGCATAGCCCGACGCCCTCCCAACCCACAAAGATGAGGGGGAGGCTGGACCCAAGCACCAGCGTCAGCATGAAAAAGACGAATAGGTTGAGGTAGCTGAAATATCGTGCATAGCCTATCTCTTTGCCCATGTAGCCGACAGAGTACAGGTGGATCAGGAAGCCTATGCCGGCCACCACGAGGCTCATCAGCGTCGAGAGTGGGTCGAACACCAAGCCAAATGGGACGCTTAACGTGCCAGCGCTGATCCATGTGCCAGCATTGATCTCTAGCCTGTTTCCGGGCGCACCCTTCACCAAGGCAAATGCCCATATTGCCAAGGCCAGCGAACCCAAAACGGCCCCAAGCGCCACGGTGGTGGTAAACGCCTTGCCTGCGCGTTTGCCAAAGAGTCCATTGATTGCAGACCCCAAGAGGGGCAGCAGCGGGATCATCCAAAAGACGTCGGACATATTCTCCACCTCACTGCCTCAAACTGTCCGCGCTGTCGGCGTTGGTAGTCCCTATGTGCCTAAACAGGCCAATTATCAGCGCAAGCCCGACAGCGGCCTCGCAAGCGGCCACCGCGATGATGAAAAGATAAAACGCGGTCGCCGATACCTCCATCCCCCTCCACCTAGCAAAGGCCAGCAGCGCCAGATTTGCGGCATTCAGCATCAATTCCACGCCCATAAACTGGATGAGCAAGCTGCGGCGCAAGAGGACGACGGCCAGCCCTATCGCGAAAAGAAAAAGGGACACCGCCAAATATGCTTGCAGAGAGCCATGAATCAACGCGCCCATGCTCATTGTTTGGCCTCCTTTTTTACCAACAGCACGGCGGCCACCATCGCGGCCAAGAGCAGGATACCAACGGCTTCCAGCGCCACTAGATGATTGCTGAAAAGCTGTTCGCCCAACTGTTGAAGCGTCACCATGTCAGTCCCTGCGCTTTGCTTTGGAAGCGCGGCGTCCATTTCGGCCAATTTTTTGGAGCCGCCCACCAGCATGACCGCGCCAGCGGCAAGGGCCAAGACAAGGACGGCAGAAAGGCTTGTGTGTATCCGCGTCCGGCGGCCAGCCTTTTCGTCCTTGTGGGCCTGCAACAGCATCACAACAAAAAGCACCAAGATTGTAATGGCCCCGCTATAGACGATCACATGCAGGGCGGCAGCCACGGGGTTGGACATCAAGAGAAACAGCCCGGCTATGCCAAAAAAACATAGGAGCATGCACAGACCGGCAAGAATGGCGTTGCGCTGCAGAAGCAGCGAAATCGCGCCCCCAAGCGTTATGAGGGAAAAAGCTAGAAACATCTGGACCCCCTCATCTCAGTTTCCTTGGGAAGCATTGTGTAAAGGTTCAGGTGAAACGGGGGCCTTGCCGTCCTCTTCGCAATATGTGTTCATAAGGTCATATTTGTTCAGCCGCACTTGGTCGCGGGCCTGGCAGGATAGCTCGTAGTTCTTCCTCAGCCAGATGGCGTCCCTGGGGCAGGCCTCCTGGCACATCCCGCAAAAAATGCACCTCACAACGTCTATCTGGAAGGAAGCCGGCCTCTTTTCTATTATCCCCTGCTGCACGGGAAGGCTGCCGATCTCTTCGGCGACAATAGTTATGCAGCGGGAAGGGCAGCTCTCCGCGCACATGAAGCACGCTACGCACTTGATCGAGCCGTCCTCGTGCCGCTTCAGCTCGTGCAGCCCCCTATAGCCGTCGCTGACGGGGCGCTTCATTTCGGGGTACTGGACTGTGCGCCGCCACGGGGTGGGCGTTATTGTCTGCACGATGAAGTGCTTCACCGTGATGAACAGGCCCTTGCACACCGGCCATATATATGTCCGATCCAGCCAATTGAGGTCAACTTTTTTTACTATGGTTCCCAAAGCCCCCCCATCAAGCCAAAGCCCTCTGCGCCAGCCAAGCGCACAGGATCACGTTTGCAATGCCGATGGGAAGCATTACCTTCCAACCGATGAACATTAGCTGGTCGTACCTGAACCTGGGCAGTGTCCAGCGCACCCAAATAAACACCCAACAGAAGAACAGCAGCTTTGCGGCAAAGGCGATGAGCGAGATTATCGGGCCAGGGTCTGAAACAAAGGGCACTTGCCATCCCCCAAAGTATAGCGTCACCATCAGTGCCGAGGCAGTGACCATGTGGATGTACTCCGACAGCCACAGCAGACCCAGTTTCATCCCACTGAATTCTGTCATGAATCCAGCTATGATTTCTGACTCGCCCTCTGCAAAGTCAAATGGCAGGCGGTTGGTTTCGGCAAAGGCGCAGACAAAGAACACCAAAAAGCCCAAGGGCTGCCTGATGACGTTCCACAACCCAGATTGGGCGCTGATAATTTCGTGCGGGTCGTACGCCCCCGCCTGCAAGAAGATGGCTATGACGGCCAAGGACATGCCTATCTCGTAGCTGACCATGTGTGCCGCGCCGCGCATTCCGGACAGCATCGAATATTTATTGTTGGACGCCCATGACGCTGAAAAAATGCCATACACCGCCAAAGCGGCAATGGCCATTGGGTACAGCATCCCAAGCCCATTCCCTGGGTCTATTACGCTCAGATGAAATGTTTGCCCGCCCCAGCTAAAACTTTGGCCAAAGGGGATTATGGCGAACCCCATCATCGCAGGGACAAACGCCAAAAGGGGGGCTATCCAAAAAAGGCCGCGCGAAACTTGGGTTGGAACCAAGTCCTCTTTGAAAAAGAGTTTAAGCCCGTCGGCGGCAAGGTGCAAAATGCCGAACAGCCTGAAATCGCCTATCACCTTGGCTCTATTAGGGCCAATGCGATCCTGAATGAGGGCCGCGCCTTTGCGCTCTGCCCAAGTGAGCACGGCGGCTAGGGACATGACCCCGCCGAACACCGCAAAAATCTTGACGAGCATCCAAATAGTTTGGACAATCGGAATGTCAATGCCCCAAATGGTCAGCGTCTCATTCATGTATTGCATCTATTTTTCGACCCGGCAGGAACCAGCCTCCCGCGAAATAGAATACCACCAACGCGCCCAAATCGAACTGAAATTGATTTTCTGTTGTCAAAGGTAACAATTTTCAATTTTCAAAAGGCGGGGTCCAGCCAGGCCAAAACGGCGGATGGCTCGCCGGCGACATTCCCCGCCCTGAAAGGCACCACAACTAGCCACCCTGCGGGCCGCCCAAAGTTGGAAAGGCTTAGCCTGACGGCATTTCCAGGGGAAGGCAAGTCCTGGCGGCGGCGCTCCAGTATGGGCTCCCCTTTCGCAAAGACCTCCATTGAGGACGGAAACTTGTTCCCAAGCGACAAATAATAAATTTTTACTGCCTCGACGCCAGAAATGCTATTCCCTTGCACGTCTGTCTTTGGCAAGACTACTTCTACAGTCCTTGGATCAATGGCCCTAACGGCGCAGGCCGATGGAGCAAAGCGCTGCGGCGGCTTAGGGTCGCCCTTGGCGCCGCAGCCCGCAAATACCAAAATAGCGCCGAAAAGGCAGCAAACATGGGATGGGCGGGCCGAGCCCGCCCTAAATTGTTCAATCATGCCGATACTGCAAGCTAGAAATCCTCTCCAACGGGCTCGAACCAAGACTGGGGCTTCTTGCAGCAGGGGCATGCGCCCGGGGCCTTAGCGCCCTCGATGATGGTTCCGCAGTCCCTGCAACGCCACAGTATTTTTTGATCCCTAGAAAATACGGTGCCATTCGTCACTCTGTCTAGCAGGCGCTTAAAGCGGTTTGCGTGTTCTTTTTCCACCTTGGCGACCAATTCAAATGTCTTTGCGACCTCGTTGAACCCTTCCTCTTTGGCGACTTTGGCAAATTCTGGGTAAGCGGTTTCCCATTCCTCGGTTTCGCCCATCACTGCGGCTGTGAGCTGCGCCTTGATGTCCCCCGCCACAATTGGGTATGTCGCGTGGATTTCAAGGGCACTGGGCGCAAGTTCGGCCAAGTGGGCATAGAACAATTTTGCGTGTTCCTTTTCGTTTAGCCCTGTTTCGTCAAATATCCCGGCGATGTGTTCAAAGCCATCATTTCGGGCCACTTTTGCCGCAAAAGCGTAGCGGTTCCTCGCTTGGCTCTCCCCTGCGAATGCCTTTAGCAGGTTTTCGGCGGTTTTGCTTGTTTTGAAGTCCATAGTTCCTCCTTGGTGAATGGGACAAATATGTTGGTTTCTACTTCTATTATACCAAATTGCCTGAATCCATGCCTCTATAAAAAAAACCTGCGTTTTTGGACACCCGAACCTACCCTTGGTCAATTCTCCACATTTGACGAGTGAGAATGGGTACAATAATGATTGGAGTGCTGGGGCACAGTTTGGAGCCAGCTGCCAGTGGAATCCTTTGGGGAAGCTTGGCGGCTGATGTGCGCCCCGCGGTGCCTTCGTCTGCCCACGTTTTCGTCACTTTTTTTGACAGCATTATTATTGCCCCCAGGAGGGTTCCTATGACCGACAGACACCTTGCAACGCTAGACGGCAACGAGGCCACCGCATCGGTGGCGCACCGCGTCAACGAAGTGATTGCGATTTACCCAATCACGCCGTCATCAAACATGGGCGAGTACTCGGATGAATGGAGCGCCCAAGGGAAGACCAACATCTGGGGCACAGTCCCTGCCATCGTAGAGATGCAGTCCGAGGGCGGCGCGGCAGGCGCGGTGCATGGCGCGTTGCAGGCGGGGGCGCTGGCGACTTCGTTCACGGCCTCACAGGGGCTATTGCTGTTCATCCCGAATATGTACTTGATCGCGGGCGAACTGACGCCCTTCGTGCTGCACGTGTCGGCCCGCACAGTGGCCACCCACGCCCTGTCAATTTTTGGCGACCACGCGGACGTGATGGCCTGCCGACAGACGGGATTTGCCATGCTGTCATCCGACAGCGTTCAATGCGCCCACGACTTTGCGCTCATCGCCCAAAGCTCGACGCTGCGAAGCCGGGTGCCATTCCTGCACTTCTTTGATGGATTCAGAACCAGCCACGAAGAGAACAAAATTGAAATGCTGTCCGACGACGACCTGCGCCACATGG
>Ga0268262_10004705_pt1 | contig 13946 bp, 14 predicted proteins | sample TergutNc150P3_FD_190354 | JGI IMG/M metagenome (GOLD analysis project Ga0268262, IMG submission 190354) | Nasutitermes corniger P3 segment gut microbial community from laboratory colony in Florida, USA - Nc150 P3 (SPAdes) (version 2) | ecosystem: Host-associated > Arthropoda: Insects >... | reverse complement strand
TATGTACAAGACCGCCCTAATGTGAGTCCACGTCAATTGTCTACGCAGTGCGTAGACAATTTTGACATCAGGGAAAGTCTCCGCAAAGCGGAGACAATGTCTCAAATGTTTTTCACCCCATCCATTGCCATATTGCTTAGTTAAATCATCTGCCAACTGTTTAATAACTTCTTTTCCGTATTCAGCTCTTTTGTTTTGCAAAATCTCAGTTTTGATTCTGTTGCCTACTCGCCAATAAAGCATAGTTATAGTGGAATTAACCGCCACGGAAATGTGCTGTTTGCTTTGTTCTATTATTGTTTTAATATCATCAAACAGGCTTTTCTTTTTTGCGACTTTTTTCATACTATCCTCAATATTCTTATAATTCTTCTTTATAATCCTATAAAATGTCAATAGTTAATTGTCAAAACTGTGTAAAAATCACAAAACTCATCTTTATCTCTTGCCAAATTTACTGATAATATATATACTTATACTATAAGGGGTCCTAATGATTGCAGAATTCACGATAGAAAACTTCCGTTCTTTCAAAGAAAAACGTACTTTTTCACTTATTTCGACAAAAGACATGGAATTGTCAGAATCAAATACCTTTGAGACAAATAAAAAACTCTGTTTTCTTAAATCTGCGGTCATTTACGGCGCTAATGCCAGTGGTAAGTCAAATTTCTTTAAAGCGCTTGTTTTTTTCTTAAGATTTTCTGTCCTTTCAGGCCCTCAAAAACAGGCTGAAGACCCCATAGATACAGAACCTTTTGCTTTATCCAAACAAACAGAATCTGTCCCTTCGAGTTTTGAAATTGTCTTCTTTATTAAGGAAGACAGTAAAGAGACAAGGTATCGTTATGGTTTTTCGGCAAATAAAGAGTTTGTAGAAAATGAATATCTCTTTGCTGTTTATAATGTTCGGGAAGTATCACTCTTTATACGCAGCTTTCAAGATATAAACTGTACTTCCTATTTCAAAGAAGGAGCAAGAGGTAAAACTTCTGTTCGCAACAATTGTAGTTTTTTGTCTGTATGTGCCCAGAATAATGGTGAAATAGCATCTCAAATTGTTAAGTATTTCAGGAGTATGTGCGTATTATTTGGAGCTTATAATTGCCCTATATTTCTAAACAAAAAGAAAAAAAAATATGAAAACAAGGAAAAAATCTTAAATTTCCTGAAATATGCTGACATACAAATTACTAACTACAAAACTGAAGATATACCTGCTTTTGGTAATATTAAAGATCCTGATCTGGCAGCATTCTATAAAAACAAATATCCAAATGCACAGGATCAGAGGTTATTATTTGCTCATACTTTTTATGATAATGAAACCCCTTTAGGAGAAAAATATTTTGAAGATGATATAGAATCGGCCGGTACCCTGAAACTTTTTTCATATTCTGACGCTATCCTTGATGCGTTGGAGAAAGGAACACCGCTTTTTATCGATGAATTCGATACCATGTTACATCCGCTCATAATTGAAGGTATTGTAAAATTATTTAACTCAGCAATTACAAATCCCAAAAATGCCCAGCTTATAATTTCTTGCCATGCGGTCAATATAATGACAAACAAACTTTTCCGGCGGGATCAAATATGGTTTTGCGAAAAAGATCAATATGGCGCTACTGACTTGTATTCAATGGTGGAATACAAAGAGCCGATACGAAAGGATGCTTCATATAATAAGAACTATCTGCATGGAAAATATGGTGCTATTCCATACATTGATGAAATATTATTGCAAGCAGGGCTTATAAAATAATGAGACATGATAAGTCTTTTCTAAAAAGAAAAGTTCTAACCCGCCTCGAAAATAACCGTAAATTACGTCGTATTTTGATAGTTTGCGAAGGAGAAAAAACTGAACCGAATTATTTCAGAAAATTCCCTGAAAATCCGGAAGTTTATGATCGTATTGATATCCATGGAACTGGTTATAATACAGTATCTTTGGTTAATGAGGCAATTAATCTGAAACTTGAAGCCGAGAAAAGAAAAGAACCATATATAGAAGTTTGGTGTGCATTTGACAAAGATGATTTTACGATTGACCAATTTATAAATGCGATCATATTGGCCGGAAAGAATCAAATAAAATGCGCCTATTCCATAGAAGCCTTTGAGATCTGGTATATGCTTCATTTCAATTTTTATGATACGGCATTATCCCGAAGTCAATACAAAGAAAAGCTGTCTGAATTATTAGGAAAAACGTACCAAAAGAATGATGAAGGAATGTATCAGTTATTACACAAGCGAGAAAGTAACGCATTGCAAAATGCTCGGAGACTCTATGCATTACAGCGCAATCGGTTATTTACAGAACAGAACCCTATTACAACAGTTTTTATGTTAGTGGAGCGTTTACTCCCATGAATTCTCTCGACCGATCCCTGATAGAAAAAGCCGGTTACGATAATGGCTTCGAGATCGTCCAAAAAAGCGATCCTTCTGTTGTCAGTTTGTGTTCATCGCTTCATCCTGTAAAAGCAGATATTACCATTGGAAATCACGAAGGCGCTTATGTTTTGCAATTCTCCGATACTTTAAACCTGCCTGAACTGAAAAGAGGCTTAAACAGCGAGCTTTTTCTAAATGATAAAATTGAAGCATGGAACAGGGAGCTTTTAGGAGTTGTATTGAAAAGAGCCGCCGAACTTGGGATTGCATTGCCGGACGGCCCGATGCGTCTTTATAATGAGCGGCTTGATACTTATTTGGATAGAAATCCGGAAGAACGCTCAGGTTTCGCCAGAACTGAAAAGTCGATGTTTCAAGGTACAGAACGCGAACAGATGGTAAAGCAGAGAATTGGGCAGGATGTATTCAGAGAGGCGCTTTTCAAATATTGGAAAAACTGTTGTGCTATAACAACTCTTGATATACCGGAGATGTTAAAGGCAAGCCACATCAAGCCTTGGGCTGATTGTGATAATGACAGCGACAGGTTGAATGTTTATAACGGCTTTTTGTTGTCGGCCAATTATGATGCTCTTTTTGATAATGGGTTAATAACCTTTGATGATAAAGGTATCATCATATATTCCAACAAGTTGAGAAAAAGCCAAATTGTTGAGATTGATGGTGATAAATATAAATCGCTTCGGTGGATAGATGAAAGGCATTTGCCTTTTTTGGAATGGCACAAGAGCCATGTTTTTGTTTAGTTAAGACTCGGCGGTTTCCTGCTTGTATAGTGCCGTTAGTGAATCTTGCAATACCTGAGAAAAATTGATATGCCGGGACTCGGCAAAGGTATTTAGCCATGCGGGAATGGTCAGATTTTTACGCACCGCCTTATTGCCGTACTTCTCGGCGTATGCGTCCATATCCAGCACCAGCATACTGACGAAGCCGCCGTCCCCGGGGTGGATTGTCTCAATAGAGCTTGCTCTGGGTTCAGGCTTCCCGTCCTCAAGTTCGGTAAGCACCCAGCCGGAAGCGGCGTCAGTTCCCATTATGATCGCCTCGGCAAGGGAATTTCCCTCGCTGACGCACCCTGGCAGATCCGGAACCTCCACGGTATAACCGGGGCCATCGTCCCAAGGAAAAAAAATTGCGGGGTATGTGAGCTTCATTGCGTCCTCCTACTTTATTCCGGCTTGTTTCAGGATAGATTTAATAGTCTTGAGGTGAAGATCCTCTCCGTGGTAAGGAATAGTTACTTTGCCCGGCTTTGAAGTATGGGTATATTGGTAATGTGAACCATTCACCGCTTTAAGCGTCCATCCGTCGTTTAAGATTATCCGCTCAATTTCCTGAAACCTCATATTTTATTATACGCATAGTACGCATAATTTGTCAAAGGGTTATCTTTTTTCAGCCAAAACCGGGAATCGAACCCGGGACCTGCACATTACGAGTGTGCCGCTCTACCGACTGAGCTATCTTGGCAGGATGGGCAAAGTATAGCAGATCTATCACGGAAAATTCCAGTCTGCATTTATAAACGGATTCCTAAAATGGCTCACTTGCCCAGTGTTGGGATATTAAATAGTATGGAAGCGGAGGAGCCTATGTCCGATGCTATAAATCCATACCAGAGTCCCGAAGCGGCGGTTGTTCCTGAAAAGCCCCTGGTTATTCAGGGAACGCTTACGGAAACCATGCTGGCTTATCTGAAGGGGGCTACTCCCTGGCTTCGTTTGGTGGGCATTTTGGGGTTTATAAGTTCGGGTTTTGTGGCTCTTATGGGTTTTTCAATTTTGCCCTTTATTTCAGTTGCAATTAGGGCCTGGGCTGAAGTATCCGACTTTGAATCGTTCAATGGCGCTTCTGGCGCTGTTTTCAATGTCGTCATGGTGGTTTTATTTGTCGGGGCGGGTGTACTGTTGTTTTTTCCTTCCCTCTATATATTCAGGTTTGGAGAGAAAATCCGCAATTACCTTAAAACAGGCACGGACAGGGATCTGGAACTGGCCTTCCTAAACAATAAATCCTTTTGGAAGTTTGTCGGAATATTTAGCATTATCCAGTTGGCCTTTATTCCGCTGTTGATAATAGGCGGCGTTATCACCGCTCTTGTCGCGGTTTTTTCCTGATGCCTAATTCCCGCCTGGATTCTGCGCTTGCTGTGCAAACACCGGAAGGAATTGAATACATTCTTTATCCGGCGGGTTTTACTGCACGCTCCTGTGCCCTGGCTATTGATAGCTTTATTCAGGGTGTTCTGACATTCATCTTTATTTTAGCGACCGGTCTTTTTAGCAGGGCGATGGGGATATGGTTCGCGTTTATTCTGGTTTTTGCTATAAACTGGTTTTACCATTCCGCTTTTGATATCTTTAATCGCGGGCAAAGCCCTGGAAAAAAGATGATGGGCCTCCGGGTGGTTAAAGGGGACGGTTCGCCTGTCAGCCCTGGAGCTTCATTCCTGCGAAACCTCCTGCGTTTCGCGGATACTTTTATGTTCCTGCACCTTATCGCTTTTATCTGTATGCTGGCCAGTCCCGGCTTCAGGCGTTTGGGCGACTGGGTGGCAGATACTCTGGTAGTTTATACAGACAAGGCTCATAGCAGGTTTATTTCCCCTGCCTTAAAGCGGCCCGATATGCCCTGGCTTTCTGATTTTCCAGCGGTCTTCCCTTCCCGGCAGCTTGGCTATGAGGAGAAGCAGGCCGTCCTGATGTTTGCCCGCCGTTACCCCCTGCTGGGCAAAGCGCGTTCCGACGAGGTTGCAGGGCTTTGGGCGGAGGAATTGCGCCCGCCCGAAAATGATGCGCCCGCTTCGGCGGTCCTCCTTGGCATTGCCCGTTCCATTAGCGGAGGAGGCTGAGTGACCCAGCAGGTTTTTATTTCCCAACGGGAAAAGTTTTGGGATGAATTTGAGGCTGTAGTCCGTGGGGGAAGAAAAAAATTGCGAAAAAAGGCTTCGTGGTTTCCGCAGGGTTACAGGGAGCTAACCGGGGACCTAAACGCCGCGAAGGCTCATGGCTTTGATCCGTTTATTATCGAAAGGCTCAATTCCCTTGTTCTGGAAGGTAGCCAAATTCTTTACGCCTCGCGCTCGCTGTCTTTGAAAGCAGTTGCGAATTTCGCGCTAAGGGCTTTTCCGCAGGCGGTTCGTTACCAGTGGCGCAGCCTTGCGGCGACGATGCTCCTTTTTTACGGGCTGGCGTTTTTCTTTGGCGTTTTATGCGTGCGAAACCCGGCTATGGTTTTTCTTCTTTTAGGGGAAGACAAGATACAGGGCCTGGAAGAAATGTACGATCCGGCAAGCCTTCATTACCTTGAACCACGCGATGTAAGCTCCGACGCGGATATGTTTGGTTTTTACATTTACAACAACATCTCCATCGCATTCAGGACTTTTGCCGGGGGAATCCTGGGGGGTATCGGGAGCATTGCCCTGCTTTGTGTTAACGGCGTTTTTCTTGGAGCTGCAGCAGCCCATATTATCAACGCCGGTTTTGGAAAAACATTTTTTCCTTTTATCATCGGGCACAGCAGTTTTGAACTAACCGCAATTTGCCTGAGCGCCCAAGCCGGGCTTCTATTGGGTTACCGTATTTTTGTTACAGGCGGTTTATCAAGGTCAGCCTCCGTAAAGTTGGCGGGTAAGACGGCGCTGCCAATTATCGCCGGAGCTGCCTGCATGCTGGTTGTAGCGGCATGTATCGAAGCGTTCTGGTCGTCCCGCTTCGCAACGCCGGCATACCTGCGATACAGCGCGGGGGCGGCAGGATGGGTACTGCTCGCGTTTTATTTTGTTTTTGTTGGAAGAAAAAATGAACCCCGTTCATGAAAGCGTTTTGTCCTTGCGAAGCAGAAGCGTCTGGGAGGCGGTTGATTCAGGCATCCTGCTTTGGCGCAGCAATTTCATTTACTTTATCCCGTTTTTTGCCCTCCCGATTTGGGTAACAGCCTGCGGCCTGCGCCTTTTCTCGGGGGAACTTTTTTTTATTCCCTACCTTGGCCTTTGGTGGCTTAAGCCGCTGTTTGACCGCCTTGCCCTCCACGTTGTTTCCAAAAAGTTTTTTGACGTTTCCGCCACCTCTAATTCAAAGTCCCTATATCGTGGAATTACGGAAATGCGCCGAGGCCTTTTGGGGGACCTCTTGTGGAGGCGCTTCAGCCCTAACCGCGCGGCAACCATGCCCGTCAGGGTTTTGGAACAGCTGGGGGCAAAGCAATTCGCCCTGCGAAAAAAAGCTCTTGAAAGCGGTGGGCTTAACTTTTGCTCGCTTATCAGCATCCTGGGCTTGGCCCTGGAAGCGGCGCTTCTTATTGGGGAAATCCTCTTTGCGTTTATGACAGCCAGCTTGTTTCTTCCGACTGCGGTTGAGTATTTGCAGGAGTATAACGAGATAACGGAAATTATCATCTTTGCGGCGTTTTGTTTTAACTATATCCTCGCAGAAAGCCTTTATGTGTGCATGGGTTTCGGCCTTTACATAAACAGCCGGGTGGAAGTCGAGGGCTGGGATCTGGAACTGCTTTTCAAGAAATTTGCGCAGCCCATAAAAATTATCCTGCTTATCTGCGTTTTTATGGCTTTGCCTTTTTTCACTTACGCGGAAAGTACAAGCGAATTTCCCGATGGTTTTCCTATTGTGGCTGAACAGGCTGTTTACGATCTGCGGGATATCCTTGCTTCTCCTGATTTTGGTAGCGAGAAGGAAGGATGGGCTATCCGATTTAAGAATCGCGATTACGAAAAATTGCCCAAGGTGGATTTTGGGGAGGGCTTTGAAAAAATAAGAAGCCTGTTTGGGTTTCTGCTCAGGCTCTTTGTGGTTCTTGCTATTATAAGCTTCGCTGTTTTTGTTTTTTACTGGCTAATAAAAAACCGCCGTCAAATATTACGTGGAAAATTATTCACAAAAAACCCATTCAGGCTTGTTGAAAGCAGGCAGTCGGAAATATCCAGGAAGAGTACGGAATTGCTTTTTTCAAAAGCGGAAGATTTTTTCCGTAATGGAAATTTGCGTGAAGCCTGGGCCGCCTGCTTTTCCGGCTGCCTGGAGGCATACTCGCTTTCCTGTTCCATTGCCTTTCCTGCCGATGCTACTGAGTACGACTGCCTTGGACTGGTGCGGGAGGCGGAATCAGCAGAACACGGCTTTGACGAAATTGTGCATAACTGGATCCTCTTTGCTTACGGGGACAGGTCTCCTGACAGAAGCGCTTTTGAAAAAGCCCTTGCCCACGGACGCTCTCTCCTGGAGGGCAAGTGAAACGGAATTATTTAATTGGCGCAGCAATCATCGTTGTTGTCCTTTCCCTTTTTATATTTATTATCCATCACTTTTTTGAAATCAGCCCTGCAACAAAACGCGTTCCCCCTTCCAGGGAAGCCAGGGTAAACGAATACCTCGCCCTGGATCGCTGGCTTACAGGCATGGGTATCCCTGTGCGTATAGAAACATCAGGCGATCTTTTCATGATTTCCTACGCAAAAGAAAAAAAGGTCTTTATTCAGGTATCTCTTTTCGACTGGGAGGATGGGGCAGCCAACTACCTTGCCCGCTGGGTAGAAGACGGGGGTACCCTTCTTTTGGTTTTGGATAATACCGTGGTGTGGCAGGAGAAAGAGCCAATTATCCTGCTTGAGAAATTCGGGATCAGCGCGGAAGAAATATTGCCCCGCCGCAATTATAGAAATTCAAAAGGTGAAAATGTAACGGAGTATCGGAGCAGTGTTACAAGGTTTGAGCAGGCAAAGCGCGGCAGGGGGAAAATCGTCGCTTTGGCCGATAGCGATTTTCTGCGCTCTTCCAACCTTGGCGACGAACCTAACACTCGCCTTGCCTGGGCGCTTTTCGCTTCTGATTCTGATCCTAAGCCTGACACTGACATCGCTGAAAGCGGCTGGCTTTTTATCCGGGGCAAGACACGAGTACGCGGGCTTTTGGGTACGATTTTCCGGCAGGGGAATTTTGCCGTCTTTTTTGTTGGCGTTTTTGTCTTGCTTGTTGTTTGTTTCTGGGCTGTCATCCCCGGTTTTGGTCTGGTAAAATGGGATGATGAAAAACCATTCCGTCCCCTTAGGGAGCGTTTTCTGGCGGAAGGGCGTTTCTTAAAACGGTACGGGGCGCTGGATTTTTACAGCCAGGCGTATGTCAGGGAAATAAAAAGACGCCTTGCGGTACGGGAAGGGATAATGGGAGACGAAGAAAGCATGAAACGGGCATTGGAGATTTATAAAGGGTTACATGCAAGACTGAAAGATGAAAAAGGCAGCCGCCTCCTGACAAGAGCTTTTCGCAAAGAAAAATTTACATTCAGGGAATTTCCCGATTTAATAAATGCTTTTAAAGGTGTTTTGGAGATTATATGTTAGAAAGGCTTTCTGTTGATTCTGCGGCGGACGCGCTGGAAAAGGTTAAGCGGGAAATCGCAAAGGTGTTTTTAGGCCAGAAAGAGCTGGTTGAGCACGCCTTTATCACCTTGCTGGCCGGTGGGCATTTGCTGGTAGAAGGCGTTCCGGGGCTGGGCAAAACCCTGCTGGTTCGCGCCCTCGCAAAAGCCCTGGGCGGCGATTCCAGGCGGATTCAGTTTACGCCGGATCTTATGCCCAGCGACATCACCGGTAACATCATGCTCGATGTCCAGGCAGGAAAATTTATCACGCGGAAAGGGCCAGTCTTTACCAATATCCTCATCGCGGATGAGATCAACCGCGCTCCCGCAAAAACCCAGGCGGCTCTTTTTGAAGCCATGCAGGAATTCCAGGTGAGCCTTGACGGGACCGAATACCCCCTGCCCAGGCCCTTTATGGTTTTAGCCACCGAAAACCCCTTTGAGCACGAGGGCACTTACCCGCTGCCGGATGCCCAGAAAGACAGATTTTTGATGAAACTTTTGATTAATTATCCGGCTATGGAAGAAGAAAAAGAGATGGTCAGCCAGGTGCTGGAAGGCGGGACAGGGGCGGAGCTTTCCCTGGAAGGCGTCGAGACGGTACTGTCCCCGGAGGAATTTGTTGCGATCCGCGATACAGCTTCGCGTGTCCACGCAGCCCCGGAAATAATTGACTATGCGGTAAGGCTTGTTTCCGCCTCCAGGGAAGGAGGAGCAATCGAGACAGGCGCAGGCCCTCGAGGAAGCCTTGCCCTAATCCGCTGTGCCCGTGGCCGTGCGCTCCTTGAGCGCCGGGACTTTGTCATTCCCGATGACATCAAGGCGCTTGCGGTTCCTGTGCTGATCCACCGTATAGCCCTTTCGTCCGAAAGCGAACTGGAAGGGCAAAACGAAGAGCGGGTTGTGAAAGCCCTTCTGTCCCGCGTTGAAGCCCCAAGGGCGGAGTTCGAATGAGGCCGGGACGTACACTGGTCGTTATTGCATTGCTCTGGTTCCTTCTTGGCTCTGTGGGTTTTTTCTCAGACGCTGTTTCGCTAATCTGGCTTTTTTCGGGCCTCTTCCTCCTGCCTTTTATTGCCGCCGACGGCTTTGCGCTTTTTCTCTTCGCCGACACTCTTGCCGTAAAGCGCGATGTTCCGCCTACGCTGGCGCAGGGGCAAAGGTTCAATGTAAAGCTTGAAATCAGACGTGGTGTTAAGGGTTTTCTTCCGTTCAGGATTCGGCTCTGGGATCTCCATCCGCATTCGATGGGCATGGGCTGCGAAGCGTTTCCTGCGCTTCTTGGCAGGTCTGGCCTTCTGAACTTAAAAAGCGGAAACCCTTTAATTTTTGAGTACTCCCTTTTGCCTCGAGAACGAGGGCGTTGGTTTTTCCGGGGGACAGAGCTGCTTTTTTCTTCCATTTGCGGATTTTGGCGGCTTAAAGTTTTTCACCCCTGCGAAAGCTCCGGGCGCACCTACCCGGATTTTAAGAAAATCAAAGCCAAAGCGGGAGTCGGCCTCCGGGGCCTGTTGGAACGCACAGGGCAAAAAGATATCCGGATGCGCGGGCAGGGCCTGGAGTTCAGGAGCCTGAGGGATTACCAGGAAAGCGATTCAATCCGGGCGGTGGACTGGCGGGCTACGAGCCGGAGGAGAAAAGTGATAGTCAGGGAGTACCAGGAAGAGCAGGATCAGCAGGTGCTATTCCTGCTGGATTCCGGCTACCGGCTCCACAGGAGCGAAGAAGATGGGCGGACGCAATTCGACAGCGCCCTTGAAGCGGTGCTGCTCCTTTCGTGGGTGAGCCTTAAACACGGGGACAGTGTGGCGGTTGGGAGCTTCGGCCAGGCCAAGCGTTGGCTTGGACCGCGAAAAGGCTTAAGCGCCTTTCCCCTGCTTATGAACGGCCTCTATGACCTGGTAAGCGGCCCCTACCCGTCTTCGCCTTTTTCTGCTTTGGAAGATGCCCTCTTTCGCTTAAAACGGCGGACTTTTATCATCCTTATCAGCAACTTTCGCGAGGAGGACGGCCAATCCCTATCATGGATTCTTAAACGTATTGAAAAGCGTCACCTTCTTTTATTGGTTAGCTTAAGGGAAAAAGAGTCCGAATCCCTTGCTTTAAGGCAGCCGATGGGAGGCGAAGAGGCGCTGGAAACAGCCGCGGCTTTTTCGTACCTTGCTGCCAGAAGGGAATTGTACGCCACCTGGGAACATTCAGGCCTTTTGACCCTGGAGACCTCCGCTGCCACCCTTTCAGCGGCGCTGGTAAACCAATATCTTTTGGTGAAGCGTTCGGGTAGGTTTTAGGCAAATATAGATGAAACCAGACGAATCGTTAAGGGTTTTTTATTTTATACATTATCGTTAGTATATTATGAAGTGAGAAACTTTGAATAAAAAAGACTATTTTACCGCATTTTGCATATTACTCCTCTTTGGCTCATGCTGCATTTTTGCCCTTTCTTTTGGCGGAAGCGAAAAGGCGCCTTCATTGCCTGGTGGTGCAGAGATTGCCGAAATTAGTCCCGTCCAGGAAGCTGAAGCGGAACTCGTTTCCCCAGCGTTGAACAGCAAAGAGGAGGGGCAGGATCTTATCCTCTTATCGTACAAGGACGAAGCGTTTCGTGAGGATGTACTGCTTTTCTTTAAGGACATAACCGGTTCCAGGGAAGTTGCCGAAGCGATTTTGTCTAACGCTTCCGTATATAATGTTGCTCCCGCCCTGGCTTTTTCCCTCTGCGCGGAAGAAAGCAAATACAACCCGCGCGCCCTGAACCGCAACAAAAACGAAACTGTAGACCGCGGGCTTTTTCAGCTGAACAGCGCAAGCTTTCCAAAACTCAAAATCGAAGATTTTTACGATTCCAATGTAAATGCCAGCCATGGCATCTCCCACCTGCGCTGGTGCCTGAATGCCGCCGGGACGGAAGTTTCGGCCCTTGCCATGTACAACGCGGGGGAAACCAGGGTTCGTTCAGTTGGAACGCCCAAATCCACCCTGGATTATGTTTCCCGGATTTTAAAGCGGCAGCGCGAAATTGAAGAGAATTTTGCGGATTACTATTGCCGCGTTGTTGAAGAAAGAAGCGCCCCTGTTGAAATAGCCGAAAAAGAGGAAAAGATCGTTTTAAGGTTCAGCCTGCTTACCCCGCTGGGCCGCTAGTAAATTCCTATTGAAAATTCCGGCATACTGTATCATAATTATCCCATGAAACGTAAAATAATCACAATTTTTGTATTTTTAATCGGGATGGCAGTTTTTGCCCAGAATGCAGATTTGTCATTTTATACCGAGGAGTTGAATAGGACTGGCGGCACCTTTTTGGATCGCCTTCATGCTATAGAAAATGTCCGCGATATGAATTTATCCGGAATCGGCGAGTTTTATCATGGCGCCCTGAAATCCCTGATAAATAAAATCCCTGACATCAAAACCAAAGAAGATTGGGATGCCAATGAGAGTGCAGCCAGAATAGTTCTGCAGGCTCTGATTGTCGAAAAGTACGCGCCGGCAGCCCCTGAAATTTGGGCTTTGGTCCAGTATTTTGATATCGCGCATGATGAAAACGACGGTGGCGCGATGCAGGATGCGATTTTAGCTTTGGGGCAGACCGGCGATCAGGACTATGTATACCACATCGTTCTTGTCCTTGATGACTGCAATACCCATCAAACCCCGGATTTTGAAAGCAGGCGCAGGATACAGCGGGCAGCAGCAGGATGTATCATCTCCCTGGAAGCCATGCATGCGATTGACGGTTACAGGCCGGTGTTTTTCGCTTATATAGGCTGGTATGATCCGTCCATAAGAAACATGGCTCACGAAGCCCTTCCCAACATCGTGGACGATCCCGGCGAAGTCATTATCGATATTATCAGGGATAATATTAATAATTCCAATGTAAAGCTCCGCGCATGGCAGGAAATGCTGAGGACGAACGCGCCTGATTCTTCCAAGGCAAAGGTTGCGGCTGTAGCCCTTGAAATGGGCTGGAAATATCCCACTTCCAACACCGCTTTACAAAGGGATTCCAAGCTAATGCGGTTGAGCGCCATTGACACGATCCGTTTGTTGGGCGTTGCGGATAATTCGGTATATGTCGATCTTGACAGGTCTTACCACAATAATTTTGCAACCAATAATCCTGATTTTGATGAAATGTTCAGGGTTGTTGACGCCTTGTCAGCCGTAAAAACGGACGAGTCTGTCGGGCTTCTCGTGAAATTCCTCAATGAACTCAATGAAAGAAGGCGAGGCGGCATCTGGAGCGACAAGGAACGCCGGACTATGCAGTATATCGTCCGTGCCTTGGGCGCGACCGGAACCCAGTCCGCAGAAGCAAGCTTTATTCTTACCACCATTTCAAACTCCCAGGAATATACCGGCGCAGAGCAGGCCTGGGCTAGAGATGCGCTAAGGCAACTGGCGAATTAACATAATTACTTGATAATTTTGCGACAAGTGCACGGCTACATACCGCGGAGCTCGTTATCCAGCCGTGCTTTTGTTTCGTTATCAATGATTTGCTTGTCAAGTAAAACGCCATTCAAAATACCGAGGTAGTTTTTGAGATGGCCAAAGTGATTGGTCTCTATCGCTTCGATTTTTGATTCCAGTTTATCAAAACGCTTTTCGATGGAACTGTCCAATGCCATCTGCTTGAAGCCGTATTTAAGAAAATTGAAGCCATGCTTGCTAAACCCCACAATCAAAATAACCGCTGCCGCAACCAACAAGATGGTTGCCGCTATTGGAGGGAAGCTGTTTATGAATTTGTCTAAAACATCCCATGCAGTCATTTTATGCTCCTGTTTATATATAAACATGACTGGTGGCATAGTCAAGGGAATTTACCGATATTCTTGGTTACTCCGACAGTATCTTCAGTACCTCTTCCGGCGTGGAAGCGTTGAGGATTTCCTGGCGTTTCTCGGCGCTTTTGAAAAGCAGGCTAATTTCCGCCAGAAACTGGAGATGGGGACCTGTTTTTTCTACGGGCGAAAGTGTCATTATAAAGATATTGCAGGGTTCATGATCCAGGGCGTCGAATTCAACCGCTCCGTCTGAGACCCCTATACAGGCTACAAGGTCGTTTATCGTGGGGCTTTTCCCGTGCGGTATGGCGATGCCGTGCTTCATGCCTGTGGACATTTTCT
>Ga0268262_10004704_pt1 | contig 13947 bp, 14 predicted proteins | sample TergutNc150P3_FD_190354 | JGI IMG/M metagenome (GOLD analysis project Ga0268262, IMG submission 190354) | Nasutitermes corniger P3 segment gut microbial community from laboratory colony in Florida, USA - Nc150 P3 (SPAdes) (version 2) | ecosystem: Host-associated > Arthropoda: Insects >... | reverse complement strand
TAACATCCATCGACAGTTTCATCGCCAGATGCCTGTCAGGATTCCCGGACGCTTCCAGGCACTTAAAAATAGCGTCCGTTATTTTAGCCTCATGAAACGGCTGTTTCATGCCGTCCCTTTTGATAATTGATTTTAACATTGTTTTCCCCGCCCCTATTACAACTCAATAAATATAAGTTGAGTATATAGAATTGTCAATTAGGAAAAAATACCCGGTAAAATTCGAGGTTTTTTGGGGCTTTTTGGGCAAAAAAGGGCTAAAATTGCAAATTTACATTATTAAGCGAAATGTCGTGGAGGTAAGTATCGCTAAGGCAGTGTATCGGCTTGACTTTTATTTTATGTGTGATTTAATTTGTATTTAGAGTATATTATGAGGGCAGGCATGGCAAAAGATAACTCGGCTTCATTTGCGTTAAGGTACGGTCCATGGGCTTTTGTAACCGGGGCTTCGCGCGGTTTGGGCGCTGAGTTCGCTAGGCAGCTTGCCGCCAGAGGGCTTAATCTGGTGCTTGCGGCGCGGTCGGAAGACAAGCTTAAAGAATTGGCTGATGCGCTGGAACGCGAATACAATATAGCCGTTAAAATTATCGCAATAGATCTTTCCCGCGAGGACATTCTTGACCCTGTAAAAAAAGCGACAAGTTCGCTTGAAATAGGCTTGCTTGTTAACAACGCCGGTTTATCAACGGTTGGTCCCTTCCTGAATATGAGCGAGGATTACCTCTTAAAACAATTCCATACAAACGCCCGCGCCGCTCTTATTCTTACGCGGCATTTTGGCGAAAAAATGGCGGCGCAGAGGCGGGGAGGAGTCATTTTTCTGTCTTCAGGTTCGGCGCTGCACGGTTCGCCGTTTTGCGCAAACTATTCAGGAACCAAGGCTTACAATCTGATGCTTGCCGAGGCTTTATGGGCGGAATGGAAGCCTTTGGGAGTAGACGCGCTGGGTTTTATCGCGGGACTTACCCGCACTCCCGGCATGGAGGCGAACGGGCTTAAACCTAGTTTGTTCGTTCCTTTGGGGCGCCCCGAAAAAGTCGTAAGCCGGGCGTTAAACGCTCTTGGTAAAAAACCTTCCGCCGCGGACGGAATACGAAACAGGCTGGGTTACAATTTATTTAATCTTGCGCCCCGTTCTTTCTCTACGGGAATTCTTGGAAAATCAATGAACGCCATGTTTGGTCCATTTTATCAATAAGGAGTTTTTTATGTCGGTATTTAACCCTACAGTAGTTCACGAATGCGCCATGGAATGTCTTGGATATCCAAAACCTGAAATGTTTGACGTGTTCGGCAAAGCGATGGAAAAGCGTTATCCCGGGACTATGGATTTCAGCCAGCCCTGGATTTATTCAATCGCGGGCGGCGCGATGATTCAAATGAAGCTGTATTACGCGTCGCTTACCGAGTACATTATGATATGGGGCACGCCCATAGGTTCCGAGGGACACTCAGGTCGACACTTTTCCGGATTCTGGGACACGGTAATTGACGGCGAAATGTGGTACTACGGCGAAGGCGAATTTGAAAAGAAAATTTACAAGCCCGGCAGCAGGGTCTATGTGGGACCGGGGCAGGCAAGGGCGATGAATTTTACCGACGGCGTATGGGCAGTTGAGTACGCAAGGGGTTTTCTGCCGTTCTCAATGCCGTTTGGAACTATTTCCGAGTACTTTATTTGTTTTGATCTCATTGCCGCCACCCAGACATGGTCGCTTTACACGGATCTTGTCGCGCAGTCTATCGGGAGAAAGGTGCTGCCCTTGCGTCCGTTTTGCTGGATTACGAGCAAGATTAACCACGCGATAACTATGGCGCTTTGCCCGTCGCCTGAGGTAAGCGTTATCCCGGAAAAAAATATTCGCTGGTTCCAGCGTAAAGTTTAAGGAAAGTACGTAAAGTAAAGGATTATTTTACCGGTAGATCAGGCTCGCTTACGGCATAAAAGGCTTTTTTTGCGTTTAATTTCCAGTCGAAAAGGCATGGATTTCCAACAGAGATCCAGCTGGTTCCGTCGTCCATGCCCCACATTGTTACCCGCTTTATGTATTTGGAATACTCTTTGTAAAGCTTAAACAATTCCGCGTAACACTTTGCCTGCTCTGCCGCGTCCGCTTCGGACATAACCGTGTCTTTTCCATTGCCGCGCTCATAACTTGTAACCGACAAGTCCAGTTCGCTTACGGCAACTTCAATTCCAAGGCTGATTAGCTTTTCCAAAGATGAACGTGCTTTGTTAATATCAAAATTTTTGAATTCATACAAATGGGATTGCGAGCCTACGCCTTCAATAAGGTTTCGCTCTCCTCCTGTTTCTTTCTTATAACGGTCGTTAATATCTTTGATCATCTTTCTTACCGCTTCCGCCTTGTTTAAATCTTCCAGGCCGTAATCATTGTAATACAGCGTAATGTCCGGGTCTGCGGCGCGGGCGGCGCGGAACGCCAGTTCAACATAATCCGCGCCTAACTTGTTGTACCAGGGGTTTTGAGTCCAGCCGTTTTTTGAATTTCGTAAACATTTTTTCCAATCCCCGGCTGCGTCCGCAGCGGAAAGACCGTCCCTGAAAGCCTCGTTTACCACGTCCCATGATTTTATTTTTCCCTTAAAATGCGCCAGAACCGCTGCTATATATTCATTTAAGTTTTTTTCAACTTCCGCTCTTGTTCCGGTTGTCATCCATTTTGGGGCAAGCTCGTGCCATACAAGGCAATGTCCGTGTACATAGATATTGTTACGCCGCATAAGATCTATCTGTTGATCCGCCGTTTCCCACCGGTAAGCGTCTTTTTCCGGCGCAAGAACAAAAGGGTATGTGCTTGTTAATGTTACCGCGTTGTAATGGTGTTTCAAAAGATCAAAATGTTTGCCGGACAGATATGTTCCATCGGTGATATTGCCTATCAAAAAATCTTTCTCATATACCGACTTAAGCGGCTTCAATGTAAGATCCGGATTTGCGATGTCTCCTTCGATGATAGTTATAACAGGTTCGGCGATATAATAAACGGTTTTTTTAGCGTCGTTTTCCCAGTTGGTCAAATATAAATAAGGGTTGGCGTTTGTTGGGGTCACAAGAAGCCTTCCCCTCATTTTATGCCAGACTCCCTGAGCGGCGTTTTCAGTATAAGTTACAGACGGGTAGTACGGCGCGTTATTTACCTGCCAGTTTAAATTTCCCGCTGAGCCTGTCCTTTTTACATCAGCCGAAAACTGAATGGTAATTTCTTTTCCGGCATATTTTGAAAGGGAATACATGACTATTGCCCACCGGGTATTCGCCCCGTTAACCTTTATTACGTTTTTCCGGCCTTCATAATCGTTAATTTTAAAAGAACCGGCATCGGCAAAAAATCCGTTTACATTATCCGGCTCCTGCTTTGTAACGGAAACTTTATCCGTACAGTTAAAAATCAAAAGCGTTAAAATTGCCGGAAACAAATATGATCCGCCGGTAAAAATTAATTTCTTCATTAGTACCTGTTAAAACGACTGCCTGTTTATCGGGCTTCCGATCCAAATCCCTTCGCCCAGATAATCAAGCCGCCTGCCTTCTACCAGTATTTGAACGTCGCTTACATTGGAAAATTCCGTTACCGTCCAGACAATCTGCCTAAGCTGGGCCACATAACCCTCGACCCCGAATTTGTTGAACAGAAAATCTTCGCTGAAATTTATATAAGCGGTACTGCTCCGCACTGTCGCGGAAATTATGCGCGTGTTTTCAGGAATAAAATTTAGAAGCCCTTTGGTCAGTTCTCCTGAGGAAGGGCCCGCAAGCATGACATTAAGCGTATCAACCATAGGGGAATCGGAAACCGTAATTTTTCGCGTAACCTTCGATTGTAATATTTGCCCGTCTTTGTTGATCTGGGCATAATAGATATTTCTGTCTCTGGTCTGCGCGGGTTTTGCAGGCGGCGTTTGAGCCTCCGGTTTTTGCTGTTTTGGGGGTTCAGCAGGCTTTTCCTGAAGCGGCTGGGGCTTTTCCTGCCTTGGTGATTCAGCAGCCGGTTTTTGGGACGCAGTTTCCGGTTTTACAGGAGGCTTCTCCTGAACTACGGTCTCTTCGTTTTCAAGAGGCAGTTCTTCCTCAGCCGGATTTGTCGTTAGCCTTGTTTTAAAAAGATTGAAGTTTTTATGAATGGTCTGCGCGTTTGCCATAAAAATGCCGATTATCACAATTACAAACACAAGCCAAAAAATTACCATTGCCTGCGCGCCGCGCGGCGGCGTATTCCTGCCGGATTTATTGTTATTTTTTCGCGCTGTCACAAAAATATGATACCAAGTATTGGTTTTATTGTATACTGTTTCAATGCATAACAAATTGACAGACGAGCTTGCAATATGCGGAATGAACGCGGTTCTTGCCGCGGCGGAATACCATCCGCAGGAAATAAACCGCCTCTTTCTGCGCGAGGAAAGGCTTAAATCTTTTACGGGAATCTGCAAACAGCTTGCGGAACGAAAGCGCCCCTATAAAATCTGCGAAGACGAAGAACTTGAGCGTATCTGCAAAAGCGTACATCATCAGGGCGTTGTCGCGATGATAAATGAGCCCGTAATCGAGCTTTTAAGCAAAGAAGACCTTGAACTTTGGGCAAACGAAAAAAAAACAGGCGTCATTCTTGATTCAATCGGAAACGATCATAATCTGGGCGCTATCGCGAGGGCTGCCGCTTTTTTTGACGTAAGTTTTCTGGTACTGAACGAAAAGGACGAGGTTTTTAACGGCGAAGAAACGCGGCCGCTTGCGAAGCTTGCGCTTACCACCAGCGCCTACCGCATCGCCGAAGGCGGTTTTGAACACTTAACCGTAAGAAAAATAAAAAATACAGCCGCCTTTTTAAAAGACGCGTCTGAACTGCTTTTGACAATCGGGACGGACACAAGGGCAAGGCGGCGTATCAGCGATTTAAAGGGCATAATGAAAACCGGAAAAAACAGAAAAGGGACTGTTCTGGTTCTCGGCAACGAAGAAACCGGGTTGCCTCAAAATATAAAAGATCAATGTTCCTGCCTGCTTAGAATTCCGGGAACAGGCAATATCGACAGCCTTAACGTATCACAGGCGGCGGCTCTTTTCCTTCACGCTATTTTTGAGGGTTAACTTCGTCGTAAGCGTTAAACGTGTTGACCATTCTTGCCGGCTGATTAACGGCGTCCAATGTGTCGCGCCACATGCTGCCTTCAGGGTCTATTTTGTTGCGGTGAGAGATTACCACCTTAATCGGCAGGTGCACAAATTCGTTGTTTACAAGCCCGATAATCATTTTGGTTTTTCCCGCCATCGCCGCGTGAGCCGCCGCGTTGCCGAGCCGCTCGCAGTAAATTGAATCGTCGGGGTCCGCGGGCGCGGAACGGATCGCGTAACTTGGATCGATATATTTCAGGTTGATCTCCATTTTCTTTTCTTCAAAATGTTTTACTATCCTGTCTTTTATATAAACGCCCACGTCCGCCATTTTTATATTTCCGCCGGCGTCTCTTTTTTTCTCTTTCAAAAGAAGATCCTGCATAGCGCCTTCCGCGACGATAATTACCGCGTGATGCCGCCTTTCAAGCCGTTTTTCAAGATGGTGAAGGAAGCCGTTGTTGCCTTCAAGATTAAAAGGCACTTCCGGTATCAGGACAAAATTTACCTCGTGGCTGGCGAGCGCGGTATGCGCCGCGATAAAGCCGGAATCCCTGCCCATGACTTTTACAAGCCCGATGCCGTTAATCGATGATACCGCTTCCACGTGGGCGGCTTTTACGACCTCAACCGCTTTGGCTACGGCGGTGTTAAACCCAAACGAACGGTCTATAATGGCAAAATCATTGTCAACGGTTTTTGGAATTCCGATAAGCGATATTTTCAATTTTCTTTTACTTACTTCTTCCGCAATATCAAGAGTGCCGCGCTGAGTGCCGTCTCCGCCGATGACAAAAAGCATATTCAAATTAAGCCTTTCCATTGTATCGACAATCTGAACAACTTCCCTGCCGCCGCCTCTGGCGCTTCCTAAAAAAGTTCCGCCCAATTTATGAATGTCGTCTACCATAACAGGGTTAAGTTCCACAAGGTCAAACTGGTGCGACGGCAAGAAACCCAAATAGCCGTAACGGATACCGGAAATTCTTTTTACGCCGTAACGGTACCACAGGCAGCGTACGACGGCGCGTATAACATCGTTAAGCCCGGGGCACAAACCTCCGCAGCTTACAATGCCCGCGTGAACATGAGCCGGCGAAAAATAAATCATTTCCCTCGGACCCGCGCACTGCAGAGCCTGGGATTTTTTGACAGGGTGCTGATGACCGGGGGTAACAACCGTATCAAGCCGGATATATTGCTCGTCCGTGACATAATTGGCAACTCCGTCGCCGTAGGTATTAGACATTTCAATCGGCGACTTAACGGCCGGTTTGCCGAGCTCATCTATTGTAAAATCCAGATTTTCTTCCATAAAGAATCCTCCGTATCTAAATAGTATACAACACTATTACGTGAGAAAATAGCATTTTTTAGCCGAAATTTAAGAAAATTTAACGTTTTTGCTATCTTTTCATGACAATACTTTTGTATTATACTTAATTTGGAGGCAAAAATGGTTAATATTACCCCCCAAAAAATGGGTAAATTTACATCAACTAAGGCCGGCTTAATCATTGGGGGCATATTGCTGTTAATTTTGCTCTTTACAAGCGTTTTTATCGTTGATCAGGCCGAAGAAGCGGTCATAACCCGCCTCGGCAAATACCATGTTACAAAGGGTCCGGGGCTTCAAATTAAGCTGCCTTTCGGCATAGACCGCAACCATACCGTGAATGTTAAGGCCGTGCAAACGGCGCAGTTCGGATTTACAACCGTAAGAAGCGGCATAAGTTCCGCTTACGCGACAGGCAAGACAAAAGAAGCGACCATGCTTACGGGCGACCTTAATATTGTTGAAATCGAATGGATCATTCAATACAGAATCACGGATTCCAAAGCGTGGGTTTTTAATGTAATGGAAAGGGAGCGCACAATAAGCGATGTTTCGCGCTCCGTTATTAATATGCTTGTCGGCGACCGCGCGATAATGGACATAATGAGTCCGGAACGAAGCGCGATTGAAGTTGCCGGAGCCGAATTGATGAACGAAACTTTCAAGAGCTACGGTTTGGGAATTTACGTTATAGCGGTAAAGCTTCAAAATATCGATCCTCCGGCGGGAAGCGTGCAACAGGCTTTTGACGACGTTAACAAGGCTATTCAGGATATGAACCGTCTTATCAACGAAGGCATGCAGGTTTATAACGAAGAAATTCCGAAAGCGAGAGGCGAAGCGGAACGCATGGTGTTAGTCGCGCAAGGGTACGCCGCCGAGCGCGTGAACAAGGCAAGCGGCGATGTTGCCCGTTTCAATTCAGTCTACGAGGAATACAGGCGTTCTCCCGAAGTTACAAAGCAGAGGCTTTACTATGAAATGGTAGAGGAAGTATTTAAAAACGAGGACGGCATGACCGTTATCGACCGTAACCTTAAAAATTTCCTGCCCATGTTAAACGTCAATAACAACTACAGATCGCCTTCGCAAAATGCGGCGCAGAGCGCGCCTTCACAAAACGTTCAGGGAGGGAAACAGTGAAAAAGCCGGTTTCAACAATTATTATCATTGCGGTTATTATTATAGGTATTCTTGTAGCCGGTCCCCTGTTTGTAATTGAAGAAGGAGAACAGGCGGTAGTCGTGCAGATGGGAAAGATTGTGCGTATTGTTACCAACGCCGGCCTTCATGTAAAAACGCCTTTTATTGACGAAGTTGTCCGTTACCCGAAAAAAATAATGGCATGGGACGGAGAGCAGACAAGCATTCCGACAAGGGAAAAACAGTACATTTGGGTTGATGTTACGGCGCGCTGGCGCATTTCCGATCCTCAAAAATTTTATGAGTCTATTTCTACAATAGAAAGAGCCTATTCCAAACTTGCGGAAGTTATCGATTCCGAAGTAAAAACGGTTACCGCCGAAAACTATTTTAGGGAATCGGTGCGTAATTCAAATATTATAATGGCGCGGGCAAATACCGTTGACGATCTCGGAATAAGCGACGAGATTGATCCAAGCGTTATTCAGTCTTCAATACGGCCGGAGACAAATTATGAGCCGATTGAAAAAGGACGGCGCAGAATTGCTGAGGAAATACTTGGGCGTTCCAGGCGGCTGGTTCCGGAATACGGCATCGATCTTATTGACGTTGTAATCCGTCAAATCCGTTATTCCGACGATCTTACGCCGAGCGTGTACGCGCGTATGATCAAGGAGCGCAACCAGATAGCGCAGGCGATCCGTTCCGAGGGCGAAGGCAGAAAGGCCGCCCTTTTGGGAAGAATGGACAATGAGCGGATGGAAATCCGTTCCGCCGCGTACGACCGCTCCGAGGCGATACGCGGAGAAGCCGACGCGAAGGCGGCAAGGGTTTACGCGGAAGCCTACAACCGCGACAGGGGTTTCTTTGATTTTTGGCGGGCGATAGAATCCTATCGTCAGACTATGCCGAAATTTAACAAAACGCTTACCACAGATATGGAATATTTTCGCTATCTGTATTCACCGAGATGATTATGCTGCGTATTCATATATCTGATGTAAACGAAAAACAAGCTGTCTGTTTTGATACCGGACTTGATCCGCGTTCTTTCGCGCGGACAAAGATGTCCCAATGCTTAATTGAGCCGGGATATATCGTTTACCCGGACGGTTCAAACACAGTATGGAAAGCGTCGGGCGTAAATGAGTTAGACGGCTATATGAGGGTGTGGGGAACGCCGTTTTCGGGCGAAAGGCTTGATATGCTGATAAGCTCGATTAACATACCCAGGCAAACGCCGGAGCAGGCGGATCAGAGGCAGAAAGCGGCGTTACAGGCGGTGGCTTATTGGATTAAAGCAAAACTTTTTATAGGCGACACGCATTCCGCGCTTAACCCCGGAGCCGCTTTTGTTTCCTGTTCGGACGGCGGCGAATATCAGAAGGGGAGCGTCTTCTTTACTCCCGAAAGTTTGTCACAGCGCTGTCTGTTGGTTGAGGGAGCCGGCTATACCGCTGTTCTGCGAAGCGGCGTTTCTGAAATCAGGCACGATGTTCCGTCGGCATTGGATCGTTATAATTGTCCTGATTTAAAAGACACCGACGCCGCCGCTTTTTGCGCGGGAACAATGTTATATACGGTGCTTGCAAAGGCCCATCCGTATCCCGACATGAATAATATCTATCAGGATATGAGGGAAGGCGTCTTTGTCCCGCCCCGGCTTGCAATTCCCGGGCTTGATAAACAATTAGGCGAACTTCTAAACAACGCGTTGATGTTGCCTGTCGCAGATAAAAAACCGGCGATGAGCGGAGCCGTAATTCTGGGAAATATTTTAAAAATCCTCATGAACAGCGAGGAAGGCGTAGTTGATATTTCCTCCCTGTGCAGCCCGATATCCAAAGAAGAAGAATCAAGGATTTTAAAAGAAAAAAACGGTTTTATTAAAAAGCAAAACTTCATTGTCAAGACCAAACGTTTTTGTATACGGAACAAATTCATAATTATGGGAATTACCGTGGCGGTTCTTTTTGTTCTCTTTGTAGTTGTAAGTACGGTAAGAGTCAGCCGCAGCCGTCCGACAACAGAAGGAATGTTACCAACTACAGTTATTAATGAATACTACGAAGCGTTCAGCAATTTGAATCAGCAGATTATGGAAGCGTGCATTTCCGGGGCAAGCAAGAGCGATATTGACATTGCTTCGAGCTTTTATGCGTTATCCAAGATAAGGCAGGCTTATGAACCCAACGGACCTACTTCGATTTTATCTGCCAGAATATGGAAGCAGACAGGCGGAGAACTTCCGTCTCCCAATGCTTTTGGAGTAACCGACTTGGCAATTACGTTCCTGGGCGGCAGCGAATCCGAAGGCCTGCTGGTTTACCGCGTAGATTATTTACTGTGGTCGCCCGATGAAAAAGCGGCAAGCAGCCGCACCGATGAACTTACGCTGAAACGCATACGCGGAAACTGGCGCATCACGGAAATTAACCGCACATTGAACTCCGGGTTTTAACACAATGTATCATTGAGCCAGCAGTTTATTAAATGGCGCGACAGGGAACCCTCCCTCGGCAAATCCGGCAGGTTGTCTTTTGTAAACCACCTTGCGTCTTCAATCTCAACTCCGTCGGGCTGAATCGTCCCCGATAAATACTTTGCCTTATAGCCTATCATAAGCGAATACGGAAAAGGCCACGCCTGTGATTTAATATACTCAATATCCATTACTTCTATATTTATCTCTTCGCGGATTTCCCTTACTACGGTTTCTTCCAAAGTTTCTCCTGCTTCGTTAAAACCGGAAATATGGCTGTACACTGTTGCCGACGCAAATTTTTTATTGTGAGCCAAAAGGATTCTGTTTTCGCTGTCGGTAATGACGGTAATTACCGCGGGGCATATCCTTGGAAATTCCTCCCTTCCGCATTTTGGGCAGAGCCGGTGCGCGCCGCTTTCGGCGTCTGTGTTTTCCGCGCCGCACCTTCCGCAAAATCGCGAGTCGTTGCGCCACTGGGCGATATGGCAGGCTCGGAGAATTTTTCCTGCGCCCGCTGCGCTCAAAGAAACAAGAAGATAGCGGGAGGGTATGCTCCTCCAGCCTGCGGGCAGTTCTGTCCCCGGCAAAACGGAAACAACGTTTATCAAAGAAGACGCCGGGTTACTAACAGGCGGTACTTTAAAAACATCGGGATTTGTAAAAACATTTGCCATCTCCCGCGGAACGCCCGCCTCTATTTCTGAATCCGGAAAACCTGCGGGCAGGAGCAGTAAATCATTCTGAAAGAAAAAAGCCCTGTCGTTCAAAACAAACTCCTTTTATTATTTGCCGTCTTTATATAGATATTGTATAATAATACCATGAATTATCTTGAAATGCTTCCGGTAAGCAGTATCGCCAAATACGCAAAGGGACACCCCGGCGATGGTATTCCCTTTACAGGCTACCCCAGGGCAAACGCGGCGGAAAAAGACAAACTTATACTTGTAAACGATCCTTTGGGACCGGAACCCGTAGTTTTGGAATTCAAGCTTGACGATATTCTCTCTGTTGAAGAAATTCCCTCGGCTGTGACCAAAGCCGGAGAAGGCGTCCCATTGGTAAAGCTCTGGATAAAGCGTGGCGCCGCCGGAGTGATTATAGAACCTTTTGAAGTAAACGAAGTAAATACCCCGGTTCAGTTAGCGGGCAGGGTACAGGCAATTAAAGAACGTATCCTGCAAACCGGGCAGAGAGCCGCCCATTGAGTTTTAGCCGGTCTCCGTTGTTCATCACGGAAACGGACGGGATTGTTGTCTGTAACCTTTGCCCCAACTCCTGTCATATTAAAAGCGGCTACTTCGGCGCGTGCGGCGTCCGTGGCAACAAGGGCGGCAAGGGGATAATTCCCTATTACGGATTTATTTCCGCGCTGGCGATGGACCCAATCGAGAAAAAGCCGCTCTATCATTTTAAGCCCGGCTCTAAGATTCTTTCGCTTGGTTTTGCCGGCTGTAATCTTCATTGCCCCTTCTGCCAGAACTGGCACATCTCCCAAAACACAGATATTCCCGGCAGATGGATGAAAGCAGGCGAGGTTGTCTCCGCCGCCCTTGCGCAAGATTCTCCGTCCATCGCCTACACATATTCGGAGCCGTTAATTCACGCCGAGTACATTCTTGACTGCATGGAACTTGCCCGCAAACACGAAATCGCGAACGTGCTTGTAACCAACGGCTGTATCAACGCCGAAGCCGCCGCGAAAATCCTTGCCCTTACCGACGCCGCAAATGTTGACCTAAAATGTTTTTCCGCGCAGACATACGGCAAAACTTTGGCGGGCGGCGCGGCAAACATAGCAGTAAGCGGCGCAAAAAACAACGGCGGCAACACAGCAGACAGCGCAAAAAACAGCGGCATCTTAAACACCGTCTGTGAATTCATTAAACTTTGCCATGAAATGGGCGTTCATATTGAAGTTACCACTCTTGTTGTTCCCGGCTTAAACGATTCAACCGAAGAACTGAACGCTATTGCTCAATTTATCGCTTCCGTGGACAGCGAAATCCCCTTGCACTTGACGGCTTACCATCCCGATTACCGCTGGAACGCGCCGCCCACAGACCCGAATTTTCTTAAAAAAACCGCCAAAGAAGCCCAAAAGCTCCTGCGCCATGTTCATACAGGAAATATCTGTTAACATAAAAATAGATGAGCGATGATAATACCGCGGCAAATGCCGCCGCCGCAAAACATGAGATGATGACAACCTCGCCTGTGGCGCCTTTGATTTGCAAGCTGGCGGTTCCTACCATTCCCGCAAGCGTTCTTGCCTTCGCCCGTCAGGGACTCTTTTTGGGCGTTAAGACGCTGAGGAAGGATTTGAGTATTACGGTTTAAGAAGATAAACTGAATTATGAGAGAAACCATGGATAAAAAGATAGGCATTACCGGCTTTGGAAGCATGGGAAAAATGATTTTCTCGAAATTTATTGAATCAAAAACCATACCCGAATCGAATTTATTTATATCAAACAGAACCTATGAAAAAATAAAGGATTTAAAGACAATCTATCCCAACCTGAATGTTTGTAAAAACAACGCGGAAGCCGCCGAAAACGCGGATATACTCTTTATTTGCGTAAAACCGCCGGAAATAAAGACAGTATTATCGGAGATTTTTGGAAAAATAAAGGACAACTGCCATATTGTGTCTTTGAACGGAAGCGTAATGTTTTCCCAAATAGAACAAATATGCGCGGGCAGAAAAATATCAAAAATAATCCCAAGCGTAACCGCCGAAGTGAATCAATCGGTAACGCTTATATGCCATAATGCTTATGTAAATGATGATGACAGCAGCGCCCTAAAAACATTGTTGGAATGTTTTGGAACAGTCATTGAAATACCCGAAGCGGAAATAGGCATGGGCTCGGAATTGACAAGCTGTATGCCCGGATTTATCGGGGCTATTTTTAAGGTTATAGCCGGCGAAGCGGAAAAACATACTTCAATAGATAAAAAAGACATAATTAATATGATAATTAAAACGGTTTATGGGACAGGAAAGTTATTACTGGAAAAAGACATGACTTTTGATCAGTTGATAAGCAGGGTAGCGACTAAAGGCGGTATAACGGAAGAAGGGACAAAGGTAATAGAGGCGGAAATGCCCAAAATAGTAAATGAATTGCTTGAAAAGACGCTGGAAAAGAGAAAATTGACAACGGAAAACGCTCAAAATGATTTTGTTTTAAAATAACGTACCGGTCTGCGCTGGGCAATACCATTCACAGACCGGCAGCATTTTGCTCTACTTCTTTGTCTTTTTTGCTTTAGCTTTTGATGTAGTTTTCTTCGCTGTTGTCTTCTTCGCTGCTTTTTTTGCTGGCATAATTTTTCCCTCCCCTCTAGCATGAAATATATTCTTTTTTTTAAATTTTGTCAATATATTTTTAAATATTTTTTAAAAGAATTTTTTTAGGTTTATATCAAAAATAAAAGGGGATCACCATTGGTAAGGGTCATCTTTGGTCAAATGCCAACCGTTGCCATGAGGGCACTCATAAGCTCTTAAATACAACTGTTTTTCTTTTTCAATTAGATGAGCTGTATCTGCGGCTTCCTGTTTTGTTTTATATACGGTTTTTTCCAACCCATCTTGTCCCTTACAAAATTCGCATTTTCGATTAGGTATTATCACAAAAGGCTGATATATTTTATTTGACTTTTTCTTCTTTGCCATTGTATTTCTCTTCCAGCGAAAGTAAAATTATTCCGCTTTTGATACGCCTGCTATCTGCTCCGCTAAAGAGCGGGTATTACCTGTACAGGAAAAATACGCTATTAAGATATTTTTCATATTTTCTCCTTGCTTTGCTTCTGTTTTATCAGACGTTTTGT
>Ga0268262_10004703_pt1 | contig 13950 bp, 15 predicted proteins | sample TergutNc150P3_FD_190354 | JGI IMG/M metagenome (GOLD analysis project Ga0268262, IMG submission 190354) | Nasutitermes corniger P3 segment gut microbial community from laboratory colony in Florida, USA - Nc150 P3 (SPAdes) (version 2) | ecosystem: Host-associated > Arthropoda: Insects >... | reverse complement strand
ATTCATCGTGGCTTAATCTGGTAGAACGGTGGTTTGCGGAGATAACCAATAAGAGCATACGCAGAGGCAGTTTTGAATCGGTTGATGAATTAATCGCCGCAATAAAAAAATATATAAAAAGCTGGAACAAATCAGGCCGTACGTTTACCTGGACAAAAAAACCTGATGAGATACTTACTAAAATCCAGAAGGCTCAATCATTTTGAATTCTGTTTCGGACAGTACACTAGGACCATACCAGTTTCGTATGCTGACTCAAAACTTTTGTTTCAATATATCTTATATCAAAACAGCATTGAATTGGCAGCCAACTTTATCGAATGTGGAAATGCTTACTAAGGCTTATGAATATTATATTAAAAACATAGAAGCCATGTCATCTAACGATGAGGTATCTGCAAATCGCAGCCAGGTAAAGATGGGTATTATAAAAATAGTAAAATTATTTTCTTAAGCAAGTCCTAAAAAATATTATATGCAGAAAGCAATTTTCCTTGATCGCGATGGAGTGATTAATCCGAATATATACAATCCTGAAACCGGCAAGTACGAATCACCGCACCACCCGGAAAATTTCGCGCTGTATACATTTGCGGAAAAATCGTTAAGAAGGCTGAAAAGCGCAGGATATTACATCGTGCTTATATCAAATCAGCCGAGTTATGCCAAAGGCAAAGCAAGCATGGAGAATATTCTTGCTATTGCTAATATGCTAAAAGATTGGTCTGACGAACACGGTGTACTTATTGACAAATTCTGCTATTGCTATCATCACCCTGAAGGTATAGTGCCTGAATATTCCAAAGTATGTGAATGTCGTAAACCTGGTACGCTTTTTCTTGAACAAGCAAAAGAACAATTCAATCTTGACCCTGCTCAATGTTGGTTTATCGGTGATCGTGACACCGACATTGAATGTGGGCATAAGTTTGGGTGTAGAACAGTGAAAGTGAGTACAATTTTTACGCTGTATGATGCAGCTAAAATGATATTAGAGGAGACAAAATGACACACGCAGAGTACACCGCACAGTATTTGACGGAAACAAAGCAAATTACGGATAGCGTTGATCAAATGGAAATTGTAAAAACAATAGAAATTTTGTCAACACTCAGAACAGATGGCGGGAGGTTGTTTATACTGGGAGTAGGCGGCAGCGCGGCAAACGCTTCCCATGCGGTAAATGATTTCCGAAAAATCGCCGGAATTGAAACTTATGCGCCAACCGACAATGTATCTGAATTAACAGCCCGTACGAATGATGAAGGGTGGGATACGACGTTTGCGGAATGGCTGAAAACCTCAAGAATTAACAGTAAAGATGCTATTATGATTTTTTCCGTTGGTGGTGGATCGGAACATACATCATTGAATATCAAACGGGCAATTGATCTTGCTAAAGAACGAAACACTAAAATTATAGGTATTGTTTCCCGTGATGGCGGATATACAAGGCAGAATGCTGATGCGTGTGTATTGATTCCGGTTATCGCTCAAGACCGTATTACACCACATGCCGAAGGATGGCAGGGTGTAATTTGGCATTTGATTGTGAATGCAATAGCTTCAAAATAAATTATATGGGGGAAATTAGAATGACAAGAGATGATTTTAAGATAAAAATATTTGCGGATGGCGCGGATATAAACGGCATGAAAGAAATGTATAAGGCAGGTTATGTAAGCGGTTTTACAACAAATCCTACTCTCATGAAGAAGGCAGGAGTATTGGATTATGAAGCATTTGCTCTTGAAGTTGTCAAAGAAATTACCAATTTACCGTTATCGTTTGAAGTTTTTTCCGATGATTGGGAAAATATGGAGAAAGAAGCAAGAAAAATAGGAAGTTGGGCGAATAATATTTATGTAAAAATACCCGTAACCAACACTAAAGGCGAATCTTCTGAAAAATTGATAAAAAAACTGTCAGCCGAAGGGGTAAAATTAAATATCACAGCTATACTAACTGTAAATCAGGTTGAACAGGTTGTAAAAGCATTGACTCCTGGTTCAGGTGCATATGTTTCTGTTTTTGCCGGTCGAATTGCTGATACAGGAGTTAATCCGATCCCAATTATAAAACAAACAGTCGATATATGTCGCGGTATAGAAGGAGTTGAAACTATTTGGGCAAGTACAAGGGAGTTAATAAACATATTCCAGGCTCAAGATTGCGGAGCTGATATTATTACGGTAACTAATGATGTGTTAAAAAAAATTCCTCTTATAGGTAAAGATTTATCTGAGCTTTCATTAGATACAGTAAAGATGTTTCATGAAGATGCAAAAGGCTTGGGGTATAAGATTATATAAAATATCAACATGAATGTTTCTGATAGAAAATACATCGGTATCCTCCTTATGCTCTTCTGTGCCGCCTGTCTCTGTTTTGGGCAGTTTATTTGGAAAATAATGCCCGGGTACAACCTGATATATATATTGAGCGGTTTTGCAATTTATGCCGCTGGGGCCTTGTCGATGATTTTTGCTTACCGGTACGGAGAACTGTCGGTATTACAGCCAATAAACAGTATGAGTTATGTTTTTTCAACTATTATGGCAATGTTTATACTTCATGAACAAGTAACGGTTATTAATATGGCTGGCATTGCGCTTGTCATCAGCGGTGTTATTGTAATAGGAGCAAACAGCCGGTGATAGTTTATTATTTTATACTTCTTATAATGTCACTGATTGCTTCATTTGCAAGTTTTTTTCTGAAAAAATCTACAACCGGAGGAACAGTCTTAAATATCATAAAAAACAGATATTTATACATTGGCGGTTTTTTATATGTGGTTGCAGCGCTTTTTAATATATGGTTATTACAGAGAATGCCGTATTTTGTTGTTGTGCCATTAGGCAGTATTTGTTATATTTGGACTATGGTTATTGCCGGAATTTTTCTTAAGGAAAAAATCGGAATAGGAAAAATCGTCGGAATTTTTCTGATCCTCTCCGGAGTTTTTTGTATAGCGCTCTAAGAGAGCGATTGCTTATCGCTTATTCCATCCTTTTATATTCCGCCCACAACACATCAGCGTAATTATCTCTATCCCTATCCTTTCCGCCACCAGACACGAAAACCCCTTCCAGCGTAACTAAAAACCTCATCTTTAGACTTTCTATTTACTCCGGTATGCCAATGCCCGAAAACTGTTACGCTTAACACCGGCCAGGCGGGTAAAGCCCGGTGGTTTTTTCCGGTCAAAACGTTCCGCATCCGATGAACTGAAAGCGGCAAGGAAAATACCTCCTTCGACAAGCAGCGGCGGCAGAGCGTCCCAGAGGGCGGTAAGCTGGCTGTTTCCCTGAGAGCCTTTGGCTGTTTTGGGCAGAGAACTTTGCGGCAATAATTCGGGAAAGGCGGCGATGAGGCCGTACTGTCGTCCACCACTCGCTGTCAGCAGCGCCGTTTTGCCCAACGATAAATCCGCCGCGGGAACAATGGATACTGCGGCATTATACCGTTCTGTGTTATGCCGCGACGCTTCCAACGCAAGGATATTTCTGCCAGACAAAACCAGAGATTCTTGAACCGGCGGCTTGGTTTTACTGTACAGCAATTCAAGCAGCCAGCAGGGAAAAAAGCCCTGCCCCGATTCATGAACCAGCAGCGGAGCGCTGCCGTCAAGGGGGGATTGCTGCGGCCCGATGTATCCTGTCTTTACCAGGCGGGCGATGAGTTTTGCCGCGGCCAGGACTGCGCCGCCGGGATGGTCAAAACCGGAAGCCCCATGAACGGTTTCAAGGTATATGGGCATATTTTCCAGGGGGCAGGTAACAGCAGTACGGGTATAAAATGGGTATTGCGCGAAAAATCCCGGTCCGGCTTTTACCGGACTTGCCGCCGGCAGTTGCCGGGCCGTTTTCCCGCGATACACAAATACCGTGTGGCCGGAGCCTTTGTGTTCCAGTACAAGTTCCGCATCGGCGGCAATCCGTTTCCGGAAAAAATCATCCAGTGAATGTACCGCTACCATAATGACCCTGCCGCCGGGGTTTAACAGGCCCGCCGAGCGGTAGACAAAATCTTCCAGTACCGGTGTTCCTGCTTTGGCGGGGATATTGGTCAAAATCATATCCCAGCGCCCGCTGTCCGGCCCGGCCAGGAGCGGCTCGGTACAGGCTTCCAGCACCGCAGAGGAAACGCCGTTTATTACCGCGTTGTGCAGCGTGAGCAGTCGGGCCAACTCATCCCGATCCTGAGACCGTATATACACTGGTGACATTGTTTTCGCGGCACATATCCCGATAACGCCGCAGCCGCAGCCTGAGTCCAGCAGCCGCTGTGGCAGGGGTTTTCCCGCCGCCTTGTCCTCATCCAGAATCCGTGAAAAGACCTTCAGCAAGAGTTGGGTTCCCGCGTCAATACCGGCGGAACTGAACAGCCCCTGTGAAAGGTCAAAGTTGAACTCTATACCCCGAAATTTAAAGGAAACCGTCTTACTGATAAAATGAGAAAGTAAATGCTGCTGTTCGCTTGCAGATATCAGGAATTTACCCGTTCCAGATATTCGTTGGTTTCGGTGTTTACAAGGATTTTTTCACCCTGCTTGATAAACAGGGGCACCCGCACGGTCAGTCCGGTTTCGGTGGTAATCGGCTTGGTCGCGCCGGAAACCGTATCGCCTTTGACATAATTTTCGCTTTCCGCAACGATAAACACCACTTTATAGGGGATTTTTATGTCGATAACCTTTCCTTCCCAAATGGTTAATTCGTAGGGCTCACCTTCTTTCAGGTAGAATTTCTTATCCTCATTTTCCGCAATCGACACTTCGTACTGCTCGAAAGACTCGTTATCCATAAAGTGAAAATTGTCCTGATCCGCGTATTGGTACTGGCAGGTTTGAACGGAAACCTGGGCATCCTCAACTTCCTGCTGGGTAGGGATGGTCAGGGACAGGACGGACCCGTCTTTGATGCTTTTCATTTTTATCCGGGCAACCGCGGTTCCCTTTCCCGGGTTATGAAATTCCCGTTCAACTACCAAGAAAGGCTGTCCCTTCTGCAATAAACAACTTCCTTTAACAATATCTCCGCCTCGTATCATTATTTCCTCACTTGGGTTTTGGTACTTTTAACCAATTTTACCTTAATTATACTGGTTTTGTGGTTTTGAGGGAAGCAGTAAAGCGCCCCGTCAAGGGGCGTGGATGGGCAAACCCCAAACGTTCCGGCGCCGGACAAATCAACCATGACCAGTAAAAGGAGACCAGCTTTAGCTGGTCGTCCGCGCCGCGGTCAAAGCGAGGTATGCGGAGATTACAGGAATTTTATGAATCACGGAGTCATGCGAATGGGACACTTTTTGCTTGAATTTATTCACAAAACCTGTTATAATGTAAGTCTACCCCTAAAATGGCGGGAAAAGGAAGGAAAAATGTCGATACGAATTAAGGTTTTTCTGATAATTACCGTGATTATTCTGGCGATTACCGCTTCCAGCGTGGTAATCAGTATCACATCGGCGCAGAATGAAATCATCAAAACTCTGGAAAACAGCATGCAGTCGGTGGCATCGGTAGCAAATGAGTATATTTCAGGCGAGCTTGATCTGCTCATGATAGACGCTTCCGCGGTGGTTCAGACCTTACAGGGCATACCAATCGAAGACCTGCGGATGGTTCTCATAGAGCAAATTGCCGCCTACAGCGACAGTTTTATGGCGGTAACAATTTTTAACTCTCTGGGCAGGATCGAAGCGTCTTACGGTAGTATACTGACGCCTGAAGATATGGCCCTCGGCGAATACGGGCAGCAGGCCTTTAAGGGACGGCGGGTTATTTCTACCACCCGGCTGGCGCCTTCGGGGGTTCCGGTTTTCCACATTTTTGTACCGATGGACGAATCCTATTTCCAGACCGAGAGGCAGGACAGATCACGCTCCCGTATAGCGGCATTCACCGTTTCGGGTATGTACTTCAGCAAAAAGGTCAACCAATTCCAGTTATGGGGAACCGGGAATATTGCCATAGGGGACCGTGAGGGAACGATTCTTGCCAATGTAAATCATGACTGGGTTACCAGGCGCGTGAATTTTCTTGATTTGGTAAAGAAAGACGGCCGTTATGAGGATACCGCCAAAGCGATCCTGCGTATGATCTCAGGCGAATCCGGCGCAAGCCGTTTTGTTTTTGACGGCGTTGACGCAGTTACCGCTTTTGTACCCATAACCGCATCAGACCAGGGCTGGTTTGTCACGGTTACCGCTCCCATAGCGGAAAGCCCCTTTTACCAGGTAAGGAACCTGATCATCATTTCCGGATTGATCTTCCTGGGACTGGGAATGCTTGCGGCGGCTATTGCATCGGGCAGTATTGCAAAACCCTTCTATCAGGTACGGAAACAGAACGCCCAACTGATAAAGATGGGCGAAGCCCTGAAAGCGGCGGAGACCGCCAAGACCAACTTCCTTGCCAATATGAGTTTTGATATGCGCGCTCCCCTGAACGCGGTAATCGGCCTTTCCGAGTTGAGCCTTACCAAAAAAGACGTATCGACGGATGTAAAGGGTTATCTTGAAAGAATCTACCATTCAGGCGTATCCCTTATGAACGTTATTGGCGAACTCCTTGATATTTCCAATATGGAATCGGGTAAATTCGGGATAATGCCCGCCGAGTACGATTTATGCGAGTTTATCCGCGAAACGGCAGACGCCAACACGGAATATATCGGTTCCAAGCCCCTTGCCTTCCGTATTGTTCCTGATGAAAAACTCCCTGCCCGGCTGCTCGGTGACACTTTGAGGATAAAACAAATTTACAACAATCTGCTGAGCAACGCCATTAAATATACTAAAGTAGGAACTGTTGAATGGCGGATTTCCACTGAACGGGACGGGGATTCGGTATGGCTGGTTTCTTCCTTTATGGATACCGGCGTCGGGATCAAGCCGGAGGACATTGATAAACTGTTCATTGATTACAATAATTCTGATGCCGCCAGGGTGCGGAGCCGGAACCAGGAAGGAGTAAGCGGACTCGGCCTTGCTTTGACCAAAAAAATAGCCACTCTCATGGATGGGACGATTACGGTGGAAAGTACTCTGGGTAAAGGATCGACGTTTACGGTGCGGATACGGCAGAAATACCTCAATGATGATATTATCAGCGCGGAGCGTCTGGAAGGCCTGAAAAACTTCAAGTATATTGAGAAGAAGCATATTGATAGGGCCAGTCTACAGCGCGTCCAACTTCCGAAAGTACGGGTGCTGGTGGTAGATGATATTGATCTTAACCTTGAAATAGCGCAGGGGATGTTGAAGCCTTACGGAATGACGATTGACTGTCTTGCCAGCGGTCAGGAAGCGGTCAATGTTATCCGCCGCGGAGAACCCCATTACGATGCAATCTTTATGAGCCGCTGGATGGCGGAAATGGACGGCAAAGAGGCGGTGCGGATTATACGGGATGAAATTGGCGGAGAGTATGCGAAAAACATACCGATTATCGCCCTGACCAGCACTGCCGTTATCGGTAACAAGGATATATTCCTTAATTTGGGCTTCCAGGATGTTCTCTCAAAACCGTTGGATGTTCTTCATCTGGACGAAGCAATCAACACCTGGATTGCGCCCAAGGCCTAATGTATCCGTAGGTTATATTGAGAAGAAGAATAAAACCACGGAGTTACACGGAGTTTTGATACGATAATACTTTATTTCTCCGTGTGCTCCGTGGTAGAATTTTCTTGTATTAATTTAAGAAAAAAATTGACCACGGATTTGCCATGAAAAGATACCCATACCTGTTACTGATATTCTTCTGTTCGGTGCCGGTTTTTGCCCAAAGCAGCGGGTCTTCGGCGGGTGCCGCAAGCGCCGCCGTGAACACTGCTTACCTGTGGCGGCAGGCGGTTGGCGGGGCAGTAATTGGGCGGCCAACCGTTCAGGCGCAATCGGTAGTGATGGTACTGGACGGGGGAAATATCAAGGCGTATTCTTCATCAGGCAGGCCGCTGTGGAATTTTTCGGCAAAGGGACGCTTAAGCCCCTATGTTACTCGTTCGCGTGAAGGCACTTCGTATATTTGCAGGACAAATGGCATTTTTATTGCGGTTAACCGGGTGGGGAGGGAACTCTGGCGGGTCAATATTGGACAAACGCTTGCCGGACCGGTAGTTTTGGGCTGGGACGGCAGGGTATTTATCCCGATCAGCACCAAAATTTTCTGTTACACCGCATCGGGGAATCTCCTTTGGGTACGGGAACTTGCAGGCAAAATAAGCGCCGGCCCCTGGCTGGATCAGGCAGGCGGTATTCTGTTGGCCCTGGAAACCGGTGATGCACTGGGTTTTGATCCCTACGGCGCGGCTATAGTCCGCCGTCTGCCCTCTGTTCCCCGCATACTGCTTTCCATCGGGCGCTCGGTTGCGCCTAACTCTGCTGCCCACGGTCCGGCTGTTCTGGCCCTGTATCAGGGCGGCGGTTTACAGTTAATTGATCCTTCTCTGCCGGATGCCGCGCCGTTTGATCTGCCGCAGGTACCCTCACCACCTCTGGCGGCGGCAAGCAGAGGAAGCAATGCGGCAGTGGCTCTTGCCAACGGGCAGATTATTCTGTTGTCGGGTTTTGACGGAAAAATACTCTGGACTGCCGATACCCATGTCCGGATGGAAAACGATACGGCGGTAATTTATGACGAGCGGGGTATTTATGTGCTGAGCGCAAGCGGAGCCGCGGGTTTTACCGCTGACGGTGAACGATTGTGGTTTGCTGTACTGAAAAACGCGTCGGGTATTCCGGCTTTTGACGATGAAGGAGTCCTCTATTCAGGGGGAACGGATTGGATACTGTACGCATGGAAGCTGGAAAATCGGGCATTGAACCAAAAACGGAATTTGTACGGTCCTGAGCCGGAAGGTTCCTACGGACTGCCGTCATCTTCGCTGAAAGTTTCTTCCGGGTTCAATGACGAAATTCAGATTAAAAGCAGACTAGAAACCATACGCCGGGAAATTATGGCGGGCAGGGTAGGGGAGAATGAGCGTGAGTGGCTGGGTTATCTTATGGAAACTGCGGGGAGCAGTTTGCGGCAGGGTACTTTTTCTTATAACCGGCCCCGTTCCCTGATAGAGAGCCGGATTCTGGCCTTGCAGCTTTTGTCCCGTATCGGTTCGAGTGAAGTCATTTCCTGGCTGGCGCGTTTTTTCAAAAATGAGAACGAACCTCTGGTTAAAGCCGCCGTTGCGCGGGCAATAGGTGATATAGGCGTAGATCCCAACGGCGCGGCGATTCAGGAATTTCTTGCCGCCGTAATTCCGGATAATCCGTTCTTTGATGAGCAAGTACTTGTTGCGGTAGCCGCTGCCACCGGCGCTTTATGCCGTTTTTCCGGTCCGCCTCTGTTTATCACCGGTGCGCGTATACTGGTTTTACTGAGCAGTATAAACCGGCCTTCATCGGTACAGCGGCAGGCGCGCTATGAATTGGATACCCTCGGAATTTATCCTTAAATCCAATCCGGTATCTGAATACGGTCCCTTCCGTCTGAATCTAACGATTATGAATGCTGTCTCCGTTTGCGCAAAAATGCTATACTTAAACCATGTTTAACAGTATTCGGGGTATTGTCGGCGGGAAAAACGGCGAGGCTTTATTGCTCCTGACCGGCGGTCTGGAGTGGGAAATTACCATGCCTGTTACAGACATGGAACGTACGCCGTCAAGCGGCGGGGAGTGCCGGGTTTTTACCTGGCTGTACCACCGTGACGATCAAATGCGGCTGTATGGCTTTGCCGATGAAACACGGCGGAATACCTTTCTGGAACTACTCAAGGTTGAGGGCATAGGACCCAGAGGGGCGCTGAAAATAATGGGCGGCATAGGGCAGGAAGAACTTGAACGCGCCCTGGAATCCGATGACCTTGCCCGGCTGGAAGCGGTTCCCGGACTGGGAAAAAAGACCGCCCAAAAAATGCTTTTGGCATTAAAAGGCAGGCTGGTTCATGCGCCTGCGGTTTCTCCGGCGGTGTCTCCGTACGGTGATCTGGTTGAAGCGTTAGCTGAAATGGGCTACGACAGGCGGGCCGCGGCGGAAGCCATTACCCGCGCCGAAAAAGAACTGCCTTCCGGCCTGTCTCCGGCGGAAAAGGAAAAATTGCTGTTCAAAAACGCGATTGTATATTTAAGCGGAACATAAGCGAAAAATGTTTCACCACGGAGTACTGCTGTCCAATAAGAATTTTTTACCACGGAGTACGGAGAAAAAGGTGATTTTCGTATCAAAACTCCGTGTTCCGCGAACCGTAGGTTCGACATGTTAACTCCGTACTCCGTGGTAATATTTCTTCTGAAAGTAAAGTTTTAGATGTTACAGAACACTAGAATTCCCAGGGGTTGATTATCATCAGGCCCTCAATACCCTCGAAATCTTTAATATTTCTGGTAACCAGAGTCATGTGATGGGTTATGGCCGCCGAAGCGATCATCATATCAATAACCGGCATAGTCCTGTCCGTCAGGGCGCGGCTTCTTCCCCATTCCGTCATGACATCCGTATCCAGGGAAATAATGCGCCTATGGAACCATTCCGGTAATTTGCTGTACAGCCAAATGGCCAAATCATGCTTCTTTTTTCCGGCGGGAAGTTTTTCCATGCCATAACTTATCTCCCCAATGGAAATCGCGGAGATATACATATCTTCCGGATCAATTTCGTCGGTAAAAGCTTTTACCCGGGGATCACAATTTGATTTTCGCGTTTCCGATAGTATGTTGGTATCCAGCAGATATTTCACAGGTTGATTTCCCTCATGTTTTCCGGTAACCGCGGCGGTAATTCGAATTCAAGATCGCGGAGCGGGGAATCCTGAATGAATTCAAAGAATGTTTGCCGGGGGCGGACAAGTTTTTTATACTCCACGATGGAAATAATCACCGCCGTTTCTTTGCCCCGAACGGTAATAATCTGAGGGTTTGCCGTCGCCGCTTTAATGACTTCACTGAACATAGCTTTTGCCTCCTGTAATTGCCAGTCAGCCTTTTTTTTACCGGCTTCTGCCGTTTCATTCGTAACCTTTGGGTTCCTTTCCTTTGCCATTGTCATAGTTTTAGATTACCTCCTAGTCTGACTAGACTAACTATAAAGGATATTTTATGGAGTGTCAAGGGGAATTTTGATTTTTTTTTAAATAAATGCTATGCTGGGGCAATGTCAAAAAATACCGGTATTGCCCATCCTGAACCCATTCCTGGCGAGGATGAGCGGGATTTCAGCCTGCGCCCCCGGCGGCTTGAGGAATTTCTGGGCCAGCAGGCAATGAAGGATAACCTTTCGGTATTTATCAGCGCGGCCAAAGAACGCGGCGAAAGCCTCGACCACCTTTTTTTGATAGGACCGCCGGGTCTGGGCAAGACCACCTTGGCGCAGGTTGTGGCGAATGAACTGGAAAGCGGTTTTGTGCAAACCTCAGCCCCGGCGCTGGACAAACCCAAAGACCTTGCCGGGCTGTTGACCAACCTCAAAAAAGGGGATGTCTTTTTTATTGATGAAATTCACCGGCTGAAGCCCGCCATTGAGGAATTGTTGTATATCGCCATGGAAGATTATGAACTGGACTGGATTGTAGGGCAGGGGCCGATGGCGCGGACATTGCGGATCCCCATTCAGCCGTTTACGCTGGTCGGTGCTACCACCAAGGCGGGAATTGTTTCGGGCCCGCTAATCAGCCGTTTTGGCATTACCTGTCGTTTTTCATTTTATGAACAGAAGGATATGGAGGCTATAGTCCGCCGTTCAGCGGGTCTGCTCAATGTCAAAATAAATGCCGACGCCGCGTCGCTGTTGGCAAAATCTTCGCGGGGAACGCCGCGGGTGGTCAACCGCCTGCTGCGGCGCATGCGGGATTTTGCTCAGTTCTCCGGCGCTGAAGCCATAACGCTGCCGGTGGTGCAGGACGGCCTTACGCGGCTGGAGATTGACGCGCTGGGGCTGGAAAAGCAGGACCGGGATATTCTAAAGATCATCATTGAACGATACCGGGGCGGGCCGGTGGGGGCGGAAACCCTCGCTATTTCCATTGGGGAATCCGTTGAAACGCTGGAAGATTACTATGAGCCTTATTTGATTCAGGCGGGCCTTTTGCAGCGCAGCCCCCGCGGCAGAATGGTGACATCCCTTGGTTACGGCCACCTGGGGCTTACGCCATCGGCGCCTGCGCCCGGTAATGCCGAATACGGCGCGGCGTCCCTGTTTAACGAATAAGTATACATGAAAACCAGCGACTTTTTCTTTGAACTTCCCGATCATTTGATTGCCCAGTATCCTCCCGAACAGCGGGGGCAAAGCCGCCTGATGATCCTTAACCGCCGGACAGGGCGGCGGACGCACCGCATGGTAAACGATCTGCCTGAAATTCTCTGCGGGCCGGAATTGCGCGGCAAGGACGGCGGGCTGCCGTTGTTGGTTTTTAATGATTCAAAAGTGAGAAAGGCGCGGCTTATCGGCACGGCGTTACATACCGGGGCGCAGGCGGAATTTTTGTTGGTAGAAAAAACGGAGAGTGGGAATTGGGAAGCCCTTGTTCCGCGCGCCAAACGCCGCAAGCCCGGCAGCCGTTATGTGTTTTTTGACACAGAAGGCGCTGAAATTGCGCAGACTGAAATTATTGATGAGCAAGGAGAATTCCGCATACTCAAGTTTGACCGTCCGATAGATGACGCATGGCTTGACCGTTACGGACATATCCCGCTGCCACCCTACATCAGACGGGAAGATGTACCGGAAGACGCGGATCGTTACCAGACGGTGTACGCGGCGGTCACAGGTTCAAGCGCCGCCCCCACCGCCGGCCTCCACTTTACCCGCGCGTTGCTGGACCGCCTTACCGCCGCCGGTATTGAAAGCGCTTTTCTTACCCTGCATGTGGGACTGGGAACTTTTATGCCGGTACGCAGTACGCATATTGAAGACCATGTAATGCACCGGGAAACATTCATCATCGATGGGCAAATTGCCGCCAAAATCGAAGCGGCGCGGGCGGCGGGCCGCAAGATTATCGCCGTGGGTACTACCAGTGTCCGCACTCTGGAAAGCGCATGGGATTCAGGAAGGCTGAGGGTAGGGGAGGGAGATACTTCCATTTTTATATATCCGGGTTATCAGTTTAAGGTAATAGACGCGTTGTTTACCAATTTTCACACCCCCGAATCTACGTTGTTAATGTTAGTGGCGGCTTTTGCCGGCAGGGATTTGATTCTTGAAAGTTATGCCGAAGCAATAGGGGAGGGCTACCGTTTTTTCAGCTACGGCGACGCAATGTTGATAACGTAGGAAGAAAAGAATTTCACCACGGAGGTCACGGAGTTTCACTGTAAATAATCATGGAGTCTGTCAGAAAAATGTAATAATTTGAGAAAGTAGCTAATTCCTTATATAGTAAAGAGTTACATCAGTTGCAAGGTAAAATTCGCGTGTTCAATAAAAATTGCTAAAACAGGCAACCCCCCCTAAAAGAGGCTTTTTTTACTAATTCTGGTCCAAGAACCGTTACCTATATAAAAATCACCCTATAAAAGCCGTTTGATCCCCAAAAAAATGATGAAAAACGGCTTTTATAATCCAACTATTTAAGACTTTTCAAGGTATTGTTCAACCTCGGTCTTTCCTGTCAAGCAAAATTTACTTGACTTTTTACCAAATTATGGTGTATATTTTATATAACCCCTTCTTGGTGAAACTGCGGGCTTTAGGTCGGCACACGCCATTTCAGGTTTTTTTTTTATTGTTTTTATATGATCTCCCCAAATCAAAAGAACAGTATCCACATTCACGGAGGAAGAGGAATTAAGATACTAATATCTTAAACCTCCGTGAAACTCCGTGTCTATGATAAAAGTCAAGCGATTTTTTTTGAAATCGCATTATTTTCTTGTTTTTCTAAAAAACGCCGATATTGAGCCATTTTTGCCTCATGCTTCTTTTCATCCCGCCCATAATGATAT
>Ga0268262_10004702_pt1 | contig 13952 bp, 17 predicted proteins | sample TergutNc150P3_FD_190354 | JGI IMG/M metagenome (GOLD analysis project Ga0268262, IMG submission 190354) | Nasutitermes corniger P3 segment gut microbial community from laboratory colony in Florida, USA - Nc150 P3 (SPAdes) (version 2) | ecosystem: Host-associated > Arthropoda: Insects >... | reverse complement strand
CCCCCTTATCGTCTGCTCCGATTCACCCGATTTCAGGGATTTTCCCGAATTAGAGGATTATATTCAATTTTCACCCACTAAAATGGAGGTAACACAATGAGAAACATATTCTCAAAATTCGCACTCACGGCAGGCTTGATGCTTGCTATAACATTCACCTTTTCTTGCTCATCGGGCGGCGGCGGAAACGACCCCGGCGGCGATGTAAGCTCTTCGTCTGGTGGCGGAAACCCAAATAACGGAGGTTCGTCTCCGTCTAGCGGTGGCGGCGGCAGCCTAACATGGACATCCGTAGCGGACAGCAAGTTCGGCACAGACGACATCTACGGAATCGCCTACGGAGGCGGCAAGTTCATCGCCGTGGGACAGAAAGGCAAAATTGCGGCATCAACGGACGGCGTAAGCTGGACAGGCGGAACAATAAGCGCGTTCGGCACAACCGGCATCATGGCAATCGCCTATGGAGGCGGCAAGTTTGTAGCCGGTGGGAGTGACGGCAAAATAGCGTATTCGTCAGACGGCTCAAGCTGGACAGCCGCAACGGGCAGCTTCAGTACAGCAAACAACAAAGAAATCAAATCAATCGCCTATGGCAACGGCAAGTTCGTAGCCGTGGGCATTTACGGCGATATGGCGTATTCAACGGACGGCATAAACTGGACACCAATAGCGAGAGGAACCGGCGCGGGGGCAAGCACGTTCTCATCAGACATCTTCGGAATCGCTTACGGCGACAACAAGTTCGTCGCCGTGGGCACTGGCGGCAAAACGGCGTATTCGCCCGACGGCACAAGCTGGACAGCCGTAACAACAAGCGCGTTCGATACAAGAACCATCTACGCAATCGCCTGGGGCAGTGATAAGTTCGTCGCCGGAAGTTATTACCAATCCTCTGGAGGCAAAACGGCGTATTCGCCCGACGGCACAAGCTGGACAACGAACAGCACATTTGACTCAGATCTCATCTTCGGAATCGCTTACGGCAATAACAAGTTTGTCGCCGGGGGCTATGGCGGCAGAATGGCGACTTCAACGGACGGTTTAACTTGGACAGCCGCGACAAACCTCGGCAGCAAGATCAACGCAATCGCCTTTGGCAACGGCAAGTTTGTCGCCGTGGGCAATAGCGGCAAAATAGCGTATTCAACGGAGAATTAAGTTTCGCATTTAGGGCAACCGCGAGGGTGACCCTACAAATCGTATCGTAATGTTATTTTACTATATTTCTTATTATGAATAAACTCCTCCTTTCTCTCGCTATTTGTGCATCCATCGCATTTTCGGCAGATTTAACCATCACAGCCACGGATTATAAGCAGGAATATCCGCAACGCTATAAATCCATAATATTGAAAGGCAAAAAAGGAACCAGCTTTGAAACAACTACTAATGCTAGTGGCATAGCCCGTGTTCAAGTTGCCGAAGGCGATACCTATTCGTTTTGGTGCGATGGCATAACCGGCGAATTTGATTGCGGTTTTGGCAACACTCTTTCCGTTCCGCATGGCGCTGGTTCGGGAAACTGGGAAATTTACTATGACGATGACCGTTTTGAGTTGAAAGGCGTGAATTTTGAAACTGGAAAATCCAATATTTTGCCCTCTTCAACCAAAATTTTGGAAGCAACTGTGAAAGGCTTGCAAAAATACGATACGGTTAAAGTTGAAATTTCCGGGCACACAGATAATGTGGGCGGCTTGGAATATAACGATAAATTATCGCAAGACCGTGCAGAGGCGGTTCGTAGCTACCTCATTAAAAAGGGTATTGCAGAAAACAGAATAACAGCCGTGGGATATGGCTACTCGCGCCCCAAGGCAGACAACAAAACCGAAAAGGGACGCGCTCAAAATCGGAGAATAGAGATAAGTATAATAAATTGAGAAAAGGTTCAAATAATTATGCAAACCAGAATAGTTCATCCCGGTGATTTTTTGCTGGCTACGCCAGCTCTGGGTGGGAGCTATTTTCAGGATTGCGTGATTTTTGTGGTGGAATGTTCTGTAGAGACTGGCTCATGGGGTTTGGTAATAAATCATCTGGCGCATATCCCGCTAGACGAGGTTTTTAGAAAGAATCCCGGAATATCTCATAAACCGCTTCCTTGGGAAATAATGGGTGCATCGCGGGAATTGCACACATTCTTTTTTGGAGGTCCTGTTCAGAACACAGACCCTTTTCAAAAACTTTCCGTTTGCATTTTAGAGGCTGGGATTTCTGTTTTTAACGGAGCTTACGAAATTTCAAAAGGAGTTTTCATATCAAAGATACCTTTGGAAATGGAGCTTCCAGTGTCTAGGCTAATATCTCCGCAAAATAAAACAGCGCGTATTTTCTTTGGCTATAGCGGCTGGGCAGCGGGGCAGTTGGAGAGAGAAATTTTAGACGGAGCTTGGGAAGTTTCAAATCCAATCCCCTTTGACGTGTTTTCCAAAAACAGGGATGAAGTTCCCGTAACTGTGAATAAATTCCGCGAGTGCTATGAAAAAAGCTACCGAGCCTGATGGCATTTATGCACATAATGCTTTAAGGCAAATATCGCACGAGCAAAAGCGATGGGGCTTGCACGGATTTTCCATTTCTGGGCTTTCAACTTACTTTCAAATCCCCGAACTTGACTTATGCGTGGATATGGGTGAATGTCCTGTGAGCGCACTTAGCCTGAATCACATTCTTTTAACTCACTCGCACGGAGACCACAGCCGCTGCCTTATGCGCCACAACAGCCTCAGGCGCATGATGCAAAACCCCGTTCAAGCGGTGTATTACATTCCAGATGCCGTTTATGAATTGGCTATAGAGATGATAAAAGCCGAAACCTTGTTTGAGGGGGTTGCCGAAGAGCGTTTTGATTTGCCGCGCTTGGAATGCGTGAAAGCGGGGCAGTGGTTTGACCTAGCTTACCGCAAGGATTTGGAGGTATTCCCCTTTGGCGTAAGGCATTCCATTCCTGCGCTTGGCTACACGGTGTTTTGCAAGAAGAAAAAACTGAAAAAAGAATATGCAACATTGGAAAGAGGCGAAATCATATCCTTGAAAAATTCCGGGGTTGAAATCACAAACGATATCCGCGAACCTTTTGTATCTTTTATGGGTGATTGCATTGGCGAGTCTTTGTGGGAAGAGAGGCATATTTGGAATTCTCCCGCAGTGGTCTGTGAATGTACATTTTTAGACAAAGGTGAAATGGATATGGCAAGCAGAAAAGGACACACGCATATAGACGACCTTGTTCAGGTTCTATGCAAAATTGGCGGCTCCATGCCTTGTCAAAGCATAATTTTAACGCATTTTTCCATGAAATATTCCAAAAGCCATATTGTGGAAACAGTGAACAAAGCAATGCCAAAAGAATTCAAAGACAAAGTGAGGATATTTTTATGAAAAACTATAAATCATCAATTATTGCGCTTGCATTGGCATTTAATCTCTCTCATGCCTTAGACGCTATGTACGATTACCGTTATACGCTTGGACCGGAAATTATGGTTCCAGATGCTTTTTTTGTGGGTTTTGGCGGTTGGACACGCTATACCAATGATTTGTATTTGATGAGCAATTTGCAAATAGGTTTAACAGATAGATTTGAGATAGGGGCAAAATATATAGGCGGTTCTGCAAGCGGGCATCGCAGCCACTTGCTTGATGTTGGCACAAAATTCGCAATTTCACGAAATTTATCCCTCCAAGCCGATGTTCCGTTTGCTCTTAATCAGGAAAGAGACTGGGGCGGAGTGCTTTCTCTTTCGCAATTGGATGGCTACACAAAAAATGTGTCTTTTATTTATGAGGGGCGTTTAGGATTTGGCAGCGCGGCTGGTGAAGACAGATATGTTAAACCATCTTTGGCTCTTTTCCCGTATTTTCAAATAGGCAATGCTTTCAGGCTTTCTGTTGGCACTTTATGGTCATTTGGAGTGGGTAAGGTTGAGCATTTCAAAGAGGATTGCATGGTGGATATTATGCCGCGAGTAGAATTTGGGATTTTTCATTTGCGCTTTATGGGCGAGGTCTCCATTGAAATCTTGACTTGGGAGGCCAAAAAACATAACAGATACGCCTTTTTTGTAACAACGGATATTTAGCCGATAACCAAAACCGATTATTTATACACATCGCCTCTTGTGCCTATCTTAATAGATAAGACTATTAGCTCTCTGTCTTTGATGTCGCAAATTATTCTGTAATCGCCAATTCTATAACGCCAATAACCTTTTAATTTGCCCTTTAAAGGCTTGCCATAACGTCTAGGGTTGTCTTTTCCGTCAATATTTTCGTCAAGCCAATCTACTAAACCAGCCGAAATATTTTTTGGTATTTTGTCCAGATATTTTTCCGCTTGTTTAGAATGAATAACCTTATAGGGCATATTTTCGTTTCATCTCTTTATTAGTAGTCAAAGTATTAATGTCAATATTGGAGTCTATCATCTCTTGCAGAATTTCATCAGCAGCATTTGCATCAGCTATATCTTCAAGTTCTTCAATTTCTTGGTTTTCCATTCTCAAATCAAAAGGAAACCCCTGCGTATTGTTAAACTTTAATATGAACATCTTTAAGGCATTGGCTGGCGTTATTCCAATAGACTTAGTTATTCGCTCAAACTGGGTTTTTTGCGATTTATTTACTTTGGCGGTTATTTGAGTGCTTGGCATATTTTATTAATATAGAAAAAATCTATATTAGAATTATGAACGGAAAATATTGCCGATAATGGCTATTATGTTAACTAGATTTTGCCTAACCATAGCTGGATTTGACCCAAGCGCGGGTGCGGGTGTTTTGGCGGATATAAAAGCCTTTGAGCATTCCAAGGTTTATGGGCAGGCGGTTTGCACCGCTTTGACTATTCAAAACGAGGAACATTTTGAAAAACCTAACTGGATTTCTTGGGAGTGCATAAAGTCGCAACTTGAAATACTTTCAAGAATTAGGAATTTTGACTATATAAAAATAGGGCTTGTGGAAAGTCCGCAAATTTTGGGAAAAATATTGAAATGGCTGCGTAAAAAATATCCAAAGGCTTTTATTCTTTGGGATCCAATTTTTAAAGCCAGCAGCGGTTTTGAATTTCACAAGCGAAATGCCGTAAGTTGGCAAAAAGTATTCAGTTATGTAAATCTGATAACGCCAAATTTGCCAGAAGCGGAGTTTTTGGGGATTTCCGAAGGTTCGTCTAAAACAACTGTTCTCGTAAAGGGTGGGCATTGCTCTAATTCTAAGAATAGCAATGACTTACTGTTTTATTGCGGCTCCCCTGCCCCTATAAAATTCACAGCCAAACGCATTAAAGGCATAGAGCGGCACGGCAGCGGTTGCGCACTCTCTGCCCTAGTGCTTGCAAACCTCGCCCTTGGCTACGGTTTGGAAACTGCGATACTAAAGGCAAAAGAGAGTATGCGGCGGTTTTTTATAAACGGTTGTGGTAAATTAGGATTTTTCATAAAAAACCTCACACATCCAACTTATCCAGCACCTTGTAGGCATTCTCCTCAATAAACCTGCGGCGGGGTTCAACTTCGTCTCCCATTAGCATTGAGAAAATTTGGTCTGCCATAATTGCGTCTTCAACGCAGCATTGTTTTAGCACTCTGGTTTCTGGCGCCATTGTGGTGACTGCGAGCTGGTCGGGGTTCATTTCGCCGAGACCTTTGTAGCGTTGCAAGTCGGCTTTTTTTCCGCTGGCTTTTATGGAATGCATTGCCTCGTCTTTGTCTTCGTCTGAAAAGTGGTAGGTTTCTTGCTTGCCCATTTTTATGCGGTAAAGCGGAGGCATTGCCAAATAAACATAACCGCCATCTACAAGAGGCCGCATATAGCGGTAAAAAAATGTCAGCAATAATGTTTGAATATGAGAACCATCGACATCGGCATCGGTCATTATTATTATTTTGTGATAGCGGAGTTTCTCTATCTTAAAATCGTCCCTTATGCCTGTGCCTATGGATTGAATCATTGTTTTGATTTCATCGTTGCTGAAAATTTGAACATCATTTGCTTTTTCCACATTCAAAATTTTTCCCTTCAAAGCGAGAATGGCCTGATATTCCCTTGTGCGACCTTGCTTTGCGGAACCGCCTGCGGAATCGCCCTCAACCAAAAAGAGTTCGCATTTTGAGGGGTCTCTGCTTGAACAGTCCGATAGTTTGCCGGGTAGTCCCCCACCCTCTAAAATTCCCTTTCTGCTAACAGCCGCTTTTGCCTTATGTGCCGCTACCCTACCCTCTGCGGTGTTATAAACTTTTTCCGCAATTATCTTTGTTATCCCAGGATTTTCTATAAAAAATTCGTCTAAGGCTTTGAACACGGCAACTTCCACGCCGCTTTTAGCTTCGGAATTTCCCAGTTTCCTTTTTGTTTGCCCCTCAAACTGCGGTTGAGGAATTTTAATTGCAATAACAGCGGTTAAGCCTTCCAAAACATCTGCACCGGTTATTTCCACATCTTTTTTTGGCTTGGAAATTTTGCCAGCGGCGTGTTTCACAATTATCCTTGTAAAACCTGTTTTGAAACCAGTTATATGAGTTCCGCCATCGTAGGTATTTACGTTATTCACAAAACTGAAAAGATTATCGGTATAGCTCTCTGTGTAGCGGAGTGCTATTTCCAAGGGATAGGAGCCTGCTTCTGTTGAAATGACTATTGGTTTCTCAAAGAGAGGCTTGCGGTTTTGGTCTATGTATTCAACAAAAGAGCCAAGCCCGCCAGGGTAATAAAATTCCTCTTTTTTCACAGCACAGCCTTCCGGCTCGCTAGAGATTGTTCTCTCATCACTTACAACCAATGTCAAGCCCTTGTTCAAAAACGCAAATTCCCTCGCCCTTGTAGCTATGGTTTCGTAGTTGTATTCGGTTTCGGTGAAAATGCTTGAATCTGGGTAAAATTCAATGGTCGTTCCGTGTTCTTCCATAGGAGCCGTGCCAACTTCGTATTGCGGCGCTATGGGGTTCCCCCTTGTGAATTCTTGGCGAATAACTTTTCCGCCTCTTGTGACTGTGGCTATCAGTTTTGTGCTGAGGGCATTTACGCAGCTAACGCCAACGCCGTGCAAACCAGCGGAAACTTTGTAAGCATTATCGTCAAATTTGCCGCCTGCGTGCAATTTGGTCATCACAACTTGAAGAGTTCCCACCTTCTCTTTTGGGTGAATATCTGTTGGTATTCCACGCCCATTATCCACAACTTTTATGCCGTTGTTTGGCATTATAGAAATTTCTATTCTATTGCAATATCCAGCCAGAGCCTCATCCACAGAGTTATCAACAACTTCCCAAACAAGATGATGAAGCCCCCTCGTATCCGTGCTGCCAATATACATCGCCGGACGAACCCGAACCGCTTCCAAACCTTCCAAAACAGTTATATTTGAACCGCTATAATTATTATCTTCAGACATAGATTAGTAATATAGAAAATGCGTATGACTTGGCAAGGTTTTTTGATTTGTGATTTTGTATATTATGCATAAAATTTATTCAACTTTAGTTACTATTGGAGGGAACTATGGAACCTTGGGAGTTCATGCACTATACGGGCAAGCAATATGCCTTCCCCGTTGTTCCAACCCAGCACTGCCTTGGCAAATGGAAAAAACTAGCCAAAAAAGAGACAAAACTGCTTAGGGCGAAAATCCGTGCAATACTATTCAACGACCCTAGAATAGCGAAAGCCAACCATTACAGCGTTCAGGAAAACAATGGCATTTACATACTGAAATCCTTTGACCTGGATGGAAACCTGAATTGGCGATACTCGTTTACATTGACGGAAGATTGTTTCAGCGTGAATAGTTCACCAACCAGCATTCCAGCAATTATTAATAACAACAACGGAGCTAATCATCCATGCTCACAAAGGTAGTAAAATCTTTTACTTCCCGAAATTCTTTGTACACAGATGCAAAACGCACATAAGCTATAGGATCCGTCTTGGAAAGTTCTTTCATAACCAAATCTCCTACAACAGCATAAGAAATTTCCGTTTGCTTTAACTGTGCAAGCTCGTTTTCTACCAAAGCAACCATATCGTCTATTTTTTCGTTGCTGACGGGACGTTTGGCACAGGCTTTTCTTATGCCGGAAATCAGTTTTTCCCGTCCAAAAGGCTCGCGCCTGCCGTCTCGTTTCACAACCGTTATGGAAACTTTTTCTACATATTCATAAGTCGTAAAACGGTTGGAGCAATCAAGGCATTCCCTGCGCCGCCGTATGGAATCACCGCTGGCACGGGTTTCTATAACCTTATCGTTGTCTGCTTTGCAATGCGGACATATCATTTAAAAGAATGTAGTAAAATCGTTGTCAATACGCCTTATACAAAACAATTCCTACCACGGCCATGCCATTGCTTGCTTCATTGTAGGATTTTAAAATGGAATTCCACTCTCTTATGCTCATTTTTATTTTTTTCTCAAGAACATCTTGCCTATAAGCTGCTGCGCGTCCCAGCATTTCCGCAACTTTGGATAGCGAATCCAAATAATCTGGCAACAAGTTTAAAAAAGGCAAATCCGATTCAGGAGCGCTGCCTCGTTCTTTTGATAAAAATTCTTTTTGCTCCTTGCATGTCAATTGCAATTTGTCCATCATTCTGGTTATGCGAATCCAATCCACTTGCGGAGCTATCAAACTAATGGGCCACATTTTTTTTATGGAAAACTTAAACATTGAGTCGTGAGCTGCACGTTGCAGCTTAACCATTTCACGCAAATTCGCAAGCATTGTTTCTTTTAATGAGAGCATTTACCTTCCACCGGATGCCTTACTATTCTTGGCATGGGAAAAAAAATAAAAATTTTATAGATCTTCAAATATATTTTCTCGCACAAATTCACAACAGGAATTGCAAATCCTGGCAAGCCAGCAATGCTAAAGGGCACAGAAAATCTGGAACCTCTGTCTTTGTTCCACACAACAAAACGGCTATTGTAATTTTCAAAACCTAAATTTTTGCACAAATGAAAAAGCATTTTGGAACCATACCAAGCCGGAGGTACAAAGCCTGAAGTCTCCCCTGCATTTAGTTTCTGCCACTCTTGCAAAGCCTTGTCTAAAAGCATTTTTGAATCTTCTTTTGAAAGCCCTGCAAACTCAGCTTCGCAATTTGTTAAACGCAAGGCAAGCCTCCCCTGTAGGCTTCTTTTTAAATCTTTGTTTGCCTTATGCCTATAGCCATGCAAATACAAGCTATGCCCTTCCCGTTTCCATTCCAAAAGTTGTTCGCCAAAAGCCCTCAAAGCATTTGGCTGAATTCCTTCGCTAAATGGAACTATCATAAGATTCCATTTTTCATTTGTGCCGGATTTCCTTAAAATATCGGCAATATTTGCGAAATTTTCCGCATTGATATCGTGAAACTCATATACCGGCGAGCAATGCATCTATCTCTTCTTGGCTTAAAATACCCTCTGAGCTTTTGGATTTTTCTTGCGGAGGAGCTGCTGCCGGCACTACTGGCGCAGAAGTTGCAAAAAAAGCCGGCATCGTAGGTGCAAAAGCCGTAGCTGCAGGTAGGGATGTTGCAGGCATAGACAGTTCTGGCAAAGCATAACGCGATGGAGCGCCTGTAGCATCTTTTCGCTCTACCTGATAAATAGCCATAAAGTAGTCTATTGGCATCTCATAAGAATAACGAGGGTCCGCAAATGCCTTTTCCCAAGCATTTTTATCGTCAAACAACCACGGAAAGAATTGAGGCCTCATATTTTTAAATTTAGAAAAAACTAAGTACTACTTTTACTATATTCAGTATTATGAAAGTTGAATGGATAAACGCCTTTATATTAGCAACCAGAGATACCTTCTCTAAAATGCTCAATGTTCATGTAGAAGCCAGCAAACCTCATTTATATGCCGACGTGTCGAATATAAAGGATATTTCTGGGATGATAGGTCTCTCTGGAACAATTAGAGGAGCCGTGGTCATAGGCTTTCCAGAAGCAAGCGCGCTAAAAGCAGCAGGCAAGTTTATTGGCGAGGAGTTCAAAGAGCTTGGACCAGATGTCAGCGATGCTGTTGGCGAACTTGTGAATATAATCGCAGGTTATGTTAAAAAATTCATCCAAAATGAAAGGTTTGGAATTTCCCTGCCTTCCATAGCCAGAGGGCCAAAGCACATGGTATATATGCCCAGCGGAATTCCAAACATAGTTATACCATTCAATTCGGATATAGGCTCTTTTGTGCTGGAAGCCGCCCTTACCGAAGGGCATAATGACTGAGGCTGGGAGTTCCTATTCTTTAAGCAGCTACCTAAGTTCCGTTCAAAGATTGATTAAAAATCAAGTGCCTCCTGTTTGGGTTCACGGAACCGTGGCGAACTTGCAGGAGAGGGGCAACGTAGTTTATATAAACCTTGCGGAATACGAAGAAAACTCAGTTTCGCCCAAAGCCACGCTTGGGCTTGTGGTATTTGCTTCCCAATACGCAGCCTTGTGCCGCAGGCTTGCAGAACTTCCAATGCCTTTTCAATTAAAAAAAGATTTAAAAATAAAAGTTTTGCTGGAAGCGGATTTTTACATTCCGCAGGGAAAATTTCAGTGCAAAATAATAGATATAGACGCAATTTTCACAATAGGGGAAATTGCCATAACCAGAGGAAAAATTTGGGAAACGCTCGTGAAAGAAAATTTGCACAGGAAAAACGGCGAGCTTCCAATGCCAATGCTGCCGCTTAACATAGGTTTAATAACATCTAGGAACAGCGCAGCTTATAAAGATTTCACATCTACAATTAGAACCTCTGGGTATGCGTTTAACATAACAACCATTTCTGCCAAAATGCAAGGGCAAAGCACAGAAGCCGATATTGTGGAAGCGCTTGGCAAATTGAGGGAATACAAGGAACTGGATGTTGTTTGCATAATAAGGGGAGGAGGCGCAAAAACCGATTTGGTTTTTTTTGACAGCTATGCCCTTTGCAAGGCTGTGGCAATTTTCCACTTGCCCGTGCTTACAGGAATAGGCCATGAAATTGATGAAAGCCTTTTAGACAAGGTTGCCCATACACACTTGATAACCCCAACCGATTGCGCAAATTTTTTAATAGCGAGGGCAGATGCCGCCCTGCAAAGGCTGCAAACCATATCTTATGAATTTGCAAATTTAATGCAACTTTTCGCAAGAGAGCGAGATAAACTGACTTACAAAGCTTTGCAAATTTCAAATATATGCGACAAAAGGTTTGTTCATGAAAAAGAAAGGCTAACCAGAAACCTGCTTGGATTAAAGCGAGGCGTTCCAAAAATAATGGATTATCAAAAACAGGCATTGAAATTATTGGAAGAAAAAACAAAAGCGGCAAATCCAGAAATTCAACTCAAAAGAGGTTACACCATAACCAAAAATAAAAACGGAAATATTCTGCGCTCGGCAGAAGAAGCCGCCAAAACCTCCGTATTGAAAACAGTGTTCTACGATGGCGAAATAGATTTACTAAATTCCCTATATGTATAATTTGTTTGAATTTTTAATAGCAAGCATTTCTGCCAATATTGTCTATATGGCAATTCCCTTGATTCTTTTATCTGTGGTAGTTTCTGCTGTTTATTTAGACAAAAAAAGCGTTCCTGTTATTGTGGTAGCTCTGTTTGCTGGAATTATATTTGGCGAGGATGGATTTAAATTGTGGCAATTCAGTGATATGAATTTAACAAACAAATTGGCAAATTTAGCTCTGGTATTTGTTTTGTTTCACGGAGGGTTTTGCACAAAAAAAGAAAATTTGAAACAAGTGGCTCTGCCAGCTATTGGGCTTGCGTCTTGGGGCGTTATATTAACTGCAATATTTACCTTTATATGTTTGCATTTCATTTTGAGATGGGATAGAAATCTCTCTATTTTACTCTCTGTTATAATATCTTCTACCGATGCTGCCGCCATATTTTCAATTTTAAGAAAACAGTCGCTCAAAAACAAATTGTCATCCATCATAGAAGTAGAAAGCGCAGCCAACGATCCTATGGCTGTTTTGCTAACTTTAATTGCCGTGCAGGCCCTAGCTTCTGATGCAAGCATAAGCCTGTATTCCTTTGTAACGGAATTTCTTTGGAAATTTTTAGCTGGTCCTGCTATTGGATTTTTCATAGCTAAATTTGTGGTGAATCTCATAAACCGGCTCACTCCTCAAGAAAACAGCTATTATTACATAATACTCCTCTGCACCGCAATGTTCACTTATGGTTTTACCGAAACCCTTAACGCAAGCGGAATACTCGCGGTTTTTACCGCAGGCATTGTTATGGGAAATTTGCAATTTGTGCACAAGCAAGGCGTTTATAATTTTTCTTCTGCCATATCAACCATATCTAACATATTGCTTTTTGTGCTGCTCGGAGTGCTGGTTTCTCCGCACGATTGGTTTAAGGATGGTTTGATATTGAAAGGAATTATGCTTTTTATTTTCCTCTCTTTTGTTTCAAGGCCAGCCGCAGTATTCCTAGGAACAATAGGAATGCGCCTACAATTTAAAGACAGATTTTTCATAGCTTGGTCAGGGCTGCGCGGCGCCGTTCCAATTGTGCTTGCCACATATCCTATAGCTAATAATTTAAACAATGGAATGGAAATTTTCAACCTTGTGTTTTTTGCCGTTTTGCTCTCCTTGATAGTTCAAGGTTCATCTCTTGGCAAAATTGCAACTCTTTTGAAATTATCTTCGCCATCTCGCCCAGAACCTCCATACAGCCTTGAGTTTTTCACAAAGAACGATATGGAAATGGGGCAAAAGATAACTGTTTTCACCGTTGATTTGCCAGACCCGGAAGGTTGCAAAGGTCCTCTTATTAGAGATTTGAAATTGCCGGAGAATACACTTTTGCTGATGATAGCTCGCAGAAAAAAAGTACCTATTCTTTTTAGAAGAACTCAGAAAATTTTGAGTTTGCTGAATAAAAACACCATAAAGCACGGCGAAGAGGCAAAAATGCTTGTGGATAAAGCAGCGGAAATTATTATGGAAATAAACGAAAAAAAATATTTCCACAGCGAAGAAAACGAAGAAGAATATGATGTTTGGCAAGTGCTTCCTCCGCGAGGAGATACGGTTTTGTACGGCTGGGATCAGATAACCGTGCTTGCAAAGGTAGAAGACGAAGAGAAAGTGAAGGAGTCTCTGCTAAAAGCCTTTGAAAATGTGACCATTAAAGAGGGTTTGCATCGCTTTGCCGACAGTGATTCCAGTTTTTAATATTCATCCGCCTTGCAAAAAGCCCCCTTTTTTTATCGTAAGATATTATAGCAATAGCTTTATCGTAATTTAAGCCAATGCGGCTGGAATCTGCTTCTCCCTGCGAATTTTTCCCATACCAAATCAAAGATTGAATTTCTTTGTTGTTCTTTAGCGGAGGTTCATTTTCGTTTTTTTGTTCAAACATCAAAACAGCCACGCTCAAAGGTTCTTCCGAAGAACTATCCAAAGCCGCATGCGAACCAAAAAAACGGAGTTTATAACCCTCATATATTATATCCAAAAGATAATTTTGCGCTTGCTCATCTATAAGCTTTAGCTCTGCAAAAACATCTTCACCCGTTAGCCACGTGCCAAGAGGTCCAAGCCAGTAATAATTATCGCTGCTATCCAAAGTTGAAAACAACTCCTGCTTTAAATTTTCATTTAAGCTGTCCCCTATCACAACTATGTTTTTGCCCCTGTATCTGGCAGCAGAGGCACGTTCAAAAGCGAGCAGTGAATCTGGGGGTTGCAGCCAAATTCTAAGTCCGGTTTTAACATCATTGGAATCGTTGTCGTCGTTTGGCAAAACAACCATCGCACTCAATCTGTTATTGCAGGGAACAACCCAAACGGCAAATTCATTTATGCGGGTTAGCATAGGTTTAGGCTTATAAAATTTGCCATACCAGGTGAGCAAGCCCGTTATCAAAAACAAAATTAAAACCTTAACCCAGTGCATAAGGCTTAATTTTTTACTATCTTTATTTGAAAAGCTCGGAGTA
>Ga0268262_10004701_pt1 | contig 13952 bp, 13 predicted proteins | sample TergutNc150P3_FD_190354 | JGI IMG/M metagenome (GOLD analysis project Ga0268262, IMG submission 190354) | Nasutitermes corniger P3 segment gut microbial community from laboratory colony in Florida, USA - Nc150 P3 (SPAdes) (version 2) | ecosystem: Host-associated > Arthropoda: Insects >... | reverse complement strand
TTGGAAGATAACAAGATGGCGATCCTGGCGCAGGACATGGAAGCCCACAGGGTAAAGAAGTACATCGGCGCTTACCAGGCTGTCCTTGGCCGGGTGGACGCCCTGGTCTTTACAGCCGGCGTTGGGGAGTTCGCGTGGTGGATGCGCAAAAAGATACTCCAGGGCCTCGAGGGCATCGGCATTGCCTTCGATCCCAAAAAGAACGAAATGTCCCATACGCGCAACACGGAAACGCTTATCAGCAAGCCGGAGTCAAAGATCCCCGTTTTTGTCATCCCCACCGACGAAGAGCTGGTAATGACCGAAGACGCCTACGCCCTGATGTCCGGCACCTACGACCTGCACACCAAATTTACATATACTTTCCAGAACAAAGACTACGTAAACAAGGGCAGGGCCGCAGGACTCAAGGAAGAGCTGGCAAAACATCCTGAGCTGAAAGAGATCATCGCCTCGCCGAAGTGATTATTACTTTGAAACACCTAAATGGTTACAAAAAATTGATCCCGGAAGATCTCTCACAAAGGCACAAAGCTCACAGAGGACACAAAGAAAAACCGAAGAATTTATTAATCTTTATATTCCTCCGTGTTCTTAGTGTTCTTTGTGCCTTTGTGAGAGATAATTTGAGTAGAGTTTTAGTCTTTACAGTTTATTAACATGATAATGGCAAACAGGAAAATCGATCTACTCTGTGTCGGGAATGCGCTGGTAGACATATTCGCCAAGGCAGATGGGCAGTTTTTTGCCCGCCACGGGCTTATTGAACCGGTTCAGCACATAAAAATTGAAAAGCTAAAAGCTATTCTTTCGGAGCTTCCATCCTCAGTAATGGTATCCGGCGGCGGCGCAGCAAATGTCGCAAAGATCGCTGCCTTGCTTGGCGTGAGGGTATCTTTTACCGGTGCGATAGGAAACGACAAGTTCGGACGACTTTTCAAGAAAAGCCTTGCCGCTACTGGAGTGAAACTGCACCTTTCCAAAAAGCCATCTCCCACAGGGATTTGCTTAATGTTCCGGAACGAGGAAGGTGAAACCCGCATTGCGGCCTCCCCCTCAGCGGCCCTTGAGCTATCAGAAAGCGACATCAGTGTGGAGGAGCTTAAGAAGGCCAAGGTTGTTTTAGTCGACGGTTTTATGCTGGACAAATCCCCGCTTGCGCTGGATATTTTGCGATTGGCGGGACGGAACGGAATAGCGGCAGCGATTGACCTTAGTTCCCCCGGCATCGCAAGGGAATATGCGGCAGAAATCGCTGGTCTGGCAAAACAATTCCCGCTCATCATCTTTATGAACGAAGCGGAAGCCGAAGCGTTTCGCAAAGGATTATCATCGGCAACGCAGGAAATCCTTTTTGAAAATAATACTCCATTTCCCATCGTCGTTGTTAAGCTGGGCCAGGATGGAGCTATTTGCTATTCAGATGGAAAAATTATCAAAGCGGAGACTCAGGTTATGGTGCCTGTCGATGCCACCGGGGCGGGCGACGCGTTCTGCGCCGGGTTTCTTGCGGCATGGGTAAAAAACAAAACCCCAGGCGAATGTGCCGCGTTTGGAAACATGGCCGCAAAAACCGTCCTTGATGCAGAAGGCACCAATACGGACAAAAAAGCCCTGAAAGCCCTCTCAAAATTATTAAAGAAATAAATATCCAAAAAATCATCTCACAAAGGCACATCTAACCTACGGTTCGCGATCACAGATATTCACAAAGGAAGACTTGAGGAATCATGGGAAACCCAAAATAATTCGTCTTAACTTTGTGTTCGCGGACTTTTAGTCCGATGTGCCTTCGTGAGAGATATTTAGTAATAAGTTTTTACTCGATAATGGCCAGAATGTCGGACATTTTCAAAATAAGGTGATCTTCGCCACCTATTTTTACCTGGGTTCCGGCGTATTTGTCGTACATAACCTTTTGTCCGGCTTGAACTTTAATAACTTCCTTGTCATCTCCTACTTCAATTACAACCCCGATTTGGGTCTTTTCCTGGGCAGTATCAGGAATGATAATGCCGCCCGCTGATTTGGTCTCGCTCTTTTCCAGCTTGACAATAACCCTGTCCGCTAAAGGTTTTACTTTCATATTTCCCTCCGTAGTCTTATAGAATGTATGTTTGATGCACAAAGGATAGCAAAAAAATGCCCAGCTGGTCAATAAATGATTCTTCAATATTTATTATTTGATATTTGTTTTGTGCCATTTTGACCCGGTTTTCCGCCGATTTTTGAGAATAGCCCTATTTTAGGCCATATAAGCCAATTTCCTTGCTAAAAAAGTCAATTAACCTTCTTCCGGCAGCATCTCAAGCAGCACATACCGAACAGCTAACTCTTTGTAATATAAAGAGTTATAAAATATTACCATTTTTATCAGGAATTCACCTGTCTTGGCACGCTCTTTGCTGGTTAATAAATAAAAGAAAGGAGAAAATGATGAAAAGAAAGATAAAAAAAGCAGACATGGAAAAAAGTACTGAAGCCGGCGATAACAACTCCCTGCTTATCTACCTGCAGGAAATCAACAAAATTCCGCTTCTTAGCAAAAGCGAAGAAGAAACGATAGCCGCTCAGGCGATGAAAGGAAACAGCGTTGCAAGGGAACGCCTGGTAAACGCAAACCTCCGTTTTGTTATCTCAGTCGCCAAGAAGTACCAGGGCAGGGGGCTGCCGCTGGAGGATCTTATCAGCGAAGGGAACCTGGGGCTTTTAAACGCGGTTAAGCACTTTGATGTGGAAAAAGGCTACCGTTTCATTACATACGCGGTCTGGTGGATTCGCCAGTCAATTGTCAAGGCAATTCAGGAAAAAGGGCGCATGATCCGGCTGCCATGCAACAAGGCAAATGAATTGATAAAATTCGACAAAGCCCGGCAGGCAATCCAAAAAAAGCCCGGTTTGCAGAATGAACAGGATATACGGGAAATCGCCGATTACCTGGAAATGCCGCAGGAAAAAGCGGAAGGGCTTATGCGGATAAGTCAGGATGTCATATACCTGGACGACAAGGTTTCATATTACGATGACTCTCTGTCTACCAAAGACATAATCGAAGACGAATTTTCCAAAACTCCCGTTGATTACGCGATTAACAGTGCCCTTAAAGATGAACTGGAAGAGATGATTAACGGCCTTGAAGAAAGAGCCGCTGATGTTATTAAAAGCCACTATGGTCTGGAAGGCACCTGCCCCCAGACGCTTAAGGAAATAGGCGAGACCTACAACCTAAGCAAGGAACGTGTCCGCCAGATTGAAAAACGCGCCATGGGGCAACTCCAACATTCAACAAACCGGAACAGGCTCAAGAGCTACATTTCCTGAACAAAAAAACCAACCTCAAGAGAATTCCTAAAAACTTAAGTTTTTAGGAGTTTTTTACCAATAAACCCCGGAATTTCCATTTGGCTCTACAGGTAATCATAATTTTTTCCCCATAAATTCCGATATTTATGGCAGAAGGAGAAAAAGTTATGGTTGGCGGTGTTTCAAACATTACAATACCCACCCTCAGCTACACAATGGGACAACACGGGAAAATGGCGCTTCCCGTCGACTCTTCTTTGTTGATTTATTCCAACTTTGAGCATGTATCGGGCATTCAAGCTCCGGAGGGGACTCATGGGGTTTCGATCAGTAAGCTGAACCTTCTGGATGTCCTCATCGGAATGGTCAACAAGATAAACAAAACACCCGCCTCTCAAACACCGGCAAATATAAACCCCACCAAAAGCGTGGACTCCATAATAGAGAATCTGGAAAACCTAATCCGGCAGGCCAAAGCCTCCAGCAAGGCAATGCCCTACCGCCCTTCTCCCAACGCCGAAAGCGGCATGCTGTTTAGCCTGTTTAGTTAATATAATATATTTTCATAATAATCACTCTCGCTCAAATATACGAAATCGGTATGGCATAATCTTTTCTCCCCAATGGCAAATGGGTTGGCGTCAGGCATAACACTCCGCCTGGGGCAACTTCCTTTTCAAACCGGGAAAGAACAGTGAAATTTTTGATGTCATCATTGGTCGGGTTTGCTTTCTGTTTTACTTCTATCGGGTATAACTTACCATTTTCCTCCAGAATAATGTCAATTTCGCGCTTGTCTTTATCTCTGTAGAAATATATAGCCGGAGACAGACCGTTATGCCAATAGCTCTTTAAAATTTCGGAAACAACATAGGTTTCCAAAATGGCGCCGGAAAACGCTCCGTTTTCAAGAGTCTCCGGCGTATTCCATTTTGTAAGGTAACACACAAGCCCTGTATCAAGGAAATACACCTTAGGAGTCTTTACAATGCGGTTTGTCAGATTGTTGGAGTATGGCTGCAACAGGTAAATTATCCCGGAAGTTTGCAAAATGGACAGCCATGATTTTACAGTGGTTTCATTGATGCCGATTTCTCCCGCGATATTTGAATAATTAAGCAGTTGAGAAGTTCTGGCGGCTAATACCCTTACAAAATTAATAAACTGAAGTTCATTGGATACTTTAATAATTTGTTTGACATCCCGTTCTATGTAAGTTTGAATATACGAATCATAAAACAAATGCCAATCCTTATTAGATCCATTGGACAGAGCGGTGAACAGGGCAGGATATGAGCCTTTCCAAACACAATTGAAAATATCTTTTGTCTCTCCGGTTTCTTTCCCTTTTTGAGCTAATAATTTTTCAGTTGGCAGGAAGGGAAACGTATCCGGAATATTGTCTTTTTCCGCCTGTGAAAAACCCTGCAAAGTCAGAATACCAACCCTGCCAGCCAGGCTTTCGGTCACGTTGGCCATCAAGTTGAATTGCTGAGAACCAGTGATCCAATACATTCCCTTTTTCTTTTCCCTGTCAATAATGTTTTTTATGTAAGGGAACAACTCCGGGGCATACTGTACTTCATCAAGCAATAAAGGCGCTTTATACCGCTCCAGGAATCTTCTGGGGTCATTCCTGGCTAATTCCCGTTCTTCAAGGGCGTCCAGGGAAACATAATTCCTTCCTCCTGAAATACATTTTTGAAGGATGGTAGTTTTCCCAACCTGCCTGGGACCGGATATAAAAACCACCGGAAAAAAATTGCTTGCCCTGATAATGCTATTTTCCAGTGTCCTGCTAATATACATAAATTCTCCAATTGATTCTCCGACTAATCCGGTTTTAAAAGCCATATTAGTCGGAAAACTAAATTAAGTCAAGGACACTCAGAGCCATAATTAGGTTCCTCCTTCCTGTTTATTCCCCTCATGAAAATAAGAAAAAGTATATAGGAGACGAAAAGTTTCGTAATAACACATAGTCCTCTGCGATCTCCGCGAGCTCTGCGTGATGATATTTTAGAAACAATTAATAATTGCTATAATAACCTAATGACATCCGAGGAAAATACTACCCTGAAAGACTTTCTCAACCTTGCCTCCGATTACCTGAAAGACGGCCATGCCCGATTTCATCAAGCCATCGAATCGGAGGGAAAAGCCGGCCTCCCCCTGGCCTACCTGGTAGAAGAAACCAATGAGGAGGCAGAGGAGACCGCTGTTGAAGAAAACCGGGATGAGGACTCGCTTGAGGCGGTGGCGGCGGATGTCGGCGCGTGCAAGGGTTGCGGCCTTGCCGTTACGCGAAAAAACACTGTACCAGGCGAAGGTTCTGTTAATCCGCTGGTAATGGTAATTGGCGAAGGGCCAGGCGCAGATGAAGACGCCGCCGGAAGGCCCTTTGTCGGCAAGGCCGGGCAATTGCTGGATAAAATGCTTGCGTCCATAGGACTTGTCAGGGGTAAAAATTGTTATATCGCCAATATGGTAAAATGCCGCCCGCCGGGGAACCGGAATCCCGAAGCAACGGAGATAAACGCCTGTTACCCCTTTCTGAAGAGGCAGATCAGTTTATTGAAACCCGCTATTATTCTTTGCGTGGGGAATGTGGCGGCGCAAAACCTCTTAAAGACAAGCAAGGGGATAACCGCTCTGCGTGAAGAACGGTTCGCCGAATTAAAAATCGGGGAATTGGCAATCCCTGTGCTGCCGACTTTTCACCCAAGCGCGCTTTTAAGGGATGAATCCAAGAAGCGCCCGGCCTGGGAGGATCTCAAACTTCTTAAATCGCGCCTTGTTGAAATGAACCTGCTATGAACAAGCCACCGATTTATTTCAATCTCGTTTTTAACATCCCGTCGGGGCGGGCTTTCAGCTACCTGATCGACGAAAAGTCGGAAGCCTCTGTAGGGAAGCGGGCTATGGTTCCCTTTGGCGGACGGGACTGCCTTGGTTATATAACAAGCCAAAAAGACTCCCCTCCCCCCGGAATGGCAAGCGAAACCATAAAGCGCATACGCCGCGTTGTGGATAAGGAACCGGTTTTTGACGAGCGGGATTTGGAGCTGGCAAAATGGATAGCGGGTTATTACTTCTGCGGCCTCGGCCAGGCCCTCCAGGCAATGATCCCGTCGGGTAAACGCGCAGCAGACTATCCCTCATTTGCGGGGGACGAAGAAATCAACGCCAGCCCCCTTGCTTTGTCGGAAGAGCAGCAGATGGCGTTAGATGCTATTATCAAAAAAGAAACACCAGAGCCTTCCGGCACGACTCCGCTGTTCTATCTTTTTGGCATTACAGGTTCCGGAAAAACAGAAGTGTTTCTGCGGGCAGCTGAAGCAATGCTAAAAGAAGGCAAATCAGTCATATATTTGGTGCCGGAAATTTCCCTTACCCATCAGACCGCGGATGTAATATGGAAACGTTTTGGTAACGCCGCAGCGACGATCCATTCAGGTATGAGCCCTGCGGCAAGGCTTTCCGAGTGGATGAGGATACGGGCTGGGCAGGTTAAAATCGTTGTGGGGCCAAGGTCAGCGGTATTCGCGCCGGTAGCAAACCTGGGCTTAATTATCATTGATGAAGAGCACGACGGTTCCTATAAATCTGGAAATACTCCCAGGTACCACGCCCGCCAAACGGCCATGCGAAGATGCGCCACAGAAGAAGCGCGGCTCCTTATGGGTTCCGCGACCCCTTCGGCTGAAGCATGGAAGCTCATGCGTGATGGGGTCATAAAGCGCCTCGATCTTTCCAGCCGCCTTTCGGGTGGGCAAATACCGCAAATTATACCCGTGAGCCTGGAAAAAACTGATGGCTGCCTTACACGCGAACTTAAAGATGAAATCCGCATTACGGCGCAAATGAAAAAACAGACTATTCTTTTTTTGAACCGCCGGGGCTTCGCATATTATTACCATTGCAAATCATGCGGCTACGAACTTACCTGCAAACATTGCTCGGTCTCCCTGACCTGGTACAAGAGCCGTAACAAAGCCGTCTGCCATTACTGCGGATACTCGGTAACGCCCCCTTCGGTCTGTCCCCAATGCGGCTCGGTGGAAGCGGGATTTTCGGGTTTCGGCACCGAGATGATCGAAGAGGAAGTGCGCCGGACTTTTCCGGATTTGCGTATAATGAGGATCGACGCGGACACCACCGAAAAAAAAGGAAGCCTGAAAAAAGCGTTGGATCTTTTCAAGGCAGGAGAGATCGACATCCTTCTTGGGACACAGATGGTAGCAAAGGGCCTTAACTTTCCGGGCGTGCGCCTTGTGGGAGTTGTCCTTGCGGATATGGGCCTTCAGCTGCCGGATTTTCGTGCGGCGGAGAGAACCTTTGCGCTCGTGGTACAGGTGGCAGGCAGATCCGGCCGCTACTTCAGCGACGGTAAGGTTGTCGTACAGACCCTCCGACCCCGTGACCCTGCCATCGTTAAATCCTGCGCCCTGGATGTAGAAGGCTTTTTCGAAACAGAGCTTAACCAGCGCCAGGCGCTTTCTTTCCCGCCGTATACAAGGCTTATACGCTTTACCCTCCGCTCCAGGGACGAAAAAAGAACGCTGTCTGCAGCGGCCACGCTTGCGTCAATCGCAATGCCCCTCTTGCCGCCAGGCGCCGACGCCCTTGGCCCTGCCGAGTGCCCCCTTGGGATAATTTCAAACCAGTACAGAAGGCACCTCATCCTTCGGGGTAAAAACATGGCAACCCTGCACGCCGCAACGGGAACCATCATCGCCCAATACGAGAAACGGAAAGACAGTAAGGTTTATCTTGAAGTTGATGTAGACCCGGTGAGCTTATTGTAATAGCGGTAATAAAAGGCGAGAGTTTACCATCGCATAAAAATCGCTTACAATAAAAAACACTATGACTCATCTTGCAAATTTTTCTGTCCGCACATCAAAGCAAAATGAATGGCTCAACATTACAGCTGAAGTTGAGCGGATGCTTGCAGCTTCCGGTATAAAAGAAGGGATCTGCGTTGTATTCGTGCCTCACACTACCGCTGCGGTCACAATAAACGAAAACGCAGATCCTGATGTCCCACACGACGTAGGCCTTGCCCTGGATCTGATTTCACCTGACCGCCGGGAATTCCGCCACGGCGAAGGCAACTCGGCAGCTCACACAAAGACAAGCCTTGTAGGGCCTTCCGTTACCATTATCGTTTCAGGCGGCAGGTTGCTACTTGGAACATGGCAAGGCATCTGGTTCAACGAGTATGACGGTCCAAGAACAAGAAAAGTTTATGTCCGATCTCTGGGTGAATGAGAAAAACAAATAATGATTTTTTAATTACACTTTTCACTTGCCAATAATTCGTAATCGGTTTATACTGTTCAGATAAAACTAACTTGAAGGAGTTTACAATGCCAACACCAAAATTCGAAATTTTTAAGGACAAAAAAAATGAATTCCGTTTCCGCCTTAAAGCAGGCAATGGGGAAATCATCGCCGTAGGCGAAAGCTATCCCGACAAGAAATCGGCTTTAAAGGGCATAGCTTCCATTCAGAAGAACGCACCTGTAGCGAAGATCGATGATACCACCATTGAGCCAGAGGCTAAAAAGCCGGCAGCGAAAAAACCAGCGGCAGCTAAAAAGCCAGAGGCGAAAAAACCAGCAACAAAGAAAACTGCGGCAAGAAAACCAGCTGCAAAAAAAGCTGCAGAGAATAAACCAGCAGAATGAAAATATTTTGCCGTTATTCTGATTCCTAGCGTTTGATTATACCCCGCCGCATCACAGTATGTGCTTTGCGGCGGGCTATTATGGTTCCGTCTTTTTTTTGCCGTCTTTGCCGCAATTTGTCAGGGAGCCGTCTTTGCGGTGGTATTCCTGACATGCCTCGCAATTACCGTGGCGTGAACAGGGATAGCTACACTTGCAGGATTTATTTATTTGTTCTGGCATAATAACTATTTTTGTAATATAAGATGAAATGAATGTCAAGACATATGCAGTAGCGCTTTATGTGATATGCTTGAATTAAAAAGATATTCACTTTAACACAACACTAACGCTATGCGGCGCATAACCCTTTACCGTTCGATGATCCACAAGCCATGTTCCACCGCCGGAGAGTTGCGAATCCGCAGCAAGACGGAAGGGAGTGTCTTTTAAGTTGACAAGGCCGGATATTTTTCCTGAACGGCTTTCAAGCAGAAACACATCTTTTTCCAATGCTTTCGCGCCATATTCATCGCCATCCAGTTTTTCATAAAGCTCCTGTATCCTTTTGATTAACAATAAATCCTTTTTTTCAAGGACACAGAAATTATCGGAACACATGATTTGCCCTGCGAACAAAAAATTGACCAGCGCGATACATTCTTTTTCCGTTTCATTTAACGCGCAGTTTACGGTACGCAGAAAAACCACATCCGGATCATTTATATAAACAGTTCCGTTCATAAAAGATCGGGAGATGGTTTCGCGCAGGGAAAGCAGCGCACTGGGTCGGCCTTCATGGCGGATAAATTTCGCAATGCGCCAATCCCATCTTTCCAGGGTGTCAGTGCCGATTCGGGAAAGCGGGAAATGCCGATAGGAAGCGCCCAGTGGAAGGCCGCAGCCCAGATAGGCAATCGGAAGACTGGAGGCATTTCTGGTACGCTCTGTAAGAAGCGCGATTGCTTTTTCATAATGCTCCGCGGTTCTTCCGCCATATTCAGCACTTAAAAAACCAGCGTAAAGGAAATCCAGCTTAATGTAGCGGAATCCCCATTCATTAATAATCCGATCCATTAGGGAACGCAAATATTCCATTACATCTTCCCTTGACAGATCAAGGCAATAATAAACTCCGTCCCAGTTTGGGTTCCACCCCGCTTTCACAGGGCGGCCCCGCTCCGAGAGAAGCCATTCGGGGCGTTCACGGAAAAGCCTGGATCGGCGAGTCAATAAAAACGGCGCAAGCCAAAGGCCGGGGATAAGGCCTGATTCTTCAATTTTCTCAGCGATGTATTTAAGCCCCCGTGGAAACTTTGCGCCATTGACCTCCCAGTCGCCGACAGCCAGTTCCCAGCCGTCATCAATCTGAAAGACAGCGGGCAAGCCTTTTTTCAGGTAACGCAAAGCGATAAGGTTATCGGTTGTTAAAAGCCCATCAAGATCGGAAAGGATGATTTTTTCATCGATGCCCGTATAGTGATTGTACCAGGAACAATAGCCACCTGGCCGTAAACTCGTAACAGATTGCCCCTTGCCCAAAAAATCAAGGGATTTAAATCTGTCATTATAATAAATATTTTTAATTTCGTCCTTGAAATTAAAATAGCCACAAGTCAGGAATACCCGCAGTTCCAAAACAATGTTTTCATTTCGATGATTCTTCGCAAGCGAATTCGTGCCAACATATAAAGCCGCACGAACCAACTGCCGATCCTTGCTGATGAAAAAACAAACGGGTGGCATACCGCTTTTTGATGCATCGGCAACAACAAGATACCGGTTATCGGCGCGAAGGTACATAATAAAAGATCCGGTCACTTCGCCCGCCAAGCGAAGCTTCGAGGCGCTTTTACGCGGTGCATCCCCATTAGGCTTAATATCCCACGGGGCGGCGCTTTGCTTTTTAAGCAGGGGGATTAAACGCACTTTGGGGAAAAACCGCTCGCCGGGTAGCAGCTCCCAGCCGGGCGACCAGGACTGCCAGGGCCCGGCGTACAGCATGACGGTTTCAGTTTCAAAAGAACGGCAATCGTCCTCCCCTGCCCCGGTCATCTCAAGCAATTCCGATAATGTCCAGCAAGCGAGTGTAAGCAACCCGTTTTCATCCGGCTCGTCTTCCTGCCCAGTTTTAGTTACAAATTTCAGTGTTTTCATATTTTCTTTTCCAGCCGTTCTATCCTTTTTTTTATCTCTTCCTTAAAACTCATAGGAATTTCAGGGGCAACCACCGCTAAATTAGCGTAATGCAGTGCCAGCTTAAAATCCCTTAGCCGCCATTCCGCGTCTTTGGCAAGCGTAATTGCAGCCAGAGGATTCCCGTTTTTGGCTACGGCTTCCATAAGGGTAAAAGCTGTTTTTACGCAGAATTCATCATCCGCAAAAAAAGCCTGATGCTTTTTAACAGCCTTCCACCAGAACAAAGCCAGCTCCTTTTCATCAAAGCGAAGAATGTTTCTGCTTTTAAACGGATCGGCTGCAATTTTTCCAAGGGCAAGGAAAAGCGTCGCAAGGCCGGCTACATCCTTCGCGTTGTGATCGCAGATCGAAAGGAGATCCCCTACGCTTGACGCATTACTCCCGCTTCTTAAAAACGAAAACCAGATTTCAGGAGCCAAAGCGCCCGATACATCTCCTGTCCGGTCAAGGCCCAGAACCTGATTTTCGATTGTTGCCTGTGAACAATCGCTTAATATGCTTTTCCACAGGCGCCTTGAAGGGTGGAGCAAATCCGCGTGATGGTATTCAGGCGGATGAATTCCATTTATCAAACAGCGGTTTTTAAAAATCTGGGAATCAAAGCACTTGCCGTTGTAGCTCACCATTAGGGGCAAACCACCGCCCGCCAAACTTAAGTCTGCTGCTACGCAATTTATGAAATCGCTTTCGCCCGGATAATCCAGGAGCAGGTATTGGGTAATCGCCAGGGCAGCGTTGCCGCTTTTTGACACGGCAAAACGGCCAAAAGCGGCCAGGAAAGCTATGGTTCCCGCACCGCCTGAAAGACCGGTGGTTTCAAGGTCGAAAAAAAGCAGCTCTTCAGGCAATGGGATTCGCCCAATGCGGGCAAGATCAGGTATGAGAATAGCCAGCGAATTGGGAAAACCCGAACCCAAAGGAAAAGCAAGCTCGCGAATTTGCTTCCTTTTAAGAGTCTTATATCCTTCCAATGTCCAACCAGGCCATACCACCGGCTGATCGCCTGTTACCCGGCTACTGTTAACGACAGGCTTTGCTTCAGGGGCTCGGGTACTTTTCCCCGCGTCATGGTAACGTTTCATCCTGGCTTTCAGATTCATTACCATAATTCTACAGGAAAAAAATAATAATGCTACTGTTCTTTTAGTTAGCTTTTTTCCCCAATGAATTATCTCTCAAACAAGCATCCAGTTTGGTTAATTCATCGTTGAGATTATACAAGCTGTCGAGTAACGTACGAAAAATCCTGTCGTTCTCTTGCGAAACCCGTTTGATTTCCGACATTTCCGCGCCAAGTTCGGAAATGACAGATGATGAATTTTTTTGTATTGAATTTTCCATAATAAAAATTTACTGTTTTTATCCTGATTAAGATGCTTGTTAATCATTTTTTTTCTGTGTTATTAAGAGGAAATATTAATCAACAATAAAAAAAATAAAGAAAATCCTAATTTGAAGATTTATTTTTCCATGTGTTTTTTCTCAAACAGGCTATCCAGTTTGGTTAGTTCATCGCTGAGGTTATTCAGGCTGTCAAGCAAAATACGAAAAAGGTTTTCGTTGCGAAATAGGGTTTCGTTACGAAATAGGTTTCCGTTGCGAAACAGGTTTTTGTCCGGCTGCGAACCCTGTTTGGTTCCAGGCATTCCCGCGTTTACTTTGAAAATGATGGTTGATACATTTTGTTGAATTGAATTAGTCATATAAAAAATTTACCATTTTTAACCTTATAAAGCTGTGTGTGAATCGCTTTTTTTACCTTTTTTTTAAAAGGAATTATTAAAAACTAAATAAGATAATAAAAAACCCAAAAAGCCGTTTGCCCGGGTTTCTTTGGGCAAACGGCTATTAACCCTTATTCCACTTTAAAACGTGATACCTCCCTCATTAAAGAGTCAATGCTTTCACGGTTTTTGGTGCTTATCTGATTGACGCGGTTTACCGCGATATTTATTTGCTCCGCGCCGGAGGCCATCTCGTTCATTCCGCCGGTTATTTCCTGCGTTACCTGTTCAAGGTTCTTGCTTTCCTTCATAACTTCCTGGCTGCCCTCAAGCATTTCTTCGGAACCGCTCTTTACCTGCTGGGTGATTTCATTTAGACCGCCGGCGCTTTTCAGAAGTTGTTTGCTTCCCTCTCCCTGCTCCTCCATGGCATTGCGGATGTTTTCTTCCTGATCCGAAACGGTCTTAACGCTTGTGTCAATCGCCTCGAATTTAGTCAGAACATTCTCGGTGGCGCTTGTAATTTTTTTGATCGATTCGGCGATTTTCTTCAACACCGTGCCAATCGTCTTGGACTGCTCGCCGGAACTTTCCGCCAGTTTTCGTATCTCGTCGGCGACTACGGCAAAGCCCTTGCCCGCCTCCCCCGCGTGAGCGGCTTCTATCGCCGCGTTCATCGAAAGCAGGTTGGTCTGGCTGGCTATGTTTTCCATTACCGAGTTGATTTCCAAAAGCCCCTCGGACTCGCGGGATATTTCCTGAATGTCAGTCGCCACATCCTGCAATCCCCCACGGCCAACTTCGGAGGAATCAATCAGGGTCTTTACATTGCCGGCATTGTTGACCAGCGTGTTGGTAACTGAAGCGATATTGGCTACCATTTCTTCTATGGCGGATGACGCCATGGAAATATTACTGCTCTGTTTTTCAACGTGGCCGTTGAGTTTGTTGATGTTCGCGACAACCTGTTCCATGGTGGCGTTGGTTTCGGTGACGCTGGCGCTCTGGTTAATAACGCGGCCTTTGATGCTCTGTATGTTTGCGGTAATTTCGT
>Ga0268262_10004700_pt1 | contig 13953 bp, 14 predicted proteins | sample TergutNc150P3_FD_190354 | JGI IMG/M metagenome (GOLD analysis project Ga0268262, IMG submission 190354) | Nasutitermes corniger P3 segment gut microbial community from laboratory colony in Florida, USA - Nc150 P3 (SPAdes) (version 2) | ecosystem: Host-associated > Arthropoda: Insects >... | reverse complement strand
TCGAAGCGCTCGCGTCCGTGCTGGAAGCCGCGAAGTCGAAAGAAGCAGGCGGCCAATCTTCATATTACCTTTCCTATTCCAAAGAGATGACCCAGCAGTTCGCCAAGGACTGCGCGTTCTGGGCGAAACACATCAACGCCGCCGCCAAAGAGCTTGAAGAAATAGTCCTTAAAGACGAGGACAAGGACATCACCGTGTATCGCATCCGCTTCGCCTCTGGCTATGAAATATGGTGCCTGCCTTCTGTGGCGCGCTCGCTCCGTTCCAAGCAGGGACGGGTCATCATCGACGAGGCCGCGTTTGTCGAGGATTTGGAAGCGCTGCTAAAAGCGGCGATGGCGCTTACAATGTGGGGCGGCTGCGTGAGGATTTTGTCAACGCACAACGGCGACGACAATCCTTTCAACGAGTTAATCAGAGAAATAAGGGAAGGTAAGCAAGACTATTCTCTCCACCGCACCACTTTTGACGAGGCCCTCGCGCAAGGCTTGTATAAGCGGATATGTCTGGTAGGAAAACAAACATGGTCGCCTGAAGCGCAGGAAGCCTGGCGCAAGGAGATAATCGACAACTATAGAGACGGCGCAGATGAGGAATTGTTCTGCATACCTGTCCGCGCCGGGACACGGTATTTTCCTTCTGCGCTGCTTGAGGCGGTTTCCGATCCAAGCGCGAAGGTTCTGCGGAAGTCTTGCGATGATGGCTTTACTTTCGAGTCGAAAGAAAAGCGCGTAAGGGAATTTGAAACATGGCTTAAAAACGAAGTCCGCGACACGCTGCTATTGCATACCAATCCTGTGTACCTGGGCGAGGACTTCGCCCGCTCAGGAGACCTTACCAGCATTTTCCTTGACGAGCAAATGCCTGATGGGAAACTGCTTACGTTCCTTGTAATCGAATTGCGTAATGTGCCCTTTGACCAGCAGTGGCAAGTCATCCTGTACCTGATGGACACCGCGCCAAATTTCGGGGGCGGGGCGTTTGACTCCCGCGGCAACGGCCAGATGATTGCCGAGCTCGCCGCGCAGGAATGGCCGGGCTATGTTCAGCAGGTGATGATCACAATGGCGTGGTATGCGCAGGCGTTCCCAAAACTTAAAGGGCGCATGGAAGACGCGACCACAACTATTCCCGACGACGCTTCCATCCGCGAGGATTTCCGCGTTGTGGGAATCAAAGCTGGCGTGCCCTGCGTTCTGGAACGCTCCGGCGGCGCGCGCGAGAAGCGGCACGGCGATGGTGCCATCGCGAAGCTCATGGCTATCTACGCGTCGGACGCGGATGAAGAAAAAGGCTACCAGCCCATGACATACGAGGCTGTAAAAACTGAAAACCGCTACCGGCAGGGGAGGGACGATTCATGGGACGATTAAAGGATTTTTTCTTCGGCAAAGAAACATCTCAAGGCGACGATACGGATGAGCAGGCAGCAGCCGTTCCCAATACCAACCGCCACCCCTGGGGCGATTTTACACTATTACAGAACCTTACACCTGAACGCCTGGCGCAAATCCTAAACGACGTAAGGCGCGGTGAGTGCCCCGCCGAATATCTGGAGCTTGCCCAGGATATTGAGTTAAAAGACCTTCACTACCGTTCAGTTCTTTCCACGCGCAAGGACACGATCACCGGGCTTGATGTCAAAGTCATTCCGGCGAGCGACGACAAGCGCGACATGGAGCTCGCCGAGGCCGTGGAGCGCGACATCGTGAAAAACAGCTCCGCGAAGCTGTACACATTGATTCGGGATATGCTGGACGCCCTTGCCAAGGGTTTTTCGGTTTCTGAAATAATCTGGGACACCGATAAGGCGCACTGGAAACCGAAGCAGTACAAGTTCCGCGATCCCCGCTGGTTTCAGTATGACAAGGAAACCGGGAAGACGCTTATGCTTCGCTCCCCTCTGGGCAACGAGCTGGAGCCCCTCAAGCCGTTTCATTTCGTTGTGCATGAGCCGCACCTTATAAGCGGGAACCAAATCACCGCGGGGCTGGCGCTTCCGGCTTTGTATTACTGGATGCTCAAGAGTTACAACGTAACGAGCTGGGCCGCGTTCATTGACCGCTACGGCTATCCGATCCGCATCGGCAAGTATGGGAAGAAATTCACCGAAGAGGACAGGATAACGCTTAAGCGGGCGGTCGCCTCTATAGGCCAGGATTTCGGCGCTATCATCCCCGAAAGCGCCCAGCTTGAAATTGTCGAATCCAAAAGCACCGGCGAAAAGGCGAACGTCTATGAAAAGCTGGCCGACTGGATCGACAAGCAGGTCAGCAAGCTCGTTCTGGGCCAGACCATGACTACCGACGACGGGTCGAGCAAGGCGCAAAGCGAGACCCACGACAAAGTCCGCAACGACATTGCAGACAGCGATATCCTTCAGGTGATCGAGACGCTGAACGCCGCGCTTACAGTCCCTTACATCAACCTTAATTTCGGCGAGCAGGAAAGCTACCCGAAAATTGATTTGTTCAAGCCCGATGAGAAAAACATCGAGCAGATTATTGAGGCCGTGGAGAAGCTGGGGCCGCTGGGGCTGACGGTCAAGTCTGACGAGCTTCGCTCTGTAATCGGAATGTCCAATCCCGATGAAGGCGACGAGGTTGTCGGCGGCAGGGCTCCGCAAGAGCCATCGGCTGCTCTTGATGGGCTGAACGCAGAACGGAATGTCGCCCTCAATGCCGCCGGCGCGGATCCTGCTGACAGCGTAGACGCTCTGGATGCGGAAAACGGAAGCGGCTATGTCGCCATTTCGGATGAGATCGCGGGCGTGATTGAAAAAGCGGCTGACGCGGCTACCGATTTCGCGGGCTTTCATAAGGAGCTGGAAAAGCTGGTTACAGGCTGGCCTCCGGATAAAATCGCCGAGTGCATAGCGGTGGCGATGTTTAAGGCAAGGGCGCTGGGCGACGCGGAGTTTGCTGGAAAAAAATAATGGCAGACATAATCCCCAAAGCCGCGACGGACTATATTAAAAATAAAAACCTCAAAGTCGGCTTTTCTTACAAGGACGTATGGCATGAGGAACACGCTACCGGTTTTACAGTTGCAAAGGCCATGCAACTTGATGTTCTTTCCGATATGCACAATGCGGTTACAAAGGCTGTCGAAAACGGCCAATCCTTTGAAACTTTCAAGAAAAACCTGAAGCCGACGCTACAGGAAAAAGGCTGGTGGGGCCGCAAGGAGATGACCGATCCGCTTACCGGCAAAACGGTTGACGCACAGCTTGGCAGCGACCGCAGGCTTAAAACAATTTATAGCGTCAATATGCGCTCCGCATACCAGAAAGGGCAATACGACCGGGCGATGGAAAGCGACCTGCATCCGTACCTGATGTACCGCACCGGCCCCAGCGTTAAGCACCGCAAGGAACATGAAAGCTGGAACGGCCTTGTGCTGCCCAAAAACGATCCGTGGTGGGATTCGCATTTTCCGCCTAACGGCTGGGGCTGCAAGTGCTACACCCGCGCCGTTACCGAAAGCCAGCGGAAAAAATACGAGGCCGAGGGCATACCGGTTCCGCAAAGGGCGGACGGCACCGGCGGCGGGACGCTGAAAATAAAAACGGAAGCTCCGCCTGTCAAATACAGGACTTATTTTAATGAGCGCAAAGGCACCGTCGAGCAGGTTCCGGAGGGGGTTGATCCGGCATTTAACTGGAATCAGGGGAAGGCTTCGCGGCAGGAAGCGGCAAATTGGAAGATGGAGCAGTCCAGGCAAAAGTATGAGAAGGCGGCTGATGTAAAACTTGATGAAGACAGCCTCAAAATTGATGAAGAGAAAGTTGCCCAGGCGTTGCATAAAGCGGAAATGTCCATTAAAGACCTTGACCATGAGGAGGGCGATATTATTGGACTTGACGGTGAGCATATCCTTCATGTGATAGGCAAAACAAGTGAAGTTGCACCTCCGCCCGAGCTGGTGAAGGGTAATATATTTACCCATAATCATCCAAGCGGCGGATGCGCGTTGTCAGCCAATGATGTAGAAAGTATTATCAAAGGAGATGGGTATGGAGTCCGTGCAGTCACGCGGGATGGGCGTTTTGTCTACTTAAGAAAGGGAAATGGTGAACTCAATACATCGTTAGCAATAGAAATGAAAAAAGCTGGAATGGGAGGAACTACTGCTCTCATTAAAGCCGGTGGAATAGCAATGCAAAAATATGGCCCTAAGGCAACAACGCCGCAAAGGCTAAAAGAATTAGAAAATATGGTAAATAAATGGCTTCTTGAAAACGCCCACAAGTTCGGTTATATTTATACACAAGGGGTGATATAATTGTCCTATCCAGACTGCCCAATATGGGGAGAAGAAGATGTTAAACATCTCATCGAAGGAACCGTGCCGCCGGGAGAAGAGCATCGCGGCTTTGACGATAGGACGCTTTTCATTGAAACCCTTGCTCTTGCTATTGCTTTGAAGGAAGATGGCAAACTACTTTTGGAAGCGCTTCGGAAAAAATGGCCATCCGGAGTAGAGTCTTCTATGCAGGAAGCGGAAGAAATGGCCAGCCAAATGCCTTTGGAGTATTAGTCTAAGCAGTCTGTCATGGCCTTTTTTAAAAGAAAAACAGGGCGCTTTTTATTACACCATGTGAAATTTACCTTACAAAGCGCTATTACGATAAATGTCGATAACTTCTCAAAAATACCACTTTTCTCCGTCATTTGCAAATCTATTCTCTGGCGCTTTCAGTCTGTCCATAAAGTCGATTACTTTGTCAGCAATTATAAGTATAAGGAATTATTAATAATAAAAACCACGGAGTACTGCTGTCCGTTGGACAGCTTGGAGTTTCACGGCTACAGAACCGAAGGTAGGAAATGATAGTTTTCATACCAAAACTCCGTGTTACTCAGTCTTCTCCGTGGTTAGTTTCTTCTATAGTTTTCAGATTATGAATTGCTGTTACTTTATAGACAGACTCTAATTAAGCGTCGTCCTACCTTCGGTTCTTCGCCGCGTTCTCTGCGTCCTCTGCGTGAGACCTTCTTTAAGAAGTTTCTTTCAGCAGGTTCGTGTTGGTTCGCGTGGTTCGTGGTTAATTTCTTCAAAATCTGGTATAGCGGAACAGTTGCCGTCCAACTTGAAAAGATGGTTGACCAGTTTGCGGCGTCGGAAGGTTCAGAAGTTTCGGTAATAAACTTTTCAAAATCGGTAGCATAAATCAAAGCATTTTCCATCTCCGTGCGGAGGGGAGAAGACTTCAAGGACGCCAAACGGGTATACGTCATTTTTTTTCTTGACTTTGTCCTGTTTCCTCAAAGCGCCAGGGTTCCCCGCCGCTATGTTTTTATGGAGGAAACAGAACACGACCGCCTGAACGAGCTTATAGAAGTCATTTACTACGAGATGCCTAAGACCGCCGATGCGGTAAGGGAATACTTTGAAGGAAAAGAAACGTTAAAAACCTTGCCAACCGAGCAGAAATGGTGTATATACTTCAAATACCGTGTAAAAGAGGGAATGGAACCCCTCATTGATGAATTACGCCGTGAAGAGGAAGGGATCATGAGGGCTGACAGGGCACTAAAAAAGATAGAGCGGGATCGTGATAAGAGGGCGCGGGCGATCTGGGACAATCAAAGGCTTGTTCGTAACTCCGACATGAACGCCGCCAAAGAAGAGGGCCGCATGGAAGGCCGCATGGCCAGTCAGGAAGAAATAGCGCGTAACATGAAAGCCAGAGGCTACAAAGTTGAAGAAATCCAGGCCATTACCGGCCTTTCAAGCGAAGAAATTGATAAATTGCGGGGTTATTCTGATATCTGTCGCTGAAATCTTTACAGAAAACTGAAGTCATATTATATTTTGTTATGTTGCGGATTGAAGATATTAGATCTTGCTGTACTGATAAGACTATTGTCTTAACCGAACATTTATTGACCAGAATGCGGGAACGTCAAATACGGCTGAAAGACATAAAAGATGCAATAGCAGAGGGCGAAATAATCGAACAGTATTCTACTGACTATCCTTTTCCAAGCTGTTTGATTAACGCTGAAAATATACATATTGTTTGCAGTGTTGGCGATGGGCATTTGTATATCATTACTGCATATCGGCCATCGTTGGAACAGTGGGAAGCCGGGAATAGAAAACGGAAGGAGAACAAGCCATGAAATGCGGAACTTGTAAAGCGGAAATGGAAGAATCAACCGTCACTTATACCGAAGACGTTAAAAATGGCGTTATTGTTATTCGGCATGTTCCGGCTCGTGTCTGTACGGAGTGCGGCAACATCTGGTATAGCGGAACAGTTGCCCTACAACTTGAAAAAATGGTTGACCAGTTTGCGGCGTCGGAAGGTTCCGAAGTTTCGGTAATAAACTTTGCAAAATCGGTAGCATAAATCAAAGCATTTTCCATCCCCGTGCAGTAATGGGGTATGAAACTTTTAATTCCTTTCACTCGCTCTTATGCAGAAATTAAGCGTCAGGCCAAAGAAAATGAAGCACTGGCAAAACCCCTTAGCCCTACAATCGACTTCGTCTTTAAGAGCTTGTCCCCAAATAACAATATCGTAAAAATTTTTACCACTAACCACACAAACCATCACGAAATTGCTGTTAGAAAAACCATTTTATCCTTCAGATTCACTATCTGTGAGGCTGCCTTTATCCGCCGCCGCTATCAATGCGCGGCCCGAAGGCTTTTTATTGTATCCATATCCAGTCCGGTGATTTTCTGGATAAACTCAATAGAAGCGCCTTCCGCAAGGGCGTTTCGGGCAATTTCTTTCTGTTCATTCACCCTGCTCTTTTCCATGCCTTCTTCAAACCAGACTTGTTTCGCGTCATCTAAATTCCATTCGGTAAGCAACATATTCATCACCTACCGCAGACCTTCGGTCTGACCTTTCCTATGAAAGCGCAATAGCCATTCAGCGTTTTACATCTTTTGACTATCCCTTCGTTCCTTCCCTGATTTATGTTTATTACCTTCACAATAAGCTCAAGGGAGGGTTTTTCCTCCTCCGGTATGCCATAGAAGGTTAAAATAGTTTTCTAACAGCAAGTTCGTGTTGGTTAGTGAGGTTAGTGGTAAATTATTTGAAAATTGATTTGCCTGTTTTTTTTGCCGAAAAAATAATAGACTGAGGATTTTCCAAAACTTCAGTTTTTGGAAAATCTACCTTAGATTTAGATGAAAAACCGGCCTTAAAGCCGGTTTTTCGAGAGCCTTTTTCAAAACTAATAAAGTTTTGGAAAAGGCTCGACTCATTAACCCGATAATAATATAATGGTTTCTGGGGGTTGGCGGTGGCCAGTGGAAATATTTTTGGCAGGATAGTTGCCCTGATTTTTCTCATATTGATACTGGCTGCGGGAGGCCTCCTCTGGTTTGATTACTTGAATGTGATAGACGCTAAAGATGTTACCGGCCCCATTATGGATTTTCTTCGCCCTTTGCCCGTTATAGGCCGCCTTATGCCGTCTGGTGTAGGCCGCACCCAGCCCTTGTTCCCCGATGAAGATTTAAACCTGGATGCCGAGCGCTTTGCCATACGCATGGAAGCCCTGGAACTGCAAAAAATGGAGCTAAAGGGGCAGGAACAGGATATGCAAAGCCGTATGGGCCAGATTGAGCAAATGGCCCAGGAACTGGAAGAAAGACAAAAAGCTCTCGATGAAAGAGAGAAAACCCTTGATGCCGTGCTCTCGGACGCCGAAATTAAAGATAGGACCGTCGAACGGAATGCCATCAATCTGACCAGTATGCCGCCCCAGCGAGCGGTAGGTATTTTGGCAGCAATGGATGATCAGGACATTATCGACGTTCTTCGGAAAACCGACGAGCTTGCCCAGGCGAGCGGGGGTCAGTCCATAGTGCCTTACTGGTTGTCTTTGATGGACAGTCAAAGGGCCGCGGAAATAAGCCGTAAAATGGTCTCGAGGCCTTCCTCCCTGAATTAGACAACCGCACCGGTTTTCCGAATCAAAGCAAAGAGGAGGCCGGGATTGTGATTCAGATATCAGGTCCCACACAAGGGCCAGGCTCCCCACAGGAAACAGGAAACCGTCAGGAAAGCATAAATATCGAAAGCTTTTCAGGCGACTCTTCAATATGGAAGGGAGCGCAAAAGAAAAATAAGCAGGGAGCTTTCGCAAAACTCCTGCAAGGTTTATCAGTTAAGCTAATGAAGGGACAGGCGGCAGAAGATTCTTCAGAAACGGAAGAACTGTCTGCTGATGGCGCGGTAAAAACCGCCAAGAAATCCATAGGATCGAAGGCCGCCGGATCGAAGGTCGCGGCGCTTTCTAAAAACGCCGAAAATTCGCCTTTTGGGATGGAAATTTCAGACGGTGAAAACCTGGATATTGGTTTCTTTAACATTTCTATGCGGGAAACCGGCCTTGAATCGGTAGAATCCAGGCTTGGAAACCTTCGTTTGAATGAATTACCTCAAAAAAACTACAATTTTACTATTCAAAACGCGGCGCTTTCCGGTGAAACAGAATCGGAAGAAAGCAAGCTGGCTTTGGAAACCCTGGAAAATGCGGTTTCGCAAGGCGGGCGGGAACATTCCGGGAGCAAAACCAAAAATGGACGAAACACGGGTTCTCTGAACGCTTCTTTTCGGGAAACGGAGGCCGGATCTTCCTACGGCGAGAAATTTAATCAGGCCCTTTCAGGAAAGTCAGGCGCAAATTTTGGTTTACAGGGAGCGGAAAACGCCGCGGCCCAGGAAACACGGGGGAGAAGGGGCAAAGACAGGCTCAACATCGAAGTACGGGATCTTAGAACCGCCGAGGAGAAGGGAACTTCCGCTTCACCGGAGAACAGCGTAAGCCTTAAAGATGCGATTGAGTCAAACTTCAGGCCGCTTGCGAGAACGGAAATTGAAATTCCGGTGGAATTGGATCTGCATAAGGGAAGCGTAGACGGAAAAGCAGGCGATTCCTCTATTACGGGCAAAACTTTTGAAGACGCCCTGGCGGCGGAGCTGCGCGGCGATCTTTCAGGCGATATTGTCCGGGACGCGGCGGTAATTATCCGCAACGGCGGCGAGGGAACAATACGCCTTTCACTCCGCCCCGCCTCCCTGGGGGATGTAAAGATACGCCTTGAAATGACCGAAAACAAGATCACCGGGCATATCATTCTAAAAAGCAGTGAGGCGCTTCGGGCTTTTGAACGGGAACTTCCTGTTTTGGAAAAGGCTTTTAAGGATTCGGGCTTCAGCGAGACCAACCTTGAAATGTCCCTTGCCTCGGACGATTCCGCGAACGGAGGGGCGTTTGGCCGGCAGGAAGAGAGGCAGGAAAGGGATTTCCTCCTTCGCTCTCTGGCTGTCTCAGGCTACGAGGCTGAGTCTGAGCAATCGGCGATAAGCCGCCTGGATGCGCCCGTTCACGGCGAAATGCTTTTTACTTCACCGGAAAGAGTTCCGGTAAATTTGTTTGTTTAGGAGAACTATATGGCTTTAGAAGCTGTTATGAGCAGCCAGGAAAAAGCGGCTACCGCCCAGTGGGTGGACGCGGCAAATAAAAAACTCGGCCTTGAGCTCAATAAAAGCAATATCACAACGGGTCAGAACCTTGGGAAGGATGATTTTTTGAAGCTCCTTTTGGCCCAGTTGGCCCATCAGGATCCGTCTGCGCCAATGGAAGATAAGGAATTTATCGCACAGATGGCCCAGTTTTCAAGCCTTGAGCAGATGACAAACATGGCGGCGGATTTCGCGAAAATGGCGCAAATGCTGAAGGTTACTGAAGCGTCGAGCGCTTTGGGCAAGGGTGTCGAGATTAACCTGGGAGATGATACCGTCCAGGGCGTTGTCCGTGCTGTAACCAGAGAAGAAGCGCCCAGGATACTTGTGAACAGCAGTTTCTACGATTGGGAACAGGTTATTGCGGTTTATGACGAGTATTAATGTTTTTCTTAATGTCTACTATGTGAGGGGAAAGGAGTAATAGCCTATGATGCGCTCTTTGTTTTCCGGTGTATCCGGACTTCAAAATCATCAAACGAGAATGGACGTTATCGGTAATAACATCGCAAACGTCAACACCTACGGCTTTAAGCGTAACCGGGTGAATTTTCAGGATATTTTTTACCAGCAGCTCCAGGGCGCGGCGCGTCCTACCGAGGATGTTGGCGGTGTAAACCCCCAGGAAGTCGGTCTTGGTATGTCGGTGGCGTCAATCGACACCATCCACTTACAGGGCGCGTTCCAGACTACAGGGGTGGGGACAGACCTGTCTATACAGGGGACGGGTTTTTTCATCCTTGACGACAAAGGCTCCCAGCTCTATACCAGGGCCGGTACTTTTGCCCTGGACGAAAACGGAACCTATGTAAATCCGGGCAACGGAATGAAAGTACAGGGCTGGATGGCCCAGGAAATTAACGGGGTGCAGTTTCTGGACACTTCGCGCGCGTTGGAAAACCTGATTATTCCTGTTGGGGCAAAAGACCCCGCCAGGGCAACCACTACGGTGAATTTCGCCTGTAACCTTGACAAGAGAACGCCGGAAATTCCCGAAGGCGCTAACGATCTTCAGGCGCGGGAGGGAACCTGGTCTACACAGGAAAAAATTTACGATTCATTCGGCGACGTGCATATTCTGCAGGTGCAATTTTCCCGCGTACCGGGGCAGAACAACAGTTGGACTGCCAGGGTTTCGGTGGATCCTCAAAACGAAGCGCCCACCAACGCTTCAGCCGGCCTGGGGGACGTTCCTCCGGCGGCGGGCGGGCCTGATATTTTCACGATTAACTTCAGCAACCAAGGAACTATGCTTAACGCCATTGACGGCGCCGGCAACGAATCCAATTTTGGACAGGTTATAATGAACGTTGCCTACGATGTTCAAAGCGCGACTCCCGGAGACGACGGCGCAATGGTACGCCAGACCTTCCAGTTGAACCTGGGCACTGTCGGCGGCGTTGTAGATACCATGACGCAGTTCGCCGAAAGAAGTTCTTCCAAGATTATTAAACAAGACGGCCACGCTATGGGCTACATGGAAAACTTCAAGATCGACGGCAGCGGGACCATTACGGGGATTTTCTCCAACGGGACTACCCGCACACTTGGGCAGGTAGCGATGGCGAGTTTCCCCAACCAGGGAGGTCTTGAGAAAGCGGGGGACAACAATTTCAGAAAGACCAATAACTCCGGGAACGCCAATATAGGCCCGTCCGGTGTTGCCGGAAAAGGCGTAATCAAGGCCGGCGCTCTGGAAATGTCAAATGTAGACCTGGCGGATCAATTTACCGACATGATCGTTACACAGCGCGGTTTCCAGGCCAATTCAAGAACGATTCAAACGGCGGATCAACTGCTGCAAGAGTTGTTAAGCCTGAAAAGGTAGTTTTAGGCAATGATGAAGGTAACTCGGTTGAACGGGGTTGAGTATTTCATCAACCCCCACCAAATTGAGTCTATAGATATTCATCCTGATACCACCCTGCTTATGCTTTCGGGCAAGCATGTGGTGGTTAAGGAAACGGTGGAAGAAATAATAGACCGGATTGTTGAATACCGCAGCAGAATAGGCGGGTTCAAAAATGAGGAATGAGGTTAAGGTATGAATTTAGCACCTATTATCGGCATTGTTGGCGCTTTGGGCATGGTTATATATGGAATGGTCGGCAGCGGTAATTCCCTTTTGACCTTCATTGATTTGCCATCTGTATGGATCGTTTTAGTGGGTTCGTGGTTTACCCTGTTTACCTTAACAAGCATTTCCGGCGCTCTCGGTATTTTCAGTACTATGGGTTTAATTTTCAAAACTCCGAATTTTAACGAACAGGGAATCATTACCAAACTGATGGCAATGTCTGAAAAAGCCCGCCGCGAGGGACTCCTTGCCCTGGAAGAAGAGCTGGAAGATCTTGACGATGAATTTATGAAAAAGGGAATGCGGCTGGTTGTTGACGGAACCGACGCAGCGATTATCCGCGACCTCATGGAAAACGAATTAAGCCAGATGCAGGACCGCCATGCCAATAAAATCGGAATGGTTATCGGCTGGGCAGGCCTTGCCCCCGGGCTGGGTATGCTGGGTACGGTTATCGGGCTTATCGGTATGTTGAAAAACCTGGATGACAAAAGCTCCCTGGGTCCGAATATGGCGGTCGCGCTTATTACCACTCTTTACGGTTCCGTATTGGCGAACCTGCTTTTTATCCCTATCTTTGGAAAACTAAAAAGCATCGATGCGGCGGAGTCAAAGGTAAAGGAAATGCAGATAGAAGGAGTCCTTTCTATACAGGCCGGGGACAACCCCAGAATTCTGGCGAGTAAGCTTCTTACTTATCTTGACCCCATTGCGCGCAAAGCTGTGGAATCGGAAGTTACAAAAGACTAAGGGAAAGGAAAGGCAAAGCGTGGCAAAGAAGAAAAAGGCAGATCTGGGAGGCGCTTCGAATGAGTGGCTCACCACTTATTCGGACATGGTTACCCTCATGCTCTGTTTCTTTGTCATGCTCTTTAACCCGGATGAGGTTGATCCCGCCCAGCTTGCGGCCATGATTTCAAATTTTACGAATTTAGGTCAGGGAGCTCAAGCCGGCGGAAACACGCTTTCGGCCGGTAAAAGCGCTGACCTTGGAAATACAATTAACTCGCTTCCGGCCATGGATCGGGGCAGGTCTCTTGGTACGTCGTTACGGAGGGCGGTAAGTTTATTTCAGCCCGAAGTAAAATCCAACAAGGTCAAGGTTACAAGCGAGGAACGCGGCCTGGTCATAAGTCTTGCGTCAGACGCCTTTTTCAATCCCGCCAGCGCGCGCGTTAACATTGAAGAAACAAGGGATATTCTGCTTCGTCTGGCTTCGCTTCTAAACTCAAACGATGTCGGCATAAGGAAAATTCGCATAGAGGGGCATACCGACTCGGTGGATGTTGACCCTAACGGGCCCTGGCAGGATAACTGGCAGCTTTCTTCGGAAAGGGCAAGGTCGGTATTAAGGTATTTAACCGATTTTGGAGTAGCGGAAAACCGTTTTCAGATCGCCGGTTTTGCGGATACAATGCCTGTTAGCAGCAACTCAACCCCTGAGGGACGCGCTTATAACAGGCGCGTGGATATTGTTATTATCGACGAAGGGCATTTATAAAGTATGGAGGAAATGAAGCATGTCTGACAATGATGATCTTAATCTAGATGGCGATGACTCTGCGGGAGCAAGCAGCCCGAAAAAAGCATCCGGTTTAGCGGCTTTATTGCCGAACTTGCTGAAATTTGTCGCTATTGGTTTGGGCGCGCTGATTTTCATTGTTACCGTTTCGGTAATTACCTATAACATACTGAACAAGGGCGGGCAATCCCAGACGGTGATTCCTTCGGCTTCTCCCTTTGTCGGCTCAAGGCCCCAGTACCAGATGTTCAGCTCCATCGGGATGATCAGGACAAGCACTAAAGATGCTGTGCCGTATTCGGTAATTGTGGACATGATTATCGGGTACGATCTTAACGATAATAACACCCAAACGGAATTAACCGGCCGTCTTTACGAATTACGCGATTTTGTTCGGGTGTTTTTCAAAGGCAAAATGGCCGATGATCTGAAACCGGAAAGCGAACCCCGCCTAAAGCAGGAAATTCTCGAGCAGCTTAACACGAAAATTCTCAGTTCAGGCAGGGCGCGGATCGTACTTTTTAACCAACTCGACGTAATGTCGACGCAATAAGCTTTTTATGTTCCATATAATGCAAACGGCACTATGGAACATCTAAATGTTTATAAAGAATTTACCACTAACCACACTAACCAACACAAACTTTTACCACATATCTTGTTGATGTTCGTGGCGTTCGTGTTGGTTCGTGGTAATTTATTTGAAAATTGATTTCCGTGATTGATTTGTATCCGTCAATTTAAGCGGTGAAAATGTTCCAAGGTAGTAGTTTTTCCCAGTCTTCAGGGGTTAAAGCAAACGGGGCCTTTTCAAAGACAGCCATAAGATATTTAAACGGAACAAGGCCGTTCTGC
>Ga0268262_10004699_pt1 | contig 13960 bp, 10 predicted proteins | sample TergutNc150P3_FD_190354 | JGI IMG/M metagenome (GOLD analysis project Ga0268262, IMG submission 190354) | Nasutitermes corniger P3 segment gut microbial community from laboratory colony in Florida, USA - Nc150 P3 (SPAdes) (version 2) | ecosystem: Host-associated > Arthropoda: Insects >... | reverse complement strand
AAATTAGAGGCATTGGCATTGTGGATGTTCGCTCAATGTTTGGGGTGAAATCTGTTAGAACAGAAAAACGCCTAGACATTATTTTGGAACTTAAAAAATGGGATGTTGCCGAGCAATACAACCGCACAGGATTAGACTCAATTGTGAATAAAATTTTAGGGCTTGATATTCCTCATGTTGTTATTCCAGTTTTGCCCGGCAAAAATATCGCAGTTATATCTGAAGTAGTTGCAATGGACCACATGCTGAAAAAAGAGGGAATTAACAGCTCTCAAGACATAAACGATTATTTGCTAGCCCAGATAAAGCAAAAAACGGAGAGCAGAAAAAATGCCTAAAGTATCTAAGATGTCTAATAGAGTTCCTTGGTTATATTATAGCATTGTTCTTTCGGTGTTGCTGTTATTGTTTTGCTCTTGGTTTTTTTTTCACCCGAACAGCCCCTGGCATTCTCGCAATCATTATGTTATAGCTTTTGAAGAAATTGGCAATTTGAAAATAGGCAATGCTGTAAATGTGAATGGTTTGCCAAGAGGTTATGTGGAAAAATTTGAATTGACAGATTCTTGCGTATGGACTAAAATTGCGGTGCTTTCCACAGTGAAAATTCCAATAAATTCAAGATTGCATTTGGTTAATGTGGGGTTAATGGGGGAGAGAATTGTTGAAATAACGCTTGGAGATTCCAAAAAATATTATGCAGATAATTCTCGCATCATAGGTAATTTTGATGCTGGCAGCACAACCGTTGGGGCATTGGCTATAGATATATTAAAAGAAGCGAGTGTTCTTGTAGATGTTGTATCTGGCCTTGCCGATACTTTATTTTCTGAGCAGAGAATGAAAGATTACAAGAGATTGACGGAAAAAGGAAAAAAATTTGGGAACAAAGTTTCGCGTTTTGCAAATTCCACAGGAAGTTCCGTGCAGGTTTCAATAGACTCTTTGGTGGAGGCAAAGGAGAAAATTGCAAAAATTCTGGATGAAACAAAACCAAACCTAGATGGAGCTTTTGAAAACGCAAATTTACTGAGCAAAAATTTTGCAAATTTGGAAAAATCTTTAGAAGCAATTAAAAACAGCATAGCCTCTATTGCAGAAAAGCTAGAGAACGAAGAGAATACTATTTCCCTTGCTTTGGATAGAAATCGTCATGGGGCTTTGAGGCGTGAAATATCCAAAGTTTCTAAAGATGCAGGGGGTTTAATGGAGAGAATAAAAGAGAACGGTCTGGATTTGAATGTGACTATTTGGAAGTAGCAATGCGAAAAATTTTATTGATAAGCGGCATTATACTGATTCTCTTTGGTTGCACTAAAACCGAAGAAGAAGGTATTGTTTGGGAACCCAAAGAGCATCCCGTTATGTTTTTTTCAGATACCACGGTTATGGATTTATACGAAGGGAATAGGCTTGCGTGGAAGGTGAAAACCGCATATTTGGAACGCTGGGGCGGCTCGGATAGCATTTTTGTGAAACCAATTTTTGCAGATATTTACGATTCGCTGGGAAACAAAGCGGCATTTTTGCGTGCAGATTCTGGAAATTTAAATATGCGCATGACTTTTGTCAGGGCTTATGGCAGGGTTTATGCCCTTTCCCCCAAAGGCGCAGCTGTGAGGGCAGATTCTCTTTTGTGGTTAAAATTAGACGATAAAATTCGCACGGATGGCCCGGTGCGTGTTGTTGGCGAAACCGGTGATGTTTTGCAAGGCATTGGCTTTATATCAGATGCCAAATTGGAAAACTGGAGCATTCGCTCAAAAGTGACAGGTATTTTTCAAGATGCGGCAAAGAGGCTAAAAGAAGAAGACAACAAGCTGGTACCAGAAGAAGAAACCAAAAACCCTGCACCTAACGAGTTTTAAACGAAAGAATATGAATGGTTACCCCCACAGCAATGGCGAGCAGAATTAACCTTAGCCACCAAGCTGAAACAATAAAAAACGCCGAAAACAGAATTGTGCCCCAAAGAGTTGAAATAATTACAATTTTTGTTCTTATAGAAATGGATTTATCTTCCTGAAAATTTTTGACAATAGTGCCAAAATACTTGTTGCTCATAACTTTATTGTACAATTTCTTAGAGCCGCGCATATATAGCCAGGCCGTTAATAGATAAAAAGGCGTGGTGGGGAGCAAGGGCAAAAAAATACCGAGTGTTCCCAGCACAAGGGAAATGCTCCCCAATATGATGTATAGAGGTTTAGTCATTTTTTCTTTTTTTAGGAAACCAACCTTTTTCCACACGCTTTCTCTGCTGAAAAAGCTCGCCTATAGACCAAAACGAAGAAAAGGCAAAAACTCCGCACAAAGACGAGGCAATGGCATTATGAAAAAACAATGCGGCAATAATTCCGAGAATTCCGAGCAACAAAAACACCCACCAGCACTTTACGCCAAAATGGTATTCACCCTTTATAACCAAAGGGTGAAAAAAACCTATGAGCAGAAATGTTGCAAACCCGATGATTATTCCTGTTAAATTATATGTTTCTATAAATTGCACTGGTTGAATTTAGAAATTTTCTATAATTAGAAGCAAATGATTCAACTTCAAAATCTCAAAAAGAGCTTTGGCTTGCAAGAGCTGTTCAGCGATGCGGGTTTTCAGGTTGGCAGGCAAGAGCGCATTGGCGTGGTTGGCAGGAATGGCAGCGGAAAATCCACGCTTTTTAAAATTATTTTGGGCGAAGAAGGCTATGATGGCGGCAATATAAGCATTCCCAAAAATTACACAATAGGGTATTTGTCGCAGCATTTGCATTTCACCCATCCAACGATTTTTGAAGAAGCCTGCTCTGCATTAAAGCCAAATGAAGATGGCTGGATTGAAAGCTACAAGGTGGAATCCATTTTAAGCGGGCTTGGCTTTGACAAAGGAACAATTGAAAAAAAATCTCCGGCAATGCTTTCTGGAGGTTTTCAAATTCGCCTCAATTTGGCAAAGGCTTTGGCAGCCGAACCGAATATGCTTTTGCTAGACGAACCCACAAATTATCTAGACATAGTTTCTGTGCGGTGGTTGCAAAAATTTTTGAGAAACTGGCCCGGCGAGCTTATGCTAATAACTCACGACCGCCGCTTTATGGATAGCGTTTGCACCCATACCCTTGGAATTCACCGGCAAAAAATGCGAAAAATGCAAGGCAGCGTGGCAAAACTTCAAGATTCTATTTTGGCAGATGAGGAAGTGTATTTGAGAACAATGGAAAACGATGCCTCAAAACGCGAGCATTTGCAAAAGTTTATTGAGAGGTTCAGATACAAAGCTTCCAAAGCCAAAGCGGTGCAGAGCAAGGTAAAGGCTTTGGAGCGTCATGAACCGCTCTCAAATTTGGAAAAAATAAAAACTCTTGATTTTGAATTTACAGAAACGGATTTTCCGGCAAAAAAAATGCTGGCTGTGCGGCATTTGAGTTTTGGTTTTGAAAAGGATTTGCCTTTGATTGAAGATTTGAATTTTGAATTATACAGAGGAGACCGCCTAGCCATTGTTGGCCCAAACGGAAAAGGCAAAACCACGCTTTTGAATTTAATAGCAGGCGAATTCAAACCGAACTCCGGCAGCGTTGATATTCACAACAGCACCCTTATGAACTATTTTGGGCAAACAAATGTGAATCGCTTGGATTTGGGCAAAACGGTGGAAGAGGAAATTCAGTCTTCGCTAGAAGACAAAGCGAGGGGCAAGGCTCGCTCGCTAGCTGGCGTTATGATGTTTGAAGGCGATAATGCCCTGAAAAAAGTACAGGTGCTCTCCGGTGGTGAGCGCAGCCGAGTTTTGCTTGCAAAAATTCTAGGCAAGCCCTGCAACCTGCTTTTGCTAGATGAACCCACAAACCACTTGGATATGGATTCCGTTGACAGCTTAATTGAAGCCCTAGACGAATTCAAAGGTGCTGCAATATTAGTGAGCCACGACGAAGAAATTCTCCACGCCTTTGCAAAACGCCTTATAATCTTTGACGGCGGCAAAGCCAAATTCTTTGAAGGCACCTATCAAGACTTTTTGGAAAGAGTGGGCTGGACTGCGGAAAAACCGGAAAAACCGGAAAAAAGAGAAAAAAAAGACAAAAGAGAACGCGCCGAGCAAATACTCCAAAAATCTCGTGCCATTCGCCCACTGGAGCAAAAAATAAAACAGCTGGAAAGCGATATTCAGCAAAAAGAAAACTTTGTGGCCGAGTGCGAGAAAAATATAATTATAGCCGCAGAAAAAGGAGATGGCTTGAAAATAGCGGAAATTTCCAAAGAGATGGAGGCTGTGAAAGTGGAGGTTTTGGGGTTGTATGAGGAATGGGAGAGGCAGGTTCAGATTCTCAATAACTCTCCACGCTAACCCCCGTATAATACGCTTTCAAAATCTCATCAAATTTTTGCCCCGCCTTTGCCCTTGCAATAACCCCAAACTGGCACATTCCAATGCCGTGCCCAAAACCGGAACCTTTTATTATATAATCATTGCCGTTTTGAGAAATGCTAAACAATGCGCTTGGCAAAATTTTTCCCGCTCTCTGAAAAAGCCATCTCACCTTGTCTCCAAAAACTTCAAAGGAGCCTTTGTCTGTGAAAACCACAAGTCTTTTCACCCTGCCGCTTGGAAATTTTTCTGTGATTAAAATAAGCTCCACTTTGCTGAAAGGAAAAATTTTATCTGCTTTTGCATTTGCAGCATTTTTTTGAAATAGGTTTGCAAGTTCGGTTTTGCTGAATTTTTCTTCCCACCTTGTGTATTTTGAAAGTTCACAAAAAACACTGCCTTCTGTGGAATCCAAAACGGCTGCTAAATATGGCTTGCTCTCTTGCCCCCAAACTTCAGACGACTCAGTTTTGCCGCCGCAGGTTGAATGGTAATAGGCCTCTATCAAGTTGCCATTGTATTTAATAACAACATTGCTTGTTGCAAAAATAGCTTCGTTCACAAGGGAATCCTCATCGTTTTTTCCGTTGTAAACCTGATCGCGGGTATCTGCGTAAACATCAAAGCCTTGGGATTTTCTGGAACCTAAGTGTGCGTAGGCATAAGTTCTTGCAGCAACAGCTTGGGCTTTCAAGGCTTCAAAACCTTCTTTATTCAGTTTGCCTATTTCGTGCGGAACAACGCCTTTTAAATAATCTTCGGTGTCTAGATGGTTTATTATGGTTAAACCTGTGTCTGCTGTAAGCACAATCCAACTGCCTCTATAAGTTTTGCCGGCATAAGTGCAATACCCTGTTGTTTCAATTTCTGTTCTGCTGCTTTTGCCAGCTTTAAATTCCCATTTTTTTTCGGGACATTCTATAGTTGCAAATTTTTTTTCAAAACCAATTCCAACATCTATTGTTTTTTCAATTATCGGTTTTTGGGCGGTATCTGGTTCTATGGGTACTGGTGCTGGCTGCTCCTCTTGTTTTTCTTCGGGCAAGGTGCTTGGAGTTTTTTCCAAAGGCCCAATTGGCCGCAAAGGTGCGCAGGCAAAAAGCACAAGAGCAAGGGGCAAAAAAAATTTCAAAAACATCAGAACTTAAATGTAGAATTTTCTATCTTTCCCACATGGTTAAGTATTACAAATTGCAGGCAGGGAGAATTGTTGCCACCGAAAAGCATGAGGCGCAGGTTACAATGCTAGTTAGCCCAGACCATGATGAGATAAGTTCCCTTATAAAAATTGGCGGGCTGGATGAGCACACAATTTCTTCTGCTTTTGACGTAGAAGAGCTTGCCCGTTTGGAATATGAAGATGATTATACCGCCATTATTTTTAAAAAGCCTAAAAGCTATAATGCAGAAGACCAATTTATGTTTCGCATAAGCTCTTTTGGAGTTTTTGTTTATACAGATAAAATAATAATTTTAAGCGATGCCGTGTTGCCTTTGGTGGACGAAAAACGTTTTTTCCGCATAACATCGCTGAATATGCTTGTGCTCAAACTGCTGAACTATTCCTCTTACCATTTCAGCGAACATCTTCGCATAATAAGCCGGGTAAACGATGAACTGGAAGCAAAATTGATTAGCTCAGTGGATAATAAATATTTGCTTTATATGTTTGGCTTGTGCAAATCCATGGTTTATTATTTGGATGCAATAAGCTCTAACCAAATTGTGCTGCGCAAATTGCAAAATAGCCGCAATTTGGTTTTTACCGAAGCAGAAAAAGATTTGCTAGACGATATTTGCATTGAAACTTCGCAGTGCTTGCAGCAAACGGAAAATCTCTCCAATATTCTCTCTAGCATGATGGATGCCAGGGCCAGCATTGTTAGCAATAATTTGAATACCATGATGAAAACACTCACCGTATTGACCATAGGGATAATGGTGCCAACATTTGTGGTTAGCTCATTCTCCATGAACTTGAAATACCCCCTTTATATGGAATCTGACTGGGCATTTTGGGTTGTTATGTCTTTAGTGGTGCTCGTCACACTTGGGTTTTTATTTATCCACAAAAGGAATAAATGGTAAAAAAGCCTCTGGCCTGTGGAAATCTGGTTTGGGTGCATTATTTATTGGAAAAGCGGTGAGCCAATGAGGCTCTGGTGCAAGGTCTGCGCATTTGTATAAATTGCCTTCTACTTCAACAATCCGCAAATCTTTGATATTTCCCAGCAAGGTGCTTGGAATTTGCACAGAGAGCATCCATCTGTAAAACTTGCCGTCTTCAGTGACCCCGCTGGGTTTTCTTATTATTTGCGCATATTCGCTTTTTGAAAATTCTTTTCTGTTTTCCCTATTTTCACCTCTTGCCGCGTAGCAGATGCCTTTTGAGTTAAATTCAAAATTCAGGTATTCCTTGCCCCAAGGCAATTTCAAAAATACTTCCACGCAAGAGTCTTCCCAAACTGCCTCGCCATCTTGCTCCTTGGTTTGGCAAAAGCAGCTCGGAGCTTCCCTAACTGCAAAATCCACGGTTATAAGCTCTTCGCTAATATCAACAGAGGCTCCGGCCGAAACAGGAGCATTGCTGCTCCATCCGTATTTAAAAGGAAGTATTCGCATTGTTAGAGAATAAATATAGTAAAATAATTGCTGTTTTACTATATTTACCTCAAATATGAGCATTCCTGCACCAGAAATAAGACTAGCAATACTTTTTGCGGCGGCTTTTGCAATAGCCTTGTTTATAGCCGTGATAATAATTATGCATTCGCTTGGCAATATGGAAAATCACCTTAAAAGAATGGAATTTATAATCTCAAAAGAAATTATTTTGCGCTATAATCAGCAGGTTAACTATTACAAGCAGCAAAGACAGCGGTTTCTTGCCCAGCAAGAACGCGAAAAACGGCAGGAAGCTTTGCTTGAAATACCTTTGGTCAGGAATTCCGAGCATAATATGAAGGAAAAATTATAGGTGGCAAATAACATATATATATATTGTATGCGCTTATACTACCCTGTTAAAGCTTGAAAAAAGGCTAAAAAAAGCAAAAAATTGACTTTTTTTAAAAAAAATGTGCTATTTGTCAAAAAAAAATGTATTTTTTTGAATGACTTGTTGGAGTATTTTATGAATTGGTTGCAAAATTTGGAAAGTGAAATGGAATTGTTTAAGGCAGAATATGCCAAATTTGAGCGAGGTACCAAAATTGCGGGTACCAGGGCGCGCAAACATTTGCAAAACATTAAAAAAGCGGCTCAAGAGTTGCGAAGTTTAATACAGGGTTCAAAAAAAGAAGAAGAAAGCACCTAATCGGAGACAATGGTTTAATATGTTAAAACATCTTTCTTTTGCAGTTCTAGCCGCTTCCGTGTTCTTTGGCGCGGCGTTTGCCAAGGCCATTCGGGTTCCTGGAAATTATAAAACCATATCCGATGCACTTGGAAATGCGGATTCCGGCGACACTATTTATGTGAAGCGAGGAGTATATAACGAAAACGTAACCCTTGTTATGGGTGTTGTGTTAAAAGGTGAAGACCCGCTAACCACCATAATAGATGGAGGCCGCAGAGGGCCAACCGTTATGGGAGTTACCGAATCGGAAATATCCCATTTCACCATTCGCAATGGCTTAGAAGGAGTTCTTTGCGAAAATACCGGTGGCCTTTACATTCACGACAATTACATCCTAGACAACCACGCCACAGGCGTGGCGGCATTCATCTCCTTGCCCGAAGTAGCGAACAACGTTGTTTATGGCAATAGATGGAGCGGCATTCTTGCTTGGGGTGCCAAGTCTCTAGATTCCAAAATAGAGCAAAACGTGGTGCTCCGCAACGGCTTTTCCGGGCTTGCACTGAAGGGTCCTTCCAACGTTGTGGCGGTTAACAATATTTTCATGGAAAATCATTACTATGGTGTTTTCGCAGACCCTGCTTCTGGTCAAACCCGCATGGACTACAACAACATCTACAAAAACTACTATCCGTTTAACCGCTTCATAAAAATAAATCGCACTAATGTCTCTCTAGACCCAGCTTTCAGAAATCCATCTATTTTTAGCCCAGATTTTTTTGTGCAGCCCAAATCCCCAATGGTGAAAAGAGGTTATGCACGTTTGGATATAGGCTTAATAAAAGATATTTCCGTAGTTAGGCCCAAAAGGGTAGAAGGCGAGGAGCCTAGACCTATGGTTCAGGAATATGAGCCGGAATTTACCCCGGAATATATACCAGAGGCAGAACCGGAACCAGACCTTGAGCCAGAACCGCCACCGCCACCGCCACCGCCACCAAAGAAAGTGTTTGTGGTAGAAGGAGTTAACTTCTTGAGCGGCAAAGCAGATATAACAGACGATTCTTTTGCCAATCTTATGGTTGTGGTAGAAACAATGCGTGCCTATCCAGATGTGACTTTCAAGGTAGTTGGTCACACAGATGACCAAGGTAAAAGAGATGCGAACCAAAAACTTTCTGAAGCCCGCGCAAAGGCTGTGGTAGATTTTTTAATTACTCGCGGCATAAGCGCTTCTCGCCTTGATTACGACGGCAAAGGGCCAGATCAACCTATTGCATCTAATGGTACTGCGGCGGGCAGAGCAAAAAACCGCCGCATAGAATTCCAACGCACGGATAACTAAGGAGAATTTAAAGTGAAACATATATTGCTCTCCATTGCGTTAGTGTTTTGTTCTGCAAGCTACTTGCTTGCAACACCGTCTTACTCACCGAACAAATACCAGCAAAACGACTGGTTTGGCGAATTTGGCGGAACCACTTCCATGTACGTCAACCCTGCTGGCATAGCAGAAAACGACCAGCTAGAAGTTACTGGCGGGTTCTTCAGCACCATAAGCGGCGCGGCTATGCAGGAATACGGCTCTGTTGTGTGGCCTTTAGCATTTTCTGACCGTTATGGCTATAACCACACCCTTGGTTTCACCTTCTTTGAAAACGGAGCCACGGTAAACCCCGATGATCCCAAGAATGGCGATTATACTGAAAATGCTTATATGCTGGGCTATGCTTGGCGTGCCTTCCATTGGCTGGCCTTGGGCATTGACATAGCCATTTTGCAGGTAAACCAATTTGGCTTCAACAGCCAAATAACAATGGGCACAGACGTTGGCATAAGCTGGAATCCAATAAGTGATTCTAAACTCGGTCATTTGCAGATAGGCATTGCCCTTCAAAATTTGCTGCAACCAGTTATTGCCAACACAGATCCAAATAACGCAAGCGAAGAAGGCTATGGCTTTGTTGCACCAACTTTTATGGGTGGCGATGAAAATTTGGAAGGTTATGCTATTCCTTCTAACCTCAATATATCTTTATTTTACCGTGGCTTAAACCGCGCCTTAGAAATAAAGGGTGAAGTTAGCATTATAGATATGTTCTGGGTAGAGAGCGAAGGTGGAAAAGAGGGTGGTAAAATGATGGAATTTGGTGTTAGCGCAACTTATTTCATAACGCCTCATCTTGGAGTTAAAGCACGCCTGACAAAAGAAGGCTATCCCGTGATTGGTGCAACAATAAATGTGAAAGATGTCAATCTCTTCCGTTATCTCGGATTAGACCTTGAAATGTCCCACGATGATTTAATTGAGAAAAAGAACCGCGGATTTTTGTGGAATGTTCGTGCCACAGCCCGTTTTGGCAATACTCGCGAAGAGGGCATTGGCGAAGCCAGATACCGCCGCTTGAAGATAGAGCCGGAAAACGATTACCGTGCTGCTATGCGCTTGTACCTGAACCGCGACTTTATAGCTGCTTCTTATGCCTTCGGCAAAGTGCAAACCAAATATCCAACATTCCACTTGGTTGACCAAGCGGCATTCTACAAAGGAAAATCCTTTGAAAATATGCGTATGCACTTGGCAGCTCAAAAAGTTTATCAAGAGGCTATTAAAAGATACCCCAATTCCGATCAAGTTCCAAAATATCACTTCCAGCTCATGAACATAGAGTATAAGGAAGGTCGCTATGGTGAAGCAATGGTGAAATACCAGTATATAATCCAAACCTTCCCAAAGTCTGATGTTAAGCCAGATGCAGATTATATCGCTGGCCAAATAAAGTTTGAGCAGGGTCAATATAAAGATGCTGTCCAATTGCTCGCTTCAATTTTGCCCGGAAACGCCAACTACTTCTACGCTCGCTACACAATGGGCATAGCCTATAGCCGTTTGGAGCAATGGGAAGAAGCAAAGGGTTCATTCAGCGATATTATAAGCCAGCAGCCCTCTAACCAGTCTGAAAAAGATTTGCAAGATGCTGCAAAAATAAAGCTAGGGCACATATTCTTTGCAGAAAAAGATGGACTTCCCGAAGCCGCCAAACTTTATGGCCAGGTTACCAACATCAATTCTCCCTTCTACGAAGAAGCTGCTCTTGCGCTTGCATGGAGCTTCTTAAAGGTTCGCGACACAAAAAATGCCAGGCCATTTACATCGTGGATAATAAAGAACCGCCCGAATTCATATCTGGTTTCGGAAGCCTACCTTGTTGAGGGTTATTGCGATTATTTGGAAGGTCAGCTAAGGGCAGCAGATAAAAACCTGAACAAAGCCATAGCGCTAACAAAGAATCCGACCATTTCAAAAGAGCAGAAAGATAGTGCCAAGGCTGCTTATGATAAAATGAAAGACAACTTTGAGAGTGTTCAAGAAAAAGCTTTGGATTTAGCCAGGCAGCTTCCAACTCCCAGAGTTGAGCAAAAGCGCGCTGCGCTCCGCCCAGATTTTGAAAAGGCAAACCGTGAAATTGAAAATTTCGCAGATTTCCAGCAGAGAGTTATTCAAAGCGACCGTTTTGAGGCAAGCAGGCAAAGAGTTCTAGCCGATGCCGGTTTAACGGGAGCTGTTGTCTCTTCAAAAATTGCGCAAATGCCTGCTGGTTCAGGTGGTGGCGGTGCTGGCAGTATTGGCGATTTGGACGATTTGGATGATTTGGAATAAACAAGAACTAGGGAAACGAAGTCTATGAATTTAAAAGCTATCTTTTTTGGAACTTTGGTGTTAGCTGCTACTGTTAGTGCGGCTCCCAAGGGGGGGTGTGAGGCAGAAACAGCCAAGGCTACATCTCTTCGTGAGAAATGCGTAAAAATGGGCAAAAATGCTGCTGGGTATGCCAAATGTGCAGAAGATTTCAAAAATCAAAAAGCCAAAGCAGAGCAAACTTGCCGCGCAAGCACTGTTTCTAGCTCAGGCGACCTTGAAACAGCTGTCAAAAAATGGGAAGAGCAGGCTAGTTCTCGCAATTGCCGCTCTGGTGGCAAAAAAATAGACCCCAATTGCGCCACAATACTCCAACAATGGGGGCAAGAGCTTTTCAAGCTGGAAGAATTGAGATTCACCAAAGAGCAAGATGAATTTGAGCAACTTGTGCAATGGTGCGCAGACCGTGATGGCAAAAACCCAAAATGCTCCAAAGTGAGCAATCCGCCAAAAGTGAACCACGATGGCTCTTTGCCCATTTTCCTAGATTACGTGAAATATTTCCCAGATGGCTCAACCGCGCCCAATATGCTGTTTCAGGCATCATTTATTTTGGAATCCAAGGGCGAGTTAAAGCAGGCTCTTGAGCTTCGCCAAACTTTGGTAAAAAAATACCCGAATCACACTTTGACTTCCGGCGCATGGCTTCGTATAGGTGAATATTACTATAACAATTCAAAATGGGCAGATGCTATAAAAGCTTACGAAAAAATCACAAATATTCCCACGAACAACCCAAGGGAAAAGAAAGAAGCTGCTTACGCTCAATACCATTTGGCAGAATCTTATTACAATCAGGCAGATTACGAAAAAGCTGCCCAAGAATTCTGGTCATATATAGACGGTGCAGACAAAGGCAAATACATAAAAGATATGCGCGTTGAAGCTATGGATTATATGGCAACTGCCTTTTCAGATTTGGATGACGGCATTTATGTGGCGGAGAAATTCATAAAGTCAAAAAAGGTTTCGTATAAAGATTCTCTTTATTACCGCATAGGTCAAAAGGCAAAAGACCACGACCGTCACGACCAGGCAATAAAGGCATTTGAGTTCCTCATAGACACAAACCCAACCTACATAGATGCGCCTCTTGCAGATTTGGCTATGGTTGATATTTATATCTTGCAGCAAAAACCCGATAAAGCACAAGATCAGAGATTCAAGGTTGTAAAGCGCTATGACCGCAGTTCCGCTTGGTATAAAAAGAACAGCATGTATCCTGAAAGTGTTAAAGCCGCAGAAGATGCAATGCGTAGGTCAATGCTTGAAATTCCCACATATATGCACGCTCAGGCTGCCGAAATGTACAAAAAAGGCGATACTGATGGTTCCAAAAAGAAATATGCAGAAGCGATTAAGCACTACAACGATTTTATCAACCGCTATAAAAACGAACCGGATTGGCACGAATACAAAGTTCGCATGAATATGGCAGTTATCTATCACGAACTCAATCAATATGAAAAAGAAGCGGAGCAATTCAATTGGATGGTTGATGTAGATACCACTCGCTATGGTCGCAGGCCGCAAAACTTTGGCGTTCTAATAAGCAAAAGCGATGCAGGCTACAATGCAGTGCTGGCTATGGATGCAGCTCGTGAAGCCGCGCTCAAGAGCAAAGCTGGCGGTGATACCGTTAAAGCATATAATTTGCCAGAAACCAAAGCATATTTTGCTCAAATTGACAGATATATGTCAAAATTCGGCAAAGATACCGCTGCACCAGTTTTAGCTTACAATGCTGCCATAGTTCATTACAATGCAAAGCAATACAAAACCGCCATAAACGCTTTGCGCAAACTAACTGCAGATTTCCCAAAGCATAAATACACCTTGCTCATAAACCGCATGTTGGCTCAATCTTTGCTGGAAGACGACCAGCTTGATGAAGCTCAAGAGAGGTTTGAGTGGCTGTATAAGCAATACACAGATAGAAATGGCCTTGGGGCTAGAGATTCCAATGCGACAACTGCTGCTAAGGAAATTGAAACATCCATTGCCGCCGTGCTTTACCAGCGAGCAGAAAAAGCTGTTAAAAAAGGCGATCATTTGGTTGGCGCAGAGGCTTATGTAGCACTAGTTAAAAGATTTCCCAAAGCGGATTTTGCCGACAAGGCTTTGTTTGAAGCTGGCGTTGCTTACGAAAACGCAGGGCAAAATTCCAAAGCAGCCGAAGCATGGATGCGTATGCCAAGGGAATACGGCAAGTCTCCTTTAGCAATACGTTCAATTGTTCGTGCTGCCGGTGCCTATAAAAAAGATGGCAGATACGTAGATGCCGCAAAAGCCTATCTATTCATAACAGACAACTATCCGCAAGACTCTATGGCTATAAACGCCATTTTTGCAGCTGGCGGAACTTACGATTCCATTCCAGCCAAGGATTCCGTAACTATAAGGGCTAACAAAAAGCTTGCTGCCCAAACCTACGAAATTGCATTCAAAAAATTCCCCAAGCACGAAAAAACGCCAGCCTTGCTTTACAATGCTTGCCTTGCTTATGATGAGGCTAGGGAAACCAAAGAGGCAATTCGCTGCAACAGAGATATAGTGCGCGAATATCCAAAAAGCTCTTATGCCTTGGATGCAGCATATA
>Ga0268262_10004698_pt1 | contig 13961 bp, 11 predicted proteins | sample TergutNc150P3_FD_190354 | JGI IMG/M metagenome (GOLD analysis project Ga0268262, IMG submission 190354) | Nasutitermes corniger P3 segment gut microbial community from laboratory colony in Florida, USA - Nc150 P3 (SPAdes) (version 2) | ecosystem: Host-associated > Arthropoda: Insects >... | reverse complement strand
CAGATTTTAATTGAAGAAAGCGTTCTGGGCTGGGAAGAACTCGAGGTCGAGGTCGTCAGAGACTCGAAAAATCAGATGATCGCGATCTGCATGATCGAAAACATCGATCCGATGGGCGTTCATACCGGCGATTCGTTCTGCTCCGCGCCCATGCTTACAATTAAAGAGGATTTGCAGGAAAGGCTTAAACAAACCGCGTTCAATGTCGTTTCGGAAATCGAGGTCGTCGGCGGCACAAATGTGCAATTTGCGCATGATCCCGCAACAGGCCGGGTCGTTATTATAGAAATCAACCCGAGAACATCGCGTTCTTCGGCGCTTGCGTCCAAAGCGACAGGATTCCCTATCGCTTATGTTTCGTCGCTCCTGGCGGCCGGGCTTACTCTCGACGAGATTCCGTACTGGAAGGAAGGCACACTGGAAAAATACACGCCTTACGGAGACTACGTTGTTTTGAAGTTCGCGCGGTGGGCGTTTGAAAAATTCTCCGGCATTGAAGACAAACTCGGAACGCAGATGCGGGCGGTCGGGGAGGTCATGAGCATCGGACGGACGTTTAAGGAGGCTTTTCAAAAAGCGATACGGTCGCTGGAAATCGGAAGAAGCGGACTGGGCTTTGCGAAGAACTTTAATGAGCTGAGCGCTGAAGAGCTGCTTCAAAAAATAGTCTCTCCCAACAGCGAAAGGTATTTCGCCATTTATGAGGCGTTGCGTAAAGGCGTTAGCGCAGAGGAAATTTTTAATCTTACCGGAATTAAAACATATTTCCTTGAGCAGATGGCTGAGCTTGTCGAGCTGGAAAAAGAAATATTGGCGTACAAAAAGAGGGCTTTGCCCGACGAATTGCTCGTAAGAGCGAAAAAAGACGGCTTTGCCGACAAATATCTCGCGAAACTGCTTGAAGTGCCGGAAGAATATATCAGGCTGCACAGAAAGATCGTCGGAATACAGGAAGAATGGGATGTGGTGCCGGTCAGCGGCGCAGACGCCGAGTATTTTTACTCAACCTATAATGGTTTGGGCAAACTGGGCGGCGAGCTGAACGCTTCGCGGGAAAAACGCGGAATCAAAGCGAAAACAGAGGCTGACGGTCGTAAAAAAGTTATCGTTCTCGGCGGCGGACCGAACAGAATCGGACAGGGCATTGAATTTGATTACTGCTGCGTGCATACCGCGTTCGCGCTCCGCGAGTCGGGTTTTGAAACAATCATGATAAACTGCAATCCCGAGACGGTTTCCACCGATTACGACACTTCCGACAAACTCTATTTCGAGCCTTTGACGGTCGAAGATGTTTTGTCAATATGTCAGCATGAGCAGCCGCTGGGCGTCATTGTTCAGTTTGGAGGACAGACGCCGCTTAACATCGCGATGGAATTAAAGAAAGCCGGCGTTCCGATACTGGGCACGTCGCCTGAAGTAATCGCGCTGGCGGAAGACAGGGATTTGTTCCGTAAGATGATGGATCAAATGAATATTCCCATGCCGGAATCCGCAATGGCGCGCAATTATGAAGAAGCGGTCGCCGTCGCGAACGAAATCCGCTACCCGGTCATGGTCAGACCGTCTTACGTTTTGGGCGGTCGCGCGATGGAAATCGTCTTCGATAACGAGCAGCTCAAGAATTACATTCAGGTGAACGCGCAATATATCAGCAATGACGCGCCGATACTTATCGACCGCTTTCTGGATAACGCGCTCGAATGTGAAGCCGACGCTCTTGCGGACGGCGGACACGCGTTTGTGCCGACGATAATGGAACATATCGAGTACGCCGGCGTCCACTCCGGAGATTCCGCCTGCGTAATCCCCACCATCAACATTACCGACGAACAGACCGAAACCATTCGGGATTATACCTGCAAGATTGCCGGAGAATTGGGCGTCGTGGGGTTGATGAATATTCAGTACGCGATTCACCAAGGCAAGGTATACGTCCTGGAAGCCAATCCGCGCGCGTCCAGAACGGTGCCGCTCGTTTCCAAGGTATGCAACCTTAATATGGCAAATATCGCAGCCCGGCTGATTATGAAAAATCACACCGGAATATCGATTGATCTGTCAGCCATGAAAAAGCCGGAAGTGCCGTATTACGGCGTTAAAGAAGCGGTTTTCCCTTTCAACATGTTCCCTGAGGTCGATCCGGTTTTGGGACCTGAAATGAGATCAACCGGCGAGGTTTTGGGGTTGTCGGATTCGTTTGGACTGGCGTTTTATAAAGCGCTTGAAGCAGGCAAGTCTATTTTGCCTCTCTCCGGTTCCGTGCTGATTTCGGTGGCTGAAAAAGATATAGAGGAATTGGTAGAGGTCGCAAAACGGTTTGAACAGCTTGGATTCAGGATTCTCGCTACGCGGGGAACGCATGCGTATCTTACGGATAAAGGCGTACGCGCGGAAGTCATTAACAAGCTGTACGAAGGACGGCCGAATATTGAGGACGCGATAAAAAATCGTCAGTTGGATATCATCATCAACACGCCCAGCGGCAGCAAACGCAGCAACGTTGATGATTCCTATATCAGGAAATCGGCTATCAAGTACAATATCCCTTATATGACGACGTTGACGGCCGCCCTTGCCGGCGTGAAAGGAATCGCTGAAAAAGTGAAAAGACCGAACGAAAACGTGTACTCATTACAGGAATACCATTTAAGAAATGTCAAAGGCGTTTGAAGGAGGCGTTTCATATGAACAGTACGGCGAACGAAGTCCTGGAATTTGTGAGAGAAAACGACGTTAAATTCATCAGGCTCGGCTTTTGCGATTTATTCGGCCGGCAGAAAAACATTTCTATCATGGCCGATGAATTGCAATCCGCGTTTGAAAACGGCATTCCTTTTGACGCGCACGCAATTCGTGGATTTCGCGACGTAACGCAATCCGATTTACTGCTGTTTCCTGACCCGGCGACGCTGGCTGTATTGCCCTGGCGGCCGGGTCCGGGCAGAGTCGCCCGCTTTTATTGCGATATTAAAAATCCCGACGGTTCCGTATTTTCGCTCGACGGCCGATTTTTATTAAAGCAGGTGGCGGAACGATGCGAAAATATGGGCTATATCTGTAAAATCGGAGCTGAATGCGAGTTCTACCTTTTTAAAGCCGACGAAGACGGCGTGCCGACCGGCGAACCGCTTGACCACGGCAGCTACCTGGATATTTCGCCGCTTGATCGCGGCGAGAACATACGCCGCGAAATATGCCTGACACTTGAGGAAATGGGACTGAAGCCTGAAGCTTCGCATCATGAACAAGGTCCGGGGCAAAACGAAATTGATTTCAAATTCAGCGCCGCCCTTTCCTGCGCCGATAATTTCCAAACCTTCAAGTCCGTTGTTAAGGCAATCGCCATGCGTAGCGGACTGTTCGCGTCTTTTATGCCCAAGCCCATACCGGGCGCCGCTGGCAGCGGGGTGCATATCAATCTTTCCCTTGCTCAGAACGGACGTAATATCTTTAAAAACGCAAGCGAAGGACATTCAAAGATCGCGGAGAGCTTTATTGCCGGAATACTTGCGAAAACCCCTGAGATAACTTTATTTCTAAACCCTCTTGCCAATTCATACGACCGCCTGGGCGAGTTTGAAGCGCCTAAATATGTATCATGGGCGCACCAGAACCGCTCGCAGCTTGTCAGGATTCCGGCGGCTATCGGCGAAAAGGTCAGAATGGAGCTGCGTTCTCCTGACCCGTCGCTGAATCCGTATCTCGCGTTCGCGCTGGTACTCGCCGCGGGGCTTGACGGAATAGAAAATAATAAGGAACTCCCGCCCGCCGTTGATATTGACTTGTACAGCGCGGACGAAAGCGTATTAAAACCTCTTACGCCGCTGCCAACCAGTCTGGATGACGCTATCGCGCTCGCGCGGAACAGCGATTTTGTGAAAAATGTGGTCGGCGAAGAATTGTTCGCGAAATATATCGCCATAAAGAAAGCCGAGGCCGCCGATTTTGCCGCGTCTGAAGATAAAGCGGGATTTTACAAAGAACGTTACTTTAACAGCATATAAGTGTTTCTAAAATAAAGGAGATGGGAGGCAGCATGATGGAAAGCGCTCTGATAGTTTCATGCGCTGAAAAAAGCATAGCCTTTTTTACAGAGATGTTAAGCGCCGCTTCCATCAGTCAGATCGTTGCCTTGCAGTCATGCGGAGAAGCGCGGAGATTGGTTTTAGAACGGGATTTCGATCTGATAATCATCGACGCGCCGCTTCGTGATGAATCCGGTGAAAGTTTTTCCCGCCATGTCGCTTCCAAAGGCGCTTCGCAGGTTATGCTTGCCGTAAAGAGCGAACACTTTGACGCGATATCCGATATATGCGCGGAAGACGGCGTTCTGACGATTTCAAAACCGGTTGACGCCGCTGTTTTTTGGCCCATGCTGAAATTCGCGTCATCGGCTCAGAACAGATTAAAACGCGTACAGGCTGAAAACAGCAGGCTGAAACAAAAAATCGAGGATATCAGAATAATCGACCGGGCGAAATGTTTGTTAATTTCCTACCTTAATATGAGCGAACAGGAATCTCACAGATATATAGAAAAACAGGCGATGGATACGCGCTCCACAAGAAGGGCTATTGCGGAGAGGATATTACATACATACGATAATTAACGACGGTATATAAAGTCTGTGTTAATGTTCACAATTCAGCGCTGAAAGCGCGAAATGTGAGTAACCGTCGGTGGAGCGTGAGCGTAGCGAACGCGGAACCGGCGGTAGGATACGCGTGAGACTCAGCCCTGCAAGGGCTGAACAAAGCCTACTGTTCAGCCCTTGCAGGGCTGGGATTATTGGAGGCACTCCCCGCCGGTTCCGCGCTGCGCGCTCCACCGACGGTTATTTACGTATCGCGCCTGCGGCGCTATACATATCGTAGATTATAGTAATGCCATTAAAATAAATTATGACCAATGGAGAGGTAGAATGAAAATCGGGTTCGATAATTCGTCTTATATGAAAAAACAAACCGAACAAATCCTTAAAAGGGTCGAGCGGTTCAATCATAAGCTGTATCTGGAATTCGGCGGCAAGCTTTTTGATGATTACCATGCCGCAAGGGTGCTGCCTGGATTCAATGTAAACGGTAAAATCCTGCTGCTGGAAGAATTAAAAGAAAAAGTTGAAATTATTATGTGTATTAACGCGGCGGATATCGAAAGCAACAAGATAAGGGCTGATCTTGGTATCACTTACGATATGGACGCCTTACGTCTTATTGACAGCATCAGAAAAAAGGGACTTTATTTAAGCAGTATTGTTATTTCGCAATACAAGGATCAGCCCTCCGCAGATATGTTCAAAGATAAACTTGAGCTTAGAGGCGAGAAAGTATATATCCATAAGCCGATAAAAGGTTATCCGATGAACGTTGACCTTGTCGTGAGCGATAACGGATACGGTTCCAATCCATATGTTGAAACGACAAAACCGCTTGTGGTCGTTACCGCGCCGGGACCGGGAAGCGGGAAAATGGCGACGTGCCTTTCGCAGATATACCACGAACATAAACGAAAAATAAACGCCGGATACGCAAAATTTGAAACGTTCCCCATATGGAATCTGCCTTTGAATCACCCCGTCAATCTTGCGTATGAAGCGGCTACCGCCGACTTGAACGACGTTAATGGAATTGATCCCTATCATTTGGAAACATACGGTAAAACAGCGGTAAATTACAATCGCGATATCGAAGTGTTTCCTCTCGTAAAAAACATACTTGTCAAAATTATGGGAAATGACGAGGTTTATCAATCTCCTACCGACATGGGAGTAAACATGGCGGGATACTGTATTACCGACGATGAGCTGGTAAGAGAAGCCGCCAAACGTGAGATTGTAAGAAGATATTTCAAAACATGGTGTTATTATAAAGAGGGCTGTTTAGGAATCGGCGCGGTTGAAAAACTGGAAATTATTATGAAGCAGCTCGACCTGACTCCGGAATATGGTCTGGCTGTGCGTCCCGCGATAGAAAAATCCTCTTTAAATAAATGTCCCGCGATGGCGTTAATCCTGCCAGATGGACGCACCGTAGTCGGAAAAACCACAAATGTTCTTGCTGCGGCATCAAGCCTTGTATTGAATTGCGTTAAAAAACTGGCTGGTATTCCCGACGATATTCATCTTATCTCGCCCGCTGTTTTAGGTCCTATGATGATGCTTAAAGAAAAAATCCTGTGTGATAAAAATCCTTTGCTCAGCCTTGAGGAGGTATTGAACGCTCTAAGCATATGCGCCGCAACAGACCCGTCTGCTGAAAAAAGTCTGTTAAAACTTCATGATCTTAAAGGATGCGAAGCTCATTCTTCACACATGCTGTCAAAATCCGATGAAAGCACGCTCAAAAAATTAGGCATAAACGTTACATGCACCCCGGAATTTCCATCCAATGACTTATACTACGTCTGATTTTAAGGAACAACCATTGTTGCGCGCAAAGTCATGATTAAAATTTTAACGGTTGAAAAAGGAATTATCGGTACAATTATATCCTCAGTCTATCACAAAAAACAAAGTGCTTTCGATGCGGAAAGCAGTGTAGAAAACGAAATTTTCATTTTATGAGGCGATAAGCATGGCTGTCGTTAAACAGGTAATATATGATTTGCTAGACGGTATTCCAGAACAGCAACTGATAGAAGTGGCTGATTTCATTGCGTTCATTAAAAAGAAAAACGAAAATCAGGTGTTTAATGACCTGGAACTTGCGAGCACATCAAGTATTGATTTCTGGAACAATACGATTGATGATGAGGTGTGGAATAATGTATAAACAAGGTGAAATATTAATAATACCATTGCCATTTACCGATTTAACATCACAGAAAAACGTCCTGTATTGGTACTATCAAATAACAAGTACAACAGCATGTTCGATGATATAATAGTGGCTGCCATTACGTCAAATGTGGACAATAAGCCTTATATTGTGCTGTTAAAGAATAACGATTTGTCGAACGGCGCATTAGCGGTAAATTCCTGCATACGGCGTAGATAAGATATACACACTGTCGCAAAATATAATTATCAAGAGCTTCGCCAAAGTAAAAACCAACATAATCGACGCAGTAAAAGATAAAATTCTGGAACTGCTGGAAACAAGGCAAGAAATCGTCAAATAATAACCTGCACGGATACCTGGGCATTTCAAATCGCTCGGTTGCCGGATTTGGGGTAACAACAGGCTATCGGCTATTCTAAAATTTTGAGGTTTTGCAATTACCTCGTCTGGAATACAATTTCTCGGGGACGGCGAATAACGAAAACATCATGAGCCAGAAGATGAGCGTCTCAGGCGGCGCGAACCTGACGCAGACATTCACTTACGACGGAGTGAACCGGCTGTCGAGGGCGATTGAATCCGGCGGATACGACCGGACATACGGCTACGACCGCTGGGGCAACCGCTGGGTGTCTTCTTCCTCCGGATTGTCTTACGTGGACAATAAAGAACCGACATCAAGCTCGCAATTTAATCAAGCCAACAACCGCTTGACGAACGCGACTTACGACGCCGCCGGAAACCAGCTTAGCTACAACGGATACACGTTTGAATACAATGCGGCCGGGCAAAATACCGTGGTGAAAACAAACGCCGGCGCGGTATATACGACGAATACGTATGATGGAACAGGCGCCAGAGTGAAAAAGTAGAAGGCGGCGTAAGGACATATTACGTCTATGACGCCCTTGGGCGATTGGCGACGGAACACACGACGGACTCCATGATTGTGCCCGGCACGTCGTATGTATTCACAGACATGCTTGGAAGCGTGCGCGCGATCACGTCGAGCGCCGGAGCGCCGAAAAAAGAGAGCTTTGTCCGCGCGCCGTGCGCGACCTCAAAACCGATGCCATTTTATGAAATTCCGTAGTAGAATCAGGTTTTGCGTGTGACGCAGGCGGATTCCGGGCGGTTCGGGCGCCGAAAAAGTTTACATTGCTGGAATGATTATGACCGACTCCATAGAAAAACGAATCAGGGAATTACGCGAGCAGATCGAATATCACAGTTATCTGTATTACATAGAGGCCGCGCCGAAATTGACTGATATGGAATTCGACCGGCTTTTGCGGGAACTCGGCGAGCTTGAAAAAGCGCATCCGGAATTCATCGCGCCGGACAGTCCGACACAGAGAGTCGGCGGCGGACCGATCGCGGGTTTTCGCCAGGTTAGTCATGAAGCGCCGATGCTTTCGATCGAAAATACTTATAACGAAGGCGAAGTCAGGGAATTCGATTCCCGTCTGAGGCGTCTGCTTGACGGAGAGTCGCCGCGTTATGTCGTGGAACACAAGATTGACGGCGTTTCCGCCGCGCTGATTTACGAAAACGGCGTTTTCACACTTGGTTTGACGCGGGGCGACGGCGCGCGGGGCGACGACATCACACACAACCTGCGCACTGTTCGGGATATTCCCCTGCGGCTTTTCGCGGGCAAAACGCAGCCTCCGGCAAGGCTTGAGGTTCGCGGCGAAATTTACATGACGAATACAGAACTGTCACGGCTTAACCAAATCCAGGCTGAAAATGAAGAAAAAGTTTTCGCCAATTGCCGTAACGCTGCGGCGGGCAGTCTCAAGCTGCTGGACCCGCGGCAGAGCGGCAAACGGCATCTGCGCTTTTTCGCCCACAGTGAAGGCGTGTCGGAAGGGGTGTCTGTCGCGTCGCACTCCGGATTTCTGGAAATGACGCGCGGTTTCGGCATTCCCGTGGTTCCACACAGTCCGGTATTCGATTCCATCGACGACGTTCTGGCATACTGCGATAGAACGCTGGAAACGCGCGCCGATCTTGATTACGAAACCGACGGCATGGTTATTAAAGTGGACGACATCGGTCAGCGGAACCGGTTGGGCGCGACGGCAAAATTCCCGCGATGGGTCATTGCCTACAAGGTGGAATTGTGGCAGGCGGAAACCACGCTTCTCGGCATCAGTGTCCAGGTAGGGAAAACCGGCGTACTGACGCCTGTGGCGGAACTGGCGCCCGTCGAAATAGCCGGCACCGTCGTATCGCGCGCCAGCCTTCACAACGCCGATGAAATAGCCCGAAAGGACATTCGCGCGGGCGACCACGTCATTGTGGAAAAAGCGGGTAAAATCATCCCTCATGTCGTCCGCGTTGAATTGGAAAAACGCTCAATGGACGCGCTCCCTTACGAATTCCCAAATCAGTGTCCCGTGTGCCGTGAAGACGTAGTCCGTGACGAAGGCGGCGTTTACATCCGTTGTCTTAATCCTTTATGTCCCGCGCAGATTAAAGAACGTATTCGTTTTTTTGCTTCCAGGCCGGCTCTGGATATTGAGGGACTGGGTATTGCGTTAATCGACCAGCTTGTCGATCGGGGTTTTGTGACCACGCTGCCGGATATTTATTCCTTGTCCGTTGACCGGCTGAAAGACCTGGACCGCATGGGCGAAAAATCCGCGCGAAAGATTATCGACAGTATCGAAGCCGGCAAAGACTGCGGACTGGCAAGACTGTTGACGGCGCTGGGCATACGTCATATCGGCGAAGGAACAGCCCGGCTGCTTGCGGAGGAATTCGGAGACATTCACGCGCTGATGGACGCTTCAGAAGAGCGTATCGCTGAAATCCCCGGCGTTGGGCCGGTCGCCTCTGAAAGTGTCTGCGCTTTCTTCAAGAGCGCGGCGGGGCGGGAAATCATTCAGGCATTTGAATCCCACGGCGTACGCATGACTGAGACTCAGCGCGCGCGGCGTATTGAAGGAAATTCCAGATTTGCCGGTAAAACCTTTGTGGTGACGGGCGCCATGAAGCGTTTCAGCCGCCAGGAAATGGAAGCGGAAATCCGTCGTATGGGAGGAAAAACTTCGTCAAGCGTATCCAAAAAAACCGGTTTCGTCGTCGTCGGCAGCGATCCGGGAAGCAAGCTTGAAAAGGCTCGTGAGCTGGGCATCGCGGTCATCACCGAAGAAGAATTCGAGCAATGGCTGTCGGAAGATGCGTCCTCTTGACATGGGACTGCGGGCGTCTCGCCTGCACAAATAGGGAATTTGCATGCATACTTTCTGCGAAGAAATTCCTTTTGTGCAGGCGGAACGCCCGCGCTCCCATGTCTGGAATTGAAGTTATAGGCGCGACTTTTCCGCTATGAGCTTTCCCAGCTTTCGGTATTTGAGGCGTACCGAGCGGCATGCCATTTTTGCTATGAGCGCGCCCCTCTTTCCATCCAGAAATCCTCCGCGCAATATATAGCTCCGAAACCAGCTCCAGGGCGCCGAAAAATGGTAATCAGTACGCCATCTACGGACGCCCGCTGCATACATCTGTTCCGCCGCCAGCGTACTGTAGCGTTCGGCCTTCGATTCATGTTCCGCGAACGTATTAATGGTGTAATGCAGCAGATCGCCTTTCAGACGTCCCGGCTTGCCGCTGAAGCGCAGCGCTTCGTGGACTATGCCTGAAAAGCGCGCGGCATCTCGCCGGTAAAGCCGCCGCTGATGATCCGGATACCATCCTGAGTGTGAAATCCAGCCGCCCAGATAAAAAGAGCGCCGCGCAAACTCATATACATCGAATTCAGGCGGCTGCTTTTTCCACGCGAATAGCGCCGTGCGCAATTCGGGACTGAGTTCTTCGTCCGCGTCCAGCGAGAGAATCCAATCATGCGCGGCGGCCGCTGCCGCGTGATTTTTCTGTTCCGCGTAATTCGTCCACTGACGTTCAAAAAAACGCGCGTGGAATTCCCGCGCAATTTCCGGCGTGCGATCACGGCTGCCGCAATCAATGACGACAATGTCGTCGGCAATGCCTTCGATTGAGCGAAGCGCTCTCGGAAGATTGCGCTCTTCATTCAGCGTAATCATGCAGACTGAAATATTGTTCACTCCGGATACCCGCGCCAGAAAAATTATCATCTATAACTTCATTCGCCGCTACAATTCTCCCGTCCAATCACACGGTGACGTATGACAATCGGGAAGGGGTACTGACAGGCAACCGGACGGCACCCCACATCCCACACCACCAAGGAAATTATTTCAGCGCCGCTTGGTTTTCTAATCATCGTCATCATCTTTATTCGAAGGCCGGGTTGCGGCGAATCATTGCTTTGACGCTTCCGGCGATGCGGATGCCGACAATTGTTTCCGTGATGATTGTCGCCGTTACGACCAGTGAAATGCCGGCGGCGACGGGACAGAGTTCTCCCGGACGAATCCATTGCGTTACCACGCCGACGACAGGTCCCAACACCTGTCCGAGTCCGATGAGCGCTTCGTGATACCCGCCGTGTTCGGTGCTTCCCTTGCTGACCGCCATCCCGAAATATAGACTTGATGCGTAAATGGTTCCGAGAGACAGTCCAAGCAGACTTTGCGCGACAGCCATAAGGAGAAGCGCCGGCGCCATACTTGTCAGCGATCCGAAAACCAGCGTTCCAATAAATCCCGCAAGCATCGCAACGGTCGCCCAAAGAATCAGCACAGGCTGCCGCCGCCAGAATGCGGTATTGCCGAGAATGATGAATGCCGCCGCCCGCGCAACAAACCAGATGCTGCACTGGACGGTCGCCAGCGTCGGCGAAAGTCGTCCAATCGCGTAAAGCGTGGGCAGAGCAGGCGCCAGACTGAAAATGATTACGTAAGTCGCGGGAAGCGCAATCCTGGCAAGCCAGAGCGCCAGCCTAAGCCGCCGTGCCGACGCCTCGCCTGCCGGCGCAGCGGCGTCTGTTGGAAGAGTCTGCGTAACAGGTTGAGCGCCCGTAATGGAAGCCCGTAAAAATCGCCGAAACGTTATCATCAATCCGCCGCAGATGTGCAGCGCCGCGACGATTCCGAAAAAAGCCCAAGCCGGCAAATGCTGAATGACAGCGCCGCTGGTGGCAAGCGCAATCGCGCCGGCTATCGCCCATACAATGTTGTACCAACCCAGCCGCCGGGAAAGCGTTCCGGCGTCGCCCGCTGCGGAAACAAGGCTTTCAAGCAGCGGCCAGGAAGCGCCCATCATACATGCTTCCATTGCGACGATGGCTGCCATCGGAATCGACAAACCGGCGGACGCGCAAAATCCGGCGGCAAGCGCGAACACAGACAGAACTCCATACAAAACCTGGAGTACGGCAATGCGCTTCCACCTGCGCGCCAGCCGTTTCGCCGAAAGCGCGCCGACGACGTAGAGCGTCCCCTGGCAGGCCGCCACGGTGAAATTTCCTCTGGCATCCCAACCGAACCGGTGGGTCATATAAAAAAGCAGTCCGACCGTTAAAAGCGTGCCTGCCGCAGAATTGACCGACTCTGCGGCAAACAACAGCACCGGACTATGACGCAAACATGAAACAGCTTTCGAACTCGCCATAGCAAACAAGGTACCTGTCTAATTCGTAATTCGTAATTAGGTTTGCGCTCCCGTGTCAATGCGGATTAATCCTTATATTTGTTGAAGAAAGGTTTTTTCCTCGCGCCGCCGGGACGCGGACCGCCTTCACGCTTTCTGCCGGGACCGCCGCGTCGTTCGTAACGATTTTCGCGGGAAAAGGAATTTTCCCTTGGCCTTCTGTCTTCCCCGAAATTTCTATCTTCTCTGTCGCGGCGGGGCGGACGATCAGAACGATCAAAACGATCAGAACGATCCGGACGATCAAATGAACGCTGCGGCCTGCCAAACGGTCTTTTCCGGAAAGCCGGACGTTCGCCGTAAGTATCGGCATTATCGGACGCCGGCCTTTTCATTTCCTGCCGCCCCAGCAGCATATCCAGTTTGTGTTCAAGGAAGGACAACTGTTTCTGCATTTTTTTGAGCAGGGACAGAGTGTCTTCTCCTAATTCTTCCGGCATTTCATCTATTTCTTCAGTATCGTCGTACAACTCATCTTTCATAAAGCTGACTGCCTTTCATGTGTAAGTTTTGTAAATTCGGAAATCCGGAAAACCTGGAGATCGGAATCAAAGTGTAATTAAAAGTTTGCGAGACCGGACTAATTTTCCACACGCCGCCATTCATTGAAGGAACGGGAGACGCAATCTTCGATTGCCAGCCCGTTGAAGTAATTGCCCGTCAGCGCCAGACGGGTTCCGGTCAACAGTTTTTGTATTTCGGCCGTAATTTCCGCGTGACCGGCGCGCGGCGCCGGCAAAACGTACTCCTGTTCCGCCACGCCGTCCATATCCTGCGGCGTAACTTCCAGAAGTTTACAAACGCGTTGAATCTTTTGCTCTCGCGTTGTTCCCGGACGGAAATGGAAAGCGAAACCACGCCAATCGTCGTCCGGAAATGGGTCCCGCGTTACCGCAGAATAAAAAATATCATCGACCGGAACGACGAAAGCGCATTCCGGCAAATTGCGTTTATTCCGGGCAATCCTTGTGCCTAAGCTTTCCACGCGCACCGTCCGGACTCGCGCGACCATGTCCGTAAGCGCCGGGAAAGACTTCCGCAGCAACGCGGCGGCGCCGGCAGGCGTTACCGCCATTGCCGCGATCGGCGCGCTCAACTCGCCGCCATCCTCCAGACCGACATGAAACCCTTTGCCGGAAATTTCAAACTCCGAGACTCCGGTGCCCAATCGAATCTCAATGTTGGGATGAGCCGCGATAGCGTCGCAGACGGTTTGAAGCCCGCCGTGAAATCCGAAGCTTCTGGGAAATTCCTCGCGGCGACTGCGGGTCTTAAATAAAGAACCGGGACCTTCCACAGGAAATTCATTCGCCGGCTGCGAAGGAACCGCCGCAAAAAACGGCGCAAAGAGGCGGCGAAAATTTCCAGCACCCAGCAATCCTGAATAATATTGCTCGACGGTTTTGCCTTTTTTCCCCCGCAGGAAACCGAACGGCGCATGCAGCGCGGCTTCAAACCAGTTAAGCCGCAGAAGAATCTGCGGCGGCGTCAGCCAGATAATTTTATCGTTCCGCAACAACCCGAAATGCGCGCGCGCCTCACCCCGCCGCACCAACTTACCCGACAGGCCGGTTCCCTCCACAATATCCAGGAGACCGG